>Ga0126371_10000584_pt1 | contig 30161 bp, 22 predicted proteins | sample PanSoiMetaPlot_4_FD_110145 | JGI IMG/M metagenome (GOLD analysis project Ga0126371, IMG submission 110145) | Tropical forest soil microbial communities from Panama - MetaG Plot_4 | ecosystem: Environmental > Terrestrial > Soil > Tropical forest > Bulk soil | place: Panama | collected 2016-02-17 | reverse complement strand
GGCACCACGCCCACCTACTCCGTCGGCGGCTCGGTGTCGGGGCTGTCCGGCACCGTGGTGCTGCAGGACAACGGCGGCGACAACCTCAGCGTCACCGCCAACGGCACCTTCACCTTCGCCACCAAGCTGGCGACCGGCGCACCTTACAGCGTCACCGTGGCGTCGAGCCCGTCCGGCCAGGCGTGCACGGCGGCCAGCGGTTCGGGCACCATCGGCTCGGCGAACGTCACCAGCGTGACGGTCACCTGCGCGAACATCGGACCGCTGACGGTGAGCTATGTGTCCACAGATGCCAACGGTGTCGCGACGTACAACACGACCTCACCGATCGTCAGCGGCGGCGCGACCGAGCCGCTCCGGGTCCTGAAGCCGTCCAATCCCGCCGCGGGCGTCGCGCATAACTTCCTGATCGCGCTCCCGGTGGAACCAGGGGAAGGTACCACGTACGGTGACGCCATCTCGACGCTGGAATCGCAGAACGCTCAGAATCAGTACAACCTGACGATCATCGAGCCCTCTTTCGCCATCGACCCGTGGTACGCGGACAGCTCCACCAATCCGACGGAGCTGATGGAGACGTTCATGACGAACCAGCTTGTGCCGTGGATCAAGGCGAATCTGGCGACGACCGGCACCGAACAGATCTGGCTGCTCGGTTTCTCCAAGTCCGGCGTGGGGGCGCAGGACCTCATCCTGAAGCACCCCGGTGTCTACACCCTCGCGGCATCGTGGGACTTCCCCGTCTCGACCAGCTACGACGCGCTGGGAAGCAGCGAGGCGACCGGGTACGGGACGAACGCCAACTTCATGGCGAACTACGAGCTCTCCCAGAGCTTCGTCAACACCTACGCGGCACCGTTCACTGCGCATAAGCGCATCTGGATAGGCGGCTACTACTACTTCGACTGGGACGTGTACAACACGTACGCTCCGCAGCTGACTAGTGCGGGCGTCAAGTACGACGAGGAGGCTGCGACCCAGATGGCGCACCGCTGGGACAGCGGGTGGGTATCGGGCGCCGTAGCGGCCCTGTACCAGGACAGCCTTAGCCTGTCCTCCTGATCCCGGCCGGCGATATCACGCCGCTGCCCCCCGCTGATCATCAGCGGGGGCAGCGGCGTTCCCGGTGGCCTGCTAAACAGAGCGACGATCCGCACCCGCGGGACTCTTGTGAGCCCGGCGACCGTCTCCCCGGGTGCCGCAAGGTTTCGCGACATGCTCTTCGACGGCCACGGTGATGACGCCGCAGGAGTCGTCCCTACGTGAGGAACTCCTATGTAGCGCTTGCGGCTACCGTCCGGTCAGACGGCACCTCTGGTCTGCGCGCGCCAGACCTGCTTGCGTGGCCGCCGACCGGGCGGCGGAAACACCAAGCTTGCAGTGCTAGACCGGATTGGCCACCGGGGACTGAAGTGCTGGGTCCACGCCCAGGCTTTCATCGTTTCTATCCGCCCCGATCAGGACGGCGGAATCGAGCCGTGTGCCAGCGAGCCGTATCATTTCTCCTACGCCCTGGATCCGCTCGGCAGAGGAGCGCCCGGCGGTTACCACAACAATCGCATCGGCAGCCCAGGTCGCCAGGTGGTTGCCGCCAGTGGCAGGGTCGAGCGTGACAAGGGTGAGCAGAAGGTCGGCGGAGGCGCAGGCGGTGACCACTGCCTCGTCCGGCTTTCCCCATACTGCCGGGGAGCTACTACCGCGCGGCCCGACGGGCGCTACCTCCTCGCGCTCAGGCACCGCCACCAGAATCCGCACGCCGTCGTGACTCACCACGCTAACTCCGTGACCCTCGGCACCGAGCAGGCGAGCCAGCGGAGCACCGCTGCACAGATCTGCCACGACGACCCGTCTGCCGTCCCTCGCGCACGAGCGGGCCACTGACGCCATAGCCAGCGCGACAGTTTGCGCATCGTCCACCGCGACGACCGCCAGGCTCACTGGACCTCGGGACGTTGCCGACACCGACCCTTTCAGGTATGCGACGACTCGCTTCATATCAAGATCCCGGCTGGCCGCCCGCCGGGGTAGCACCGGCAGCCGACGGGGCGCCCGCAGGCTTCCGATGCTGAGCTTGACGGGCGCGCCGAGCGCAACAGCGACATCATCGCGCCGGCGCAGCTTGTCGGATAGCAGCGCGGAGATGATTACAATCGCCATGCCGACGACAAGGCCTCCGAACAGGCCGCCCGCGACGTAGAGCGCGGCGCCCTTCAGGCGCGAGTGCGTGACCACGGTTGGCGGGTCGAGTACATAGCTGCCCGAGATCATTGCCGCGGTAGCGGTTCTCGCTGCCGCCTGCGTGCTTGTCACGTACTGCGTGATCTGTTTCTGGTCACCAAGCTGCGTCTGCAGTTTGTCGAGCTGAATCGTCTGGTCGGGCGTGAGATTCGTGGACGGCAGCTCGCTGATCTGCGCGTCGATCGCTTGAATGCGTTGCTGTGCCACGCTGTACTGCTGGTTGAGCTGGGCGATCAGCTGCTGTTGCTGAGTCTGCGCGTACTTCGCGCGGTACTGGAGGAAGGAGGAGTCCAGAGCTGACGCCCGCTGCGTCGCGGCGGCGCCTGACGGTGCGCCGATGTTGAACGTAAGCACCGTGTCGGAAACGACCGTGACCGTGTACGCCGCCTGGAAGCTGGCGACGCTTTGCTGCAGGCCCAGTTGCTGCACCACGCGCGCAGCCACCGGCTCACTTTGGGCCAGGCTCTGGTCGGTCAGGACCTGAATCGATGGGTCGACGTTCGCATTGTCGACCAGCAGGATCGAAGTTTCGGCGTGATACGCGGGCGGGTACCGGAGGTACAGCCCGGACCCGATCAGCAATCCCAGCACGCCAGTGAGGCACCACAGCCATGCCTTGCGCCTCAGGGCATCCCTGATGAACGCCAGGCTTATCAGGCGCCCGGTGACGTCGGACTCAGCAGGTTCCTCACTGACCGTGAACTCGCCCGGAGCCCACAGGTGTTCTGGCAGTTCACCTTCAATGCCGGCGGCCCAGGTCACTGCCCGGTCTTGATCATTCACCGTTTGATCTCCGTTGCTACGCCTTTCAAGCGATTGGGCAGCCTGCGTCGTGGCGGGCGTATCAGATGCGGAACGCGGCCGGTGGTCTGGTCGGTCGCCTCGGGATCGGCAACCAGAATGCCAGTCACGTCACGGCCGTCAGCAGCCGCGGCCACAGCGGCCCGAGCCAGTTGCTCAGCGGTCGCCCCGCCCGCGGACACTCCTATTACTGTCGCGGCAGTGCGCACCGTGGCCGGCATCTTCGGCGTGCGGCCGTCGACAACGACGACCACTACGATCAGCGCGGCGCCTTTCTGCTGGTCGACGTAGTCGTCACCGGAGATGATGAACCGCAGACGGCTCGGCAGTTCCGATGACGATGCGATCAGCGGCGCGGCGCACGCGGTACGAAGGGCCGCGGTGGCGTTTACATCCTGCTGCGGGCCAATCACGAGGGCAGTAGGAATCCCCTGGGAAGCGGCGAAGACGGCCAACTGCGGACCCAAGGCGAGCGCTCCGGGATCGGAGGACAGCGAGACCACTCCGAGCGACACGCTGTCGCCATCACCGTCGGGCGCCTCTCGGCCGTTCCCCATGACCAATGGCCGGCCGAACGTTTGATCGATGCCGAGGTACCTCAGCACTGTCCGCAGTTGCCACGCATGCACCGCGTGCGGCTTGTAGTTCTCCAGGAGTTTCGTCCAGCCCGCTGGGTCGGAAGGATGCCCAACGGGTACCGATGCGATCACCGGAATGCCTATCGAATTCGCGATTTGATCGCGCGCCCGCAGGCGCCGGTCCCTGCGTCCAATCGCCAGCGAGAGGACAGACCCTACGATCGCACCGGCCAGCCCGCCGATCAATCCCGTAATCACCATCGCCCTGATCCGCGAGGACCCGGTTGCGGTGGTCGCTGGCTGGAACATTTGCGCAACAACATGCTGCACTGGGTTCTTCTTATCACCAACGTAGGCGATATAGCTGTTGGCGACGGCGTTTGCGGTCACCTCGGCAACGTCGGCGGTCTTGCCTGTCGCCGTGATCGAAATAAGGAACGGAGTCAGGCTCTTGACATCCACCTCGGTCCGGAGCTTGTCGACCGACACCGGCGGGTTAACCTTGGCCGCCGCAATGGAAAGCACCGGATAGCTATCCGCGATCACGACCTGCGTCGCCGTGCTTTGCACCGATGAAGGCAAGGACACGACGGCGGTGCTGGTGAGCGGCGGTGGATAGAACGCGGCGTATGCGGCGCCAGCGGCGATACCGAGGGCCGTGACGATGCCAACTACGACCTTGAGCCGCCTGATGATTGCGATGGATCTGCGCAGATCCAATGTCTGCTGACTCATCGGGCCTCCGCCTGGGTCTCCTGCTCATCGCCCCGGCGAATGCCGGATGCCGACCATGATACGGCCTGCGAAAAGGAAACATTCGGCAACATTTCTGCATCGTTGAACTCCAGCCGCGCTGCTAGCGGCGCGCCCGCCACGCATCGCCCGCGACCCAAGAGCGTGACGGCGGGCAGGTGTCTCCCCAATCCATTTGCGTACCAGCCCGGGATGGTTTCGGTCTCAGCGTGGTGCAGACTCCAGCTGAGCCCGAGCGGCAATTCAAGACGCGCCGCGCCAGGAGTGGCCGAGGCAGGCCAGCTCAGGAAGGCGCAGGAGTCAACGAGTTCGACCTCGATTTCAGGACCGAAGTGGATCTCAGGACAAATATCGTGATTGTCACCGTCGATCTGATCGACGATGTCGACGATGCGGGAGGCCCGATCCAGCAGCACAGAACGGCGATGCCGGACCGGCGAGTCGAGCCAGAGGTAGCCGTCGTGTTCAGCGGCCCAGTTGACAATATCGCCGTAATCAATGACTTCGGGCTTCTTGGCGTGTGATGGAAGGGACCATGGGAACCGGCCGCCGTCGATGGGCTTGGTACGGCCGCCGATCCCGGCGGTGTCGTTCGTGATCCTCGAGCGGAAGTACGACCGCCACCGCGGATCACCTTGATAGCAATATGTCCCTGGGTCAGCGAGGATTTCCACGCCGCCGTAGCGGACTTCCACAGAGAGCGCCGCGGCGTGTGCGTGCGTCGGGATCCTGAGCGATCCGTGTGGTCCGCCATCGCAGCGGCACCAGATCTCGGGGAGCTGATCGTGGCCAGTGGTGTGGAGCACTGTAATCCCCGCCTCAGCGCGGGACGACAGCCGTGCCGACCTGTCGGCAATCAGACGTTTCGCGCAGGTCACGGCGCATTCAAGACCGCCTCCCAGGACATCGGCCAGCGCAGCCAGCGACGGCCAGCGACTGTCCCCCGCGGCATCGAGCACCAGCGCGCTGCCTTCTCCCTCTGGCAGCGGGCGGCACTCAGCGGAGAGACGCTGGCCCCTAGCTCGTCGGCCCAGAGGAACCCAAGTTCGGCGATGAAGCATTGACATTCCTAGTCCGAGAGCAGCTCACGGAGTCGCGACATGGTGTTCACCGGCACACCCGCTCTGGACGACCGCTGAGCAGGCTGTCGCCCACGGCGACTGTCGCGCTCGTGGTAGCCACCAGTGAGTCGATAGCTATGGGCATCGGGCCTCCGGTCCTGACAGCCTCGACGAACCGTTCCATTTCGGACCGCTGGCCTTTGTCTTGGCCGCCTCGCGCCTTTGTGGTGCTCTGCCGCCGCCCGGCCCAGACTGCTGTGCTGCGGAAGTTGTCGAGCCTCGCGTTCCGGCCGCCGCCTGTCACGTCCAGCGTCTCCTTCGGGTAACGGGAGTTGCCGCCGGTGAGATAGGCGATGTTGCCGCAGGACCCATTGGCGAACCGCAGGGTGGCGTGGACGTCGTTCTTCTGCGGCCCACGGACCGCGTAAACTTCCTCAGGCAGGCTGTCCGCCCACCAGCTCAGTGTGTCGATGAAGTGACCGCCTTCGCCGGCGAACCGCGACCCCTGTGCCTCCTCGTTGAGGTACCAGCTGTCCGCGTCCAGCGGGCCGGCGTTTACCAGGTACCGCGTCACCGAACTGCTGCTATCCGCGCCGAAGCTTGTCTTCATGTTGACAAGCAGTGGCGCGAATCGCCTGTTGAACCCAACCATGAGCCGGTCGTTTCCCGTTTTCTCGACGGTCCTGACGATCCGGTCGATCTCGTCGTGAGTCAGCGCCAGCGGCTTCTCCACGAAGACGGCCTTCCCCGTCTCCAAGGCACGACAGACGAGCTCAGCATGCGTCTGGTGCCTGGTTACGATGAAGATCGCGTCAAGCGACGAGTCCTCGAGCACCGCCTCCGCGCTGGTCGACGCGGTCGTAAAGCCGAACTTCCGCTGCGCGTTGACTGCAGAAAGCGACCGGGTGGTCGCCACGTGCGCCAGCCGGATGGTCTTGAGCTGCGCCAGGTGTGGCAGCAGCATCGATGACGCGTAGTTACCCGCGCCGATGAATCCGACCTCGACTTCCTTGTCTTGCGCGGACGTCCGGCGGGGGGCCGGGGTCTTGGAGTTGCCGGGAAGTACGCGGCTTGTCGCCGGAACCGGCGCGTCCGGCGCGGGCACCGGATACTCGAGCAGCACGCCAACGGCCTTCAGCTCGCCTGACTTCAGGTCCGCGTAGACCTTGGGCGCATCCGCTATCGGGTAGACGCCAGAGATAAGCGTCGCTACCTCGACCTCATTGCGAGCGACCAGGTCGAGGAAGGACTCCAGGTTGCGCTTCTCGGTCCACCGGACGTAGCCGACCGGGTAGTCGACACCCTCCAGTTCGTAGCGATCGTCATAGCGCCCTGGCCCGTAGGACCTGGAGAACCGGACGTCGAGTTCCTTGTCGTAGTAGGCACTCCAGGGCAGGTCCAGCTTCATCTTGCCGATATCCACGACCCTGGCGCGGTCCCTTGCCAGCTTCACGGCTGCCTCGACCGGCCCGTTGGTCGCTCCGCCAGCGGCCAGGAAAACGTGGTCCGCGCCGCGTCCCCTCGTGATCGTGGCGAGTTCGCGCAGGACAGCTTCCATGCCGTCGCCCGCGGGAGAGCCGCACAGCGTCGCCCCCGCCTTTTCCGCCAGGCGGCAGCGGTCCGCGACGGGATCGATCCCGACTACCTGCACGCCAGCGGCGATCAGCAGCCTGACCACGAGCTGGCCGACCAGGCCAAGGCCTATCACGGCCGCCGTCTCGCCGATCTGGACCTCGGCGCGCCGCACGCCATGCATGGCGATGGACGCCACCGTCGAGAAAGCGGCGTGCTCAGGCAGGACACCCGGAGGAACCGCGGCGCAAAGGTTGACGGGGACCCAGTTGTGTTCGGCATGCAGCGCGTGCTCGTTGCCTGCGGCGGCGACAAGCTGGCCGACCTTGAATTCCTCGGCGCCACGGCCCACTTCGGTCACGACGCCACACAGCGAGTAGCCGAGCGGTGTGTAGGAGTCGAGCCGGTTCATGACCTTCTTGTAGGTGGTGACCACGCCCTGCTGCTGTACCGCGTCGAGGACCTTGCGCACCTGGTCCGGGCGCGCCCGCGCCATGCCTACCATCGACATGCTCGCCTCGGATACCTTCATCATCTCGGTTCCGGTCGAGATGAGGGAGAACAGCGACCGGACGAGGACGCCGCCGGGACGGCACACCGGAGCGGGCACGTCCAGGACGGTCAGCTCCCCGGACTTGTAATTCTGGGCTATCTGCTTCATCGGTCCTCGCTGGGTCTGTTTCGTTCTGCACGTCCGCCGCTAGTCACGCCGCCACGCCCATCGAGCGCGCGTTGCGGCACCACAGCTCCATCGACAGCAGCTGCCAGATCTGCTTGGCGTTGTCTTGACGGCCTTCCCGGTCGTCCGCGATGAGGCGCTCAAGCGCCTTTCTGCGGAGCATCCCCGCTTCCACGAGTTCCCCGCTTACGAGCACGTCGCCAATGAGCTCGCGGAGGTCATTGCGCACCCAGGCGCGGAGCGGAACGCCGAAGGAGGCCTTCGGCCGGTGCACGATCTCGGCGGGCAGCCAGTTCTCGGCGGCGTCCTTGAGGGCAGCCTTCTGCTTCCGGCCGCGAATCTTATCTGTGCCCGGGATGGAGAAAGCAGCCGCCGCCACGATCCTGTCTACGAACGGCACGCGCACCTCAACGGACGCCGCCATGGATGCCCGGTCCGTGTAGGTGAGGTTGAGCCCGGCCATGAACAGCCGCGAGTCGGCCAGGCACATCCGGTTGACCTCGTCGTCCAGTTCGTTGTCCTGGTAGATGGCTCTGTGTTGCTCGATGACATGCCCGACGTGGCTCTCCAGGTCCGGGCCGACAAGGGCGGCCAGATCGTCCGGGTCGTACAGCGTGTAGCTGCGGCGGAACCTGGCCTCCTCGGGCAGATCGGCAAAGGTCATGAAGCGTTTGGCCCAGCGGGAGTAACGCAGGCCACGGTCTCCGATGCTCACGGGGAGGCGATCCACCGTGAAGCGGGCGCCCGTCCGCAGCGGACCGGGCAGCCTGCCGTACCGGCTGGCCATCAGGCATGCCAGGTGCTTGCGGTAGCCGCCGAACAGCTCGTCGGCTCCCATGCCTGACAGGATCACCTTCACGCCTCGCGCCCGAGCAGCCTCACACATGAGCAGCGTGTTGATCGCGGCCGGGTCGCCGATCGGCTCGTCCAGGATGTCGACCATGCGCGGGAGCAGGCTCACGATGTCCGGTGATATCTCGATCTCGTGCAGTTTGATGCCGAACTGCGCTGCGACCTTGCGCGCGTATACGGCGTCGTCCGGCATGGCCTCAAGCTTCTGGTCTTCTGGCCGGAAGGTGATCGTGTAGGCGTCGACCTCATTCGAGGCTCGGTGCGCAAGGGCGGTGACGATGCTCGAGTCGAGCCCGCCAGACAGGAAGCTCGACACCGGAACGTCGGCCACCAGATGCGCGGCGACCGACTCTTCGATCACGGATCGCAGATCAGCGGCCGGACCTGCCGCCGCCGCGACCGCGACGTCTTGCACGCGCCAATAGGAGCGCACCGCGTGGGTACCGTCCGGGCGGAAACGAGCCCACGACCCGGCGGGGAGCTTCTGCACGCCGCGGATGGCGCAGGTCTGCTCGGGTACCCAGTAGTACAGCATGGACGCCACGAGCGCGCCGCGATCGATGCTGAGCTCGGAGCCGATCGCGGCCAGCAGCGCCTTCAGTTCCGAGGCGAAGAGCATGCCGTCCCCGCGAGGCAGGTAATACAGCGGCTTAATGCCCAGCGGGTCACGGGCCAGTACCAGCTCGCCCGTCGCGATGTCTGCCAGCGCGAACGCGAACATGCCCCGGAACCTGCGCAGCGCCTCCGGGCCCCACGTACGCCAGGCCTCGAGGACCACCTCGGTGTCGGACTTGGTCGCGAACCGCACCCCGCGGCCGGCCAGCTCGGCCCGCAACTCCCTGTAGTTGTATAGTTCGCCGTTGTACACGAGCGTCAGGCCATGCTTGGATAGCGGCTGGTCCGCCGCTGTCGATAGGTCGATGATCGACAGCCGCCGGTGGCCGAGCTGCACCGAGACCTGCGCGTCTTCGTGACTCCATACGCCCGCGGCATCGGGCCCGCGATGGGCGATCCGCTCACTCATCACGTCCACCAGCTTCTTACCATCTGTCTGCTGGTAGCACCCTGCGATCCCGCACACCTCAGCTCCTGGCCCGTCGAGCAGCGGCCCTAGCAGTCCGGCGCTGCCAGGTGTTTCACGCTTACTTGAGCACCCGATTGGTGGTTCTGATACAAGCACCCTTTCTGCTTTCTCCTAGCCGTGATGTCATGTGAGGGCACGAAGTATCAGGACCGAACCGTGGCGTATCCAGTTGACGAGTACTTCCTCGCCGCCGCACTGCTCTTATGTCATATCTGGGGGTTAGCAAGTGAGAGTCCTCGTCGCGGGTGACCGCGGCTACATCGGTACAGTCCTGGTGCCTGTTCTGCGGGCCGCCGGCCATGTGGTCGACGGGCTTGACCTAGATCTGTACGCAGGATGCGACCTGGGCCCGGCCGATGCCGAAGCAGGTTCGCAGCCCGTCCACGACATCCGCGACGTCGCGGTCGGCCAGCTGACCGGCTACGACGCAGTGCTGTGCCTCGCCGCGCTGTCGAATGACCCACTTGGTGACCTCAGTCCCGCCGCGACGTACTCGGTGAACCTCGACGGAACACTGCACCTGGCCAGGACCGCCAAGCAGGCCGGCGTCGAGCGTTTCCTGTTCGCATCGTCGTGCAGCCTGTACGGCGCCGCGGGTTCGCGCGCGGTAGCCGAGGACGCCGACCTCTACCCGGTCACCCCTTACGGCGAAACCAAGGTCGCGGCCGAACGCGACCTCGCGCAGCTCGCCGATGACAACTTCAGCCCGACCTACCTGCGCAACGCCACCGCATATGGCGCCTCCAGGCGGCTTCGGCTGGACATCGTGGCGAATAACCTCACGGCTGTTGCGATGACCACCGGGCAGGTTCGCCTCGAAAGCGACGGATCCCCATGGCGCCCGCTCGTGCATATCGAGGACATCAGCCGCGCCTTCGTGGCCATGCTGGAGGCGCCGCGTGAACTCGTGCATAACGAGGCGTTCAATGTCGGGCGCCCGGAGGACAACGTGCAGGTACGCGACATCGCGGAGATGGTGCGCGACGCGGTACCGGGATCGGAGGTGTCGCTGGCCGACGGCGCCGGACCCGACCTGCGCAACTATCGCGTCGATTTCTCGAAGCTCGCCGAGACCTTCCCCGGTCTTAACCTGCGCTGGACCGTCAGGGACGGCATTGACGAGCTCGCCGGAGCCTATGCAAAATACGGCTTGACTTACGACGACTTCATGTCATCACGGTTCGTGCGACTACGGCGGATCCGCGAACTGCTGTCCGCGGGCCTCGTCGACGACATGCTCCGCAGAACCGCCGTCGTGGAGGAGAGCAGGTAATGGCTCGTGCTTCAGCTACCCGCACGTTCTGCATGACCGTCCCCGCTCCGGGCGGTTTGGATGGCAGCTGAAGCAGACGCTCACGTACAGATGAGGCTGGGGCGATCACGCACGATGGCCCTCCGCGGACTTTTTGGCAAGCGAGCACATCGCCTCGGCTGGGGCGTTGTGGACCAGGCGGTTTCGAGCCTGACCAACTTCGCGGTGGTCCTATACGTGGTCCGGACGGTGGGTGCTGTCCAGTTCGGTGCGTTCAGCCTCGCCTACGTGACCTATGGGTTCGTCCTCAGCGCATCCCGCGGCCTGGCCGTCGGCCCGCTCCAGACCAGGTTTAGCGGCACCAGTCTTCCGGCCTGGCGGCGCGCCGTCGCCAGATGCACCGGTACCGCCACGGTTTGCGGGCTGGTCTCCGGTATTGGCGTGCTCGTGGCGGCCATGGCGTTGAACGGAACGGCCAGGCTGGCCTTCACCGCGCTCGGGGTGACGCTGCCGGGACTCTTGTTGCAGGACAGCTGGAGATACGCCTTCTTCGCGCTCGGGCGCGGCAGTCAGGCATTCCTTAACGACCTGATCTGGGCGCTCGCACTCCTGCCCGCTCTGGTGCTCCTGCGAGTGACTCATCATCAGGATGTTTTCTGGTTCGTCCTGGCCTGGGGCGCTTCGGCGAATGTCGCCGCCGCAGCCGGGGCCTGGCAAGCGCATGTCATGCCGAGCCTGTCGCACGCATGGGGATGGGTGCGGCAGCACGGTGACCTTGGGCTTCGGTATCTGGCAGAGAACACGTCAGTCAACGGCGCCAACCAGCTACGTACTTACGCCGTCGGGATAATAGTGGGCCTGGCCGCAGTCGGATACTTGCAGGCTGTCAATACGCTCATGGGTCCCTTCATGGTTATCTACCTTGGAATGACCCTGGTCACGGTGCCTGAGGCCGTCCGCGCCCTGAATCGTTCGCTGCATCACCTCCGGCTGTTCTGCGTGCTCGCGGGTGCTGGACTCGGCGTGCTGAGTGTCGCCTGGGGGGTGGTGCTGCTGGCGGCGCTGCCCCGCGGGCTTGGGATATGGCTCATGGGCCCTATCTGGCGGCCGGCCTACCCACTGGTGCTACCGCTGACTATTTCCGTTATTGGCGCGTGCATCAGCTCCGGGCCGACCGCGGGCCTGCACGCCCTGGGCGCCGCTCGGCGGAGCCTGCGGGCATCGGTCATCGGATCGGCCATCTATCTGGCCGGCGGTCTGGGGGGCGCCCTTGCCGGAGGTGTGCTCGGGACGGCGTGGGGCGTCGGTCTTGGGACATGGATCGGCGCGCTGGTCTGGTGGTGGCAGTTGCGAGCCGCGATGCGGGAGTTCGGCAGTGCGCCGGGCGGTAGCAGGCTATCGAGCCGACTGGCCGGGCGACACCGCAGGCCGTCTTCCGCCTACCGGAGCGCTTAACTGACCGCGTCGCTCACCGCTACCGCTGTGCTCCCGTGACAGGATCCGGCCATCCCGGCGTTGCGCAGACCTCTTTCAGCGATGCCCGTGAGTCGGGTGAGCACAGAGCCATAGGTCAGCAATTCTCAAAGCGCCGTTGCCTGCAGATGTATCAAGCCGTGCCCGGCGCGGGTCCTATTTGCGCGTTGAATGGCCACGGCCGCACTCGAACCCGCCGGACCACGTGGGTTCCTTGACGGCTGTGACCTCTGGGGGAGTTGGGGTCCATGGCATCACGGCAGGGGCATCGTGCGGAGCTGCGGGAACGCGCCGTGGCGACCGGTCTTCCAGCTGCATGCGGAAACGGGGAGCGTGCGTGGCTCGGTTGCGAGGGCCGGACGCCAGCTGAGCATGAACACCGGAGCTCTTCGCTACTGGGCGCGGAAGGCGGAGGTCGATTGCGGGCAGCCGCCTGGCACAACAAGCGACCGCGAGCAGCGCGTCGCGGACCCGGCGCGCTAGGTCCGGACATTGTTGCGGACGAACGAGATCCCGAACGCGGTGAGTGCTTAATTCGCCGGGAAACTCAAACCGAGTCACCCGCGCTAGTTGAGTTCATCGATTCGCTTAAAGACTGGTTCGAGCTGGAGCCGGCTCGCGCCGGATATCGCTGTCCACGTATTGCGTGGCGAAGAAACATGAGAGAATCCGTCCTCCCGCGGTGCGCGGGATGAGGCGGCGGATATAGGACAAGAAGGGTCGCAAGTTTTTACGGTGCGAAGAAAATGCGGCATGAGCTGAATTGCGATGGCATTGACATGGCCTGGTGCACGGTTGAGCGGCGGACGGGCGAGATGGGTATCGCGGGCAGCCGGGCCCGGAGGACGAGGCCGCGGACGACGGCCCCCAGCCGGCCCGGCGATCCGCGGCCGCCTGACCTGCTCGGGCGCGAATTCATGGCCCCGGCGTCGAAGCGCTTGCGGGTAACCGACATTACCGATGTCGAGACCGCTTCCGGTTTTGTTTACGCTGCTTTCATTCGCGATTTGTTTTACCGGGTGATCGCCTACTGGCAAGTATCGGATACGCTTCGGGTAGGAACTCGGCAGGCGAGTGCGGGTCGCCGAAAATGGGGAACGTACTACGCCGGGCAAGGAAGCATGGTAGGTTAATCGTATCCGGCAGGCAAGGGCCGCCAAAAACCCGGGGCGATCCACGTCCGGAGATCTGAAAGGCTAGGCATGAGACGTCAGGCAGTGGACGATCGGGCTGCCGCGCCCAGGGTGGGGTTGTTTGGCCTGCTCGGCTCCGGCAATTCCGGCAATGACGCATCGATGGAGACGGTGCTCGCTTACCTGCGCGAAGCCCACCCTGATGCCGTCGTTGACGCATTGTGCGGGGGACCCGAACGCGTGCGCGCCCGCTACGGCATCGATGCCGCGCCGCTCTTCTGGTACCAGCAGTTCGAAGGCAGGAAGACCCGGCTGCCGGCGGCCCTGCTCAAGGTGCTCGGCAAGTTCATCGACACCGTTCGCATCGCGTCCTGGGTGCGGCGGCACGACGCGGTGATCGTGCCGGGCGCTGGCGCGCTTGAGACCACGCTGCCGCAGAAAGCGTGGGGGTTTCCTTACGCGCTGTTCGTGCTTGCTGCGTCCGGGAGGCTCCTTCGGACGAAAGTGGCGCTGGTCAGCGTGGGCGCCGACCTCATCAACAAGCGGGCGACCAGGTGGCTGTCGAACGCGACCGCACGCTTTGCTTCCTATCGCTCTTACCGGGACTCCTACTCGCGCGATGCGATGCGGCAGCGGGGCCTTGACACATCGTCCGATCAGGTATTTCCGGACCTCGTCTTCGGCGTCCCGACGCCACCGTACGAGCCCGGTGACCCGGAGCTCGTAGGCGTGGGCGTGATGGCCTACTACGGGGGGAACGATGACCGCAAGCAGGCAGCTCAGATCCATTCCCACTACGTCGAGACGATGACGCGTTTTACCCAGTGGCTGGTCGATAACGGCTACCGGGTCAGGCTGTTCGGCGGGGATAACAAGTTCGACGGCGAAATCGCCGAGAAGATCCAGGCTGAGCTGCGACAGTACCGGCCGGACATGGAGCCGTCGCGGGTCACTGTCGCATCTGTGTCGGCGTACCCAGAACTGATACGGGAGATGGCACCGGTCGGCTCGGTCGTGGCAACTCGCTACCACAACGTGATGTGCGCGCTGAAGCTCTGCAAGCCGACCATCTCGCTGGGCTACTCACGGAAATTCATCTCCCTGGTGGGGGACATGGGCCTGGCCGAGTTCCACCAGTTCGCTGACTCGGTGGATGCGGACCGGCTGATCGAGCAGTTCAAGGAGCTGGAAAGCCGCCATGAGCAGCTTCATCAGAAGATGGCTGATCGCAATGCGGATAACGTACGCGGTCTCGAGGAACAGTTCATCCTGTTGTCCGCGCTGCTCTTCCCGGCGTCAAAGCCAGCGCACGCCATGGCGGAGAGCAAGGTCGCGAGCTGACGATTAGCTCTGCCCCGGCGGGGGCGGTAACCCTGGCCGCATAGGCGGCATAGAGCCTGGCGCACCGAATTCGCACTTAATCCGTCAGCGATGGCCGGTAAGGTGCGGCCTCATGTCAACTGGCCACTTCCGAGATTGGCACGAGCAGTGACGCGGCCACAGCGAGGTCAAGAAGGTACGGCGAGGCATCGGTGAAGCCGACCTCGGTAAACGACGCCACCAGGCAATACGCCACCAGGAAGAGTGCGAGCGCACGCCGGGGGCCGCGCGGCTGGAAGTACGCCGTAATAAGCAGGAAGACCAGGATCGTCGCGCAGATGACCACCCCGAACAGTCCTTGCTGCTCGTATGCAGCCAGCCAGTTGCTGTCGATGGGCAGGCCATTGAAAGAAACGTTTGACAGGCCAAAGCCGAAGATCTCCTGGAATTTATCGCGTGGAGCGGCGAGCAGCGGACCCCAGACCTTGGTGCGGCCGGTGAGGTTAGTCAGGTCCGCACCGTTCTGACCCCTCTCCAGCCAGGTCGTGATGACAGCCGACAGCGTCAGGGCGGCCACTGCCGCGATCGCGCCGACGGTGGCGAAGAGCTTGCGGACGCGAGGCTTGGCCACGATCAGGCTCATGCCTGCCACCACGATGCCGGCGACCAGGGCGATCAGGGCCGTCCTGGTGTGGGTGAGAAGCAGAATGGCCCCCGCGCCAACCGTGATGAGCGCCGTAGTCCGGCCACGTAGCTGACCGTTAAACCAGAGCACGACAGCCAGTCCGACCATGACGGCCGCGTAGTGTGCAACCTGCGTGGCCTGCATGGGCCAGAGCGCGCCCACCAGCCTGCCCTCCCACAGGGCATGGCCCGGCGACACCAGCAGACCAATGATCACCGAGCCGAGCGCGATAGACAGCGCCATGAGGTGGCAGCGGACGAGCAGCATGTCACGCCTGCCCCACCACGGCGTGAGCAGCCACAACACTGCCACGAATCCGGCAAACCGGAACGTCCGGTAGATCGTACCGAAGTGCTGCGGCTGCAAGGTGGTCACGAATGTGCCCAGCACGAGCAAGGTCACCAGGCAGAGCAACACGTTCGGCCGCAAGATAACTTTCCGGTTCAGGGAAAGCGCGCACAGCAGCGCGCAAGGCAACGCTGCCTGCGCAATCGCCTTACCCACGCTCGAGGGGATGGGTATGAACGAGACTCCCGGGAAGAAGGTCAGCGTGTTGAAGTAGAGCAGGAACCAGGTCAGATAGACCCTGCGCCGGACAAGCCCCGCGCTCGTCGGTCGCGGCGCGGCCGGCAGGATGCCACGCCGCGGGCGCACCACGGTCGCGGTCGAGCTCATGACCGTCCTGGCCGGCGCGCCGACCGCTGGAATCCCCATCATGTCCCCTGATGTTGGTCGCCGGACAGTCCGCGCGGCGCAATGAAGCCGTACTCATATGAGCGGCCATCCGGTGGCTGTGATACGGCGACGCGCACAGTTCTCCGCGATCGCGCAGTTCCATCACATGCAGTTATCAGTCTTGGCACACCTAGTCACCGGCGTCTGCGCTGGCCTAAAAGGCAGCCCCTGAATATATCAAAGGCAACCGTTATTACAATTCCGCACAGGCGTTTGCCTGGCATCTCGCCACACCTTCCCAGGGTTCGTCGTATCACAGACAGCGGCTGGACACTCTCATGCTCGAGGGGAACGCCAACCCCGGTGTGAGGGAACCAGGTGAGGTGACGTGGTAACGGCTCCTGTGGCCGGTCTTGGGGATGTGGGTCCGGCTGCTGCGCCGCGGCCCGGTATCCTCCTTGACCGCGACGGCACCATTATCGTTGACCACGGGTACGTCGGCTCTGTCGACCGAGTCGAGTTCATCGAAGGGGCAGCAGAGGCGATTGCCGGGTTCAATCGGGCCGGCCTCCCGGTTGCGGTGGTGACCAACCAGGCTGGGGTCGCACGGGGTCTTTACGGGATCGACGACGTTGCTCGTGTCCATCAGCACATCGAAGAGCAGCTGGCTGAATACGGTGCGCGCATTGACCTGTTTCTGTATTGCCCGTATCATCCCGCGGGAATCGTGGCGGCCTTCGCTCGCACCAGCGAGGACCGCAAGCCAAGGCCCGGCATGGCCCGGGCCGCGGCCAGCGCGCTCAACCTCGACCTGACCGCATCCTGGGTCGTCGGCGACCGGCCTGAGGACATCGGCCTCGCCAAGTCAGTCGGTGCATCGGCGGTCTACCTGGGAACTGACGACTACCCGTGCCCAGGGGTCTGGGCGTTTCCGAGCCTGGCCGCAGCGGCCCCATTCATCTTGGAGCGTGTCGCCGTATGAGTTCTGCCTATGATCTTCGGCCCCTCACGTCGCCCGCCGACAGCGCGGTCAAGTTCCCGGTCGCACCGTACGCGAGCGCGGCTTCGTACTTTGACGCATACGCCGAGGAGATGGCCCGGGCCGCTAAGTCTGTCGAGCCCGCGATGCTCGAGCATGCGGCGGCGATCCTGGTAGAGGCTTACCTGCGCGGTGCCCGCATCTTCTCCTGCGGCAATGGCGGGTCGGCGTCGATCGCCAACCACATGCAATGCGACCATGTAAAAGGCATCAGGACGGCCACCGACCTCAGCCCTCATGTGCTCAGCCTCAGCGCCAACGTGGAGCTTCTCACCGCGATAGCGAACGACACGGGCTACGAGAACACATTCGTTTACCAGCTGCAAGCCCAGTCAGAGGCGGGCGATGTCGTTGTCGCAGTCTCCTCGTCAGGTCGTTCGCCCAACATCGTCAGCGCGCTTACCTGGGCTCGCGACCACGGCCTGCGAACCATAGCCGTCACCGGCTTCGACGGCGGCCCTTCAAGGACGATCGCCGAGGTCAGCGTCCACGTCGATTGCACGAACTACGGCATCATCGAGGACCTGCACCAAGCGATTATGCATGCCCTAGCTCAGTACATCCGCCAGTCGCGAATGAGCGCAGACGCGATTTCAATGACTGTGTTCTGAATCATGACAGGCAGTGGAAGGCCCGGCATCATGCGATGGCCGGGTGCGACGAGACCCATAGGACGGAAATGAGAATCCTCGTCACGGGTGGCCTTGGGTTCATCGGCTCTCACACCTGCGACCGACTGCTGTCGCTGGGCCATGAGGTCATCGTGCTCGACGCGCTCACACCCCCGGTACACCGGGATAAGGAGCCGATGTACCTGAGCCCCGAAGTCGACTTCTATTACGGTGACGTCCGTAACAGGGACCTTGTCACCAACCTGCTGCGCCGCGTTGACGCGGTTTACCATTTCGCGGCGTACCAGGACTATCTGCCCGATTTCTCCAGATTCTCCGACGTAAACGTGGTGTCGACGGCCCTGCTCTACGAGATCATCGTCGCCGAGCAACTTGACCTCGCACGGATAGTGGTGGCCTCATCGCAATCAGCGATGGGCGAGGGGCTTTACTGGTGTCCGCTCGACGGCGAGCAGACGCCAGGCATGCGCCCGGAAAGTGCCCTCGCGGCGAGTCAATGGGACATCCCGTGCCCCCGGTGCGGGGGCGAGCTGGAAATGCGCACCACACCGGAGCGGGTCTCCAATCCGCAGAACGCCTACGGCATGTCGAAGCTGGCCGAGGAAATGGTCGCCGTCAACCTGGGACGGCGGTATGGCATCCCCACGGTCGCGCTCAGATACAGCATCGTGCAAGGCCCCCGGCAATCGGTGTACAACGCTTATTCCGGCGCGTGCCGCATCTTCTGCCTGAGCTACATGCTAGGGAGGGCTCCCGTGCTGTACGAGGATGGCGCCGCGATCCGCGATTATGTCAACATCGACGACGTCGTGGATGCGAACGTGCTCGTGCTGTCGGACACGCGCGCGGTGGGACAGGTCTTCAACGTCGGGGGCGGCCAGCCGGTCACCACGCGGGAATTCGCGGACATCGTGATGCGCCAGTATGGGTCGACTCGGCCTGGACTCGTGACCGGTGAGTACCGATTCGGCGATACCCGCCACATCCAGTCCGACATCAGCGCGCTGCAATCGCTGGGCTGGGAACCGCGGCGCACCCCGGAGCGGTCCGTGGCGGCGTATGCCGCGTGGCTCGAGGGCATGGACGGGCTCGACGGAGTGCTGGCCGAGGCCGATGCGCGGATGCGCGCCCTCGGGGTGGTCAGGAAGGCGGGGACATGAAGGCCTTCCTGCTGGCAGCCGGGGTCGGGAGCCGGCTAAGGCCGATCACCGATACGATCCCGAAGTGCATGGCGCCCATCGACGGCCAGCCCATGCTCGACATCTGGCTTGACGCTCTGGACCGCGCGGGCATCGATGAGGTCCTTGTCAACCTCCACCACATGCCGCACGCGGTGCGCCATCACCTTGACGGGCGGGCCGGGCCACCGACCGTGCGCACTGTCTTCGAGCAGGAGCTTCTTGGCAGTGCCGGCACGCTGCGGGCCAACAGGGCGTGGGTCGGCGACGACGAGATGTTCCTGGCCTGCTATGCCGACAACCTCACCGACTTCGACCTGCGGTCTCTCGTCCGGGCACACGAAGAGCACGGCGGGATCGCGACGCTGACCGTCTTCCATTCCGAGCGGCCCTCTGCCGGGGGCGTCGTAGAACTCGACGCATCCGGTACGGTGGTCGGCTTCACGGAGAAGCCAAGCAATCCAGTCTCCGATCTGGTCAATGCCGGCATGTACGCCTTCCATCCCGGAGTGCTTGACGAGATCGGCGACCCGCCGCCACGTGACATCGGCTATGACCTGCTGCCGAGGCTGGTTGGCCGGGCCAGGGCTGTTCCAGTCGACGGCTACCTCCGCGACATCGGAACGATCGAGGCTTATCAGCTGGCCCAGCAGGAATGGCCGGCCCGATCGCAGAGGTCCATGACATGATCATCACTCAGACTCCGCTGCGAATCGGCCTGCTCGGCGGCGGTACGGACCTGCCCGATTACTACCGCGCGCACGGCGGCAGGGTCCTGAACTGCGCTATCGACAAGTACATCTACGTGATCGTCAAGCAGCGGTTCGACGACGAGATTTACGTCAACTACTCCAAGAAGGAGATCGTCTCGCGCGTCGAGGACCTGGAACACGAACTGGTTCGCGAGGCGATGTGGATGACCGGCGTGACGAGCGGCGTCGAGATCACCACGCTGGCCGATATCCCGTCAGCGGGAGGTTCCGGCCTCGGCTCTTCCTCGGCGGTGACGGTCGGCCTGCTCCACGCGCTGTTCGCATACCGAGGTCGGCAGGTGACCGCGGAAGAACTGGCCGATCGTGCCTGCGCGATCGAGATCGATCGGTGCGGGAAGCCTATCGGCAAGCAGGATCAGTACATCGCCGCCTACGGCGGGATTCGGGACATCCGGTTCGGGCCCGGCGATCAGGTAGTGGCCGAGGAACTGGACCTCCCCCCGGCCGACCGCCGGGACCTGCAGCGGCACATCATGCTCTTCTACACCGGCGTCACTAGGAGCGCGAACTCGATCCTGGCCGAGCAGACCGCCAACATCAAAGCCAGCCGTGATCAGCTCAACCTCTTGCGCGACCTCGCGGGCCTAGCTGCCGACCGCCTGCGCTGCGGCGATGTGGAAGCGGTCGGCGACGCGATGCGCAAGGGCTGGGAGGCCAAACGGCAACTGGCCACCGGCATCTCGAATGCCCAGGTGGACAGCGCGGTCGACCGCGCCTTGACGGCCGGGGCAACCGGCGCGAAGCTGACCGGCGCAGGCGGCGGCGGCTTCCTCCTGGTCATGTGCCCGATGGAGCGGCAGCGCGCCGTGCGAGAGGCCCTAGGCGAAATGCGGGAATTGCCGGTGAAGCTGGATCCGCTCGGATCGAGGATTGTGCTCAACGTGCTGCGTGACATCTGGGGGTAAACGATATGACAGACCGGAAGTCCGACTGGCAGCAGGACGCTTCCACGGTCTGTAGCGCAAGGCCATGAGGCAACTGAAGCACCACTTCAATGTGCTAGCAGCCGTCGCCAGTCTGGGACTGTATCTTATGTCCGGCTGCCACGCCGCGCCGTCGTACGACAGCGCTCCCGCCGCGACGCCAACCGGTAACACTTGCGCCAAGCCGACAGTTATCCCGCTGGACCCCAAAAACGCACAGAGCGGTGTCCGCAGGGGCAGCTACTACGTTACCAACGATTCATGGAACGCCAGTCGCTACCGCGGCCTGACACAGTCTCTTTATGTCTGCAATTACAACAGCTGGTACGCGATTGCCACCATGGACAATGATACGCTCGACGATGCCGTCAAAACGTCGCCGAATGTCCAGCAAACCTGGTATCCCACTCCTACGAAGCTGAGCAGCTGGAAGTCCATCACCAGCCATTTCTCTGATGTGCCGCCCGGCACCGGCCCGAGGTACGGTATCTGGGAATTCGAGTACGACGCCTGGCTCAACGGTCTGGCTGACAGCAGCTCGACGGAGATCATGATCTGGACCTACAATAACGGTCAGGCACCGGGCGGCTCGCCAAGCGGGACATTTACCGACGCTGGACGCACATATGATGTCTATCATTCGGCCGCACCGTACCAGTACGTGGCATTTGTCGACAAGCAAGGCAGCTTGTCCGGCGATGTCAATCTGCTGGATTTCTTCAGATACGTGGTTTCGAAGGACTGGATGCCGAGCTCATCGACGTTGTACCAGATCTGTAATGGTGTCGAACTCGTGTCAACGAACGGCAAGCCAGAAAGGTTTGACATCAATAACTTCTACATTAGTTTGCGGCCCTATACATAAGTGGCCGCGCGCGGTGGTCCGGGCAGACTCAGAAGGCCAGCCGCGTCCGCAGCGGCGAGCCCGCGGCCGCGAACCCGGCACCGATCACGTCGGTAGCCGGAACCTTTTGCCCGAACGACGGGGAGTACCAGCCAAGCACCGGGTCGCTCGCGCCGCGGATCAATGACCAGTCAAGCGACGACGGCAGCGTCATCGTCGCCGTCGCGTGGCCGTCCCTGTCCTGCCACCGTAGCGTGAGGGTGCAGCCGTCCAAGGACGCCTCGACAGCCGGCCCCAGGTGAAACGCCAGCCGGACAGCAGGACGGCTGGTGCCGTCGATTTCGTCGGTAATCTCGATCACTCGCTGCGCTCCGTGGAACTCCACCGTCCGGCGGTGCGTCACCGGCGGGTGGACCGTCCGGTAACCATAGTGCTCTGCCACCCAGCGCGCTTCGTCTCCGTCAACGGACGACTCGAGGTTTCTTAGCCGCGACGTGGCGTGGCGTACCCACATGGTTGGGCCACCGGATGCCGACTGGTCCCGGCCGAGCAGTTCGAGCGTGTTGTGACCGATAGTCGATCGAAAATAGCGCCGGAATAGCGGATCACTGCTGTAGCAGTACGTGCCAGGGTCTGTCAGGATATCGGTCCCGTCGTGGCGGACCTCGATGGACAGAGCGTCGGCATGAGCGTGCGCGGCAATAGAGAGGAACCCGTGCGGCCCGCTGTCGCAGCGACACCAGATCTCGGACTGTCCGTCCGGCTGGGACCGGAAGATCGTCATCCCGGCATCGCCGAAGTGCCACGGCCGCCTGGCCGGCCTGTCAGAAAGCGGGCGGTGGGGGGCCAGCGCCGACAGCATCGTGCTGGCGACGCCCGGCTGCGCCGATGGCCACCACAGCGGAGCGCCGAAGACCGCCTGCCCGAATGCGAGGAGCGCCTCCCAGCGGTTGCTCTCCGGTGAAGCGATCACCAGGGCCCGGCCCTCGTCGCTGTCTCCCTGACGAGGTGCCCGCAGCCCGCTGTCCAGGCAAGCGGCCGCCACATCGAGCATGCGGCCCAGGGACTGCCAGGTCGCGTCGGGGAGGGGGCGTCCGGCCTGATCGGCTTCGACCGCAGCGATCAGGCCCAGCTCGGCGACCAGACCGTGATAGTCGAATGCCAGCTCGCGATTCACCCCGCTGGGGAACGTGTTGTTGGCTAGCTCCTGCTGGAGCAGGCTGGCCGACTCCTGCGCCCAGGCGGCGCTCTCCTCGAACCAGGGGAACGCCGATGCCGCGGCCAGCTGCCCGGCCGCCTCGGCGACGACATGGTTGTTGGCTGATGAGCCGCGACTGCGGAACCCGGACAGGTAAGTCTGGTGCCACCAGATCTGCGCACGGGCGAGCTCGTTCTGCTCGAACAGGCCCTGGACGTCCGCCCAGCCGTCGAGCAGCCGCCGGATCCAGACCCATGAGATCAGCCTGATTCCCAGCTCGATGCCGCTTGTCCAGTGAATCCCTGACAGGAACGGGTTTTCCTGCCACCACGATCTCAGGTGAGATGCGGCTCGCTCGGCGTAGCGGCGGTCGCCTGTCAACGCATACGCGCTGGCCAGGACGGTCAGGTGATGGTGGCGCGAAAGCTCCCAGACCTGTTTCACGTTGCCCGTGACCGACTCGTCGCGATGATTGATGCTGAAGCAGTACTCGGCCTGAGGTGCCCGGTGGCCGCTTAGCGGATCGAGGAACCAGTCAGGGGCCAGCATGTCCTCGCGGGTGACTCCAAGCACTTCCCACCGGCCGGCCAGGATCTCGTCGGCGGCACGGAGCAGCAGTGATACCTCGGCTGCAGGGGCGCTGTCCAGGGCTCCGGCGGGCAGCGGCGACTCGAAGCGAGTGGCCTCTGCCAGCTTCAGCTTCACCCCGTATGCAGGATGCGGGCCGGCCGTCGCTGCGGGAGGAACCTGCCGCCCCCGCCAGGCTCGCTGCCGAAGGACATCGGTGGATCTCCACAACACCTCCTGCGCGGACATGCAGCGCAGGCGACGCACGTACCACGCGACGCGTGCCCTGCCGCCCGACCGTTCCCGGGAGCGCGAAGGCGGGACCTGAGGACTTCCGGCCGATTCCATCGCCGCGCTCGGCGACGCTGTTCCAGCCGCGGGCTGCGACGACCGGTCCGCCGCCTCAAGCCGCATGGCTAGCGCTCACGCGCTTGGTCTCGGGTTCACGTCCAAGCAGGCTGTCGTAGACGGACAGGTACTGCGGCTCTTGGTGGCTCCACGCCAGCTTCTGCTCGATCCTGCGCCGACCCGCGGCACCCATGCTTGCCCGCCGCGGTTCATCATCGATCAAATCGACGAACATGCGCGCCATTTCTTCGACGTCGTTCGGAGTAGCGTACGCGCCAGCCTCTTCCGCCGACGCGCGTGTCTCGCGAAGGTCGAAGGCAACCACAGGGAGTCCGAAAGCCATGTACTCCATGGTCTTGTTCATGGTCGACACGTCGTTCAGCGGGTTCTTGGGGTCAGGCGACAAGCCGATGTCCGCGGTCGAGAGTATCTCCCGTACGGCCTGGTCCGGCGCCCGCCCGGTGAACTCTACGTAATCCCCCAGCTCAAGCTGGTCGCGCAGGGCGACTAGTTCGTCGAAGCAGTCGCCCGATCCGATCAACGTGAACGAGATGTCCGTGCGCTTCAGCGTGTTGACGACGTAGTGGGCCACCTTGATGACGATGTCGACACCGTCCTGAGGGCCCATCACACCGATGTAGGCGGCAAGATGCGCCCGGCCTCGCCGCAGCGAAGGAACAGCTTCGGCCGCCCGCATCTTCTCCGGGTCCGGTCCCGTTCTTACCACGGTCACCCGATCGGGCTTGACGCCATCACGGTCCATCACGAGTCTGCGGTACGACTCGTTGGTGGACACCACGTGATCGGCGACCCGGGTCGTACGGCGCTCGAGGAAGCGCAGGCCCCGGTACAGCAGCGGCGAGCCGCCAGGGAAGCGCGACTCGAACGTCTCCGGGCAGAGGTCATGGTGGTCGAACACGAAACGAGAGCCATGCCAGAGCTTGAAGAGGATCCCGATGGGCCAGAAGATGTCGGGTGGGTTGCAGCTCTGGACCGCGCCGAAGCGGCCGCCACGGGCGGCCTTGAGCGACAGGAACAGGGTAGCGACGAATGAGTAGGCATATTCGGCGAAGAAAGTAGCGGCGCCGCCTCCCGGGCTGTACGGCCGGTACTTGTAGATCTGGACTCCGTCGATGACCTGGTATGAGGGGTCCTTCGGCCCCTTGGGGCAGACCACCGCCACCCGGTAACCGGCTCGGGTCAGGGTCTGGCACTCCAGCCAGACCCGCCGGTCGAAAGGCACCGGCAGGTTCTGGACGATGATCAGGATGCGCGTGGAACCGTTCGGCTTCTTCCTTGCTCTCAAAACTCTGCTCCCGGCGTTTCGGCGAGCGACGGGACGGCGGGCGCAGGCACGGCCGCCATGGGGGCAAGCCGTCCGCTGCCGCGATTGCCGCCTCGTGCGAGCAGGGCCTTTACCGCCCGCACGGTCACGGAGTGCGCGGTGTTCGCGAGGATGGCCAAGTCAAGACCGAGGGACCAGTTGTCGACGTAGAGCAGGTCAAGCCGCCGGTATGCGCTGAAGGACGGGTTGTCCCTGGCTTCGGTTTGCCACAAGCCGGTTATCCCTGGCCGCATGACGGTCCGCCGCTGCAGTTCCTCGTCGAACTGTGCGGCCTCCTTGGGAACCGCGAATCGCGGTCCTACCAGGCTCATCCGGCCAGTCAGCACGTCCCAGAGCTGAGGAAGCTCATCGATGCTCGTCGCTCGCAGGATGCGCCCGATCCGTGTCACCCGCGGGTCGTTGGACGCCTTGAACAGGGGGCCGCCCGTCCGCTCGTTCATCGCCTCGATGTCGGCGAGCATCGCGGCGGCGTTTACCACCATCGTGCGGAGCTTGAGCACTTCGGTGTGCACCCCGTACCTGCCGATCACCGCGTGCCGGTACAGGACCGGGCCGCGGTCTTCCAGGCGGATGGCGATCGCGGCAGCCAGCAGCACCGGCGCGGTCAGCGGGATCATGATGGCGGCGGTCACAATGTCGATAGCCCGCTTCGCCGCCATGTGCCAGGCTGGCGGCTTGTGCGCTTCGACGTAGAGCATCGGCAGACCTGACACGGGAGCGGTGCGAATCCGGCTGCTGAGCACTCCGGGCAGCCCGGGCCAGAACTGGACATGCAGCCCGCATGCCAGGCTGGCTCGTACCGCGGCGGCGCTTTCGGCCCCGGTCACCGCGCTGCCGACGAGGATCACGCCCTCGGCGGCGACCTCATCGGAGAGCTCTGGCAGGTCGGCCAGGTCTGTCCGGTGCGGAATGCCCCGCCACGGGGCGGCGCTAGCCAGCTTCCCCACGACGCCGCCGACTCGGTAACCGAGCTCAGGCTCGTCGGAGAGCATCTGCCACATAGCGGCCGTGTCTTCGTTCGTACCTACAAGCAGCACTGTCTGCAGGAAGTACCCCTCGGCCCGCTTGCTCTTCAGCCATCTCCTGAAGCGCCAGCGCAGCACGATCATCAAGTAGGCGGCGACCAGCGCACCTTCGACGGCTGGTGCCGCGGGTACCGCCGAGACAGAGCCGGCGAGCCAGCCGGAAGCCGCGAGCATGCACCCGCCCGCAGCTGTCGCAGCGACGATCCGGGCGGCCTGGCGGGAGAACACGGAGCACACCCAGGACCGGTACAGGCCGAGCATCTTGATCACTACAAGCGTCGAGACCGCGGCCGCAATTGAGACGGCTACCGTCTGATCGGGGCGCAGCCGGCTCTGCAGGAGCATCGTAAGCCCCCAGGCCAGCGAGACCGCGGCGAGGTCACCGCAGAACAGCTGCCGCCGAAGGGATCTTTCCGATCGATTCCTCCGGGCGCCGAGAGCCAGGCTCGGGTCGGCGATCGTTGCTGCGTCGCGCAGGCTAACCGAGGACATGGCGGACGTTTCGTCCAGTCGGCACGAAGTGCCGTCCTTAGGACCCGAGGATGCCGTATGTGTAATTGAAGTCACGCGCGTGGTCCCCCCTTCACGCTCCAGTGCGGGTCGGATCCTGCGGGTCGGATCGCCGGCGTTCGTCTTGAGTCGACACGACGATCATCAGGATCACCGGGGGGCCCTGATTGATACTCACGGCAGGCAGTTGAGACACCGTTTCTTAGCCGGATCCGGTGCGATTACCGCGACTTTTGGCATTGCTGCTGGTTACGGCTTTGCGGCTATGCTCGCGGCAGGTAGCTATGTTTGTACCGGTTTGGTTACGGCGCCCCCCAGTGCGGCTGATGGCCGCCTAGTCAAGTGCGGCGCAGACTCATCAACGCGGGCCACTTACCGGCGAACCTCTTCAGCGGCGCGAGCAGATGAAGAAGTACTCCACCGCCAGCCTCGGACCGACCAGGGGAATGTTCGCCTTAACGTGCATGTTCGCGGATTTCAGCAGGGCGCGGACAGGCTGGCCGCCGTGCCAGTTGTATGCGGTGGGGAAGTACCTGTCGATGGTGAAGTGCCTGGCCAGGCTCCGCCGGAAGTCGTCGAATGGCTGAACGTTGCTGAAGGCCTCGAAAATGTATTTGTCCCGGTGCCCGAAGTTCGTATAAGTCAACACGAACCTGCCGTGCTCGCCAAGCAGTTGCGCTATCTCGCTGAACTTCTGGTCCTGGGACTGTCCGACGTACTCGAAGAGTCCCAGGGCTGCGACTATGTCAAATCGCTTCCCGTCGAAGCTAATAGGATTTTTGAGGATATCGCCCTCGATCAGGTTGGGCGCCGGATCGTGTATGGCTATGTCGATTCCGTAGTAATGGATGTTCGGCCGTACCAGGCGCAGCAACGTCGCCGGCCCGCAGCCGACGTCGAGCAGGTCGCACTCATCCTGGCCGGCGATCGCGTTTATTACGTGCGCGGATTTCTGCAGCCGGTAATGCGCCGGGACATGCTTCTGGTTTTCTTTGATCCAGAAATCGCGCTTGTAGGGCTCCGCGACGCTCTCGCGCGCAGGCCCTCCTGCGCCAGATGAGCTGCTCATGGTCGTCTCTCCTTGTCCTGCCCGCCGCGAGTTCACGCCAGTTTCCCCGGCCGGCCAGCCACGATGGAGTCGACGAGGATGCCCGGAGAGGCTACGGAAGCAGGGTCTTCCTGTGCGGTAGCACCCGGGCGCCCGCGACTGGCCAGCCACTGCGCTAGGTAGCGGTAGCACTCACGCCGGTCCGCCGCCGACAGCGGCGCCCGGCGGATCGCAGTCGCGTAAGCCCAGATGTATTCGCCATACAGCCGGAACGCCGGATTCCGCAGCCGGTCGGCGCGGCGCGGATCCATGTTCGCGCACCGGCTACGCATGGTCGGGCAGGCGCGCTCCGCCCGGCCGGCGTGTTCGCGCCGAAAGTACAGCCAATCAGGAACCTGGTAGAACCGGCCGTGCAGAGCCAGTTCCGCGACGATGGTGCGGTCCGCGTGATGGTAGCTTTCCTTCATCGCCGTGCGGCGGAGGACCTCGGTCCGCATAACGCCGTAGTCGTCATCACCGCCGCTGACGAACAGCAGACTCCGGAAGCGTTCCGGCGCCCGCGGGGATGAAGTGTTGAGCGGGTACTCGAACGCCTTGGTGACGGCGCCCGACTCGTCGACCTTCGCCGACCAGGAGTGCGCCAGCACGACGTCGGGGTACTTGTCGAGCGCGTCGACACAGCGCTCAATCAAGTCCCTGGCGTACAGGTCATCGTTCGACGTCCACTTGAACAGCTCGCCCCGCGCCTGATCGGCGACGAAGTTGTGGTTCGGGGAAAGCCCGATGTTCCGCGGCTGCCGGAAATAGCGCACCCGGGAGTCCTGCTTCTCATAGCCACGGCAGATGTCGCCTGTACTGTCGGTGGATGCGTTGTCCGAAATGATGAGCTCGAAATCCGTGAAGGTCTGGCCAAGCAAGGCCTCAAGCGACTCCGCGACATATTTTTCGCCGTTGTAGACAGGAAGGCCTATGGTGAGCCTGGGCGAGGTGGTCATTCCCGGCAGCCTTACGCTTCGCTCGCGGCAGGAGCGGGATGACAACGGCTCGGGCACAACGGCGTCCGCTCGCAGGGAGCCACTTTTCTCCTCCGGATTCTGAGTGCGATTCGGCGAGACGGCGCGATAGCCGTCACCGATCAGAGGATCTGCCACGGCATGCGTCTGATACCTCCGCGGCCAAGTGAGGTATCAGGGCGCCTCGCAGGATCTCTAGTAGACGATCCGGGCTCCGCAGGAAGGCGGCGTGCCACGCGCCCGTGATGTGAGGTGACACAGCCGGGATGAAAATCTTGCTTGCCCACAACCGCTACCGCTCGGCCGCTCCCAGCGGAGAGAACCGCGTCGTAGACCAGGAGGGCGAAGCGCTCGCGGCTCTGGGCCACGAGGTCATGCGGTTTGGCCGGAGCAGCGACGAGATCGAGCAATGGCCGGTGGCGAAGAAGGCGTCGCTTCCGGTCCGCACGATATGGAGCCGCGAGACCTACCGCGATCTGACGGCAGTGCTGCACAAGCACCGCCCCGACGTCGTTCACGTCCACAACACGTTTCCTCTGCTCAGCGCCGCTGTCCTCTATGCATGCCGTGATGCGCGGATTCCGGTCGTAGCCACCATTCACAATTACAAGCTGGTATGCGCGAACGGCACCTTCTTCCGCGGTGGAGCTGTCTGCCATGACTGCGCTGCTGGCTTGCCTGTCCGGGCCGTCGCGCACGGCTGCTACCGGGATTCACGTGCCGCCACTGTGCCTGTGGCGCTCGCCATGGGCCTGCACAAGCAGGCATGGAGATCGCTGATCTCGGCCTATGTATTCATCTCAGCATCACAGCGTGACCTGCTACAGGAATTCGGGTTCCCGTCCAGCCGCGTATTCGTTAAGCACAACCTAGTCCCATTCCGCAGCAAGCCACAGATGGCCAGGACGCCGACCGTCGTCTACGCGGGACGGCTCGACGAGGCAAAAGGGGTGCGCGTGCTGATGGCTGGCTGGGACCGGTACCTGCGGAAATCCGGCGAGCCCGGACTAAAGCTGGTCATCGCGGGCGGGGGGCCGCTAGCGGATGAGATGGCGGCCTGGGCGTCCGGCCGGTCATCGGTTGAAATGCACGGAACAGTCAGCAGCGATCGGTGCGCCGAACTCATCTCCCGTGCGCGTGCGGTGCTGCTGCCGTCGGCCTGGGAGGAAACGTTCGGCCTGGTCGCGGTCGAGGCGATGGCCGCTGGTGTCCCTCCCATCGCGGCGGGCCATGGTTCGTTCACCGAACTCATCACGCCAGGGATCGACGGCGTGCTATTCACCCCCGGCGATCCGGCGGCGCTGGCGCTGGCCGTCGCCGATGTCGAGATGGATCCCGAGCGGTACGAGGCTTACGGTGACCAGGCACGCAAGACTTACGAGCAGCGGTTCGACCCGCGGCGCAGTGTTGCGGAACTGCTTGGGATCTACGGCTTCGCCATAGCGCACCCGGTCAAGACGTAGCGAGGGCCCTGGCCGCGCCGGAGCGTTCGGGGTCCCAGACCATCCAGGGGCAGTCGCCGCGGTGGTATCGCTCCTCGAGCTGAGCCCGTTCCTTGACGG
>Ga0126371_10000583_pt1 | contig 30203 bp, 26 predicted proteins | sample PanSoiMetaPlot_4_FD_110145 | JGI IMG/M metagenome (GOLD analysis project Ga0126371, IMG submission 110145) | Tropical forest soil microbial communities from Panama - MetaG Plot_4 | ecosystem: Environmental > Terrestrial > Soil > Tropical forest > Bulk soil | place: Panama | collected 2016-02-17 | reverse complement strand
TCCACTTCATCCCGTCGGCATTGCCCTTGTATTCGGCGCGCGGACGGATGAGGCGGTTGTTGTGATATTGCTCGAGCACGTGCGCGGTCCATCCCGACATGCGGCTCACCGCGAAGACCGGCGTAAACAGATCGTCCGGAATTCCGAGGGAGTAATAGGTGGACGCGGAGTAGAAGTCCACGTTCGGATTCAACTTTTTCACGGTTCGGACCGCCTCTTCGATGGTTTTGGACAGAAGGTAGAGTTTCTCCTGGCCGGTCCGTTTGCCGAGTTCCTCGGAGAGCACGCGCAGGTGCGTGGCGCGCGGATCTTCGGTGCGGTAGACGCGATGGCCGAAGCCGGGGATCTTCACTTTGCGCGCCAGCGTGTTCTGGACGCGCTCCACGGCTTCGTCCTCGCCATGCAATGCGAGGAGCCAGTGGATGACTTCCTGGTTGGCGCCGCCGTGCAGCGGGCCTTTCAAAGCGCCGATGCCGGAAGTGATGGAGGAATAGATATCGGAGAGCGTCGCAGCGGTGACGCGCGCCGCGAACGTCGAAGCGTTGAGCTCGTGGTCGGCGTGCAGCGTCAAAGCCACGTCGAAGGCGCGCTCCATGACATCGTCCGGCTTCTTCCCCGTGAGCGTGTACAGGAAATTGGCCGCGAATCCAAGGTTGGGATCACCGTTCAACACCGGCCTGCCGTTGCGCATGCGGTCGAAGCTGGTGACGATAGTGGCCGTCTTCGCCATCAGCCGCACGGCTTTGCGGTGATTGGCTTCCGGCGACATATCCCCGGCCTCGGCGTCGTGCAGGCTGAGCATCGAAACTGCTGTGCGCAGCACATCCATGGTGTTGGACTGGGGAACACTCTTCAGGAAATCGGTGACCGGGGCGGGAAGGGCGCGCTCGGCGACCAAGTCTTTCTTCAGCTGATTCAGCTCATTGTGTTTCGGAAGATGTCCGTACCAGAGCAAAAAGACGACTTCTTCGAATTGGGCGTTCTGCGCCAGAGTGTGAATGTTGTAGCCGCGATAGCTGAGGATGCCCTGGTATCCATCGATGTAACAAATTTCGGATTCACCGGCGATGACGCCTTCCAGACCTGCGATTGTGGTTCCCATGTTGTTCTCTCGTCCTTAAAAGGCTTAGTTTCGCACGGTCAAGACCCCTCTTGAGGCACAGGCCGGCCATGCAAACGGAAACGGATATTCCGCCAAAAATCGTGAATGCGATTCCCTTGAGGGCACCGCTCAAAGGGCGGGAAGGCGAGAAGGTGCGTGCCGCGCTCGACCCAGAGTTTTTTCTCGCCAGCTTTGCCGGCGTCGACCTGGACGATGACACCGGAGCCGCACGACTCAGCATCGAGCACTTCGATGTCGCTGACGGCGGCCTGCGCGGGGCCCCAGTCTTTCATGAACTCGGCCATCACGTAATCGCGGCAGGGCTTATCGTCGGTACATCCCCATAATGCATACGCCTCTTTGTAGTTCTGCGACCGCAGAAGCTCAAAGAACCGCTTGGCTTGGCGTTCTTCGGGATAGTTGTGGAAAAACACATAGACCAGCGCGGACGCGACCAGCACGGCGAGCACCGCGACCACTACGGTCTTGGTGATCTTCTCGCGCCGCTCGTCCCCTGCCCCATAGTTTTCCAGGTAACCGGCCATTGAATTACTTCGCCGGATAGGCTTTGTTGTAGGCGGCAATAGCGTCGGCAGTGATTTCCATCGCCGGCTTGAAGAATATGGTGGTGGTAACGTCCACGACCATGTCCAGCCCCTTCTCTTCGGCGATCTTCTTGACGACTTCGCTCATCTTCTGGCTGCTCTTGGAAAGGATCTCATTCCGCTCGCGATCGACATCGGCCTGCAAATCTTCCTGAAGCCGCTGCAGGTCGCGCTGCTTGCGCTGCCCCTGCGCGTTGAGATCGGCTTCGGCCTGCGGGGAGAGCTTGCCGTTCTGCAACTGCTGCGAGATGCCCGCGATGTCCTTCTGTAACTGTTCGATCTGATCGGCGCGCGGCTTGTACTTCGCTGTCAGCTCCGTCGACGCTTTCTGGATCTCCGCGGATTCGAGCACCGCCTTTTGTAGATTGATGGTGGCAATTTTGGTTTGGGCGGACACCAATCCGCCACCGGCGCACACCACCAAAGCGGCCAAAATGGCCCGGAGTCCTATCCGTAAACGCATGAAACTACTCCTGCTTATTGGTTGAACTGGCAAGTTTTAGTGTAACACTGGAAAGGCGCGCGCGGCTTACGGCGCAAAGATTTCCGACAGCACGCGGCCGACGGAGCCGCTGGGCGTTTCCACTTCCAGAATCGCGGCGAGGGTGGGTGCAATGTCGTTTTCGACCACGGGCTGATAATAGCGCCCCGGCCGGATACCGCTTCCCATGAAGATTAACGGGACATGTGTGTCGTAGCCAAAGGCGGTGCCGTGGGTCGCTCCGCTTTGCGTGAAGATCCAGTAGGGTTCGAGCAGAACTTCGACATCGCCGCTGCGGCGCGCATAGAAACCGTTGATGACGCGGCGGCTGATGGCGTCCTGCTGCACGGCGCCGGTGGCGAGCTGTTCCCGCGTATAGACCCGGAACACGTGCGGGAGCTGCTGTAAAGCCTGGGCTGCGGTGCGGTCGACTTCTGCCGGATCCAGCTTCTTCTGGGCGATCAACTCCTGATTGAAGTATAGGGAGTGCTCGGAGCTGCTGACGATCCACTTGCCATCGCCATATTTCTTCGTCAACGCTTCCTGGGCGGCACGGTTGACGATGCCGGCAGGCGGACGGCCTCCGGGCATGCGCCGCGCGGCGTTGATCTCGGGAATCGGGGCTACACCGTGGTCCGCCGTCAAGACGACGAGAACATTGTCCGCGCCGGCCGCGCGGTCCGCGGCGGCCAGCAATTCACCCAAAACGCGATCGGTGCGAATCGAGACCTCGCGTACCTCCGGCGCATCCGGACCGACTTCGTGGCCGACATAGTCGTTGGATGAGAAACTCACTGCCAGCACATCGGTGACATCGTGTTGGCCGAGTTGTTCGGCTTCGAGGGCGCGCTCGGCAAACGCCGCAACCAGGTCGTTTCCAAAAGGACTGGCCGCAAGCGCGGCGCTCAACTGTTTCGCATCGGCGGGCATCTTGTGGTTGAGCCAGGCGGCCCCCGCATAACGGGCGGCGGGGCGGCTTTCGTTGAACGTCTTTACCCAGTTGGGCAACTCCGGGAAGTAGAATGTGCTGCTCACGAAATTGCCGGAAGCGTTGTCATACCAGTAAGCGCCGTTTGCCATGTGGCCGGCCGGCAGGATGGCGGAGCGGTCTTTCAACGATACGCCGATTACTTTAGACTTGCCGCCGTTGGCAATTTTGAGCTCGTCGCCGACCGTGCTCACCAGAAGCCGATTCGGCGAGGAACCCGGGCCGCCGCGCCCGCCCACGAGCTGCGTGTTGGCATCGGAGACGCTGGTCACTTCGCGGCCTTCGTCGCGATCGTACCAATCGTTCCCGATGACGCCGCTGATCGAGAGCGTCGCCCCCGACAGAAACGTGCTATGCCCGGCCGCGGTGACGGTGGGGAAGTGGTTGTACTCGGCGTCCGTGAATACGGCGCCGCGCGTGAGCAACTGGCTCAGGCCAGCCGAATAATCGCTGCGAAACCGCGTGAGATAGTCGTAGCGGAACTGGTCGAGAACGATGGCCAGGACCAATTTCGGTTTCTTCGGAGCAGCGGCGGCCAAGCTGGCACATACAAGGAGGCAGCTCAGAAGCTTGCGCATACTTGGCCCCAGAGTAGCACGAGGGGGGCGAAATTCACGGTTTCGATTTGATGACCAAAGGCCGCTCCGTTGAGAGTGGCTGTGTGAAAAGTCAGTCAACGACCCCGTCCTCACGGGCGCGGCTGGGAAGAGAAAGGCCTATTGAGTTTTGGAAGGCGCAGCGGGCTTGGTTTCGGTTTTCGACTCAGTCTTCGATTCGCTTTTCGATTCGCTCTTCGACTCCGCCTTGGACTCGGTCTTGGTCTCGGGCTTGCTCTTGGAGTCCGAAGCGGTCGAGCTTTTTCCGTTGCGGGCGTAATCGGTGACGTACCACCCCGAGCCCTTGAATTGAAAGGCCGGCGGCGAAATTAGCCGTTCCACCGCACCACCGCAGCCTTCATGGGTGGTTAGCGGCTGATCGGAGAATTTCTGCATCACTTCGAAGGTCTTCCCGCACCGATCACAGGAGTATTCGTACAGAGGCATACCCAGAAACTTAAGTAAATTATAGCAGATAATGAACGGAATATTTTGGGGCGAGGGTCGCTAACCTTTGACGCGGATTGATCGTCTTAGTGATTAGAATGAAGCGAAAGGCATTTGCAGTCGGATTTCTGGCAACGGTCTTGGCCGCCGTCGCCGTGGTTCCGTCGTGCTACAGCCGATTCGCAACTTCCAAGCAGAGCTTCCAGCAGTATTTTCAGGATCTAGGCCCGAAAGGCAGTTCGCTCAATCCGGTGGAGCGCTTCGTATTCAGTCTGGTACTGGCGAATTCGGAGAGCGCTCCGGCCCGGAAGTAAACGTTATTCTTTCTTGGCAGCCGACCGGCGCGCACCGCCCCGGCGCGCGGGAGCCGCGGCGCAGGCTTCGGTTTCCACACCTTCGAGGCTGGCTTTCTCGGTGTCCATAGTGAGCATGAACGGATCCTTGACGAAGGCGCTCGGCACACCCTTGAACTGAATCGCGGTTCCAGTTTTTGGTTTGCCGGTGAGAGCCATGTCGAGCTTGAGGACCACTTCCGCGTGAGTGGCATCAGAAATGGCGACGGTCAGTTCCTTAGACCGGCAGGCCGGCTTGGCGTCCACCAGCGTGCCTTTCAGCTTGGGAATATCCGCGTTCTTGACTTCGGACTCGAAATACTGCTCGCCATTCATGTCACTGAGCTGGCCTTTGATCCCCATCCAAAGAGCGAGTTGAGGATTGTCCTTCTTGAATTGCTCGGCTTTGCGGGCGGCGATCTCTCCCTGCGTCTCAATCCTGAAACCGGCGGGCGGAGTCGGCGAGCCCAGGGCCAGCGCCTTGAGTTGCTTCAATCCGTCATCATCGGGCCCGTGATACTGGGTGTAAATTTTGTCGAGGTAGGTCTCGACCTGAGCGCGGGTCTGCTGAGGCAGGCCGCCTTTGGCGGGATCCATAGCGACCGCGCGCGCGATCTGATAGATCGCTTGGGGGAACTTGTCCGGATTGCGCTGCGACACCAGCACCGAGCCGAGGCGATAGGCAATATCGGCGCTATCGGGATACTTCTGCAGCGCCCTGGTATACGCCTGCTCGGCCGCGGCATAATCTTTCTTCTGCTCGGCATCGCTGCCCGGCTTCATGGTGATGTACAGGAGCGTGTCCTTGCCGAGTTTCTCGACGCCGGGTTTGGCCTGCTTCCAGGCGTCGTCGCTCACGGCCGCCGGTTTCAGCGCATCGAGGTTATCGACGAGTGTCTGGGCAGCCTTCTGCCCCAAAGCCAGCTGGTCGGGGGTGGCGTTCGGGAGATTACGAATATTCGCGGTAATCAGACTGAGCGCGGCGAAGTTTTTGGGGTCTTTCGCCAGAATCTTCCCACCCAGGTCTAAAACCTTTAGCGGCTGATTCAGATCGCTGTAGAAACGGAGTTGTTCTTCCTGATAATCACTTTCGGGGTATTTGTCCACCCACTGATTCAGGTATTGCAGCTTCTTGGCTGGATCGGTCTCTTTGGTGTAGGAATTGAACAGGTCGTACTCACCCTGGTCTTTAACTTTCTTTTGCTTCTCCTGGGCGTAGGTGCGGACGGTGGTCACGCTGCTCGTCAATGCAGCGACCAGTCCGACCCAAATCAGCGTTGGGAGGATTCCCGCCGCCACCCCTTTAAATCGCTTCTCCGATCTTTGCACTTGTGCGCCTCCTGCCGGCTGCCGCAATCTATCGAGCCACCGTTAAAGCTGGCTGCATCTTTTCTGTAATCCGGCATTTTGCCGGCTGTATTTGCACCCAGCCAGCTTTGTGCGGAGTATAGCCAAACCGGCTTAGCGCCGCAACTACTTTTGGACGCCGCTCGAAGGCTACTGGTTCCGCAGCACAAATGATACCAGATCAACGCTATGCTGGAAGTCGCGGTCATGCGCTATCTGGATCTGGGCGTCATCCTCGCCTACCTGATCGGAATTACGTGGTTCGGCGCCCGGTTCCGTGACCGGCAAAAGAGCCTGCGCGACTACCTGTTGGGCGGGCGCACGGCGCCGTGGTGGGCGATTGCGCTCTCCATCGTGTCGGCGGAAACCAGCACGCTCACGATCGTCGGCACGCCATCTCGTTCGTTCACGGAGAATCTCGGTTTTCTGCAGCTGGTGTTCGGATATCTGCTGGCTCGGATCGTGATTTCGATCGTCTTCCTGCCGCAATATTTCCGCGGGGAAATGTTCACCGCCTACGAACTGATGCGGCGACGGTTCGGCGAGCGGGTGCGGAAATTGACAGCATCGATTTTTCTGATCACGCGCGCCCTGGCGGAAGGCGTGCGCGTATTCGCGATTTCGCTGGTGGTCTCGATTGTGTTGGGCACGGGCGAAGTCTGGTCGATCATTTTCATCATCGCGCTGACACTGGTGTACACATTTGAAGGGGGGATGACAGCGGTCATCTGGACCGACGTCGTGCAGATGAGCCTGTACGTGCTGGGAGCGGTGGTGAGTTTTTCGGTAATCCTGGGCCACATTCCGGGAGGCTGGGCACATGTGGCGGCAGTTGCGGGACCGGCCGGGAAATTCCAGCTTTTTGACTTCCAATTTGCTCCCACGATGCAATTTTTTTCGCGCAATTACACATTTTGGGCCGGCATTTTGGGCGGGTGCTTTTTGACCACCGCCAGCCACGGAACCGACCAGTTGATGGTGCAGCGACTACTGAGCGCGCGCAGCGAGCAGCAGAGCCGGCTCGCATTGCTTTCGAGCTGGCTGGTGATTTTTTTCCAATTTGGCCTTTTTTTGTATATCGGAATTCTGCTGTTCGTCTACTACGGAGACAACCATTTGCCGGCGCCGGCCCAGATTGACCGGATCTATCCCGATTTTGTCTGGCACAATCTGCCGCCGGGCGTGGCTGGACTCATCATCGCGGCAATCCTGGCCGCGGCCATGGCGAATCTGAGCGCGGCCTTGAATTCGCTGGCATCGACGACGGTAGTTGATTTCCTGGGAGCGCGATCGCGCGCCCTAGGTGATGCCGGCTCCCTGAAGATCGCCCGCGCGGCGACAGTGGCGTGGGGACTCGTGCTGCTAGGAATTGGGATTCTTTCGCGGCGCGTGAGCTCCGTGCTCGAGGCGGGACTGACCATCGCGTCGTATCCGTTGGGTGCGCTGCTGGGAGTTTTTCTGCTGGGAGTGCTCACACGCAAACCGGGCGAAGGAGCGGCGATCGTGGGAGTTGCCGCGGGGCTGGCCGCCATGGTATTCGTCCGGCTGGGAACGCCGATCGCCTTCACATGGTACGTATTGATCGGATCGCTCGTCACGTTCGGCGCCGGCTGGCTGGCATCGCTGTTCCCGGTTCGCGCGAAGGACTGAAGCCGGCATGGAAAAACCCGCAGTGAAAACCGAACTGAAGCGCGATCTGGGGGCGTGGCCCGCGGCCTCGATTGTGGTGGGCACGGTAATCGGGAGCGGGATTTTCCTGGTGCCGCGCACGATGATCCAGCGCGTGGGCTCGGTGGAGATGGTGTTCGCGGTGTGGATCGCGGGCGGCCTGCTTTCGCTGGCAGGCGCACTGAGCTATGCGGAGCTGGCGGCGGCCATGCCCGAAGCCGGCGGCGAGTATGTCTATCTGCGAGAAGCTTACGGGCCGCTGTGGGGATTCCTGTATAGCTGGACACAGATGTGGGTGGCCAAGAGCGGATCGATCGCGACGCTGGCCACGGGGTTCTTCCTGTACCTGGCCAACTTTTTCCCGCAGCTGGACATTGTCTTCTACTCGGTGCCCTTGCCGCTTGGGCCCAACGGAGGGCCGCTCGAATTCCGCTATGGCCAGTTGTTCGCGATCGTGTTAATTCTCGGCCTGGCTTGGCTCAATTATTACGGGGTCAAACTCGGTGGTGAGGTGCAGACGGCGGTGACCGCCGTCAAAGTCCTGCTCATCGCGTTGATCATTCTGGCCGGACTATCTTTAGGACACTCGCACGCGCCGGATCGCGTGGCCGCGGCGCCGCTCACCTTCGCCGGCTTTATTGCGGCACTGGTGGCGGCACTGTGGGCTTACGACGGTTGGAACAACGTGAGCATGGTGGCCTCGGAGGTGCAAGCCCCACAACGCAATTTACCGCTAGCGCTAATCGCCGGCACCGCCGGCGTGATCGGCATATATCTACTTGCAAACGCCGCCTATTTCCGGATATTGGCGCCCAGCGAAGTGGCGGGAAGCGAACGAGTGGCGGCAGAAATGATGGGACGAATTCTCGGTATGCCAGGCGCCAGCGCGGTCTCGATCGCAGCCATGATCAGCATTTTTGCCGCCCTCAACGGATCGATTCTCACGGGCTCCCGGGTTCCGTACGCCGCGGCACGGGAAGGGCTTTTCTTTTCCGCGGTGGGGAAAGTCGACCCGGTCCATCGCACGCCGGGTGTTTCGATCGTCGCGCTCAGCCTCTGGTCCTGCCTGCTGGTACTTTCCGGCAAATACGACGACTTGTTCAACCTGGTGATTTTCGCCAGCTGGATTCTATACGGAATGACGGCGGCGTCGGTGATTGTATTACGGGTCAAAAAACCGGATCTGGCGCGGCCGTATCGGACGGTGGGGTATCCGGTAGTTCCTCTACTCTTTGTATTGGGAGCATCCATTCTTGTTGTTTCGACTTTCTTCGACCGGCGGCGCGAGTCGTTAATGGGCGTGGGCTTAATGGTATTGGGATTGCCTTTTTATTTGCATTGGAAGAAAAAACGCCTCATTTGAGATTAGCTCAGGGCTTGTAGGTACTATACGATTCACCAGTACTTCGCGAAAAATCATTGCCAAAAAATGGAATTGATCTCTTGAAAATGAGGTCTCATTGGAGTAAAAAAGCAGATGTATAATGTAATCATTCCGGAATAATGGCAATTTGCTACGGCGCGGGAAAGCAATGTTCGCGTGTGCCGTGTGGAGGGTGAGGAGCATGGACGTATCGAAGATTCTCTCCGAGTTGAGAGAGGAGCGGGTGCAAATCGAAGAAGCGATCTTAAGCCTTGAGCGGCTCGCTCGTGGTCGCGGAAAGAGACGGGGCCGTCCGCCAGCCTGGATGTCGGAGATGACAGCCAAACGGCGCGGGCGTCCGCCGGGGAGCAAGAATAAAGCGACGATTCCTGATGCGGCTGCTGTGAAAGCGGCTGCGGTCGCTTAGACGAAACGGATCTTGAGATAAAAGGCCGGCATCCCCCACCGGGATGCCGGCCTTTTGATTTGAGCGGCCGCTTTCGGGACAAAACGCCCGCGCATGCGTGGGGCTGGGATCGCCTCCGAGGTGAGGTTGCGTGCCGAAGGACGGCTAGAACGTCTGCGGCGCCTCGCCGAGTTTGACTTGGACTCGGACGTTGCGGCCGTTGCGATAGACCGTAAGGTTCAGCGGGTCGCCGGCACGTTTACGGTTCAGTACACGCGTGAGCAAATCGTTGCTTTCGACCGACTGGCCTTCGACCGCGGTGATCAAGTCGCCGCCGACGCCCAGCCGGTAATTGCCGACAATCACCATCTGGCGCGGGCCGCGCAATCCGGCGTCTTCCGCGGCGGAGCCGCGCTCAATGCTCTGGATAAGGAACCCGCCGGATGAGGGCAGATCGAGCATCTCCGCCAGATCTCCGGCCACGTACACAGTCGTGATTCCGAGCGACGGCCGGGTGATGCGTCCGCTCCGCTGGAATTCTTCCAGCATCGATTTGGCGCGGTTGATGGGCATGGCGAAGCCCAAACCAATATTTCCCTGCTGCCCGTAGATGGCGGTGTTGATGCCGATCACGTTGCCGTGCGAATCGAGCAACGGGCCGCCGCTGTTGCCGGGATTGATGGCGGCATCGGTCTGGATCAGACCCTCGAGCCGTTCGCCTTCCTCGGCCTGGATGCTACGGCCCAAGGAACTGACGATACCGGTGGTGAGCGTGCCTTCGAGGCCGAAGGGATTGCCAATGGCGAGGACCTTCTGGCCCACTACCAGACTGTCGGAATCGCCCAGGTGGATATAGGGCAATTTGCGGCCGGCATCGATTTTCACCAAAGCCAGATCGTTGCGGGGGTCGCGCCCGAGGACTCGCGCCTTGTAAACCTTCTTGTCGGCCAGAGTAACGGTCAACTGGGCATTGCCGCTTACCACGTGATAATTCGTCAGAATTTCGCCGGACTCCTTAATGATGAATCCGGAGCCGATGCCCCGCTCGGGAACCATCTGAAAGAACCAGCCCTCGCGATACACAATCGAGGTGATATTCACGGTGGCGTCGCGGGAAGACCGGTAAATATCGATATTGTTCTGCTCGTCGTTGGAAAAGCTGGGACTGGCGGCCGAGGCGGGCTCGGTCCAAAGGCGGTCGACGTCGCGCCCGGGCTGCAGAAGCCGGCCGACGTCCCAATGGGCGGTGGAGGTCAGGTAAATGAATCCGGCGACCAGGATCGCGGCACCGAGAAAGGGTCGCAGCATTTTCATAATTCAATTCTCCGCAATTCGTCGTACACGGCGCGCGTCTGGCGCAAGGTTTCTTCCTTGGCGCCCGACGTATCTATGACGAAGTCGGCAAACTTTCGTTTCTCCGCAAAGGGCATCTGGCGGCTCAACCTAGCCCGGACTTCGGCCTCAGTCCCACCATCGCGGTGCAGCGCCCGGGCCACCTGCTGCTCTACAGTACAGGTTACCAGGATCAGGCGGTCGAACCGTTTATGGCTGCCAGTTTCGATCAGGATAGCGGCCTCGACCACGGCGATGCCCTTGGGCTCGCGGGCGGCATATGCGGCGATGAGCTGCTCTTCGCGGCGCCTCACTGCCGGGTGTACGAAGGAATTCAGCCGGGCGAGGGCGTCGGGATCGGAGAACACCCGGGCCGCCAGTTTGCGGCGATCGATCTGGCCTTCCGGGCTCAAAATGCCCGGGCCGAACTCCTGCCGCACCGGGTCAAAGGCCTCGCCGCCACGGGCGAGCACTTCATGGCCCAGTTCATCGGCGCGGATCAGATAACAACCATAACTGGCCAACGCTTCGCCGACGAACGATTTTCCGCAGGCCAAGCCTCCGGTTAACCCGACCTTTAACATACCCCCAGGCGGCGCTCGGCCGACTCGACGGTATTGACCATGAGCATGGCGATGGTCAGTGGGCCGACGCCTCCCGGCACAGGAGTGTAGGCGGCGGATTTCTCGGCCATATCGAGCGGATTCACATCGCCCACCAGCACGCTCCCTTTCTTATCAAATGCCGCCAGCTTTTCCGCCGAATTCCGGAAAATTCGGGCGACGTCGTCACGGCTGTCCAAGCGGTTGGTGCCGACATCGATGACCGTAGCGCCGGGCCGGATATAGTCGGCAGTAATAATGGCCGGCCGACCCATCGCCGCTACCAGAATATCGGCTTGGCGGCAAACTTCCGGTAGGTTTTCAGTTTTGCTGTGGCAGATGGTGACCGTGGCGTGCTCATGCAACAAGATCAGCGCCGTAGGTTTGCCGACAATGTCGCTGCGGCCGACCACGACGGCGCGCTTGCCTGCGATCGGGATCTTGTAACGCTTGAGCAACTGAATGATGCCGGCCGGGGTGCAGGCGCGCGGGGCCGGGATGTTCGCCACCAAGCAGCCGACGTTATAGGGGTGGAAACCATCGACGTCTTTGTCGGGCGAGACGGCGAGCAGAATCCGCTTGGTATCGACCTGCGGCGGAAGCGGCAATTGCACCAGGATGCCATCCACATCGTGGCGCGCGTTCAACTGCTCGACAATAGCAAGCAGTTCGGCGGTGGTGATGGAAGCGGGTGGAGTCAAGGATTCCGAGCAAATACCGAGGTCCTGGGAGGTCTTGATCTTATTGCGGACATAGATTTCGGACGCGGGGTTGTTGCCGACCAGGACGACCGCGAGCCCAGGCGCACGCCGGGCGGCGGCGAGGCGCGCGATGCGCGGCTTCAGCTCTTCCTTGATGTCGTCGCGGACGCGGTTTCCATCGATGACTTGCGCCATGCAGCTTTTCATCATAGCGTGAAGGCCGTGCTAGAATCCGGCGATGGCAAACTACGTGCTCGTTCATGGCGCCTGGCACGGGAGCTGGTGTTGGAAGCGTGTGCGCAGGCGACTGCAAGAGGCCGGGCACGACGTGTTCACGCCGACGCTGACGGGAGTCGGGGAGCGCTCGCATCTCAATTCGCGCGAGATCAACCTCGAGACGCACATTTCCGATGTCGTGAACTTGATCCGATGGGAGGAACTGTCGGAGGTGATTCTGTGCGGCCACTCCTACGGAGGCTGCGTCATCAGCGGAGCCGCGGACCAGATCCCGGAACGGATTGGCGCACTGGTGTATCTGGATGCGTTCGTGCTCGAAGACGGCGAGAGCCTGTTCGATCTGGCCGGTGAAGCGGCCGATCGCATGCGCGAACAGGCGCGGACCGCGGGAGACGGATGGAAATTGATGCCGATCCCTGCAGAGGTCTTCGGGGTCAATGCCGCTGACCGCGCCTGGGTAAACACGCAATGCACACCGCAGTCCCTCGCCTGCTTCGAACAAAAGATTCAACTGACCGGCGGCCTCAACCGGATTCGCAACGTGACGCATATCCTGGCGACGGGATTTCGCGAAGGCTCGCCCTTTCCGGTCTCGCACGAGCGCGCCAAGCAGAAAGGCTGGAAGACCGAGACGGTGGCGTGCGGGCACGATGTGATGCTCGATTTGCCGGAGGAACTGACGGGGATCTTGCTGCGGTTGGCGGCTAAGGGAGAAGCGGCGTAAGATACGCCGTTGCGCACGCCGATCAGGTTGCCGTAAAAGCGACATCCCGCCGCGGGCGGCTCGAGAGCTTCACCGGAAGCTCTCTGCAAGCATGAGGTCGTCAATTGAGAAGGTCGTTCGGGGAAAAAGAATCGTGCGGCCGTCCCGAGTAGCGGTGAGCGGTGTATCGACATTACCAAGGTCGCCAGCTATGGTGATGGCCCGGTGAGTGGCGAAGTCGAAGTAGCGAAGGCGCGCCGTAGTCGAGGGCTTATCGACGAAATAGGGGTTTTTCTCGCGGGCCGGCCTATCGATGTAATAAACGCCTCCCGGGAGCACGGCATAGTTGACGAGAATCACACCGTCCACCAGCTTCGCGGGAGCGCCGCCGGCGACAGGGATGCGCCAGAGAGCACCGGGAGTAAAAACCGCATCGGTGTAGTAGAGCCAGGCGCCGTCGGCTGACTCGATAGGGGCAAAGCTCTTGAAGTCCGTCACAGGGACGGGACCGCCGCCAGCTGCAGGCATTTTCCAAATCCGTTCTTCTCCTGCTCGGTTAGACGAGAAGTAGATCCACTTTCCATCCCGGGAGAAGCTCGGGAAGTCATCCAGCGCTGGATGATTGGTGAGATTTCGCGCCTTGCCGCCGGTGGCGGAAACGATATAGACCTCTTTATCGGAATGGAATACGATCCATTTGCCATCGGGAGACCAGTGCGGGTAGCCGGTGCCGGGAGGACCATGCAGGGAAGTGAGTTGAACGGCGTTGGCTCCGTCAAGATCAGCGGCCCAGATTTCGCCCTCTCCCGAGCGATCTGATCCAAACACTACCCGGCGCCCGTCCGGAGAAAGCTGCGGCATCCAATCGTGCCTGGTGGAGGAGACCGGGCAAATTACCGGGGGCGAGGAGGCCGGAGCGCCGGGGCCGGAGGTATCGATGCGCCAGATCCTCATATCGGTGAAGGTGCGCGCGTAGGCCAGGCGAGCCGGCCGTCCGGGCTGCGGTCGTGAGACGACAGGCATGATGCCGTCTTCACCCACAAACGGCACGCGTGCCGGCGGGCTCTTCTGATCGGCAGCCAGCCTCCAAAGGCTTGTTCCGTTCATGTCGGAAAACAGGATCGTTTTGTTATCCGGCGTCCAAGTGGGATAGCTGCCATCCAACGACGCCGGCGTGAGGCGTTGTGGCTCGGCAGCGGGAACCAGGTTTCTCGACAGCTTGAGCTTGTGAAGCTCGTTCCCGAAGAAAGCGACTGTATGACGGAAAACGAGCCAATTGCCGTCGGGAGAGACCGCCGGGTGGGTGTCGCCCAGCGCAGGGGGCTGGGGATGAGTCAATTGCCTTTTTTCACCGGTTTCCAGCGAATATACAAATAGAGCGTCGGGCTTACCTTCACCAGGAGAGTCGGTAACCACCAGGCAGGTGCTGTCGGGGCACCAGGTAAGAAACGGCGGACTCACCTGCTCCGAGCGCACATGGATGTCGACGAGTTTGCGCTCGGTCCCACCCAGGGGCGGGATCAGGCGCAATTCGCTGCTGCCGGATTCGCCGCGCAGAAAAGCGATCCAGCGGCCGTCGGGCGACCAGACGGGGTTGTAGTCGTTGGCGGGATTCGTGGTAAGGCGCAGAGGTGAGCCCGAAGAACCGATTTGTTGCACGTAGACATCGGTGTTGTCCTGGTTTGGGCCATTCCAGGAGAATGCCACCTGGTTGCCTTCGGGAGAAAAGGAAGGATAGCGATGCACTCCGGGAGCCGTGGTAAGGGATGCGGCGCGGAGCGGCTCGCTGTTCTCAGGCGTCCGAATAGCGCGCCAGACAAGAAAGCCAATCAGCATCGACGCCGCTAACGCCGCAGGTATGGCGCGCCACAGCCAACGCCGCCGTGGGCCTGTCCGCGCGATTTGAGGCTGCGTCTGTCTTCCCGATGCAGCTTCCTGTTTCAACTCTTCCAGCGCAAGCTGTACGTCATCCAAGTGCTGAATGCGCCGCAGCGGATCCTTGCGCAGGCAACGTGAGATCAGTGTCTGTAATTCGCTTGGAACCGGTTCCCCGGAAATCTCATTGATGGGGGCGGGCTCACCATGCAGAACGGCGGACAGAACGGAGATTTTGTTGACGCCTTGAAATGCTCGTTGGCCCGTGACCATTTCATAGAGCACAGCGCCGAACGAGAAAATGTCGGACCGTGCATCTACCTTTTTACCTTCAGCCTGCTCGGGGGACATGTAGGCTGCGGTGCCGATAACGGCGCCCTCCTCCGTTTGGGGCGGCATCGTCTGAGTCGAGGCGTTAGAGTGGTCGTAGTCACTGGCTTGCTCGGCTAGCTTGGCCAATCCGAAATCCAAGACCTTCACTAGACCTTTCTCTGTCACCATGATGTTAGAAGGCTTGATGTCGCGATGGACGATTCCGGCCCGATGCGCGGCCGCCAGGGCATCGGCAACCTGGGCGGCGTAGCGGAGGGTCTCGGCGATCTTCAGACCTTTGGTCTCAATGATGTCATGCAGAGTCTTTCCCTCGACATATTCCATGGCGATGAACGCCACCCCGGAATCTCTGTCGATGTCATACACGTGGATGATGTTGGGATGGTTCAGTGCGGAGGCTGCTTTGGCCTCCTGGACGAATCGTCTCTGGCGTTCTGAGTCGGCGACGCGCTCTTGGGGTAGGACCTTAATTGCAGCGAACCGGTCGAGATGAGTGTCTCGGGCTTTGTAGACAACTCCCATGCCGCCGCGGCCCAATTCGGCCAGGAGACGGTAATGGGAAATCGTCTGGCCAATCACACTGATTCCCTGCGCCCTCGGCGCCAATGACAGAGGGTTCCAATCAGTCTATCGCACCACGGCTCCCAGACTCGAGGGCGACGGTTCGGCAGGGAGGTGGGAACATTTCCGGCGGACACCGACCGGCTCGCTGACGACTTGAGGTTGGGCGCGTTCGTTGGGCCTCGGAAGGCCGTGGTGCCCGGCGCGTCCACCTGCACTCAGAACCGCCGGGTCGATACCCTTGCCGTTGTCCACGATGCGCAACCGGAACCGTCGCGGGTCATAGTGGAAGTCCACTTCGATTCGTTTCGCCTCCGCATGCCGGAACGAATTGGGCAGCGCCTCGCAACCGATGCGGTAGACCTCGTCCCGGACCAACGGCGGGAGGTCCCTGGATTTCCACCCGCGCCAAGCCGCACGGCAGTTCCAGCCACACCTTATCGTCGTTTCGCATCAATCGATGCGAAAAGGAGCCCCATCGCCCGGGTGAGATCGGAGTGTCAGATCGAGCGCACGGGCATGGCGACGATGTCGGAGATCTCCATCGCCTCCTTGACGATGAAAGGCTCGCCGTAGCGGACGCCGATCAGGTTTCCGTAGAAGCGGGCGATGGCGCCGAGACGCTCGCGGATCTCCTGCTCGTTGGGGAACAGGCCGGTGGCTTCGTCGCCGCCGTATTGCGAGGTGTAGCTCAAGAGCGCGGACATGCGGCGCTCGAATTGCGCGCTGATGTCCACCACAAACGACGGCTTGATGTTCGTGTACAGGCCCGAGTATAGGATTTTAGAAGGCCTGTGCGGCTCGGAGTATTCGTCCAGTTTCTTCAGGCCGGACAGGAAACAAGCTTCGTAGCCTAGCTCGCAGGCGCGGTAGTGGTCGGGATGACGGCCTTCCCAGTACGGGAGGATGACAACGCGCGGCTTCAGCTCGCGAATTTTGGCGGCGAGGGTCATCCGGGCGGCGATGTTGTTCTCGAGGCGGGCGTCAGGCATACGGAGATTGCCGCGCCACTCCAGACGCATGTGCTTCGCCGCGGCTTCGGATTCGGCGATGCGCTGCTCGGGAGTGCCGCGAGTGCCCATATCACCGGCGGTGAGATCGAGCACGGCCGTCCGGTAACCGGCTTCGGCCATGCGGATGAGGGTGCCACCGCAGGTCTGCTCGACATCATCGGGGTGAGCGGCGATCGCGAGGACGTCAAGATTCATTTACCAGGTGAGATCCTTCCGGCGGCGATAGGGTTCGTTGGTCCCGAGCAAGTAGATGAGGCCGATGCCGGCCACGAAGCCGCCGACGTGCGCGAAGAACGCGGTGCCCCCTTGCGCCACGGGCGCGGCGAGACTGCCCAGACCGCTGATGAACTGGATGGCGAACCAGTAGATGAGCATCACCCAAGCCGGGACTTCAATCGTAGTGATGAAAATGTAGATCACCAAAGTATAGATGCGTGAGCGCGGAAATTTCACCAGGTATGCGCCCATGACGCCGGCGATGGCGCCACTGGCGCCCACCATGGGAACGCGCGAGTCCAGATTCAAATACGTTTGCGACAAGGCGGCGGCAATTCCGCAGAGCAGATAAAACAGCAAAAATTTACCGTGGCCGAGAATGTCTTCGATGTTGTCGCCGAAGATCCACAAGAACCACATATTGCCCAGCACGTGCATCCAGCCGCCGTGGAGGAACATGGAAGTGAACACGTTGGCCCAGCGGAAGTGGTCGGGAACAAGACCATAGGAAAAGATGAGGGCGTTCTGGGAATACGAGTCGAGGGAGAATTCGAATAGAAAGATGAGAATGTTGATGACGATCAGGAAGACGGTAACGACGGGTTTGGAGTAGCTGGGCTGAGTATCGCGTAAGGGGAACATTCAATCTTTGCGAGCCGCCGCGAGCGCGGCAAACTCGGGGTGGACACGCCGCTCGGAGTGCGCCATCTGCGCGCGGACCTGGTCGAGAGAGGCTATGCCGCCGCGGGCTCCGAGGGCGGTGCAGTTGAGCGCCGCCATGGCGTTCGAAAATTCGAGAGCCTCGGGCAAAGGCATTCCTTGCAAAACAGCATAACAGAACGCTCCGTGAAACACGTCGCCGGCGCCGGTGGTGTCGACCGAGTTCACGACATATGCGGGCGAATACAAGAAACGGCGGTGGTAGCGGGCGAGGGCGCCGTGCGGGCCGAGCGTCATGGCCGCCACCGGCATTCCGTACTGTTCCTGAATTCGTTCGAGAGCGACGAGCGGATTGTTTTCGCCGGTGAACGCGTGAGGAAACTCGGAACTGGAGACCAAGTAGTCGGTGTTGGGCAGCACATGTTCGAAACCGGGATAGATGGTATCGACATCGACCACAACGGGAATGGCGCGAGACCGCGCGATTTGGGCGGCGCGGGCGACGGCCGGCGTGTCGTGGCCGTCGATGAGCAGGAGCCGGGCACCGGCGATCTGCGCGCGATCAATCTCTTCGGGCTGGATGCGCAGGCATTCTTCGCGGCGCCAGAAGATAGTGCGTTCGCCAGTAGAGCCGTCAACAACGATATAGGCCGACTGGTTCGGGCAGTTCCGCCGCACTTGAACGTGCTCGAGATCGATGCCGGCCTGGCGGAGACTGTCCATCTGAATGCGGCCGCGGTCATCGTCGCCCACGGTCCCGATGTACTTCACGCGCAAGCCGAGACGAGCGCAGGCCACCAGAGCGCTGGCCACTTGGCCGCCGGGGCTGAGGACTTCTTCGGTGATCCGCATTTTTCCGGCATAAGCCGGAAACTGCGGAACCATAAGCAGCGTGTCGGTGGCGTTGAGTCCGACGCCGACAACGTCGAAATCAGGCATCGTGAGGCACCGCGATGGCGCCACGCTGCGCTCGATCGCGCAACTCGCCGATATTGAGGCCGGTCAAAGCAGTAGCGACCGCGCCACCGATGAGCAGTGGCAGGGTTAAGGCGAAGAACATCACGAAGGAAAAGGTCTTGGCGGTGTCGTTCTCCACGTCGAAGAGGCGGAGCGCCACAACGCACGCCACTTGAATCAGACCGAGATTGCCGGGCGCGTTGGGGATGACGGTGCCCAGTCGCACGATGACCAGCACGCCACCGGCGACCCAGAAGGAAAGGTCGAAGCCGTAGGCATTCATCAGCGCCCAGACGGAGACCACCTGCAACAGCAGGTAGAGACCGCTCACGAGTACGGTGAAGCCGATGGTGCGCCGGTTGCCCATGAGATGGATGCCCTCGACGATGTGCCGGAGCGTGGAAGCCCATCGGCTCTCGCGGATCACGAGATGCACGTGCTGTTTGTGGTAAATGACCCAGACGAGAAGGGCGACGCCAATGAGCAGCAGGAGGCCGAGAGCTTGCACCAGCAGGATCAGGTCGCGAGGAATGCGCTTGACGAAGCCGGCCGTGACCAGGAAGGCGGCGAGCATCCAGAAGCCGTCGATCAGGCGCTCGACGGCGGCGGAGGCAAAGCTGAGGGATATGCGGAAATCACTCCAATGGGCCAAAAGATAGCAGCGGATCAACTCGCCGACGCGGAGAGGGAGCACTTCATTGGCAAACAGGCCGATATAGATGGACTGGACGGTGCGCCAGTAACGGAGACGGACGACTGGGCCGAGCAGCACATTCCAACGCCAGGCGTGTGCGAGATAGACGGAGAGGTCGGCTACTACGGAGAGCGCGACCCATTTCCAGTCGAGGGTGCGGATCGCCGCAGTGAGTTCGCTGAGGTTGTAGTTGTGCAGTACCCAGAACAAGCACGCCGCAGAGATAGCATAGCCGAGCACCTGGGGCAGCCAGGAGGGCATCCAGCGGCGGAAGGCTTCGAGGAAATGCCTCATGGAAGGGTGGGATTAAACCCCGGGCTCACGCGACGGGGCTGGCCTGCGGCCGCGGCGCCAAGGCGTGGCGTCGGCGAAGTGGCGCGTGAAAGAGTCAACAGCCTTATGATAACGTCAGTAGCGCGAGCCTGACCTCGCTCACCTCCGCCTATGGACACAGTCGAATGAAGCCTCTTCGCCGCGTCGCGGTGCTCGGCGCCGGGACCATGGGGTCGCGCATCGCGGCCCATTTCGCAAACGCCGGATTTCCGGTGGACCTCTTGGACATCGTCATTCCCGGTCAGGCAAACCGGAACGCTGCCGCGCTGAGCGGCTTGGACAGCGCGGCCAAGCAGAAGCCGGCGGCATTTTTCACGGACCGGGCCCGCACGCTAATTACGCCGGGGAATTTCGAGGACGATCTCGGGCGTGTGGCCGGTTGCGAATGGATCGTTGAGGCGGTGACCGAGCGGCTCGATCTGAAGCGGCAATTGCTGGCGAAGGTTGTGGCGGCACGGGCGCCGGGCACGATTCTTTCGACGAATACCAGCGGCATTCCGCTGGCGCGCATCTCGGAAGGTTGGGATGCGGAATTGCGGCGGCATTTTCTGGGGACGCATTTTTTCAATCCGCCGCGATACCTGCACCTTGTCGAGGTGATTCCGGGCGCCGAGACCGGGCGCGAGGTATTGGAGTGGGTCTCCTCTTTCTGCGATTTTCATTTGGGAAAAGGCGTGGTGCGGTGCAAGGACACACCAAACTTCATCGCAAATCGGATCGGCACCTTTTTCGCGGCTACCCTTTTCCATCTGACGATGGAAGGTGATTACACAGTCGAAGAAGTAGACGCGCTCACCGGGCCGCTGATCGGGCTGCCCAATAGCGCGACCTACCGGCTGGCAGACCTGGTTGGGCTCGACGTGTGGGGACACGTACTGAATAATCTGCAGGTGCTCGCCCCCCACGATCCCGGAATCGACCGCTATGGCGTGCCGGAGTTCATGGCGAAGATGATCGAGCGCGGCTGGCTGGGAGACAAGCGCGGGCAGGGTTTTTATAAACGCGTGGGCCCGCAGAAGGAAATTCACGCGATCGATTGGAAGACGCTCGAATATCACGCCGCGCAAAAGCCGAAGTTCCCGTCGGTGGAGGCGGCACGCAACATCGAGGACCTGCCGCAGCGGGTACGCGCGCTGGTGACCGCGCAGGACCGGGCCGGGCAGTTTCTCTGGAAGCTGTTCCGGGATCTGTTTGTGTACTCGGCGACGATGATCCCGGAGATTTCCGATCGCGTGGTGGAGATCGATCGCGCGATGCGGTGGGGATACGCGAACAGGCTGGGACCCTTTGAGATGTGGGACACGCTGGGTGTGCGCGAAACGGTCGATCGGATGAAAGCAGAGGGCATCAAGGCGCCGGGCAGTGTGGAGCGCATGCTGGCATCCGGCGCGACGTCGTTTTACCAGGCGGCCGACCGGGATGGCGCGCCGCGCACGCAGTATTTCGATTTGGGAGCCGGGGCGTACAAAGAACTGGAGCAGCGTCCGGGGGTAGAGCGGTTGAGCGAGATCCGGCGCGCACGCGGCGTGGTGAAGGGCAACGCGGGGGCGTCGCTGGTGGATCTGGGCGACGGCGTGCTGTGCCTGGAGTTTCACACCAAGATGAACGCCATCGGCGACGACATCATCGGGATGATCCGCAGCGGAATCGAAGAGACCAGCCGGGGGTTCGAGGCGCTGATCATTGCCAATCAAGGCGACAATTTCAGCGCGGGGGCCAACCTTATGATGGTGCTGCTGGCGGCTCAGGAAGGCGAGTGGGACGAACTCGACGGCGCCATCCGTCGGTTCCAGCAGGCCAACCTGGCGATCAAGTACGCCCCCAAGCCGGTGGTGACAGCGCCATTCGGCATGGCTTTGGGGGGTGGATGCGAGATCGTGCTGCATGCGGCCCGAGCCCAGGCGTCGGCCGAGACGTACATCGGGCTGGTGGAAACCAGCGTGGGGCTCATTCCGGCCGGCGGCGGCTGCAAGGAACTATTGCTGCGGAAGGAACCGAAGGCGGCGTTCGAGCTGATCGGGTTCGCCAAGGTGTCGACCAGCGCGGCGCACGCTGTGGAACTGGGGCTGCTGCGAGAGCAGGATCGCATTTCGATGAACGCGGAGCGGCTGCTCGCCGACGCCAAACAAACGGCGCTCGCGCTCGTGCCGGCATATGCTCCCGGAGCTCCGCGAACGGATATTTCCGTGGAGGGCGAGCCCGGATACGCGCTGTTGAAGATGGGCGTTTACTTGGCGCACGAAGGCGGGTTTATCTCGGAGCACGACGCGGTGGTAGGCGAGAAACTGGCGCACGTCCTATCGGGAGGGCGGCTGAGCGGGCGGCAGATGGTTTCGGAGCAATACCTGTTGGATTTGGAGCGGGAGGCGTTCCTCAGCTTATGCGGGCTCCCGAAAACGCAGGAACGCATCCAATATACGTTGAAGACGGGGAAACCGTTGCGGAACTGAAAAGGGGATTGCATGCCTGAGGCAGTGATTATCGATTGTTTGCGCACGGCGGTGGGCAAAGCGCCGCGCGGGTCGCTGCGGAACACGCGGCCGGATGATCTGGGCGGTTTTGTGATCCGAGCGCTGTTGGAGCGATATCCGCAGGCTTCGGCGGTGGAAGATGTGATCATCGGATGCGCCATGCCGGAGGGCGAATCGGGCAGCAACATGGCGCGGCAATCGCTCCTGCGCGCAGGACTGCCGGATTCGGTGCCGGGGATGACGATCAATCGGTATTGCAGCTCGGGGCTGCAGGCGATCGCGCTGGCGGCTGACCGGATTCGCGCGGGGGGCGCCGATATCCTGATCGCGGGCGGCAGCGAATCGATGAGCATGATTCCGTTCGGGGGCAACAAGCCGGCGCCGAATCCGTGGTTCGTGGATCACCGGCCGGAGGTCTACATGAGCATGGGGCTGACCGCCGAGCGGCTGCAGAAGAAGTACGGGATCTCGCGCCAGGAGGCCGACGCGTTCGCGTTTCGCAGCCATCAGAATGCGATCCAGGCGCAGCAGGCGGGCAAATTCGACGACGAGATCGTGCCGGTGGAAGTGGAATCGGCGACGCCGGGTAAGTCGGTGAAGAGCGTGTTCGCGCGCGATGAAGGACCGCGCGCGGACACCAACCAGGAAGCGCTGGCGAAATTGAAGCCGGTGTTTCACGCCAATGGCACCGTCACGGCCGGGAATTCCTCGCAGACCAGCGATGGAGCGGCAGCGGCGCTGGTGATGTCGGACACGAGGGCGCGGGAACTCGGGCTCAAACCAAAAGCGCGGTTCGTAAGTTTCGCCACGGCAGGCGTGCCGCCGGAGATCATGGGGATCGGACCGGTGGCGGCGATTCCGAGGGCGCTGGAGAAGGGCGGACTGAAGCTCGACGAGATCGGCCTAGTGGAACTAAATGAGGCGTTCGCGGTGCAGGCGCTGGCTGTGATTCGCGAAGCCGGGTTGAATCCAGACACCGTCAACCCGAATGGCGGGGCGATCGCGCTCGGGCATCCGCTCGGCTGCACGGGCGCGAAGCTGACCGCCACCATCCTCCGCGAAATGGAACGCCGCCGAACGCACTATGGCATGGTGACCATGTGCATCGGCGGCGGCCAAGGCGCGGCTGGGATCTTTGAACGCCTACAGTAAGCCTGGTCTACTAGTTAGTTGTATTTAGCTGGAGCTTCGTCGCCGATCTTGTTGCCGTTCAGAAACGTATTCGGACAGAGTGGATGCCCGAAGACCGAAGCCGTGACATTAGTGTAAACGATGTCATCGATGAACTCGCCGCCCGAGGGATCGAGTGTGGCAAAGTGCCGGACGCCCTTTGCGACTTCGTGGTCCGCGCAGGACGTATCACCGCTGATTCCAAGCCCGCCGATGATCTTTCCGTTCTGGTAGAGCGGCACACCGCCTCCGAAGAAGATCAAGCCGCCCTGAATTTTGCCATCGCCCGTGGTGGGATCTCCGGGCGCGGTGAGGAACCTGGACTCGAACAGGTTCGACTGTCCCAGGCTCCAGAGCGAGTGCCCGGGCTGAGTAAAGGTGTATAGCCGCGCGGTCGAGAGAGCCAGCGTGTCCAGACTGAATGCGTTCGCGGTGTAAGCCTTTGCCTTGGCAATTGCCTGGCTACCGGGCCAGACTTGAGTGGGGTCCGTCCTGGAAGCAGCCGCGGCGCAGACCTGTCCGTTCCGATTGACTACCGCCGCCCACATGCGAGTGCCATTGAACAGCCCGCCGATTGGTCCGCTGTTAGCGGCGGATTCGGTGGAAATGGGCGCAACCTGGTTGAGAAAAGTAGTGAGTTGGGCTGCGGTTGGAAGGCCCGCGCAGGGATTCGGCGGCGGTCCTTTTTTGTCATCATCGTCGGCCAGCAGAAACGTGGCGCCGGTCAGAAATACGGCGCTGAGCAGGATCGATTTCCTCATTGTTTGTTGTCTCCGGATTTGTAGTTTTTGATACTTCCCCGCGAAGGATGTTGGCATGGGGCCAGGATGCAGTCAATTATATTTCCACAGCCTGTCGTGCGGAAACGTACAGAATGGTTCAACCCAGGACCACGCGGTGGAACATGCTCACGAACTGCTCGAGGGATATTTGCTCCGCTCGAAGACGGGCTTCGGGCCAGGAAGCAAGGATCTCATTGCCATACACCTCAACGAGGTTGTTGCGGATGGTTTTACGCTTGTGACGGAAGCAATGGCCGACGAAGTGGAGGAACGCATCCGGATCGGCGACACCGAGGTTGCGGCGGTGGGGTTCCAGCGAAACGACCGCGGAATCCACTCTCGGCGGCGGATAGAAGGCGGTCGGCTTTACGTCGAAGCGCAGGCGAACATCGGAGGACAGCGCCATGCGCACGGTGAGGAAGCCGTAATCGGATTCGCCGGGTTGGGCAACCAGGCGCCGGGCGACCTCCTTCTGGATGAGGAAGACGGCGCGCGGGATGTCGAGGCGAGCGGCTTTTTCCAGAATCGGCGAGGTGATGTAGTAGGGCAGATTTCCGGCGACCGGGCCGCGACCCCACTGCGCGAGATCGGTCTCCAGAACGTCGGCGTGCACGATTTCGAGACGCGGCTCGGCGGCGAACCTCTCACGCAGGTGCGCCACCAGGTAGGGATCCACCTCCACGGCCACCACACGGGACGCGCGCTTCAGCAGTTTTTCCGTCAACGCGCCCCGGCCGGGGCCGATTTCGATGACGAGATCCTCGCGTTCGGGGCACACCGCGGCGGCGATGCGCTCCAGAATCGAACCTTTGATAAGGAAATGCTGACCGAGTTTGGGGCGCGCCACGCGAGAAGCGCCGTCAGCCTCGGACGTTCCGGCGGGCGCGGACGTGAGTGGGGAATCTTACCAGCTTCTTGCCCCAGGTGTTTCTGCCGTTGAGGGTCGCTGGTGTGAAGCGAGACAACAGGATGATGCTCTGCATCTCGGCGGTGAGCTGGCCGTGGCTCACCGAATAATCAGCGACGCGGCCCGTTTCGTCGATGATCAATTCGAGCACGACACCATCGCCGGAATCCACGGCATCGGCGGACTCCAACGTCGGCTCGGGAGAGTTGCTGGTCCAGAACCAGGTGGGAGCTCCATCGGCTGGCAGACTTTCCACCAGGCGGCCTTCCGGCTCGGTGTAAGTTACCAGCAGCTGGTCGTTGCCGACATTGTGGACAAAACTCAAATTCGGGACCAACATACCAAACAGCAACAGCGCCGACAGCAGGCCGCCGGCGAAGGGAAGCGCCATCGGCCGCATGAGGTTGTCGAACTGGAGCGAGACGCGATCGCGGCAATAGCCAAGCCAAGCAGCGAAACTGGCGTGCGATAGCTGTCGCTGGCGCTCGTGAGACGCCAGCACACGCAGCTTCATGGCGAGCGCGGCGGGCACGGGCGTGGAGCGCACGCGCCGCAGCGTGGCTCGAGCCTTCTCAAACGACTGGAAGCGCGCGCTACACGCCGGGCAGGACGCCAGGTGTGCCGCTACGTTCTCCCGCTCCTGATCTGTCAGAAGGCAGTCCAGAAAGTCCGAGAGGCGATATTGCACGCTTTGACAACTCATAACGTCACTCTGCGGTGTTCGGCACCAGGCGCCAGGGACGCCGGAGCCGGGGATTTCCTTTCAACTCATCCCGCAAGGCTTCCCGGCCGCGCAGGATTCTGGATTTTACGGTTCCTAAAGAGACTCCGAGAATCTCGGCAATCTCCTCGTAACTCAAGTCGGTGATATCGCGCAGTACTACAGCCGACCGGAAAATCGGATTGATCCGCTCGAGCGCGGCCTGAATGATTGCCGCCTGCTCGCGATCGAACGCCACATCAAAAGGTGAGCGGCTGCCGTCTGGAATGGTCTCAGTCCAGTTGCGCGCGTCATTGGATTCCATATCGAGTTCCACCTCGCGACGGCGATGGCGGAAGAACCAGCGGCGGGCGTTATGCGCCTCATTTACAGTAATTCGGTAAATCCAGGTTTTCAAACTACTCTGACCCCGAAAGTTCCCGATGTTGCGGAAGATTTTGAGGAAGACTTCCTGGACCACATCACTGGCTTCGCCTTCGTCATCCAACAGACGGAGGCATAGTGCGTAAACCGGTTGCTGAAACCGTGCGAGTAATTGCTCGTAGGCCGACTCGGCGCCGGCGCGGAGAGCGTGGATCAGCTGTTGATCGTCAGCTTCTAGAGCAACGGAGCTTTCCGGTTGCAGTTCAATGATCGCGGTGGCCACTGGCAGCCTCACATTCGGCCTGACTTAACCCTATCAGGACTCCGATCCGCTTGCAAAACAATTTGAAACCGGGGCGGCAGGAAAAGTTCCCGTCTTCTGTTAAGTCTAGTTGTTTCAACAATTTACTCGGATACAATAGAGGCAGGCGCCGCGGGGCGAGACCACTAAGGGTACTCTAAGAGAGTGCTGGTTTCTATTGCTCCCAATTCGGAACGGCCGAAGTGGCTGCGCGCGCCGGCGCCGGTCGGCGAGAATTACCGCGAACTGAAGACCCTGATCGACCGGTTGCGTCTGCACACGGTCTGCGAAAGCGCGCGCTGCCCCAACGTGGGTGAATGTTGGAACCACCGCACGGCGACGTTCATGATTCTGGGGAATGTGTGCACGCGGCGGTGCGGGTTCTGCGCCGTGGAAAAGGGCGCACCCCTCCCGGTGGACTACGACGAGCCGCAGCGCGTGGCAGAAGCGGTCGAGGCAATGGGACTGCGGTTTGCCGTGGTGACGAGCGTCAACCGCGACGACCGGCCGGACGGCGGAGCCGAGTTGTTTGCGCAAACCATCCGTGCGATTCGCGCGCGCGTGCCGGGCTGCGGCGTCGAAGTGCTGATCCCGGATTTTCAGGGCAGCCACGAAGCCGTGGAAACGGTGATGGAGGCGGCGCCCGATGTTCTCAATCACAACACCGAGACGGTGCCGCGGCTGTACCGGCAGGTGCGGCTGGGCGCGCGCTACGAGCGATCGCTCGACGTACTCGCCTATGCCAAGAAAGTCGCACCGGGATGCCCGACGAAGTCCGGTTTGATGCTTGGGTTGGGAGAGACGGCGGACGAGGTGCTCCACGTGATGCGCGATTTGCGCGCGCACGGCGTAGATATCCTGACGCTGGGACAGTACCTGCGCCCTTCCGCCAGGCACCTGCCGATTGTGCGGTATCTGCCGCCGGCGGAGTTCGCAGAGTTACGCAAGGCCGGAGTGGAAATGGGATTCCGCCACGTGGAAGCCGGGCCTCTGGTCCGGAGTTCCTATCACGCGGCGCAAGCCGTAGAATAGACGATTCCGCGAATGGAATCCTCGCCTGTCCGCAACCGGTTGCTGTTGGCCGCCGCGGCCTTGCTGTTCTCCACGGGCGGCGCGGCGATCAAAGCAGCTACGTTGACGGCGTGGCAGGTGGCGAGTTTTCGATCCGGCGTGGCAGCGCTGTTTCTACTCGCGGCGCTCCCGGAGGCGCGGCGCGGATGGAGGTGGCGCATCGCACCACCGGCTGCCGCATATGCCGCTACGCTGGTGCTTTTCGTACTGGCGAACCGCCTGACCACGTCGGCGAACGCCATCTTCCTGCAATCGACTGCTCCGCTCTATCTGTTGTTGTTGGGGCCGTGGCTGTTGCGCGAACCGGTGCGCCGTTCCGACCTGCTTGTGATTGCCGCGGTTGCGGTGGGCATGGCGCTGATTTTTCTGGGAAGCGACCCCGCGGCGGCCAGCGCGCCCGATCCGCGGCGCGGCAATCTGTTGGGGCTCGGCACGGGAATAGCCTGGGCTCTCACCGTCACTGGCCTGCGCTGGCTGGGCCGTGCCGGGGAAGGCAACGCGGCGACGGCGACGGTCGCCGCGGGGAACGTGATTGGCTTCGCTGTCGCGCTGCCGATGGCCTTGCCGGTGGCCCACGCCAGCGTAGCGAGCCTTGCGGTGATCCTGTATTTGGGAATCTTGCAGATCGGGCTCGCATACGCCTTCGTGACGCGCGCGATTCGCCACGTGCCTGCATTCGAAGCCACGACGGTGTTGCTGCTCGAACCGGCGCTCAATCCGGTGTGGGCGTGGCTGGCCCAGGGCGAGCGACCCGGAGCGAGGCCCCTGGCGGGTGGCGCGATCATCCTGACCGCAACCCTGGCCAACACGTGGCGCCAGGCGCGGGCTTCCCGTACGGCCTGAAAGTTAGAATCGAGGGTACACTCATGCCGCAGTGGGACGCCAATCAATATCTGAAATTCGCCGGTGAGCGCACGCAGCCGGTGTTCGATCTGATTCATCGCGTGCGCCTGGAGAATCCGCGGCGAATTGCAGACCTGGGATGCGGGCCCGGCAACAGCACGGAGGCGCTGCGCGCGCGATGGCCGGAGGCGTCGGTGACTGGCGTGGACAGTTCGGCGGAGATGATTGCAAAGGCGCGGGAATCACGGCCGAACGGCGCATGGCTGGTGGCAAACGCGGCTACCTGGCAGCCGGAAGAACGCCTCGATCTGATTTTTTCGAACGCCATGCTGCAATGGCTACCGCGGCACGACGAAGTGTGCCGGCACCTGCTCGGATTGCTGGCGCCCGGCGGCGCGCTGGCGATGCAGATGCCGGCGCACTACAACTCGCCGCTGCACCGCGAGATTCTGGAGGTTTCGCGTCACGCGGCATGGAATAATCGCATGACGAGCGCCCGCGGCGTTTTGACAAATGAGCCGCCGGAATTTTATTACGATTTGTTGGCGCCGCGCGCATCCCATCTGGATGTGTGGGAAACCACGTACCATCACGTCCTGGACGGCCCAGAAGGGGTACTCGAGTGGTTTCGAGGCACTGGTCTGCGGCCGTTCCTGGAGGCGTTAGCCGCAACGGAAGAGCGGCATCGATTCGAACGCATGCTGTTGGAAAGATATACGGTTTCCTATCCCAGGCGGGCTGACGGTAAGGTTTTATTCTCGTTCCGGAGGTTGTTCTTTGTTGCCTACTGTTAGTGGACCGGTACTGTACGGAAAGGGCGTGTCCGGAAGGCGGACCTCGTGCTAAAAGGGAATTAGGTGTAACGTCGTGCGCCAGATCCGCCGATTCATGGTGATGACAGCTTCGATCGGATGGGTGTTCTCCCTCGGGCTCTTTGCGGCAGCCGGCAACATCGTCAATTTCGACCACACGACAGTGGGAAAAACTCCTGCGGAATGGAGCATCCCTTCCGTTCACGGGGTTGCGCCGCGCTGGGAAGTGCGCAAAGATCCTTCAGCTCCGACTTCGCCCTACGTGTTGGCGCAAGTGACTGCGAATCCCCACCAGGAGGAATTCGCCCTGGCCATCTTCAATGCGATGTCGCTGCGCGATGGCGATGTCAGCGTGCGCCTGAAGCCGGTTTCCGGGCACGAAGATCAGGGAGGCGGCCTGGTGTTCCGCTACCGCGACGTAGGAAATTACTATCTGGTGCGGGCGGATTCGCACGACGGAGAAGTCGCGGTTTACAAAATGGAGAACGGCCGCTGCTCGCCGATCCGGGTTCGGGGCGCCTCTTCGCCGGAGTTCGTCGTCAAGCACAACATCCTGCCGAACGCATGGAGCATTTTGAAGGTCACCATGCGGGGCAACAGGTTTCAGGTGTATGTGAACCACCGGCGCCTTTTGCAGGCCGACGACAGCAGTTTTTCGGGCCCCGGCAAGGTCGGTCTGGTGACGGTCGCCGACTCGGTGACCTACTTCAACGATTTTCGCGTCAACGCGAAATAAGAACCCAACCCAGAAACCGCGGTCGGAGCCGGCAGCGCTCTGATCAACGGGCGGCAGACTCTCCTCAGAGACTGGCGCTCCGTTGGCGCCACGGGCTAATCCGGGGCTAAGGCGTTTATCGGACGGTTGGGGTCAACACTTACCTCAGCGCCGCAATAAAAGTATTCATCTCGCGCAGTACGTCCCCCTCGTTAGTGAGGAAGACGTCATGACTCACGTTTGGCATACGGACCACGTGCGCGCTCGGCACGCCCTCTTCAAAAGCCTTCGCTACCCTCTCCTTAGACGCCTGCGCTAGCGCCAGGATACGGCGTACTTCAGGATCTTCGGTGGTATTCCACCACGGCCCCAGGTTCTGCGGGACCGCAATGAAGGCGAGCGCCGGAGCCCGGATGTCGGCGAACTTCTTCATTCCCGCCAGGGTCGCCTCAAAAACGCGCGGGGGCACGCGCGATTTCCCCACGCTTCCATCAG
>Ga0126371_10000581_pt1 | contig 30263 bp, 26 predicted proteins | sample PanSoiMetaPlot_4_FD_110145 | JGI IMG/M metagenome (GOLD analysis project Ga0126371, IMG submission 110145) | Tropical forest soil microbial communities from Panama - MetaG Plot_4 | ecosystem: Environmental > Terrestrial > Soil > Tropical forest > Bulk soil | place: Panama | collected 2016-02-17 | reverse complement strand
ATGCAACACGATTTTCAACCGCTCCGGATATCGATCGGCTACCTGCAAGAGCCGCTCGCGGGTGCCGGTGCGGGCGTGATTCGCCGTGGTGAGCGGGATAAAGCGGACGCCGACGGCGTCGTCGCGAACGAGCCGCCAGTCGTTCGGGTCGAACGAACTCTCAGCGGCCCAAAGAGCGCGACTGGCATAGTGGCCGTCTTCTTTCATTGCTTCCAGAGCGCTATCTTTAATCGTCTTAGCGAGCGCATGGTTGCCGATTGTCTTCAACGGTAGCGCCAACTCGGTACGCAGCCACCCGTTCCACCCGTGGCGCGTAGGATTTATGCCGAGTTTCGCCAAAAGGCGCCACAGCGGCCGGTGACTGCAATTCTCGAGGCGTTCGAAGTAGGCGCGCATGCGCGGCGCCTCCCAACTGCGATCGCCCGTCAGATCGGCGATTTGATTCCAGTCCGCATTCTGCGGGTAGACCAGGATCATGGCGTTGTGGGCCGTGCAGCCTCCGAGCGCGGACGCCCGCGGGTAGAACACGCCATCTGGAGCGCGGCGATACTTCGAATCGCGCTCCTGCGTTGCCTGATCGCCGTAGTGCCGAACAAAGAAATCCCATGCCAGCGCTTCGTTTTCGGAGGCGAAGACATGGAATCCGGGGACATCGTAGTCGAAGGGCAACCGGTTGCTGCCGGGATTCACCGGGTCGCCGCCCGAGAGTTGGCGCGGGTCGCCACCGGCCTCCAGAACCACCACGCGGTGGCCGGCTTCCGCCAATCGCGCAGCCACAGTGCCTCCGCCCGCGCCGGAACCGACGACGACGTAATCCGCCTCCAATGGCGCTGCAGACGGTGTCATTTGACCGAGCCCCCTCGGACTCGAATCCATTCAATAAACTCTTGCATTTCGGCGAAAGTCCAGCTTATCCTAAGAGCCGTTCGAAAGCGCACCGTCCGGATATGTTCGTTTCCGTACTTAACCGGCAAGCATTGCTGGTAGCCGCCGCAGCCGCCCTGGCAGCCCTCAGCGCTTGCAACAAACACTCTACGCCGGTTCAGGGTCACGTAACAATGTGTTCGGATTCGGTGGACGCAAACTCTCCGGTGCTCGCCGACGGTGGGTTCGCCTTCAATATTTCCAATTCCAGCAACAATCCTTCCCAGATCAATTCCGGTAACGTCTCCAAGTTGAGCCTGGCGCTTTCGCATGCCGCCGCAGGCGAAACCGAAAAGCGCGGTACCCCGGCGATGACCCAGCAGGCGGTTTTTTTTACAGCTGGACGGAGTGTCATCGCCATGAACCGGATGTCCGGTTGCCGATATTGGTCTTACGACGTCGTGGATAAGTCAACGCCGCTAGTCGGCGGCAATGCCGTGCGCTCTTCCTCGGTCTACTACCTGCACGAAGGCGGCACGAAACCGACCTTGGTTCTGGTGGGCGATTGGTACGCGAACTTCTATGCGATCGACGCGACGACGGGAAAGCTCGTATGGTCGAAGTTCATCGGCGCCGATCGGGATCATCACACGATCACCGGGGGTGTGCAGTTCTATGGCGGCAAGTTATTCGTGCCCATCGCGAGTAAAGAGGTGTTGACGGCTCTGCTGGAATTCGGGGCAGCGTGTTGCAAGAGCCATGGAATGCTGCAAGCTCTGGATCCCTATACCGGCAGTATTTTCTGGAGCTACAATACAAGCCCGGACGCGAAGCTGGATCCAAAAGAGAACCGGTATGCTCCCAACGGAATGAGTCTTTGGAGCGTGCCCGCGATCGACCCGGTTCGTGGTTCGGTCTACGCGGGAACGGGCCAGAACTACACGCCTCCCACCACGAGCAATGAAGACTCGATCGTGGCGCTCGATATCAATACAGGAAAGCAGAAGTGGGTGTTTCAGGGGAGCACGAACGATGCCTGGAACACCAGTTGCCAGGCGCCGATCCCGCTCTTAACCAAGAACTGCCTGCCGAAACCGCCCGGCGGTGGCGATCTGGATTTCGGCGCCCCGCCGTTGATCGCGCATCTGAGCAATGGAACCGACGCGGTGATTGCGGGGGAAAAGAGCGGCATGCTGTTTTCTCTCAATCCCGACACGGGAGCGAAGAACTGGTCCGTGCGGCTGGGCGCCGGGGGCAATCTCGGAGGAATCCATTGGGGCATGGCAGCGGACGCCATGCGTGTCTACGCGGGCGTCAGCGACGTGACCGTGAACAAGATCACCGGCCTCAGCGTCGATAACCTGGGCAACCTCCGGGATGTAGTGGGTAATAGCATTGAAATCTCGGCGAACGGCAAGCCCGGCGTTTACGCGGTCGATTTGATTACGGGAAAAGTTGCGTGGGAGCAGCACCCGACCCACACCTGGAACGATCCGCAACAGGGTACGCTCACCGTCCCCTCCATCTTTTCAGCGCCGCTCTCGGTGACCAACGACGTAGTGTTCGCCGCCTCGCTGGATGGCGTCGTGAGGGCATACCGCACTTCTGACGGAGCCGAGCTTTGGTCCTACGCGACTGCCCGCCCGTTCACGGACTCGATCGGCACACCTGGCAACGGAGGCACGATCGATGGCAGCCCTGCGGTTCCGGGCGGACCCGACCTGCTGGTGAATTCCGGGTTCAACACGTTCGGCAGAGCCAACCGATTCCAGGGCGGCCCTGGCAACGCGCTGCTCCTGTTCCGCCTGTCTCAGTGAAGTTATGATCCGAGCGAAGCTCAACGCTCTTTTTGAACGGCTCGCGGATACTAAGCTTGGCGCCCAGATCTTTCAGTTTCTCAGCGATTCGGCGTTCGGCTTCGCCAAGATCATCCGGCGGCCGGTTGGCGCGCGCCGTGTCTTCGATCGGATTTTCAATCGTCCCTTTGCGTCCACCGTGCAGTTCCTGAAGAATCTCTTCCGGACGAACCAGCACTTGAAGATTGCGGAAGAGCGGCTGCTCCCGGATGAAGACCAGGTTACGGCCGATATCATCGACGTCTTTCGCCAGAATATGCTTCGCCGTTACAGCACGCGAAAGGTTGAACGCGGCGCCAATGCGAAGACATATGGCCTGGCGCGGGCGGAATTCCGCGTGCTTCCCGGTCTGCCGGACCACTTGGCCGTGGGTATCTTTCGGGAGCCCCAGACTTATCGTGCCTGGGTCCGCTTCGCCGACACGGGAAGCGTGATCACGCCCGACCCCGAGCATGTCGGAGTGGTCGGCATCGGAATCAAACTGATGGGCGTGCCCGGCCCAAAGCTGTTGGACGACGAGGCAAACACTCAGGACTTTACGCTCATCGGCGTGCGCACCTTCACTGCCGCAGATACAACCGGCATGACCAAGCTGCAGACGCAAATTCTCAAGTACCGGCCGGCGGCGTACTTTTTTAACCCGCTCTACCCCGGACGGTTTCTGGATTTCATCATGCAGGGCCTTGACTCGCGGCTCCTTGGCAGCCCGCTGGAGTCGCAGCTGTATAGCTGCACGCCGTTCTTGCACGGGGAATCGCAGGCAGTCCACTATTCGGTAAAGCCGCGTTCGTCGCGCGAGTCGCCGATCCCTGTATTCGCATCGGACAACTATCTGCGCGAGGCATTGATTCGAACGCTGAGCCAGGAAGACATTGAATATGACTTCATGGTGCAGTTGCAAAAGGATTCGTACCGGCAGCCAATTGAAGACGCTTCGATCGAGTGGAAGGAATCGGAAACTCCGTTCATTCCGGTGGCCCGGCTGTATATTCCGAAACAGAAGATGGATTCGGCAGCCCAACTCGCGTTTGCCGATGTGCTTTCCATCAACCCGTGGCATTGCATCGCCGAACATCGACCGCTCGGGGGTATCAATCGAAATCGCAAAGCGATGTACTCGGAGATGGCGAAACTGCGGCAAGAGATGAACGGGGCGCAGCATTACGAACCCACAGGCGACGAACAATTCACATAGTGACGAATACCCCCGCGCTTACGCGCGGGGCATCTGGAACGGCTGCTGCGTCAACACCGGAGCGATGGCCGAGTTTTCACACAGGCTAATGGGGTGACCCCCTCAGCTGAGACAAACAATTTCACACACGTTGCCTAATGGGCCTTCTGCATCTCCCAGGTGCGAGGTAGCCGACCGGAAGCACAAACGAGTCTCCCGGCCGGTACTCGTGCTTCGTACCACTGGTCTCGGAGACAAATCTGGGGGGTCACGCAGTGGCGTGTCGGCCGGCGACGATCCGGAGCGCTTCCTGGAATCGTGCCTGCCGCATGTTCTGTAAGAGCCGTTCCCAATGGACGCGGCCGTAGACGGCTTTCGTATGGATGTCCGTCAGCTTGATTTCGCCGGCCCAGAAGCGCTGGTGAAAGTCTCCGTATTCGGGCACGGGCTCGCTCCAATCGATCGGCTTGGCCGCCGCAGCCTGCCAGAGGAAAGCCATAGCGTAAAACATGTGGGCGACTTGCCGCATGAGGAAGAACCGGGCTCGCTTGCACTGATCCGGGGGTTCGCCAAAATATTCCTGAAGAAGCTGCTGTTCCTCCGCGTCATTGGCGGCGATTTGATTCGCGACCACGGCCAGGTCTGCATACCGGTCGTTGCGGAAAGCCGCCTCCCAGTCCACCAGCCACAGGCGCTGTCCGTCATAGAGCATATTGTCGGGCTTGAACAAATCGTTGTGACTCGACACCATGTCGGCATCGTGGTGCGGGTAAACCGCAAGGACTTCCTCGTACCCTGCGAACAGCTCTTCGCTTTGTTCGGGGGAGAGAACGTGCGCCGCGCGGAACTTCTCGAAGAATCCTTCGACGGCAGGCCCTTTGTGCATGAGAAACATGCAGGTGGTGTTGAGATGGGGGGGCGCATCGGGAAACGGCGCGAGCGCATGCAGCGTCCGCAGAACTCTGGGTATTCGAACCAGAGCGTCGGTCCTCGGAAAAGGCACGGTCTCCACAAAATCCGTGATAGAAATCCGGTCTTCGATGTTGGCGTACCACACGCGCGGCGCCAGACCTGCTTCCGCCGCCGTCTTCATGCAGCCGTAGTGGCGAGAAAAATCGCCTTTTCGCGTATTGATTCGCAATAAGAATGCGGATCCTCGCACGACGATGCGAAAGGCGAGATTCGCATTAGGCCCCCACGTCAGCTCGCGGATGTCTGCGAACCCGGTTACTCCGAAAGCGTCGCGCAGGGCGCGAGTCACGGCGGCGTTGTTCTCCGGCGGAATCATGAGGTCGATGCTAGCCCAAGAGCGAATTGAAATCTAGTCTTGTTCTCAACAATTTATCTTGCTATCCTGAAACTGGAAAGGCGCGGAATCGAGGAATCTCGCAATCGCGCCGCCAGCCCCCCAACAAGTTGCTACTTGATATAATTCCCCAGTCTTTCTCATGCCCGATCTTGCCATCGCAATCCGCGGCAAAATCACGCGGCGTCTGATGCCTTTTCTGTTCGTCATCTACGCCACCGCTTACATCGATCGCGTCAACGTCGGGTTCGCGGGTCTCGATATGACTCGGGATCTCCACTTCTCGAACCAGGTGTTCGGCTTCGGCTCCGGCATCTTCTTCTTCGGCTATTGCCTGCTGCAGATTCCCGGTGCGCTGCTGGCCGAAGTTTGGAGCGCCCGCAAGTGGATCACGTGCGTCATGCTCGCCTGGGGCTCGCTGGCGGCGCTGACCGGTTTCATTCACACGGCCGCTCAATTCGCTGTCGTGCGGTTTCTGTTGGGATTCGCCGAAGGCGGGTTCTTTCCTTCAGTCGTCATCTATCTGACGCACTGGTATCGCCGTCAGGATCGCGGCCGGGCCATCGGCATGTTCATGGCCGCCATCCCGCTTTCGAACGCCGTCGGCGCGTCCATTGCCGGACTGCTGCTGCGGCTGCGGTGGTTCGCGGTTCCCGGCTGGCGTTGGCTTCTCATCTTGGAAGGCATCCCGGCCTTGATCGGCGGCATCGCCGCGTTCTTCTATCTGCCCGATCGCCCCAGCGACGTGCGTTGGCTGGCGCCGGAGGAGCGCGACTGGCTCACCGCCGAGTTGGCGCGCGAACAACGCGAAAATTCCGCCGAGCAACATCGCCTTTCCATCAGCTCGGCCCTGCGCCACGCCGTGGTCCTGGCGGTCGCCGCTTCGTATTTCCTGGTGAACTGCGCCGGCTATGGCCTCACCATCTGGCTTCCCAAAATCGCACAGGCCGTTTCTGGTCTCGGCGTCATGCAACTCAGTTTGGTTGTCGCGATCCCCTGGGCCATGGCCGTTCCCACGATGATGCTGAACGGATGGCATTCCGACAAGACCGGCGACCGCCGCTGGCACGCGGCCTGGGCTGCGTTCGTGTTCGGCGCGGCCCTGGCGTGCAGCCAATGGTTCTCGATGTTCCCCGCCGTGGCCTTCCTCGCCATCACGCTCGCGGCGATGGGAGATATGGCTTACTTCCCGCCGATGCTGGCGCTTCCCACGCAATTGATGAGCGAACGCCGCGCCGCCGCCAGTTTTGGTTTCATCAACCTCACCGCCAACCTCGGCGGATTCGCCGGCCCGTACGCCGTCGGTCTCCTCACCGATCTCACCAAAACCTATTCCGCCGGCATCTATCTGATGGTCTTCGCCGCTCTCTCGGGCGCGTTGGTGGCGGCCTGCCTGCGCCAGCAAGACTCTACTCTCCGCGCGCGTTCAGCTGTCGCCGCAGCCCACTCCTGAGTTGCGGGTACATTCGGCGGACTGTATCATTTAACACATGCTGATGGGCCGAAACGCACTGATAGGGATTTCATTCGTGGGAACCATGGTTCATGCGCAGTGGCTGAACTATGCCGATCCACGGACGCCAAGAACCAAGGACGGCAAGCCGAATCTTACGGCTCCCCTGCCACGGCTGAACGGCAAGCCGGACTTTACTGGCGTGTGGCAGGGCGAGAAGCCAACGGGCAAAGACATGGCGGGAATTCCCGATGACATCCTCAAGGTCCAAGTGGATTTGCAGGATCTTACCAAGAACTCCATCAACATATTCTGGGGCACGAGACCCCAGGACGAGCCTCTTCGGCCGGGCGTCTCCGATATTCTCAAGGAGCGCAGCACTCAGAACCCACCCACCGCTCGCTGCCTCCCCGCCAGTGTTCCGATGGGCACCGGGGTCTATGCAATCAAGATGATTCAAACGCCGCAAGAGATCGTGGTCCTCAACGAAACGGGCGATCCACCGCGCCAGATCTATACCGACGGACGCAGCCTGCCCAAGGATCCGGATCCGATCTGGATGGGTTATTCTGTGGGCAAATGGCAGGACCAGACCCTGGTGGTGGAGACGATCGGCTTGAATGACCGGGCTTGGCTTGATGGCTTCGGCCACCCGCGCACTGAATCGATGCATGTGACCGAGCGGTACCGGCGGCCCGACTTCGGGCACATGGAGCTGGAAGTGACGCTTGAGGATCCTAAGTACTACACTCGTCCAATCAGCTTCAAGACGAGTTTCCGGCTGCTGCCCGACAGCGACATCATCGAGTTCGTGTGCGGCGAAAACGAGAAAGACCGCGCTCACATGTCGAATTAACGCGTTCCATTCTTGTTATTCCGCTTCTTGATATACTCAATTCCCACTGGGAGGTCCGTGTGAGATCACTGCGGGTATTGGTGTGGGCGATTGCGATTGCCGGAGCCGGCATGGCGTGGGCCGAAGTGCCGCCGGATATCGCGAAACAACTGGTGGCGATCGGACGCGGCGTCTGTGTGCCGGAAACGGCGCAGCTCTACCGGCCGCTGCATCCAAATCCTCCCTACTCGGGCGTCTTGATTGCCCGCGATCTGTCGTTCGGACCTGATCCGAAAAATGTTCTCGATGTGTTCGCGCCCGAAAAGGGCGGCGGCTCGCGGCCGGTGTTGCTCTATGTTTCCGGCGGCGCCGGCAACAAGCAGCAGGGTGGACCCAACGGCGACGTCTTCTACGACAACGTCATGCTGTGGGCGGTCAAGAACGGGATGGTTGGAGTCAACATGCAGCGGCGTCCGGGCGAGGCGTGGGACGATCCTGCCAAGGACATCAGCCTGGCGGTGCAGTGGGTGAATCAGAATATCAAGAAGTACAAAGGGAACCCGGCTCGCGTTTTCATCTGGTGCCAGTCCGCGGGCAACGTTCCAACGAGCACGTATATTGCCCACCCGGAGTTCTACGGGCCGGAAGGAGTCGGAGTCAAGGGAGTGGTATTCATGTCACCGCCGGCATTCGATATTCTGCCGGTGACGCCGCCTCCGGTGCAAGGGGGATTCGCGCCGTGCGGGCAGCCCAATGGCGGAAGCGCGGCCGCAGCAGCACCGGCGGGACGCGGGCCCGGCGGACCGGGACGGGGCGCCGGCAGAGGCGGCCGCGGACCTCAGCCCGATGCGGCCACGCAACTCGCACGATCCAATCTGCCCGGCCTGACGAAATCGAAATTGCCGTTCCTGATCGCGGTGGCCGAACTCGATCCACCCAACATCATTGGCTTCGCCGAAACTCTGCGCGATGAATTGTGCAAGGCGGACCATTGTCCGACCTACGTCAGCTTCAAGGATCACAGCCACATCTCGGAAGTGATGTCGCCGGACACCGCCGACACCAGCGTGACCGGTCCGATCCTGAAATGGATGAAGGGCGTGAAGTGAGGGAGCGGGGCTCACGCCGCGACGATCTGCACGTTAATGCCTTCCGGGTCCTTGATGTGAAAGCCGGCATCCAGGTTTTCTTCCGGGTTGGCCCCGTGCGCTTTTAGCTCGCGCGCGACGGACTCGCGGTTAAACTTTTCGACTCCGATGGCAAAGTGATCCACCAGCCCGGTGGGGCTCTTGTGATGGAGCGAGACCAGAACTTTCCCGCCGCCGAGGCGCACGATTTCGTTCGGCTTGTCCTCGCTCAGAATGGTCAACCCAAACATCTTCTGGTAGAACGCAACGGATCGCGGCAAATCGCTCACCTGAATGCTGACATGGTCGATCTTCGCCGCCTTGATGCCGTTCTCTTGGGCGTCCGCGGCAGCGCCGCCCGCGGCCAGCATTGTGAGTCCCCGTACCAATTCCCGCCGCGACAGCGCGCCCTTCTCGAACCGGTCTACCAAACTGGCGATCATCGCTTCCATGAGATCCTCCTCGGCTGATTGGAACGATTGTACCTCTCCGAATCGTCCGGGGGGCAGAAAAACCTACTGGTCAAGCTGCCGCAGGATAAATGGGTTCTGCGGCAATTTGCGGTCCCAGTTGCGCCAGAGATCCAGACGGCGGGACTCGAGCGCGCTTGCGAGGTCGTCTCGACCGGCTCGACGATATACGCCCGCTGCGGCTGCGTACAGGGTTGAAAGCTGCACTGCTTCAGTCAACCTGGTTTCGGGCTGCGGCTTCGAGGCTTGAATCTGATCCAGCAGGCTGCTGTAAATTTCGAGAGCTCGGATGAGGCTGCCAATCCAGGCCTCATAATCGGCGAGCGCGCGGAGAGCCTCGGCTGCCGGCGAGTCTAGCTTGACTGAATTCACCGGAAACAATTTGAGCTCCCGCAAGCGGGCAAAGGCGGCATCGAGTCGCTGCTTGGCCTCTGCGCGACGTTCCAAGCGCCGCAGAGCGCGCGTGGAATGCGCGAGCAATCTCACTTCAGAGCGGCGGAAGCCGGAATTCTGGGGAATCTCCGCCATGTGTCGCAGGGCGTGATCGTAGAGGTCCAAAGCGCGGCCGGGATTGGACGAGCATAGAAGATCCGCCATGTTCAACGCCGCCATCTCCAAACGGCCACGGCTGTTTTGATCTCTCGCATCCTTATGAGCCAGGGTATCGGCCAGTTGAAATCCGCGATCGAATGACTCCAAGGCCTCCTCTTTTCTGCCCAAGCTAGGAGCGTCCTCCTGCCCCAATATCCGGCCTTGCCACACGAGGACCAGGATATAGTTTCCGAGACGTGCCTGATCGTGGTTCTCGGGACCGGGTTCCAGCATCTTCACGGATTGCCGGATTTGTTCCAGGGCCTGCTGAAGATCTCCCAGCTCTTGATAGACCTCGGCCGAGACCCACTTAAACATCCCGATATAGGGCTGGTTCTCTAAAGGCTTGGCCTCTACGGTGAGGGCGACTTCGGTGGCTCGCCGAGAGAGGCGCAAAGCGTCATCGAACTGTTCGTTGTTGTAATACTCGTCGGCGACATTCATGTAGACTGCGAGCATTGCTTTACTTTCGGCCAGATCGCCTTTGCCCGCATGAAACTTCTCCAGCCACTCCTCGGACATTCTGGCCAGGGCCAAGGCCTGCTCGCGACGCGTTTCGAGCCGCGCCACAAGCATTCGATCATGGGCAATCTGTGCCATGCGCAGAAAGGCCGTTCGATTGCCGGGCTGCGCGGCGAGCACGGCCTGGACGGAGCTTTCCGCCATCCGCAGGCTCTGCTCGGCTTCGGGCAACTGCCCGAGGTTGATACCGATCGGCACACCTTGCACGCGCGCTACGCGCATATAAGCATTGCCGACCTCCAGGGCCAGCTCGGGATCGCCCCCAACATCGGCAGCAAGCCGCCGCAAATACTCCAGCGAGGTATTCACAATCATCTGGCGCGTGGCGGTGTTACCGGGAACCTGGCGTGCCTCCGTATCAATGTCGAAAAGCCGATTGGCCAGCTGACGCACATCTTCGAATCGCCGTTGGGCGATCGCGCGCTGCCGGTCGGCCAGCCAGAGGCCGGCGGAAAGACTAATGACCGCCACTATAGCCGCAGCCAGCGGCATCCAATGGCGCCGGAGAAACTTCCGGACACGATACCAGCGATCGCCGGAGCGGGCCAGCACCGGTCTTGACTCGAGAAAGGCCCGAATATCGTTGGCGAACGCGTCTACAGACGTGTAGCGCTCTCCGGCTTCATTGCGGAGGGCTTTCCGCAAAATGCAATCGAAATCTGCCGGCAGCCCCGGTTTCAGCCGGCTCGGCGCTGGGATCTCCAGTTTTCCCGCCGCAATTTCGAGCGCCTGGGACGTGCGCTTTTCCGATTCGTGCGGCGACTTGCCAGTTACCAGTTTGTAGAGCACTGCGCCAAGAGAGTAAACATCCGTTAGCGTGGTCTGACTGGCCCCGACCAGTTGTTCCGGGCTGGCATAGTTCGGTGTCGACATCCGCTCGACGGTTTGAGTGGGGTCGGTGGTCTCATCCAGGAGTTTCGCGATTCCAAAATCTAACAACTTGGGCTGACCCGTAGAGTCCACCAGGATGTTCGATGGCTTTAAATCGCGGTGGATGATCAGATGACGATGGGCGTGAGCGACGCCTTCGCAAACTCGAAGGAATAGCTCCAGTTGATTCTTCAAGGTTTTGCCCGAGGCGAACACATCGATGGGAGTGCCTTCGATATATTCCATCGCCAGATAGGGCCGGCCGTCGGCGGTGTGGCCGGCGTCCAAGAGCCGCGCGACCGAAGGATGGTTCAGGTCGGCAAGAAGTTGCCGTTCGCGGAAAAAGCGCTCCCGCCAGGAAGGCCGCTCCAGGTCGGACCTCAGCAGTTTGATGGCGGCCTTCTGCCGAACCTCGCCGTCGGTGCGCTCGGCCAGATAGACTCGGCCCATACCGCCCGAACCCAGCGCCCGAAGCAGCCGGTATGGTCCGCACATGCCGATGGCCGCAATCTCGCCCGAGCCCGCTGCTTGCGCGGCGGCGCGCGAAACGCGAAGAGTCAGGGAACGGTCGGTCAGTTCGTCAAACAGGAGCAGGGATTCAATTTCGGCGCAAACTTCCGGGGCTGTTCCTCTCGCGGCAAAAAGCCGATCCCGTTCGGCCCTCGGCAAGTCAACGACTTCATGAAAAAGGAGCCGCACTTCATCCGTCATCCTCAGGCTCCAGAGTCCTGTTTTCCGCGCATTGTACTACAAGGCGGTCGGAGAAAGCAGTGTAAGCTAATGAGAAGTGTCTCCATCCTTCCCCGAGTTATTCGAACGGCTGCGCTCGGGAGATCCATCCGCCCTCAACCAGATTGTGGCGTCTTTGTACCCGGAGATGCACCGCATCGCCAGCCGTCACCTGCGGGGCGAGCGTTCTGACCATACCCTCCAAACCACGGCGCTGGTCCATGAGGCCTACATGAAGCTCTTCGATGGAGCCAAACGCCAGTTTGATAATGAAATCCATTTTCTCGCGGTCGCCTCCCGTGTCATGCGGCAGGTTCTGGTGGACTACGCGCGAGAGCGATCCGCTTTGAAGCGCGGCGGGAGCGACCCCAACGCCAGGGCTGCCCTCATCGAGTTGGAGGCAGGAGCCCGGCTTGAACTGTTGGATCTCATCGAGCTTAATGACGCTCTCTCGGTCCTCGCCGCCGAAAACGAGAACCTGGCTCGCCTCGTGGAGATGCGCTACTTCGGAGGCATGACCGCCGAAGAGAGCGCCAGTGTTCTCGGCCTTTCCGTGCATGTAGTGCGCTATGATCTTCGGATCGCACAAGCCTGGCTCCGCCGCAAATTGAGCAACGGCTAGCGGCCCTGCCCGCGTTGTGAGGCTACGGAAACACACTGTTGTTCGACAGGTTGCATCCAGACCCGTGCATGATCAGATTGTTGCTGACATTAAACAGGAACGCATTATCGACTACATTTGAGGGGCAGTCTACGACCAGACCATCGAGGAAGTTACCAACCACCTGGTTGCCACTCACGACTGCATTCCTAGCCTCGATCCCAATCAGCCCATTGGAACTTACTATGTTGTTGCGGACGATCCCGGCTGCAGCGATACCGATTTCACCATTGCCAATCGCTTGAACACCTTCCACACGAGAAGCGACGCTGGTTCCCAGATTGATGCCGGTCGACCCCATGCCTTGAACGGTGCCGTTCAGCACTGTTGGGCCGCCCAATAGAGTTAGAGACGGAAATCGGGTATCGATGCCCATGCCGATCCCGGTTGGGCTACATGCCGTGAAAGAGCAGGTGGTGGGGCCGCTGATGCTGAAGCCGTTCAGATCCAGCGTGACATTGATCGATGTGATTAAGATTGCGGTGGTGTCCGCGTCCGGCACAGTAAGGTTGCCCGCGAGGCGGTAGCTCCCCGACTGGCAGATGACGATAGGAAAGTGTCCTCCAGTTGGGCATCCAGGAAGACCGGCGACAGAAGTGTTCTCGTTAATCAGCACTACCCCATCGACTGCCAGCGCGGGAGGCGCCGACCCCACCAGAACTGCGCCGGCGAGGGCAGTCAGAATTGAAGTCATAAACCGTGTCATTCAGTCTCTCCTTAGCTTTAGAAGGGTTGAATACGTGGGTCTGCGTGCGAGCGCAGCGACAAGCCCGGCCACCATCATCGCGAGCATCGGCCAGGAGACGGGTTCGGGCGCGGGAGTTGACGTGCCCAACGTGCCCTCCAAATCTGTCTGGCTGCCATCTGGAAAATTGCGCAGGAACTCAAACTCCGAAGGGCTGGCGGAAGGATCGCCTAGCAGGGTGCCGGCTTGCGCGGCCAGTGTGGCTGGACTCGTCACCGTTCCTAAGAAGTAGAGATTCAGGAAATCATCGATTCCGCAGGTTGCGAGCGAAGAACAGACGAGAAACGATACGGTGCCGGCGCCAAAAACTCCCGGCGCGGAGAATTCGATGTAGTTCCCCGAGGCAGTCAAATACGCAAATTCGTAACTGCCAAGTGTCAGTACGAGACTCGCCGTCAGCGCATACGAACTGCCGCTTCGCGTGAAACTGCTGGCATTGTATGTGAGAACCAATGAGAACGGATCGCCGGTATGGATGCTGGAGGGATCAGTAATCACTGGATCGTCCGCGCCGACTGCGGTGGCGTCGGACGTCAAGTTACCCGTGAAGGTGATGGCATCCGCATGGGCAGCTTGACAGCCGATCACCGCGGTCCCTGCGATGAAAAGCAAATATGAAATCGATGATGCCGCTTGTATCCACATATCGCCTTGCACATAATGTCCCGCCTTTTTGTGAAGTGCCGGACACTTTTTGAAGCGCAAACGAACAGGAAATTTCGCGATGAGTTACTGAACCTTTTTTTGAAGGGGGGCCACGAGAGTACCAGTACGCCCTCGCCACCCTGGATCGCGGCTCCAAAAAGGGTGGGCACGCCGGCTGAAGCGTTTGCCCTGCCGGGGCATTATATTCCTTGACAAGTATATACGTGTTGGCGTATATCAAAAGAGTGGAATCCGTATTCGAAATCATTGCGGAGCCGAACCGGCGGGCGATCCTGAGCCTCCTGGTCTCGTCCCAACAGTCGGTGGGAGAGATCGAGCGTCAGCTTCGGATGCCTCAGCCAACGGTGTCCAAGCACCTGCGGGTGCTGCGCGAGGCCGGTTTCGTGGAATCGACGGTGGACGCACAGCGCCGGCTCTACCGGCTAAAACCAGAACCTCTACAGGAGATAGATGCCTGGCTGGCGCCGTTCCGGAGGTTCTGGTCCGCGCACGTGGATGCTCTGGAACGCCACCTGGACCGCATGGAGCAAGCCACGCCACCGGGAAGGAAGACAACGAGAAAGCGACGCGGCCCAAACCGCGAACGGAACTAAGGAGAAACGAAATGAAAATCAAACTGACGAGCGTATACGTGGACGACCAGGGCAAAGCCCTGCGCTTCTATACAGAGGTACTGGGTTTTGCCAAGAAGGCCGATTTCAGCCAGGGTCCATTTCGCTGGCTGACCGTGGGCTCGGCCGAAGAGCCGGACGGCACCCAGTTACAGCTGGCGCCGAACAACAACCCAGCGGCGCAAGCCTATCAGCAGGCGATCTTTCAACAGGGCCAGCCTGCGGCCATGTTCTTCACCGACGATGTCAAGGGCGACTACGAGCGGATCCAGGCCCGCGGCGCCCAATTCACGATGCCACCCACCGACGTGACCGGCTCGACTATTGCGGTGCTGAACGACACTTGCGGCAACCTCATTCAACTCACCCAACTGAAGCGCTACTGAATGCGGCGCTTCAGCACGCTTGCGCAGTTCCGCCGGCTCTGGTCCGATTACGTGGATGCGCTCAAACGCCATCTCGACCGCATCGATCGTCCATCCCTGCCAACGAAGAGAAGGACACGGAGGAGAAGATGAGCAATCTCGCACAGTACACTCCGGGCCCCCCGAGAGGGGCGCAGGTACGAAAGGACGGAGAGAAGTGGACGCTGATTCTCGTCAGAGAACTGCGCCACCCGCCGGAAAAAGTCTGGCAGGCGCTTACCGACCCGACGCATCTGCGGGAGTGGGCGCCCTTCGTAGTCGATGGAAGCCTGGGTACGGTTGGCGCCACGGTGAATCTCACCTGGGTCGGAAATCCCACGCCGATTGCAACCACAGTGACGCGAGCCGACGCTCCGAAGATGCTGGAATACGGCGATATCCGGTGGGAACTCGAAGCCTTGGGAGCCGGCACGCGCCTGACGCTGTGGAGCACTATCCATCGCCGCTTCATTTCGTGGGGCGCCGCAGGCTGGCACATCTCCTTCGACGTCCTCGATCGGCTCCTTGCGGGCGCACCCATTGGACGCATCGCAGGCGCCGACGCGATGAAGTTGGAGGGTTGGCAGCGGCTGAACGTGGAGTACGCCAAGCTGTTCGGTATTGAACCACCCAACTGGCCGCCTAAGGCAGCTCAGAAGTCGTGAATGAGGAGGTCCGAGTGAACTGGAAAGTGCGAGAATTGGAGTTGAAGATGAAGAAGCCCGCTGCGGTGGAATCGGCCTCTGCCTTGATCGACAAGCGGATCAAGGAACTGGGCGACTGGCGCGGGAAGGTGCTCGCGAAAGTGCGCAAGATCATACACGAGGCAGACCCCGAGATCGTCGAAGAATGGAAGTGGATGGGGACTCCCGTTTTTTCCCACAGCGGCATTGTCTGCACGGGAGAGACGTACAAGAACCACGTCAAGATGACATTCGCCAAAGGAGCTTTATTGAAGGACCCTTCGGGCCTGTTTAATTCCAGCCTCGACGGAAATGTCCGGCGCGCTATCGACATCCACGAAGGCGACAAAGTCGATGAGGCGGCCTTAAAGGACCTCATCCGCGCGGCAGTGGCGCTCAATCTCGAGGGCAAGAGCAAGCCGAAGCCCCGCCGCGCGAACAGCAAGCGGGCCGGATAGCCGCCTCGCGGCTCAAGTCCCCCAGACGCACCCAAGAATTACATTGCGACTCTGCATCCGGGCTCCCTTCCGGCGGCAACTTAGGATGTGAGATCATACGTTCCCGTCCGGGACGGATGACAGGAGTCAGCAATGAGCAGCCAAGTTCCACCAATGCTTTGGTTTCTGTTTTGGGTCGGCCTGTCGGTCGGGGTCCTCTCCTTCGGTTTCTTCATGGCCATCATCATCCATCGCGCGAACATGAAGGCGCTGGAGGTCCTGAGAGCCTATGCCGAGAAGGGGATCGAGCCACCTCCGGCCGTCGTCGAGGTGCTCACCAGGCAGATGGGTAACACCGACGCTGCACAAGCCGGACGGGAAGTCGGCAGGAAGGCAGGCAACTTCACCGGATTATTGGTCGCTACCTGCATCTCCGGCGGCATTGCCTGGTGGCGTATGAACGAAGGGGGCCCGCAGTGGGTGATCTATCTCTTCGGCGTGATCGCGGTGTTCTGGGGGGTACAGGCCATCGCCTATCTTCTTGGGGCTCTCACCACTTCCGAAAAATAAATGGACTTGGATGACGAGAGCCTGCTGGCCGCGGTGCGGGACGGCTCGGAGAGCGCGTTCAACACGCTCATCGACCGCCATCAGCAGGCCGTTCGGACCTTCTTGCGGGGTCTCACGGCCAATCATTCCGATGCCGACGACATCGCGCAGGAGACATTCCTCGCTGCCTGGACCCAGGCGAAGTCTTTCCAGGGGCAAGGGAGCGTGCGCTCGTGGCTATTCTCCATCGCCTGGCGGAAAGCAAAGGGCAGCCAGCGCGGCTGGTTTCGCTCGGCGCGGCGCGACACGGCCTATCATGAGTTCTCTTCGGGAAAGGAAGTGCAAGAACCCCTCGCCGAAGACCGGATTGCGGTGCGGCAGGCGCTTCTGTCCCTGCCGTTGGATCAGCGAGCGGCGGTCACGCTGGTCCTTGGGAGTGGGTATACCCACGCGGAGGCGGCCGATATGCTTGCCATTCCGCTGGGCACGGTCAAATCATATGTGCTGCGCGGCCGGGAGAAGTTGCGTGGCATTCTGGGAGACGAGTCATGAGTGAAGCGCAAGACCAACGGATTGCCGACCTTCTCCGCGCGGCTGCCCCGCCGGCGCGAGATCCCGTGTTTCGGCTCAGCGTGCTGGAGTTGCGCGAACAGCGGCTGTTTCAGCGGCGACTGTTCACTATGCTCGCCGGTGTTCTCGTGATCGTCCTGGCAGCGGCTTTCGCCCTCCGCATCGGGGGAGGGGCGCTGGTGCCGACGGGTGCGATGGCCGCCGTCGCCGCCCTTGCCAGTGCCTACCTCGCCTTTCGAGGCCGCCTGCTGGAGATTCTCAGGCGCTTTAGCATTTAGTGCCAAGCCCCAGAAGAAAAAGTTTTCAACTCTGCATCCAGCCGCCCGGCCTGCGGCGACAAACCATCGAAGGTTGATGAAATCCGGAAACAGCGGAGAATACCAATGACGAAATCGAGCATCGTGCGGACTGCGTTAGCCTGCCTGGTACCGGTCGCCACGGCTTGGCCCCAGACTTTCACCTCCAAGACTGCCGACATTTTGCGCGAGGCGAGGGCGTACCAGTTCCAATTCCGAGCCGGCCAGTACGACGTTGTGCTGCAGTACGTCGCCACACTGGAAGAGGCGGCGAAGACCGATCCCGAGAACGCCGATCTCTCGAACGCCATGGGCGTCGCTTACTTGGCCCAGGCAGCCGGAACCATGCTGACGGGTGGGAAGCCCGTCGAGGCCTTTACGGCCGTCCAGAAAGGAATGCACTCGCTCGAACATGCGCTCGAACTCAATCCGGATCACGCCGAGGCCCTCGCCACTCACGGCGGAGTGCAAGCCATGATGGCGTCGTTCCAACAGCAGCCGCAACTGGCGGCTAAGGGTGTGGCCGACATGAACCGCGCTGTGGAGCTGGCGCCGAACTCGGTGCGCGTGCGCCTCGTGCGCGCGTTCAATGGCCTCAGCCTTCCGGACGCGCTGCGCAGCAACGCCGCGGAAGCCGAGGACTTGGATTTCCTCATCAGGGTCGCCGGGGGTAGCCGCGCGGGAGACTACTTGCATATCATGCGCGGAGACCTCTATTTCGAGCTGGGCAAGCTCGATCTGGCAAGGAACCAATATGAAATGGCCGGCAAGTCGGCATCGCCGGCCACAATCGAAGCCACAGCGCGTTTGACCGCGCTGACCGAGGGCGGCGTGCCCGTCACCGACATCAAGAAACTGCGAAGCGCCGCAGGGGCCAACTGTGTTATGTGCCACGGCAGATGAGGCGGCAAAGGAGGATCTGACCCGCGCGGCAGCGGCCTCCGTCTCAAGGGCAAGCGCAGGCCGCAGCCCCGGCCCGGGCAACCTGGGGGACCGGTTACCTTTTTTGGCCATTCCTACCTAATTCCAGTTAGCGTTGCGGGGCTCCCGGCGCATCTGCGACACTGGCGTTACATGAGCCGCTGGCTCCCGGTATTTCTGGTCTGCCCGCCGTTGTTGTGGACGCAGAGCGTGAGCCTGCCGTCCAAGGAAGTGCTCTCCTATAACATCGAGTGGCGTCTGGTTACAGCCGGCAAAGTTCACATGGAATGGACTACCACGCCCCAGCCGCACGCCGGCTATCTGGTGAATGTCCACGTCGAGTCGGTGGGCCTGGTCTCGAAGCTCTTCAAAGTGGAAGATGATTACCGTTCTACGCTGAATCCGGCATTGTGCGTCCAGTCCTCCGAGTTGACGTCACATGAGGGGAACCGCCGCCGCGACACCCGGATCACTTTCGACTACGAGAGCCGCAAAGCCACCTACCTCGAGCGGGATGTCGCGAAGAATGCAGTGCTCAATTCGCAGGAAATCGACATCCCGGAATGCGTGCACGACGTTGTGGGCGGCATGTATTTCCTCCGCACTCTGAACCTCGAACCGGGTCAGAGCACGGAGGTTCCCGTCAGCGACGGGAAGAAAAGCGTGATGGCCAAAGTGGAGGCGCAACAGAGAGAAGACGTTAAAACGCCGGCCGGGACGTTCAAGACGATTCGCTACGAGATCTACCTATTTGATAACGTCCTCTATCGCCGCTCGGCGCACCTGAACATCTGGCTGACCGACGACCGCCGGCGGCTCCCGGTGCAAATTCGCGTGCGGATGCAGTTCACCATCGGAACCATCACCCTGCAATTGAGTAATCCCGAATAAAGCGACACGGGACGGATCGAAAGCACGGCGTGTTTACGAGCGCGGGCGGTACGACTTGGTAAAACCGTTTCGCGCGTTGGTCACCGAGAACGAGCCGTTTTGTTGCGCCGATACTTTGATCCAGTACGACATACCGTTGTGAACCGGCGCCGGCGGCGCGCCAGGGCCCGGCGGTGGAGCGGTGATCGGCGCGATCGGAACCGCGGTTTGCGGCTCATCAATCGTATTGGCGATGAACATTCCGGGAACGGTGTATTCCTGCCCACTCAACACCGAAAAATGCAGCTGCCAGAGATCCTCAAGTCCCGGTGAGCTGTGAACAGTCTTCATGACTTCCGGCTCCCCGCCCTTGCGCGTTCCGTCGTTCATGATGGCAACGCGCGGATGCAGCGCGTGCACGATCACCTCGGAATTCGAACTCGCCTGCCCGTGATGCAGGCCAAGCAGCACATCCACGGGCCCGATCCGATCGTTGGGACACATCAGCTCGAATTCCTTGTTCTTGGTCAGGTCGCCGAAATGCGCCGTGCGAAATTTGCCGAACGTCACGTGGACGCCGACCGACTGCGGATCTTCGGCGTTATTCTCCCCCGCCTTGTAATTGGCGCAATATGGATTCGGTTTTCCGGCCCCCGGCAAAGGCGTCTGAATCGTCTGGCCGGCGGACGTCACCACGCGCACGTCGAGACCCGCCAGCGCAATCTTGTCTCCCGGCTTCACCACGGTATGTTTCGCCTTCGCGTAAAGCTGCGGATACGTCTGTTGGAGAAAGGTATCAGCGAGCGCGCCCGGCTGAACGTTCGGCCCATGGTCGAGGAACTCGCGAATCGGAACCTGCGCGGCCAGCTCGGCCATCCCACCGAAATGATCACCGTGCCAATGCGTGGTAATCAGGTGGTCGATCTGCTGGAGCCCGGCAGCCTTGACGGCTTCCATGATGCGGCCGGCATCGCGGGCCGCCGCAGCTCCGGCATTTCCGGTATCGATGAGCAGCGACTCGCGCGCCGGGGTCACGAACAGCGTGGCATTGCCGCCTTCGACATCGATGACGTAAATATCCAGCGCCTTGGTAGCGGCTGGTTGCGCCGGCGCCACACAGGAAACGAACAGGCCGGCGATTCCCAGGAAGAGATATGACTGTAGACGCATCGCACCCTCCGCGAGCGCCGACCACTATATCACGAGCCTTTGGCAGTGGGACTGGTCTGTTTCGAGCGGCGAGTTACCTACGGGCGCTGGCGCTCTGCAGCATCTCGCGGATTGCAGCGGCAGTGGCTGGAGTGCCGGACGGCGGCTTGACGCCTCCCGCTCTCGTGCTGCCGACGCCGATCAAATCGATCGCCTTGTGGCCTTCGCTGTCGACAAAGTCGGGGTTGATGCCTTTGTCGAGCAGGAAACGCACCACATCGGGCCGGGCTTGCTGGACCGCGGTATGCAGGGCTGATTTGCCTTCGTTATCGGAAGATGCCCGCGTAATGCGCATGGAGTACGTCTTGGTTCCGGTAACCCGGGCGTTGATGTCGGCGCCATGCTGCAAAAGCAGATCCATCAGCGGCAGATTGGGGTCGCGATCGCCGCCGGTCTGCGCGGCCAAACCGGTGCCGCCGCCTCCGGTGCCGACACCCGCCGCAACCAAGAACGCCGTAACACCCATGTCGTCGATGTTGGGCGATGCACCCTTCGCCAGCAGGGCGAGCATCACTTCTTCATCGCCGGCCATGGTCGCGCGCACTAAGGGCGTGCACCCGGTGTTCAACAGCGGGTCGATGAAGCGGCCGCTGTTGCCACCCGGGCTGGGACGATGCATGTTGAGTTGTGGGTTCGGATCGACGTTGGCGGCCAGCAGGGCCTGGATAATCTCTACGCTGGAAACTGGCGCACCGGCTGCGCGGTTCGCCGCTCCGCCGCGGGCTCGGCCTGCCCGGGCTCCTCCACGCCCGCCCGGTGTGGCTGCCGATTCCTTATGATCCACGGCGATGTAAAGCGCCGTGCGTCCCCACCAGTCCCAGACGTGCGGATTCGCGCCGCGATCCAGCAAGAGTTTCGCGACATCGTTGTGCCCGTTATCGAGCGCCAGCATCAGCGGTGTCACACCTTCCGGCGTCGGCAGATTCACGTCCGCGCCGGCGGCGGCCAGTTCGTCGGCGCAGGCAGAGCAGCCGTCGCGCGCCGCATACAGCATGGCGGTCAGCCCGCCAACGGGACGATACTGCGCGCGCGGCTCATTGGTTATCTGGCTCGGCCAGTCGGTGTACAGCGCGCGCGGCTTGACGTCGGCTCCTTTCGCGAGCAGCAACTTGACCATCTCGCCGGCGTTTCGGTTCGCTGCCGCCGCCCACATCAAGGGCGTCTGATGGCGAAATTTTTCCACCGCGTTGACGTTGGCGCCGGCCTGAATCAGCATCGCTACGACTGGCAATTCGCCGGTCTTGACTGCAAGCATCAAGGCCGTTTGGCCGTCTTCGTTGGCGCCCTCGGGTCCGGCGCCGGCGGCGAGCAGCGTTTTCACCAGGCGGGCGTCGCCCAGCTTGGCGGCTTCCGCAATCGGCGTCGCTCCGAACTGGTTGGTGACGTCCGCCTTGGCTTTCCTGGCGATGAGGGCGTCGAGCAGTTCGTAGTCGACGTGATACACGGCCCAGTGGATGGGCCGCGTGCCATCGGGCTGCGCCTCATTCACGTCCGCGCCCGCCCGGATCCTCTCGAGGGCCGCCTTGCGGTTTCCGGTTTGAATGAGAGTAGCCAACGAATCCTTTGCGGCCTGCGCGCACACCGGCGTAGCGGCCGCAATCGCGCAGAAGGCGCCGAGAAGAACACGCCGCACGTTAGACGACATTGGGATCCAACTTGTTATGGTGCCCCCATAGGCCTTTGGCGGCGTCATAGAGAAATTTGTATGGATCTTCCCACCGGCGCGGCAGGCCGTTCAGGACGCCGGCATCCAGCATGTCCTTGGGGCCGTCGCCTTCGCGAACGGTCTTGAACAGGCGCGCGCGGACTTCTTCCATCAGGTCGCGCTCGGCTTTGAACTCCCCGCGAGTCATCACCGGACCGTAAGCGGGCACGATGCGCGTCTGCTCATTCGCCAGAGCGAGCAGAATGTCCATGGCGTCCACGCGGCCCCCGATCCAGCCCCCGGTGAAGTAGTCGAAAGCGGGGTCGCGCACCGGAGATGCAACGTCGCCCACCGCCAGCACATTCGAGTTCTTGAAAAAGACGTAGATGTCGCCGCTGGTGTGGGCCAGCGGCAGGTAACCGTGGTCGATTTGTTCGGCGCCGGCTTGTAGCGAGCCGGAGGTCTGAAACGTCTCGGTGGGCCGGGCCGCCAGGGGGCGTGCCTTTTGGTAGCGGTCTTCGGCGGGAACCCAGTAGTCGGTGGACATCCACTGCCGAGTGCGTTCGTGCGCGATGATCCTGGATCCGGCGAAGGCTTCGTTATTGCCAGTCTGCCCCATGTGATAGTGCGTGTTGAAGAGCGTCTGCACGGGGGCGCTCCCCGCCAGAGCCTGCAGCGCAGCTTTCACCTGACCGGCGGAATTCGGCGCGCCGCTGTCCACAAGCACGAGCCCGCTGCCACCGGAGAACGCCACCACGTTGCTGCCGCCTCCTTCCACCACAGCCAGCTTCTCGGTTAGACGGCGAATCCCACCCCCCGGCTGCGCTCGGAGAAGCCGCACGGGCGCCAATGTAGTAAACGCGCCCGCCAAGGCACTTTTCAAGACTTGCCTTCGATTCACCCGGTGATCTCCTAGACTTCCTTGATGGTGCCGGTGCTGTCGCCGAACTTGTCCCGTTCGAGGCCGGCCTTCTGCAGCAGCGTGAGGTGCAGGTTGGCGATCGGCGTCCGTTCCGGCAGCATCACGTGCTGGCCGCCGAGCTTCATCTTGCCGTTGCCGCCACCCACCACGATGTTGGGCTCCGGATAGTTATTGTGCAGGTCGCTGTTGCTCATGTTCGAGCCGTACATGAACATCGAATGATCGAGCAGCGTTCCCTGTCCATCTTGTGTGGCCGCCATCTTGGCGATAAATTCCGAAAATTTCTGCACGTGCCATGTCTGGATCCTGACCAGTTTTTCGAGGCGCTCCAGATCGTTGGCATGGTGCGAGACCGGGTGGAAGGCGTCCGGCACGCCGATGTGATTGTACGTGCGGTTGGTCCCTTCCGAAACCATGATGTAGGTCGCCACGCGCGTCAGATCGGCCTGGAACGCAATGGCCAGCAGATCGAACATCAGCTTCACCTGATCGGCAAAGTTGTCCAGCTCTCCCACCGGCGCGGCGGGAATCTTGAGGCTCGAAAGGTCCTTGGCGGCCGCCTTCTCGGTCCGCCGCTCGATTTCGCGCACGCTTTCCAGGTAGCCGTCGAGCGCCGCGCGGTCAGTGGTGCCCACTTCCCCCTGCAACTTCTTGGTGCGGTCGAGCATGAGGTCGAGGATGCTGCCGGTCTGGCGGTTGATGGAGGCGCGTTCCTGCGGCGTGTCGCCCTCGCCAAACAGCTCCAGGAAAATCTTCCGCGGATTGTATTCCATCGGCAGCGGCGATTCGGCGTCGCGGAACGAAAGCGTGGTGTAGTTGCCGCCGCCGCCCGCCGCCGTTTGCACCGTCGTCTCCGAAGCGACCTCCAGCGACGGCAGCGGCGTGTCCTGGCTGATGAATTTGGACATCACTTGATCGAGCGTGATGGCCATGTGCGCGCGCGGGCCGCCGGTGTCGGGACGCGTGGCGCTGAGCCAAGTGGCCGGGTTGAACGTGTGCACCGAACCCGCGCTCGCCTTGTTCTCCAGGTTGCCGAACGAGTTCACGTACCTCTTGTACGGCTCTAGCGACGAGAGGATCGGGCTCAGCTTGAAATCGGCCCCGGCGCCGCTGGGCGTCCACCTGTCCATACCCGGACCGTGCGACGTGTTGTACATGATCGCGCCATGCGGAAGATAGAAGAACGCGGCCCGCAGCTTGGGCGCCGCCGCGGTTTGCGCGAGCGCGGTCGCGGCCGGAACCATCGCATCCAAAAGCGGCAGCGCCAGCCTGACTCCCGCTGCCTTCAGCACGGTTCTGCGCGCGAGATGCTTCTTGGTGAGGAACATGGGATCTCCTAAAGAGCCGCAGCCGGCGATTTCACCGCCGCCGACTTCTCTCCACTGTCTTTGGCGGCGGGCTTCGGTGCGGCAGCAGGATTCTGTTTGCGGAACGCCTCGGTGTTCACGATTCCGAGCACGATGGAAGAAAACTTGTAATTGTCCTTGGCAGCGGCCTGGGCGACCGCACGAACCTGCGGCATATCGGAGTATTCCAGCTCGCGGTTCAGCGCGTACATCATGAGCCTCTCCGTCAATGCCTCCGCGAACAAGGCAGGACGGCTCTCCAGTTGCGCCCGCAACTCCACCACACCGTTGATGGCTGTGCCGTTGGGCAGCACCGAACTGGCATCGATGACGGCGTTATTAGCCTGGGCATCCACGGTCCGCCAGCGGCCGATGGCGTCGAATGTTTCCAGCGGCAGCCCGGGCGGATCGATCACGCCGTGGCACTGCCGGCAGATCGCCTTGTCGCGGTGCTGCTCAAGACGCTCGCGCACCGTCTTGGGTTTCTCGCCGGCAACTTGATCGAGACTCGTCGCCACGTTCGGCGGCGGGGGCGACGGCGGCGTGGCCATTAGTTTATCGAGCACCCAGGCGCCGCGCAGCACCGGAGAAGTGCGGTCGCCATACGAAGTCCGAAGCAGGACCGCCGCCTTGCCGAGCAAGCCCCATCGCTCTTTCTCCGCCAGCGTGACCTCGTGGAACTGCGGACCGAAGACTCCCGCGATGCCGTAGTGCCGCGCCAGCCGCTCATTCAAAAACGTCTGGTTCGAGTTCAACAGTTCCACGACGCTCCGGTCTTCCAAAAGAATGCTGCGGAGGAAGGCCTCCGCTTCCTGCGAAAAATCCTGCCGCAGCGGTTCGCTGAAGGCCGGGAAGAGAGCCGGGTTCGGCTGCACGGCGTTGAGATCGGCAATGTTCAGCCACTTCATGGCGAAACTGGTGACGAGGCTCGCGGCCGTGGGGTCTGCCATCATGCGGCGGACCTGCTTTTCCATCGCGCCGGGTTTCGTCAACCCGCCCGCCGCGGCGAGCTTCAGCAACTCGTCGTCGGGACCCGTATTCCACAGAAAGAAGGAAAGCCGCGACGCCAGTTCCAAATCAGTGAGGGCGAATTCCGTGTTGGGCGCTGTCCCCTTGGGCCCGCGTATAGCGCGATAGAGAAAATCGGGGCTGGCCAGCACCGCGGCCACCACCTGCTCGATACCTTGATCGAAGCTGCCGCCGTTCCCGCGCCCGGCCTGGTAGAACGGCATCAGCCGGTCCACGTCCTCAGCGCTAACCGGGCGGCGGAACGCGCGGCGTGCCAGATTTTCCGTGATCTGCCGCGCGCAGGAGGTTTCGCCGGATTTCTTGGGATCGCACACGAAGATGAGCGCGCGACTGGGTGTCTTGGAAATGCCGGTGGAGTTAAATGGCCCCGCGATTTCGATGCCGTCGTTGAGGCGCGCGAGCCGCAGCGTGTTATTGCCGAACCGGTCGCCGCCCACGCTGCTGGCCAGGTTGTCGTCGGATTCGATGTGCGAGCGGTCGATGAAGCCCACCACCACGTCGCGCACTCCCGCCTGCACCTGCACCGGAATCTTCGAAAAGCGGCTCATAATCGCCGCGCGTCCTTCGGGTCCCTTCTGATCGGCCAGCGCCAGATCCGCCGGCCCGCCAATCGGCTTGCGGAAGACGATCTTGCCGTCAACCAGGATCACCAACGTGCTCTCGTTCTCCACGTTGTTCGTGTACAGCCCCACCGCGAGATCGTCGATCGTAATGCGATATTCGCCGTCCGCGACGAAGTTGTGCCGGAGCCGCACCGCGCCGCGGAGACCCAGCGGCAGAGGAATGTCGCTATCCTGGCTGGCGGCGATCAAATATTTCACGTTGGAAACGCGCGGCTCCGGACTGCCGACGGCCACTGAAGCCACATGCCGGGCGGCGGTGACGTACTGATCCAGAAACGCGGGCGAAACACTCAACGCGGCGGCCACGTTGTCGAATCCACCCACCTGGATGTCCTGCGGCAGAACCTCTTTGGCATTGACGTCGACGCCGACTAACGCCTTCACTGAAGCCGCGTACTCCGTGCGATTCAGCCGCTGAATAGGCACGTAACCCGCGCGCGGCCCTTTGGGGTTGGCGTCGAGCGTATTCTCCATCCAGGCGACGAACGAATCGAGATCCTTTTGCGGGGGCTGGCGCGCGCCCGGCGGCGGCATGAGGCGGCCGCGCAGTTTGCGCAGCGCCTTCTCCCAGATCTGCGCATCCTCCGGGGCCTTTTGCAGGTTCAGGCTGTCAAGGGCCAAGCCGCCGGTCTTGAGGCGCGAGTTGTGGCACGTGACGCAATAGGTGTTCAACAAGGCGCGCGGCGCATCCGGTCCAGCGCCGGCCGGCGGGGTCTGCCCGAAGCCACCCGGCACGAAGACCGCGAGAGAAGCGATCAGAGCCACCGGGGCATGACCAGCAAGAAAGCGCGTCATAGGTATCAGCTTATGCCAGGTCCAGCATTTCGCAGCCGGATCTGCGCATAGAGATTGCCTCTTATTATCCCAGAAAGGCTTGCCCGCCAGTTTTTCTGCTGGTACCCGGATTGCGTCTCTTTGGCGAGCGGAGTACACTCGGGGCAAATGCATTACCGCGTTCTTTTGTTTACGGCTACCTGGACGGTTCTGCCGGTAATTGCCCAGCAACCCGGCTTGCCTTCGCGGGCGCAAGGTATCGTCAACGAGCGGGCGATCAAGAATGCCGTGCGCAATGCCCTTCAAAAGAGTCTCAATATCCAGGGGGCCGTTCCAGCCGGAAGCCGTTTGCCCTCCCTATTGACTGAGCAGAAGCGTGTGCAGGTCGCTCCACCGCTTGTGTGTGCCGTACGCCTGCTTCCGGTTCCCGCAGGGAACGGCGCAGACGACAACATCTTCCTCAAATATGGAATCGACACTGCGGATGAGCACATGGTCCTTTCTCCCCGCACCCCTCCTTGCGCCCCGGATCCGAGGTAGGTTTTGTTTTACCTTTAGACGCTCGAAGTAGGTGTGGACCAGTGGTGCGCCCGGACAGATTCGAACTGCCGAGCTTCTGGTTAGTAGCCATTGCCGCGCGAACGATCAGCAACATAGACGGTGTGCGACGACGGGTGATCTTGTAAGACTACGAAGCACTTAGCTTCGGAGGCGTCGTACGCCGTCACCCTAGGTCCGAGCAGGTAGTGGGCATACTATTGGGCATACCTGAAGGCGCCTACGGAGCGCGCCGCCGCGCGCGGCTGACGCCCGACGCAAGCCACGCGAAAGCATGCTTGCCTCAATGGAGATCCTGGCGATCGACCTAGGGGCCATGGCCCCCCGCAGTCACGTTCCATCGCGGTGCGCGTCGGTGGCCGCGTCAGCGGCCAGGAGGCGGTTCGGGCGCGGGGCTAAGTTCGCCCTCTGCTTTCCACGTCGGTGACGAAGTGACGATGTGACGATTCCTGAGGGACAGGGCAGGGCGGTCACAATACACGCCTCTGAATTTGTGAGTTGGCCAGTGCATGGTTCGTGCCTCGACGCCGCACACTCGACGCCGACGTAAGGATCGCAGCACACCGCGCCCCATCACAAGCGGCTAATGCAGCTCCGTAGTCCACCAGCAGGTCCAAGCAGGACATTCAGCTGGTGTGGTCTCATGCACCGCGATAACTTTGATCGCAGGTGTACACCTTCTCGACGCACAGGCGACCGACTGGCCGCGCTCGTTCAACGTGGGGAGTAGTCGGGATAGAGCTTTCGGATACAGTCCGGGCACAGTCCGTGGGTGAATTTCGCCTCAGAGTGGGCTTGAATATAACTCTCTAACTGTCGCCAGATCTCGTGCTCATCCTTGATTCTTTTGCACGAAGCGCAGATGGATAGTAGCCCGCTAAGCAGCCGTACCTCATCGAGTGCTTCCTGCAGTTTGGCGACGAGATTCTTATAGGGAGTAGTATCAGTAGCAGAGCAGATTAGGCCCAGGACAGCTCCGCTAGGATCGCGGAGAGGTTCTACCACGAGATCAAAATGATGTCTGTCGCCGTCAAATGTGACTAAAACGTCTGCGCGCGTTCCCACGCCGGTCCGAAGAACATCTTGTTTGATGGCCGTCAGACGGGAGCCGTCATCACCGCCGACGATTTCGGCATCGGTGTGGCCGATACAGTCCTGCCGCGCCCAAGCTAAGACTGGCGAATTGATCCAGGTGTAGCGCAACTGTAGATCCTGAGTGAAAACCACGACCGGAGCGTTTTTTAGGGCAACCCGGAATCGTTCTTCACTCACGCGCAGGGCCTCTTCCGCTTGCTTACGTTTGGTGATGTCGCGGGCAACTACCGACCCGCCCACAACCATTCCGACTTTGTTTATCGCTGGTGAAATTGTAACGGATACGTCTATGAGGTGGCCGTCTTTGTGGACGCGAGTCGTCTCATAGTTGCGGATATGCTCGCCACGACTCAACCGCTCCATAATGGCAGGCAACTCGTCAGGTCTGTTTGACGGTATCAGTGTGGATATCGAACGCCCCAGAATCTCTTTCGCTGCGTATCCGTAGACTTTTTCGGCACCAGGGTTCCAACTCACGATAGTGCCGTCCAGAGTTTTTCCTATAATGGCATCGTCGGACGCCTCGATCATCGCGGTCAGGTCCAGTTCCTCGGCCCGATTGTGCTCGGTGTCCCGAAACCCGCTCGATACCAGCGTGTCGGCAACTGACTTATGCGAGCCGGAATGAAGGTACGAATCGGCAAAGGTAAACCACGCCATCATGGCGTTTGTATACTGAGTAACTGCCTGGGCATAAGTTCGCCCCTCGCGACGAAGGGCGAATATGCCATCGTCGTTCACTCCTGTGTCGGTCAGGATGGCGAATGCGCGTTGGTAGTCGACGCGCGCCTTTTCGAGCGCCTGTTGTGCAACAATGATCGACTCGCGAAGAGTCTTTCCCTTTGAAGATTCCACAACGGTGCCGCCATTCTTTCCAGGGCTCTCAGAAGGACGCCCGAAGCCAGACTGGATCTGAGAATAACACCAGCCGGGATTCCCATCAACGACCGTTTTAGTAGCCGAACGGTTAGTCGCCCGCATCATCAATCGACCGACAGCATGGGGGCGGGCTGCGAGGACACACCGCTTTCAGTTGGCGGACGTTTGCGACTCACGCAGCCTGCTCATTGGGGAAGCGCGGCTTGGGGCCCTATAGGTTGTGTATCCGCGTTTCCCAGAGCGGATGAATAATTCTGACATTCATTGAGTTCATAGAGTTTAGATTCAGCCTCACTCGCCGGAGGTGTACGAGCCGGGGTGTCGGCATTTCTTGAGTCCCTTGGCGGTTCATGGCATGCGGCGACGGAAGGGCTAGCCGGCCAGCGTTTTCCCGGCAGGCCCTTATTGGGGCGCGGAATTGCTGCTATTGGAAGCCACCGCCCTCCGGTCGAGTTCGGGGCGATTGTGGACGGTAACGCCACATGAACGAAGCGCTGCGCGCAGTATTGGTAGCTTGAGGCCACCGTGGCAGAGTCCGGCAGTCTCGTAGTTGGGCATCATGCATGAACGACCCCAAGGAGGTCGCTTCATGACAAAACTACGCCAGAGAATGATCGAAGAGTTGCGACTCCGCAACTCTTCCGAAGAGACGATTCGAAGTTATGTCGCCTCGGTGGAACGATTTGCACGGTATTACCACACCAGCCCGGATCAGATGAATGCGGAACAGGTACGCTCCTATTTGCTGTATCTGCTGAAAGAACGCAAGCTCAGTTGGCCAGCGATTCACGTAAACCGCGCTGCGCTTCGCTTCCTGTATGTGCGGGTTCTGCGGCAGCGCTGGTTCGACGAAGAGATTCAAGCGCCGAAGCGGCACCCGCAGTTGCCGACCGTTCTCAGCGCCGAAGAGATCACCCGGATTCTGGATTTGACCCGGAATCTGAAGCACTGGACCATCCTGGCAACACTCTAT
>Ga0126371_10000580_pt1 | contig 30408 bp, 35 predicted proteins | sample PanSoiMetaPlot_4_FD_110145 | JGI IMG/M metagenome (GOLD analysis project Ga0126371, IMG submission 110145) | Tropical forest soil microbial communities from Panama - MetaG Plot_4 | ecosystem: Environmental > Terrestrial > Soil > Tropical forest > Bulk soil | place: Panama | collected 2016-02-17 | reverse complement strand
TTCAAAAATGCATCCCCGTGGCTCGCGGCCTAGGCGGGGGGTCAAGCGACGCGGCGGCGGCACTCATCGGCATGATGCGCTTGGCGAAAAAGAATGTGCCTCTTGAACGCCTGATGGAAATTGCGGCGAGCCTTGGTGCCGACGTGCCGTTTTTCCTTTTTGGCGGGACCGCACTAGGTATCAGCAAGGGCGAGGAGATCTATCCACTTCCTGATCGGCCGCGGCAAACACTTTTGATTGTGTCTCCGCGAGATATTCACGTACCGACGCCGGACGCCTACCGCTGGCTGCACGCGCCGGAACTGGCTTCGTTGACAAAATCTGCCACGAACCGTAAAATATTTGAGTTCTGTGCTCTGTGTTGGAGCGCGCAGGAAGTCTCCCTTTCGAACGATTTCGAATCGGCCGTCTTCAAGCGTCACCCCCGTCTGGCCAAAATCAAGCGGGATTTGCTGCATCGAGGAGCGACAGAAGCCTTGCTGGCGGGTAGCGGTTCGGCGGTGTTTGGAGTTTTCCCGAGCCCAGCGAAGGCGCGCCGAGCCGCTGTCGGGTTTCCGCACGATCAGACCTTCGTCTGCGAAACGCTTTCGCGGAGCAGGTATGCGCGGCTGCTAGGAAGCGGCATCGTGAGTTGAAACGTCAGCGTCTCTCTGAGTCTTGAAAAACTCTGCTTGTTATTCCGGGCCTGTGTTGAGCTTTTGCTTTCGCCGCAAAGCGGCGAGCGCTGCGAGTGGCTTGTGCACGACGAACGATTCAAAATTTTTTCGGGTACCGCCAACCCTAGCTTGGCCGAGCACATCTGCAAGCATCTGAACGTGCCGCTCGGCAAGGCATTGCTCGGCCGCTTCAGCGATGGCGAGATCTATTTTCAGATTTTAGAGAACGTGCGCGGCGCGGATGTGTTCGTGTTGCAGCCGTGCTCGTTTCCGGTGGATAACCACCTGCTTGAACTGTTGCTGATGATTGATGCCTTCAAGCGAGCTTCGGCGTGGCGCATTACAGCGGTGTTGCCGTACTACTGCTATGCGCGGCAGGATCGCAAGGACAAGCCGCGGGTTCCGATATCCGCGAAGCTAGTTGCGGACTTGTTGGAAACGGCGGGCGCGAGCCGCGCGTTGACCCTCGATTTGCATGCGCCGCAAATTCAGGGGTATTTCGACGTTCCGGTCGATCATCTCTACGGTTCTCCTGTGTTGATCGACTACTTCCGGAACAAGAACCTGCCGAATTTGACGGTTGTTTCGCCGGATGCAGGCGGCGTGGAACGCGCCCGAGCGTTTGCGAAAAAACTCGGCGCCCCGCTGGCCATCGTCGACAAAAGGCGGGTCGACCTGGACGTCACCGAAGTAATGAACTTGATCGGCGACGTTCGCGGGCGCAGCACGCTGATAGTGGACGACATTATTGACACCGCCGGGACTCTGGTGAAAACGGCCGACGCCCTGATGCGCGAAGGTGCAACGCAGGTGTACGCGGCCTGCACGCATGCGGTCTTTTCCGGTCCGGCGGTGGAACGCATAGAGAATTCCGTGATCGCGGAAGTGGTGGCGACAGATTCGGTACCACTCTGCGAGGCCGCCAAGCACGTGAAGAAGATCAAGATTCTGAGTGTCGCGGAACTGCTTGCCCGCGGCATTCGTTCGATTCACGAAGAGACCTCGATCAGCGAGCTGTTTATTTGATTTTTTATGCAATAACACAGGCTCTGCCTGTGCGGATTTTGTACGGGCCGGTCCTTAGACCGGCACAAAAAGGAAAGAAGCTATGGCTCAGATCATTGTGGAAGGCGCGCCCCGCGACACACGGGGCAAAAACGAAGCGCGCCGCTTGCGCGTTTCCGGAAAGGTTCCCGCTACGCTGTACGGCGGAAAAGGTGAAGCGGTAGCGCTGGCCGTGAATACCAAGCAGGTGACGGCCATTCTACGGTCCGAATCGGGTCACAACACTCTGTTTCAGGTGGACCTCGGCGGCAAGCAGGAGCCTGCGATCGTCAAGGACTGGCAGGTGGACCCCGTCACCGGCAGTTTGCTGCACGTCGATCTGCTGCGCATCGCAATGGACGTGCGCATGAAGGTGAAGGTGCCGGTGCACACCTTCGGCGATCCCAGCGGCGTGAAGGTGCAGGGCGGCGTCTACGAAGTCGTGCTGCGTGAAGTGGAAATCGAATGCTTGCCGGCAGACATTCCGACCGAGATTCGCGCCGACGTCAGCGGCTTGGCACTGAACCAGAGCCTGCGCGCCGGGGACCTGCCGATTGACAAGAACAAGATCAAGCTGGTCACCGACGCGCAAAGCGTTGTCTCGCACGTAGTTGCGTTGCGCGCCGAGGAGGAGAAACCGGTGGAAGCGGCAGTACCGGGAACTGCTCCGGCCGAGCCCGAGGTGATCAAGAAGGGCAAGAAGGAAGTGGAAGGCGAGGAAGGCGCCGAGGGCGGAGAGAAGCAGGAAAAGAAGAAGTAATTCTTTTCCCTTCGCCACGCAACCTACGTTATGCGGCTCATTGTCGGCCTTGGCAATCCTGGCCCGGAGTATCAGTGGACACCGCATAACCTTGGTTTTCTCGTAGTGGACGAGATCGCGAATCGGGTGAATATCCGCGTCGAGCGGCCGGAAGGAAAGGCCCTGGTCGGCAAGGGCACCGTGGCTGGCGAGGAAGTGATCTTGGCCAAGCCGCAGACTTACATGAATCTCAGCGGCGTCTCGGTGAGGGACCTGCTGGAGCGGTACGAATTGGAGCCCGCGGGTCTGCTGGTGATGTATGACGAGCGCGATTTGCCGTGGGGCATGATTCGGATCGGCGAACGAGGCAGCCCGGGCACGCATAACGGCGCGAAGTCGGTGACAAGCGCCGTCGGCACGCAAGAGTTCGCGAGATTGCGGCTAGGTTGCGGGCCCGATCACCCGGTCGGGGACCTTGCGGATTATGTTTTACGGCCGATGAAAAAGGCCACATTGGAGGTCGCCGCGGAAATGGTGGCTGCCGCCGGTGATGCGGTGGAAATGATTCTGAAAGAGGGAATCGGCCCCGCGATGAACAAATTCAACCGGCGCGTACCGCCGGTCGAGCAGTAGACGAATTTCCCGGGCCAGTGCCCGGAACAGGAAGAAACGAGGTCATCATGGAAGAACGTCTGTACGATCTGATCTTCATTGCCCGTCCGGCCACACCGGAAGAGGAGATTAAGAAGGTCATTCACACCCTGGAAACCGCCGTCGCCGAAAAGGGCGGCAAGATTGAAAAGACCGAGCACTGGGGCACGCGCAAGCTGGCCTACAAGGTGGCTAAGCACCGCGAAGGGATTTACATCTACCAGCAGGTGCGCACAAACCACGGCGAACTGGTGCATGAGTTGGAGCGTCGCTTGGGCGTGCAGGACTCGGTGATCAAGTACCAGACGATTCGTCTGGACGAAGAATTGAAGCGACAGAAAAAACTCTCGCAGAAGCGCGAGGCACGCGCTGCGCGGCGTCCCCGGCGGATTACCCAGCCGGTGCCTGGCGCCGAGCAGCAGGCTTCGGCGAATTAAGTAGCACAGGCTTCCGCCTGGGCAGTCTGGCCGATCGAGGCCGCCAGGCGAACCTGGATTTGGAATTTGCCACTTTGGAAAGGTAGGAAGGTATGTCAGAGGAACAGAAACAAGTGCAATCCGCGCCGGCTCCGGCACGTGAAGGCGGCGATGCGCCGCGCCGCGAGGGCGGACATCCTGCCGGCCCGCGTCGCGAAGGCGGTCCGGGCGGTGGACGCCGTGAGGGCCCCGGTGGGCCGGGAGGCCCTGGTGGGCCTGGCGGAGCGCGTCGCGGCAAGCGCCAATATTTCCGCAAGAAGAAGGTGTGTAAGTTCTGCGTCGAGAAGATGGACTTCATCGACTACAAGCGCGCGGACATTCTCGCGCAGTTCGTGCAGGAGCGCGGAAAGATTCTGCCGCGCCGCATGACCGGCGTATGTGCGCGTCACCAGCGGTGGCTCGGCGTGGCCATCAAGCGGGCGCGCAACATCGCTTTGCTGCCGTTTGCCGGTAGCGCGGCCGGTGTTCAGGCCCCGCGCGCCCTCGAAGCGCCAAAGGGATAAGGACAACAGAGACAACAGCGGACAGCGAAGCAGGAACCATGCCTCACTGCAAATCGAGACCGGTTCCTGTATCTGCCCGGTGTTATCCGGGGTTTGACGCGGAGCTCGCGTCAGCAAGGATTTTTGCAGTACCGATTTTCGAAACGAATCAGGAGCACGTCATGCAGATTATTCTTCAGGAAGATGTCGAAAAGCTCGGCCACCGCGGCGACGTGGTGACCGTGAAGCCTGGCTACGCACGCAACTACCTTTTGCCGAACAAGATCGGCATCGAAGCAACGCCCGGCAACATGAAGGCGCTGGAGCGCATTCGTGGCGCATTGGCCAAGAAGACCGCCACGGAACTGGAAGCTGCGAAGAAGCAGGCGGAGCTGCTCACCGGCGTTTCGTTGAAGTTCCACCGCAAGACCGGCGAGAACGACCAGATGTTCGGGTCGGTGACCACGGGCGACATTGCCGATGCGCTCAAGGCGCAGAACTTTGAGGTGGACAAGCGCCAGGTGCAGCTGAAAGAGCCCATCAAGGCGTTGGGCGAGTTCCCGGTAACGGTCAAGGTGTTCCGCGAGGTCACTGCCGAAATCAAGGTGCACGTCGAAAAGGAAGCCTAGGCTTCGCGCCAGTTTTTGGTTTGCGCAAGGCCCGCCATGGCGGGCCTTCTCACCTTGGTGCCGTCGCAAACTTCTCCGCCACTGCCTCGACCTCTGACCGTTCCCATCCGCCATCGGAGAAATTCGTCACCAGCGCTACGACCACGTACGATTCGGGGTAAATAATCAGTTGCGAGGTGCCACCTACGGCCCCGCCGGAGTGTTCGTAGATGGGCTTTCCAGATTTTGATTTGCGGACAAACCAGCCAATGCCGTATTCCACGACCTTTCCGGATTTCGTGCGTTGCGGGGTGAACATTTCCTTGAGCGTAGCTGCTTTCAGGACTCCCGGCTGCAGCAGCGCAGAGCCGAAGCGCACCAGATCCTCGGAGGTGGACAAAAAGCCCCCGCCGGCCCATTTGTAGCTGTTGTCGACGTAAGGAGCGTTTTCCAGTGTGCCGTCCTTCTCTTTTTCGTAGAATCGCGAGCGTTCTTCGATAATCCGTGCATTCTGGTCAGCGGCGGTGTGCACCAATCCGATGCCGTCAAATACGTGGCCCCGCATGTAGTCCAGAAACTTCTCATCGGAGGCCGACTCGATGACCGCACTCAACAGATTGAATCCGTAGCTGGAATAGTGGAACTCGGTTCCCGGTGGGGAGACCAGTGGATCGTTCTCGAAAATCTTCAGACTGTCGAGAACGTTGTCAAAGTGCTTTTGAATGTGGAACTCATCACCTTGGTAGTGGCGGATGCCCGCAATATGACCTGCCACCATGCGCACCGTGACCGGTGCACCTTTGTCGGGAAACGCAGGCACGTATTTCTGGACCGGTGCATCGAGGTCGAGTTTTCCTGCTTCGACCAATTGCATCAGGGCCGTCGCTGTCAGTGGTTTCGAGATGCTGCCGATGCGGAATTTTGTAGTGGGCCAAACGGGAACACGCTCTTCGAGGTCCGCATAGCCGAACCCCTCGGAGTAGACGATCTTGCCGCCGACGGCGACCGCCAGCGCCAGTCCGGGAATTCCGCGGGCAAGCCATTCTTTTGCTTGCTTGTCGGCGTTCGCGCGCGCCTCGGTGTAAACGTCGGCCGCTGCCGTTTGCGCAATCGTGGCCTTGCTGGCAGAAAGAAGATTGACGGCCAGTGCAAGAAATGCCCAATTAGTTCTCATGTGAAACCGTTGACGCTTGCTCATAGAGTTTTCTTTCCTGTCACTGTAGCGAGTCCGAGATCCGAAACCCTTCCGGCTGCACCCAATCGCGAAGGCCTGCTAAAGCAAGTTCTCAATGTATTCCCCAGCGGGAGCATCTCGGCAGAGTAACTTCCTTTCCCAAACCGCTCACTTCTGCGGTCTTCCGAAAACACAGAGACCAAATATTCTATTTGTGCCAGACCCTTGTATTCATCAAAAAAGCCCCTGAAATCCGGTGGGCATCTTCGATTCCCCCGGAGTGTTTCTCCGATTCTATCCTGGGCCAATTCAAGATTCCGGTAAATTGCTTTGAACGCACCGATCATCGCGGGAAAGTTTTTCACCGATTTCCTTCGCGATTCACAACCACTCCGATTGACGGAAACAGTTCGGGCCCGCACAATCAAACCTGCCACTCCGGTTCTGGCGTACAACGTTCGCCGGAGAATTTTTTGTGCTTGCTTTTCGCTCCCCCCTTTTTATAATAGCGAAGGAAAAGCGAAATAGAGAAAGGTTTCTCTGTCCCCGATGCCCGCTGAATCCGCCCTCGAGCGCCCCCTTCCTAGCAACCTGGATGCGGAGCGGTCCATCCTCGGGGCTATCATTCTGGATAACAACGCACTCAACGCAGCGCTGGAGGCCCTCAAGCCGGAAGATTTTTTCATTCCGCAGCACCGCAGCATTTTTACCCGTATGATCGCGCTCGGCGAGGCACAGCAGGCCATTGACCTGGTGACGCTGACCGAAGAATTGCACCGGCGCAGCGAACTGGAATCCTCGGGAGGGGCGCCGTACCTGGCCTCGCTGGTAGACGGCATGCCGCGCGTCACCAACGTCGAGCATTACGCGCGCATCGTCAAGGAAAAGGCGCTGCTGCGCAACCTCATTCATGCTACGCACAACATCCAGCAGCGTGCATTCGAAGGCGAAGACGGCGCCGACACCATTCTTGACAACGCAGAATCAAGCATTTTCGCCATCGCTGAGGACCGCGTTAAAGTCGGGCTGGTTTCGGTCAAGGACATCGTCCGCGACAATTTCGAGCGTCTCGAGAGAATTTTCCGGGAAGGGAAGAGCGTCACCGGCGTTTCGACGGGCTACGGGGAGCTGGACAAATTACTTTCCGGTCTGCAGCCCTCCGAACTGATCATTCTGGCGGCGCGGCCCTCGCAGGGAAAGACGGCGCTGGCACTGAATCTTGCCGAAAATGTGGCGATCCGCGGCGGCTTGCCGGTGGCGATGTTCAGTTTGGAAATGTCCAAGGAATCGCTGCTGCAACGCCTGGTGGCTTCCGTGGCTCAGGTTGACGCGCACAAGTTCCGCTCCGGGCACCTGAGCCGTGAGGACTGGCGGCGGATGACCGAGGCGCTGGGCACGATCTCCTCGGCGCCGTTGTGGGTGGACGATTCGGGCTCGACCAGCGTGCTGGAAATCGGCGCGAAGGCTCGGCGGCTGAAGCGCGACAAAGGGATGTCGCTGCTAATCGTGGACTACCTACAGCTGATCACTGCACGCGGGCGGTTCAATTCGCGCCAGGAAGAAGTGGCCAGCATTTCGCGCGGCCTCAAGGGGCTTGCCAAGGAATTGCAGATTCCCGTGCTGGTTCTAAGCCAGCTGACGCGGGCTCCGGAACGCGAAGAACGCGGGCCGCAGCTTTCCGACCTGCGCGAATCTGGTGCCATTGAGCAGGACGCCGACGTGGTGATGTTTATCTACCGCCCGAATTGGGGAAAAATGGACCTAACGCCCGAAGAACGCGACATGGCAGACGTCATGATCGCCAAGCAGCGCAACGGTCCAACGGACAAGGTGAAGTTCGTCTTCCGCAGCCGCCTTACGCGCTTTGAAGAAGCGGCACCCGATGCTTTCAGCCAGTTTTCGGGCGGCGACGACGGCATATAGCAAAGTTCGGTCGGGACGAAGGCGGCTTACCGCCACAACAGTTCGCTTTACTAAACTTGCCATCGCCCCCAAAGGGCGCCCACTTAGAGGGACCCGAATGAAGATCCGACTCGGTTTTGCACTTCTTCTGGACAGCAAAGCAGAGTCGTTACGACGCCGCGAGTATACGGTATGCGGACTTTTGGGTACCGGGTGCGCGGTTGCTTCGCCGACGGCTGCTTTGCGATGTATCTCCGCGTATCCGTGGCGAATTCGTCGCCGGCGATACGAACACCCACGCCAGGTTTCAGGTTCCAAATGTTCACGATAGCGTCACTCTGCCGCGGGCAAAACGTTTGCGTCGCGCACAACGTCACCCACTTTCGGCTCCTGCGACCCAGAAAATTCTGCGCTTGCGTATCCTTCGCCGACTTCGGTCACAATCGCGGTGCCGATGCGTTCGGGCAAAGGAGCCAGTCCACCACCGTTTGCGGATGCTGCTGTTGCCACGGGGTCTCGCAGGATGGACAGTTGCTGGCCGGTTTTCACGCCGGCTTTGGAGCCCACGTTGAGCGTCAGTGTTTTTCCGGAAACTTCCGCCACACGCCCATCGATCTTCAGGTGCAACGTTGGAACCTTCTCTGCAAAGGCGTTGAGCTTGGTGGCCAGTTGCTCTACGGCGCTATTAGTGGCCTCGCCGAAAAGTGTATTTACAAAGTCGTTGCCGAGCATTTCGAGCGCAGTCGCCGATTTGCCGCGGGCGGGCATGATCATGATTTCCCCGGTGCGCGACGATTCGCCGAAGCCCGCGAAACTGCTTTCGACTTGTCCGGTGGTCACGTTGAAGATGCGTGCCGTGATATCCACGTAGGCCTTCGATCTCCGCGTTTTCATTCCCGCAGCGAAACCACCAGCGCTACCCGTTGCTTTTTTGTTGGTTTCATCCACGCCGTAGCGCGTGATCGCGCCAATAATCATGGCGTCTAGACCCACCATGCGGCCGATCTTTGCTGCCAATTGATAGGCGTCCAGATGTTCGTTTTCGTCGGCGCTTTGTTCCTTCAACAACTCTTCCAGGGCCGAGCGGTCTACCACGGTATACTTTCCGCCTTCGACAAGTTTCTGGATGAGGAGCACGGAGACCCCCTTGCCGACGTTGGCGCCGTCGGCGCTGAACATGCCGGACGGCGCGTCGGGCCCGACGGTGGGATTGTCGAAATTCAGCACCGCCACCCGCTTTCTTGGAACGGCCTGCTGGCCATGAACCACCGCACATACGAGCAGAGAAAAGACCGCCACGACACCCAGGCTTTGTAGATGGAATCGAACCTTCATTGTGGCTTTGTATCACGCGTCTGCTGTCGCGGGCTGAAATGTTTTGAAAGGGAAGCCTACCGCTTGGTGAGGTAACCCGCGAGTATTTCGGCGCAGGCTCCGACAAATTCCTGCTCAGAGCTGGGGAAGGAGTCCGCGAAGTAACTTTCGATGTCCAGTTCGCCGGCGAGTTTTTTGTTGACGAAGATTGGTACCACGATCTCGGATTTCACCATGGAGGAGCCCGCCAGGTAACGCGGGTCGGATGAGACATCCTGGACAACTACCATCTTGCCGGTCGTGGCCGCGGCGCCGCAAAGCCCGGTGTTCAGGGGAATGCGCGCGTTGGGAGTGAAGCTTCCAGCGTACGGCCCGACGATCAAATAGCCGGCGTCAGCCGAGTCCACGAGGTAAAACCCCACCCAGTTGTAACGAGTGAACTTTTCATGCAGCCGCTTGGTGATGCGCTCCATCAGCGTTTCTGGTGATGCGGCGGTATGGGCAAAGGTTCGCAGTTCTTGCAACAGCTCTCGTTGTGCGGGTGTCATCTTTCGAAACCTGTTTTGAAGCGAGTAGCCTCCGAGACCCGTTCAACAGGCCCGAGTTCAGTTTACATGAAGCGGGGAAGTGCACTTCGGCTCTCGGTTCTGAGTGTGCTCAACTTGCTCGTATCGTCTTCCATCCGAAAACATTTCGTTCCTGACACACTGCGTCAGTTCTACCACGGTCGGGGACGCCTGTCCGAAGGGAGGGCCAACTGGGCTTGTTGTATGTATTTGGATCACATGGGGTTGCGGGTGAACGGAAGCTGATCATTGGCCGGCCGATTGCTCCTTCATCGATGTTGTCATTCTCGCCTGCGGCGACGCTTCCCGCTTTTCGCCCTTGCGCTTGAATGCCGTACACTAGATCTCTCAGGAAATTTCATGGCTCGCTCCAAATCGAATTCGAACCCCGCCGATTTTGTCGGTCGCCCCGTATGGGCGGAAGTATCGCTCTCGGCGCTGGCCGGCAATCTCAACGCCATCCGCGACTACGTGAATCCGCCATCGGAGAAGCGCCAGAAGCCACGTAAGGTACTTTCGATAGTGAAGGGCAATGCCTATGGCCATGGTGGGCCGCAAGTGGCCAAGGCGCTCGAAAGCGTGGGTTCCGACTGGTTTGGAGTGGCGTCTGCCGGCGAGGGCATGGAAATTCGCAAGGCCGGCGTGCGTACCCCGATTCTGGTCCTGGGCGGTTTCTGGCCTGGCGAAGAAAAAAATCTGCTCGAGCACAACCTGACACCAGCGATTCATCGTTGCGAGCAGCTGCTGGCTTTTGATGCCGCAGCGGCGAAGCTGCGCAAGAAGAATGTCTTGGTCCAACTGAAGGTCGATACCGGCATGAACCGGTTGGGTATCCTGCCGAAGGACGCCGACTGCGTCGCGCGCCAGCTTGCCAAGTGCAAGCACGTCCGGCTGGCCGGGACCTTTACACACCTGGCGTCGTCGGAGGTTCTAACCGACACGGAATTGGGCCATCAAACGCAACAACAACTCGACCGCTTTTACGCGAGCGTCGACCGTCTGCGCAAACTGGGAGCCGATCCTGGCATCCTGCACATTGCCAACAGCGCCGCGATTGCGGCGCGCCCGGAAACCTGGGCGGACATGGTGCGCCCCGGCGCGATTCTGTACGGTTATCATCCAGGTTTTGACCCGATGGAGCGCCGCCACGAATTCGAAAGGAAATTGCCGGTTCGCCCGGTGATGAGCCTGCGCGCACGGTTGGTCGGTGTGCGTTGTGTTCCAGCCGGAGAAGCCGTCGGTTACGATGCAACTTGGGTTACCCAACGCCCGTCGCGCATCGCGGTCCTTTCTGCCGGATATGCGGATGGCATTCACCGCTCCTTAGGCAACCGTGGCGCGCTTTATATCCGCGGTCATGCCGCCCCAATTATCGGCATTGTCTCGATGGATGTGGTCATGCTTGACATTACCGATGTGCCCGATGCCGCGATCGGCGATATTGCGACGCTTTACGGGACCGACGGCGACCGTGTCTACCCGGCGAACGTGGTGGCGCGCAGTATCGGCACCGTGACTTCCGACCTGATCAGCGGCGTTGGACAACGCGTCCCGCGCTTTTATGTCCCCTGACCCAACCAGCACATTGTCGGAGACTTGACGTTACTTTCATTCAATAGTATATAGTGCCTCGAATGACCTGCTCCGGCAGGAAAGGGCACCTCCCCGCCTTCTCTGCTTTCATGCACCGCGGAGCGCTGCACGATTGCCGTACCGTGAGGTCCTATGAAAGCTGCCAGGTTTCCTTCTATCCGCGGTACTGTCTCTGAATCCTCGTCCGCCGATTCCCTGGTAACTCGTGTTCGCGAGAAAAGTTGGGATTTCTGGGTAATCCGGATTGCCTTTGTTGGAGCATCGGTTGCCCTCGGCTACCTACTGCAGCCGTTTCATGTTCAAGGGTTGCCTGCGGCGGGGCTTGGCTTCTTTATCGCTATGGTCGTGCTCCTAGCAGAATTAAGGCTCCGCCACGCAGAGATTAGCGGGCTTGTGGGCGGAGCGATCGGCGGTGTCCTGGGTCTGGTCGCCTCCCTCCTGATTGCCCTCGTGGTCTACCGCACGTCCGAACCCGAACCCACCAAGTCGTTTTTCGAATTCATCAGTTTAGTATCGCTCGGCTATCTCGGCCTGCTGGTGGGCGCTCGCTGTGGCCGCGAGCTTCACCGCGTTTCGCTGCCTCCAACTCTAGCAATTGGCTTGTCGGAGGAGCGCGTGACAGGTGCGTCGCAAATGAAGTTGCTGGACACGAGCGTGCTGATTGACGGGCGCATTGCGGACATTTGCGAAACGCATTTTTTGGATGGTTCGTTGGGCCTGCCGCGCTTCGTGCTGCACGAGCTGCAGATGGTCGCCGATTCGAGCGATTCTTTGAAGCGCCAACGCGGTCGGCGTGGCCTCGAAGTGCTGCAGCGCATGCAAAAGATGCCAGGGCTGGAGATCCGCATCCTGGATGACGATGTTTCGGGCACCTCGGCGGTCGATCAGAAGCTTGTGGAGCTTGCCCAGCGCACCGGGTCAAAAATTGTGACCAACGACTACAACCTCAACAAGGTGGCTCGCGTTCAGAATATCTCGGTACTGAACATCAACGAACTGGCGAATGCAGTGAAACTTGCGGTGCTGCCTGGCGAGCCCATGCGCGTTCTGATCCTTCGCGAGGGCAAAGAGTCGACGCAAGGTGTGGCTTACCTTGATGACGGAACGATGGTCGTGGTGGATGGCGCGCGGCGCTTAATCAATCGGACGGTGGACATTGTTGTTACATCGGTGCACCAGACACCCGCCGGAAAGATGATCTTTGGGCGATTGGATGAGCGCAGCGATTCAGGATCGGTTCGTGCCGCGGTCGCTGCGGCAGGCACCGGTGCCTCGAACGGCGGGTTGCGGCATCCGCGGGCGGAAGCTCCATCGGTGCCGGATAGCTCTCCTTCGAACTTGCGGCATGCGGATTCAGAATTATAGGCCAACACCGGTTGCTCCCCAATCGAATTGTTGATCGGCCCGCATATTTCCCTTGTGGGATAGGGTGGACAGGCGCTTCGGCTCCGCTCCGGGCTGACTCCTGTGGTACCGGCGGCGCCGCCTGCTTTCCTCCACCTTCCCGTTGCGGTACACTCTCCCTTCTGCATCCCGCGCTTTGGCCCGCAAGGTATCGCTTCAGCCGGTCTGCTATCACGTTATGGGGAAAATAACCGCTATCCTTCCGGCGGCTGGTCTCGGTACCCGCATGGGCGCGGAGACGCCGAAGCAGTTCCTTGAACTCGATGGTGCGCCCATCGTCATCATCAGTCTGCGCCGGATTGCCGCCTGTTCCCAAGTCACCGACATTATCGTGGCCACGCGCCAGGAAGACATCGCCAAACTGGAGGAGCGCATCCGCCAGGAAAAATTCACGCAGCCGGTGCGCGTGATTAAAGGTGGAGATTCGCGGCAGGGGTCGGTGGCGGAGGCGCTGAGGTTGGTGCCCGATGATGTGGAACTGGTCCTCGTGCACGATGCGGTTCGACCGTTCGTGGCCCGGGAACATGTCTGCCGCGTGATTGAAGAAGCGCGCCGGTGCAAAGCGGCGATTGTCGGTATTCCGGCCATGGACACGGTGAAGGAAGTGAAGCGCGCGAGTTTGCCGGAAGACGTAGCGCTAATTACCGCGACCGTGCCGCGGGAACGCGTGGTGCTCGCGCAGACGCCGCAGGTTTTCGCAACCGCGTTGCTGAAGGAGGCCTTTGAACGTGCCGCGGCCGACGGCCTGAACGCCTCCGATGAAGCCGGCCTGGTCGAGCGCCTGGGCTATGAAGTTCACGTGGTACACGGCTCTGAGCGCAACATCAAGATTACCAAGCCCGCAGATATGGACCTCGCGCGCTTCTATCTGCAGCTCGAGCGGCAAAAATCATGAGTTTCCGTTGCGGCATTGGCTACGACCTGCATCGCCTTTCAGACGGGCGCAAGTTGATTATTGGCGGCGTCGAGGTTCCTTTTGACAAAGGCCCGGTCGGTCATTCGGACGGCGATGTCGTGGCTCACGCTCTTTGCGATGCGTTGCTCGGCGCGGCGGGACTCGGTGATATCGGCACGCACTTTCCGGACAGCGATCCTAGGTGGAAGGACGCGAACAGCCTGCAATTTCTCGAGCACGCGCGGAGCCTTCTCGACCAAAAGCATCTTCGCATTGAGCATGTGGATGCGGTCGTGATTCTTGAACGGCCCAAGCTCGGTTCCCATTTCCCGAAAATGCGCGAGGTGCTGGCCAGATCTCTCGGCGTATCGCAAGAAAAGATTCACTTGAAAGCTAAGACCAACGAAGGTGTGGACGCGGTTGGCAGGGGTGAAGCGATCGCCGCACATGTCGTCGCAACGGTCTGCTCGTAGTGCCAGCTCCATAAACTAGGCCTTCTTGATGTCTTCCGACGACCACATCGCTGCGCACCGGACCCGCGTCAATCCGTATACGGTTGCCGACGTCCTTGCGATTCTGTTCGAAAACCAGTGGCTTTCTCAGGAACCGACGCCCGAACAAACCGCTTGGGCCGAGCGCGCCGCGCAGCTGCTTGGACACTACGCAGAGAACCGCGAAGGCCTAGCCAATCTCCTTTGCCTCGTTTTTCACTATGACGCCAGAGAAATTCTCGCGACCTCCGAGGCGCACACGGTGCTTTCGCGCTCCGCGGCACGCGACGTCATCCGCGACCTCGCCTTGTTGCTGCTCGATGCTGCGCCGCTCAACTCCGACCGCTTCAAGGAAATCGTGGAGGAGCTGAAGGAAAAATTAGAAGTGCGCAGCCGTGACCTTTTCCATCCGATCCGTCTTTCGTTGGCCGGCCGTATCGGCGAAGGCGAACTCGATCGCATTATTTTGCTCCTTGAGGAAGCCGCAATGCTCCCGTTCGCTGTGCCTGTTAAGTCGGTCCGCACGCGTATCCTGGAGTTCTGTTCCGCGTTGGATTGATCCACGCGAAGTCGCTTTTCCAAAACTTTTAACTGCGAACTGTAGCCTGTAAACTTCTTCCATGGATCGTCTCACAGGCATACACGCTGTCCGCGAAGCTTTACAAGCCGACGGCTCGTTTGACCGCATTGTTATTGCCAAAGGGCGGCAAGACACGCGCATAGAGGAGATCGTGCAGCTGGCTCGCGCGAAAAATATCCCCGTGCGTTTCGAGGAACGCGGGCAACTCGATCGCCTGGCAAACTCCCGTGACCATCAAGGGGTGGTTGCTCTGGCTGCTGCGAACCGGCCCGCAACGGTCGAAGACATTCTCGGCCACGCCAACAAATCCAAAGGACAGATGGGGTTGATCGTTCTTCTGGACGGTGTCGAGGACCCGCACAATCTTGGCGCGATCGTTCGTACCGCGCTCGCCGCCGGCGCGCACGGGATCGTCATCCCCGAACGTCGCGCCGTTGGCCTTACCGATACAGTCGCGCGCGCCTCGGCCGGCGCGCTTGCGCACCTGCCCGTTGCCAAGGTCACGAATCTGGCGCGCACCATGGAAGAGCTAAAAGAGGCGGGTTACTGGCTGGTTGGTCTAGATGAACAGGCAGAGAAAAACTACACCGAAGTAGACTACTGTTCTCCAACAGGCATCGTCATGGGCGGCGAAGGCAGCGGCCTGCACGAACTCACTCGGAAGCGTTGCGACTTCGTGGTGTCTTTGCCGACAACCGGTCCAGTGAAGTCTCTCAACGTTAGCGTCGCCACTGGTGTTGTTCTCTTCGAGGCCCTTCGCCAGCGCCGGCGACCAGGCTCGACCTAATCGCTTCTTCAGTTGCAAGACCTACTTGTCATATTGCATGAGCGAGAACACGTCCAGATTGGGAAGTTTGTTGCGGCCGTTCAAGAAATTCAGTTCCACGGCAAAAGCAGCGCCGTCAACAATGCCTCCGAGCGAACGGATCAGTTGCACTGCTGCTGCTGCGGTTCCGCCCGTTGCCAGCAGGTCGTCACAGAGCAGAACCTTTTGTCCCTTTTGTACCGCGTCTTCATGCATTTCCAGCGTGTCGGTACCGTATTCGAGCGCGTAACAGATTTTTGCCGTCTTCGAAGGTAGCTTTTTCGGCTTGCGGACCGGAACGAAGCCGGCTTTCAGCCGGTACGCCAGCGCCGGCGCAAAGATGAATCCGCGGGCTTCGATGCCCGCCACCAGATCAATCTGGTGCCCCTCATAGTGCTGGCACAGGCGGTCGATCATCAGATGGAAGCCCTCTTTGTCCTTGAGCAGCGTGGTGATGTCGTAAAAAAGGATCCCCGGCTTCGGATAGTCGGGGATTTCCCGGATCAACTTCTTCAAGTCTTCCATTCGTTTCGGCTCCTAACTATTCGGTGAATTCAATCGTGAAATTGTCCAGGTATTTCGATTCCACAGTTCCCGGCTCTTCGGAAACTCCAGAAACGTGCGCCATCAGCGGGCCTTTTTCGAGTCCCCGGCGTAGGGCTTGCAGGCTTTCCGGACTCCCCATGGCCAGCACTTCCACGCTGCCATCGCGCCGGTTTCGCACGTAGCCGTAAATGTTGATCTTGCCCGCCAGGTGTTCTACAAAATTGCGGTAGCCCACTCCCTGTACGCGCCCCGTGACGACGTAGCGCCGAGCGACAATCTCCTGGCTCACAATATTTCCAGTCTACCAGAGCCCTCCGCTGCTCTTCCAAATGACCGCGCAGCCCTGAGGCGATTGCGTTACACTGACGGCGAAGCTTCAGGCGGCGCAATCCCGGGCTAGTGGCATCTTACTTTGTATGCGGCACACATCAACCTTGGTCAAGATGCGTTTTTCAGTGGTCGTGGCGGCTTTTCTTGGCACCACAGGCGTCGCGACTGCGCAGGAAAACGGCCCCGGCCCGCTGACGCCGCCTCCCGAACACAAGATCGAGCGCGTCGTCGGCGTTGCGCAGCCCGAAGCTCCCCCTTCGCTTCCTCCGGCTCAAATCATAGCGGCCTTTGCGAAAAAGGAAGATCTCTATCAGGCGCAGCGTCCCCTCTATTCCTACAAGCGCTCGATCAAAATTCAGGAACTCGGCCCGGATGGGCGGCCCATGGGCGAGTTCAATGCTACCTATCAAGGGGTGCGTTCCGCCGATGGGCAGCTTTACGAAAAAGCCTTGGCTGCGCCGGAGACTTCACTGCAGTATTTGCAGTTCGAAGCGGATGAAACGCACTTCTTCACCGGCATTCCTGCCTTTCCCCTGACGACCGATCAGTTGAGCAAATACAACGTACAATACCTGGGCACGGAGCTGGTCGATGAGGTGGATTGCTACATTTTTCAGGTGCGTCCCAAATCGCTCGACCGCAAGCATCCGCTATTCGACGGAGTGATCTGGGTGGACCAGAAATATCTGGAAGTCGTAAAGACCTACGGGAAATGGATCACTGACCTCGGCCCATACCGCCCGGCGAATTTGCCGTTCAGCATGTTCGAGACGTATCGGGAAAACGTGGAGGGGAAATACTGGTTTCCCAACTATGCCCGGGCGGAAGATATGTACAAGTTGAAGGACCACGACATTCCCATCCGGATCACCATCAAATGGTCCGACTTCAAGCCGTTCCCGCCACTGGCCGCGCCTGCGCCGGCAACTAACACTGCGCCGCCCGGGAAGCCATAAGCCCGGGCCTTATTTCTTTCCATTCCCGTACAATTGCCGCAACGCGCCCGGCAGCTCCTGTATTCCGTTCAACAAAATCTCGGGCCCTAACGCGCGCAAGCGCTTTTCGGTGGGGAATGGTCCTAGCACGGCGATGGCCCGGACGCCGGCCGCGTGTGCCATTTGCATATCTTCCGCTGTGTCGCCCACGTAGACGCAATCGCGCGGGTCCATACTCATCTCGCGCAAGGCTTTCAACAGCGGCTCCGGGTGTGGCTTCTTCTCCTGCGTGTCTCCACCCAGCACGCGGGCGCGAAACATCCGTGTCAACCCGAACTGGCGCAGTTGGCGGCTCACGCGATCGCGATCGCCGCTGCTTACCAGTCCGAGCCTGTGTCGTCTGATCAGATGCGCTAGCACCCGCCGCGTCGAAGTCATCAGCTTGCAAGGGTGTTGGGCGTAAGATTCGCGCCAGACGCGGTCGGCGTCGGCCCAGCGATCCTCGGGAATCTTTGCTGCGCGATATACGGAATACCAATCTGGCGAATAGTGAAGTTCGAGTTCGGCCAGCCCCCAGTTCACGCCCATTGCCTGAAACATCGCCAAATATGCCCGCGAATCGGCGTGATAGGAATCAAGCAGCGTGCCATCCCAGTCAAACAACACACCATGCAAATTCCGCCTGCTCGCCATGGGGGTCAGAGTAGCAGAATCGGGCGCGCTGCACGCGGCTCGGACAGGAACCCGGTCATCGGCCGGAAGGGGAGGGTCGCCGGCGGGGAATCGCTGTTGAGAAGGGTCCGGGACGAGTCTTCAGTCGGCGGAGAAGCGTCCGGGGATATGGTCGTCCCGATCAAAGGCGAAATCGTCGAAGCTGGCGGCTATGCCAATCCAGCCCGGCATGTTGGCTGGTTCCACGCGCTTGATCCGGGCTTTGGAGGAAACCACTACGTTGCCATAGCCAAGCGGCCGGCTTACGAGCACGATGTCCAGTTCAATTTCGGTTCCCAGATCTAGTGACTTGGGGCTCAGGAAAAAGACACCTGATGAACTGATGTCACGGGTCACCAGGGTGACGGGGTACTGTTCCGGGATGCCGTTTACGCTGCGCAGCTTCAGGGGCAGCTTCAGAGAAGCGCGCGGGCATTCGCGCTGTTCCAGGTGCACGCCCACGGCGTGGGTTGGCACACGCACGAAACGACGGGGCTGCGGCGTACGAAGCAACGGCATGACGCGAAGGGCTGGAGGTGCCGGGACGGGCTGGGGCTCCGGCTTGATGGAAATGGATGAGGTTGCAGCTTGTGCTGTTTTGTTGTCTTGCTTTTGCGGCAGATTTTCCCAAGCGAGTGCGTGATTGGCGGCGCTCATCTCACCCCTCAGAGAGATGAATCGACAACGTACTCTTTCAGGCCCGAGTGCTATTACGAGGAAGTCTTGCCCTGACACAGCGTTAATGTCGGGCACCTAAAATGCCATTCTCAACAGAAAGTGTCAACCTGTGGAAAAATCTCGAAGTGCCCTAAATCGAAACAGCTGGAACTAGTACCTGGTTCCTGCCAGATCCGGTCTTCGTCGGTTTTTCGCCATGGACTCTCTCCCCTCCAATATGGCTCCTCCTTCGCCTTCAGCTTCACGTTATCTTGGTAATTTCTCAAGCTCGCTCATGAGTTCCTCGCTCACCACGGCCAAGGCAAACTCCACAAGGGCCTCCACCCACGCCCCTGCAAGTTCCACCACGCTTTGGCTCTCTTTTGCCGCGGTGTACATTTTATGGGGATCGACCTACTTCTTTATCCGGATCGGTGTCGAAACGATCCCGCCATTCATGCTTGCGGGTCTTCGCCATGTCGTCTTTGGCCTGACACTGTTTCCCATCATTCGCCGAGTGAGTGGGGAAACGCCTTCGGCTGCCCAGTGGCGCACCACGGCAGTGACCGGGCTGCTGCTTTTGCTATGTGGAAACGGCGTAGTCTCCTGGGCGGAGACGCGGGTGCCGTCCGGCATTGTGGCTCTCCTGGTGGCCACGGTTTCGCTCTGGATGGTCATCATTGATTGGCTGCGTCCTGGAGGCGTACGTCCCGCGCCGCGGGTTCTGGTGGGCTTTGTGCTCGGCTTCGCGGGAATCATCCTGCTTGTGGGCCCATCAAGGTTCGGCAACTCGCAACGAGTGGATCCCTTCGGAGCATTGACGCTGGTGCTCGCGTCACTGGCCTGGGCAGCGGGCTCCATATATCAACGCCACCACCCAACGCCGCATTCGCCGTTACTTGGCGCCTCCATGCAATCCATTTCGGGAGCCGCCGGGTTGTGGCTTGTGGCATTGGCTACAGGTGAATTGCACAGTTTCCACTTCGGGCAGGTTTCCTTGCGTTCCTGGCTCGCGGTGCTCTATCTGGTGATTTTTGGTTCGGCACTGGGCTTTTCCGCCTATGTCTACATCCTGAGGCACAGCACGGCGTCGCGCGTGGCCACATACGCGTTTGTTAACCCGGTGGTGGCGCTTTTTCTCGGTTCTTTCTTTGGTAAGGAGCCGGTGTCTGCTCGCACACTGGCGGCCAGCGCCACAATTCTCGCCGCCGTGCTGCTGGTGATCACCGCCCCGCACAAGCCGGCCTCCCTGCCCGACAAGGAAATCGTTCCTGCCGGTGGCGAAGCGTGAGTCATCGCCCTTGCCGGGACTCTGCGCGTAACGGGCAGCACAAGTCTCGTTGTTTGCGAATCGCACAAACGAACGTATTTCGTGCTCTAACCCCGTGCAGTTTGGGTACGATGTGAACCCCGTTTAGTTTGACGCATCAAAGCGGATAGATTGCTTTCATCGGTTTTTGTACTCTAGGCGCATGATCATCATGGCAGGCAATTCTCAAACAAAGCATATCAGCGCGCAGGCCGCGGCGGAGTTCTGGCAAGCCACACTGCAGCGCGATCCCCGTGCCGAAGGGAAGTTTTTCTTCGCGGTACGGTCGACACACATTTACTGCCGGCCAACCTGCCCGGCACGCCGGCCGCTTCGTGGCAACACGGTGTTCTTCCGGACCATGCAGGAGGCGGAAAAGAACGGTTATCGTCCCTGCCGGCGCTGTCGCCCACAGGAGCAGCTAGAATCGGTGTCGCTGGTGCAGCGCGCCGCGAAGCTTCTCGGTGACTCGAACGACGAAGAATCGGTGGGTCTGGAAGGCGTCGCGCGCAAATTGCATACCAGCACGCCGAAGCTGCGCCGCGCCTTTCATCGTATGACTGGACTCTCGCCGCGGGAATTCGCGCACGCCGCGCGACTGGAAAGGTTTAAGAAGCTACTGCGCGAAGGCACGGGAATTACCGACGCACTCTACGCTTGCGGTTATGGTTCGCCTAGCCGCATTTATGAGAAAACAAACTCACAATTGGGAATGACTCCGGCTTCGTACCGGAAGGGAGGAGCAGGCATGAAGATCACCTATACGGTAGTGCCAAGTTCGTTGGGCAAGGTACTGGTTGCGGGGACCGAGCGCGGCATCTCCGCCGTCTATCTGGGAGACAATGAGCGCTTGCTGGTGAGTGCGTTGCAAAACGAATATCCGCGCGCCCAAATCAGCCGGGTGGCAACCGCAAACAACGCTTGGCTAAAGGAAATCCTCAGCCGCGTGGAGGGTCACCCCCCCAGTGTGGACCTGCCGCTCGATGTACAGGCCACGGCGTTCCAGCGCCGCGTCTGGCAGGAGCTGCAGAAAATTCCACGGGGCGCTACCCGCACCTATGCGCAGGTCGCCAAAGCGTTGGGCAAGCCCAATTGCGTGCGTGCGGTTGCACGCGCCTGCGCGACCAACCCCACCTCGGTCGTGGTGCCTTGCCATCGCGTGATACGTACCGATGGTGCCCTTGCCGGTTACCGCTGGGGGTTGCAACGCAAGGAGAAGCTGCTTGAACGCGAAGCGGCGTTAGCCTAGATCCCCTAGAAAACCATCATCCCGCGGCGTCGATCCAAACCGCGAAGGTAGAAGGTGGAGGGACACCTGAGCGGCGAGCTCGTTCTATCCGCGAGGCTTTTCGACCCTGGTGCCCTTGGGCCAATCGGGCTTGAACTTCCCGTCACCGATCTTCAGATTCTTCATCACGTTCTTGTACCGCGATAAAAAGTAGTCTCCGGAGCCGGCTTCAAAAAACTGTTGCTGCACCGGAAGCCACGAAGCTTCGTCGACCCACATGCGTATTTTCGTGATCTGCTTCCGCACATCATCGGAGTGCGGCACCAGATCAATGAGCACCATCTTTTGGCCATCGAGGTCCTCTTCTCCTGCGAGCGTGACCTCGTAGTTCTTTTTCAGATTGTCGGTACGCGTGCCGAATCCCAGAGCCAGATACTGATCCGCCAAGGCGCGGTTCTTCCCGATGTTGTATTCCTCTACCCGGTTGATTTTCGGCGTGTAGATATAAAGGTTGTCGCCATTGCGCAGAATGGTACGCGGGTCTGGTCGTGTGAAGTCGATGCGCATCTTGGAATCCTTGCGCACGTAAATTTCGCCGGATTCGGTCGAGCTATCCTTGACGAGGGCTGTATAGGTGGTGTGGTCGAGGGCGGCCGTCAGGCTGCGGAAGTCCTCTGCGGACTTGTCCATCATGTTTAACACATACTCGAGGTTGACCTTTCCGGAGCCCTGGTTGTTTGGGCTGGAAGTAGTTGTGGCCGGAAGCGAGAGCAGCAGAATCAGCGCAAAAAGGGCGGTTCGTCTCAAAGCATCCCCTGTTCAATCGGTATTCTATCCTTAGAAATCGTAGCACAAGCGGGCAGTTACCCGCGCAGCCGAGGGCGTCGCGAACCTGGGGTGGCGGGCCGAGGCAAGGGTCTTGCCGAGCGCCAGATTAATGCTTGATCTCGACCTGGTAGGCGATTACGTTGCCCTGCTCATCGCGCAGGGCTTCGATCTTTCCGATGGCAAAGCGGCCGTCCTGCAGGCCCGAGCCGGCTTTCTGCAGAGCGTTGTGCAGATCGTTTTGCAATTCCGGTGTGCGTGCAGGCGGGGCCAGAACCCGCGCGTCCACTTTGTAAACTTCGGTCTCGCCTGATTTGGAGAGCAACTCGACCTGCGTCGAGCTTTCCGGCAAGCCGACTTGTGGTTGGTCGTGGAACCAGTTCTTTGGAGTGAATACAAACACCAAGATCAGAATGACCGCGACGTCGTATTGCCACGACCCGCGCTCGTACGACCAGAAAAACATTCGGTAGAGGGCCTGCCCGATTCCCGCCATGACTCAATCCGCCGGTATTCCGTCCACGATCACGCCATCGCGCATGTGCACCACGCGGTCGAAATATTCCGTGGCTTCCGGATTGTGCGTGATCATCACGACGGTTTGTCCCAAGTCCTTGTTCAAGCGCCGCAACATTTCCAGCACGACTTCAGAGTTCTTGGTGTCCAGATTGCCCGTGGGTTCGTCTGCCAACAAAATTTTCGGTTCGTTGATGATCGCTCGTGCGATGGCTACGCGCTGCTGTTCGCCGCCGGACATCTCCGCTGGGCGGTGATTCAGCCGGCCGTCCAAGCCAAGCATTTTCGTGACTACTTCGAAGCGGTGCGGGTCGAAATCGTCGCCGTGCAGGTACTGCGCAATGGCAATATTGCCCTTGGCGGTCAGCGCCGGCAGCAAATTGAACCGCTGGAACACGAAACCAATCTTGTGCCGCCGCAATTTGGTGCGCTCGCCGTCAGACATTGTCACAAGGTCGTTGCCATCCACCAGTACTCTCCCGCGCGACGCCGTGGCCAGCCCACCGATTACATAGAGTAGGGAAGACTTGCCGCAGCCCGAAGGCCCCATGACGGCCACCGACTCTCCCGGCAAAACCTCGAAGTTGACGCCGCGCAGCGCCGGAACCTCCACCTTCCCCGCGTGATACAACTTCCAGACATTGTCGACTTTGAGTATCGGCTCCAAGGTTTTGAGCTCGGGCTCCGTATTTGCCGTGGGATTCGTCCGTATTGTAACTGTGAATGCCATCTGTGCCTAGTTTTCCCCTGTTTCTTCTAATCGTATGCCAATGCTTCCACTGCGTCTTTCCGGCTCGCTGCCCATGCCGGATAACTCGCGCCCACCCATGCTCCGACAATGGCGATCAATCCTGCCCGGATCATCCAGCCTGGCGTGATCAAAATCGAAAGCGTGGGGAACATCTTCAGAAAGCTTGCGCGTACTAGGTAGCTCAGGCCGATGCCGGCAGCAATGCCCAGCAGGCACAGCAGCGTCGTTTCGGCTAGCAGCACCCGGACGACCAGGCCCTTGCTCGCCCCCAACGATTTCAGCACGCCGATGTCGCGCGTGCGCTCGAGCACCGTGGTGTACATCGAAAGAAAAATTACTAACAAGCCGATGGAAACGGCCAGCGCGATCATGGAATGGATGAAGGTCTGCAGCGCTGGAATGTTTGTCGAGGTCATCATGGACATATATTCCTTGACTGGCTGCACTTTGTTGTTCGGCAGGATTTCCTTGATTTCGTCCATCACGTCTTCGGTATGGTCCGGCCGCGTGCAGCGCACCAGGAAGATAGTCGCCTTGTCGTGCGCGCCAACCAGGGCCTGCAGCGCGGAAATCGGCACGAAAATGCGTCCCGCTTTGCCATGCTCCACGATGCCCACAACTTTCCAGTCGTGGTTCAGCACCGAATAGGTGTCGCCCAGTTTCACGTGCTTCGCCTTGGCCTGCCAGTCATCGATAAGCATTTCGTCAGGCCCTTCCATGTCGCGGCCCTCGTAGAAGACAAAGCCGTTTGAAACTTGCCGGAACGTGACCGGATCAATTCCCCAAATCGTCTCGACTCCACCGGCAGTATTAAATTGTAGAAGCGCCGGGCTGACGTACTGAACGTATTTCAGTTCCTTCACCTTGTCGCCGATCTTGATGGGCATGGGCGCCCCGGTAAAGCCCATAAAGATGGTGGTGCCGCTAGGCTGCACCAGGATGTCCGCGCCGATGCCCTCAATTCGCTTTGCGGTTTCCTGCAACATTCCGGAGGTTAGGCCCACGATCGTGATTACCAGCATCACTTCCACGGCGATCGCCAATACGCCGATCAGCGTGCGCACCGGCCGATGAAATAAATTGTTCACCACAAACTGCCCCATCATGGCTTTTTCTCCCCGGATTCCGCTCCTACGCGAACAATTTCGGTGCCCGCCGGCGGTTCCAGCTTGAACTGCTCGGGCGTCAGCGGCTGATTCAGCGTGATCTTGCTAATGGCCAAATCCAGCGTGTATTCGTCGCGCGGCCGCTCCAGGTGGATTTGCATCGGATACTGATCCGCGTTTCCCGGCCCGACCTGTTGCCAGTTCCCGTAATGCGCGTCGGAAAGGAGTACTCCCTTGGGCCCGTACTCTTCGGCTCGGGATACTCTCAGGTCGGCACGGTCGAACCAGATTTTGCGCAGGATCTCCGTTTTGTAGCCACCGCGCAGCACGGTCAGCACGTAGTGGCGTGCGTTTTCGTCATTGTCTTCTTCGAATAGCACGAGTTCTTCCTTGCGCACTTCCGGCCACAGCACCGCCTCGAGCAGGTGCTGAGGGCGCAGATTTTCGATGGGCCTGCTGGACTGCCGTTCGAGCGCAATCGGGCCGACCAAAAATTTGTTTTTCGACGGGATGGACACCTCAAATGTCTGCGCGTCGCTGGCCATGTCGAACACCGTCTTGCCAACAACGGGAGCCTGGCCTATCATGCGCACGTTGTAGGGCCGCGCCGCCAAAAGAAACACCTTCACCTCGTGGTATTCATCGATCACTCCGGTGTATTTCGAGCCGGCCGTGGCTTTCAATTCCAGGGTGGCACTGATGCTCTGCACACCGTGCACGAGCGCATTGTAGCGCTCAAGCAATTCCTCCTGCGTTGCATCCTTCGCTACCGGACGTTGAGTTGCAGGAATGTTCCGGGTCTGCTTGACCGCCGGTTTGCACCCGCAAGCTGCAGCTGACACCGCCAACAAAATCATGCGCTTCCAGGCGCGTTTCATCCGCGGTTTCCGTCTTTGTTCATTGGTTATAGCAACCCCGATGCCATCTTTTTTTACTGCGGTCGCGCAATGTGCACGTCAAACTCTTTCAGCGCAGGTCGCACCCTCCGAATGATCTCGCTCGGCCACAGGGACTCGCTCAACAACGTCACCCAGCCGTCCTCCATCTCGCAGATCCCACAAAACGTGTAGCGCTTATATGCCGGCTGATACGCATCCAGTCCGCGGTGTGAAAGCTCGCTTTCGAGTTCTCCATCTGGCGTTTGTTTTGCAGCTCCGCAACGCACCCCAAACGTCTCTCCGGCAAACCGCCCGATCAAATCGTGCAGCTTCTCGTGTTCGGGTGCAGGAATCACTAAGCAACGGCTGGCCGCTTCGCGAAACTTGACCTCGTGGTTTTTGCAATACTCGCGGATACGATCGAGATGGCTGAAAAAATCCAGAACCCAAATTTCCTGATTCGCAAGCGCGGGAATCACGCGAGCCCAGATCGCGGCGGCCTCTTGGCCTCGCACCGGCTCCCGGCTTTCGGTCTCGATCAATTCCAGTCCGACCGCTTTCGTGTCAGCGCCAAGATCCATCGCCTGCACATCCAACGAATAAGGCGGCAGATCCGGCAGATTTTCTTCTGGTGGCAAGGCTACTCTTCCTCGATTTCGCCAAACGTAGCGCGGAACTCCGGCGAGCTTTTGCGCACGTCGAGCCAGTCAAAGAAAGCGTCCGGCGTTTCTAGCCAGACGCGGAACCACTCGGCAATTTCCTTTTTTTCGCGGCGCTTCTTTTCGTCCACCTTGCGGTTGCGGGAAATCATCTCCGCCCGGCGCTTTCCCAGCCGGGCAATTTCCAGCACGCGATCGACAGCGGCTTTTTCGCCATGCGTCTTGAACCTGCGCAGCAGCTCATCCAACCTCGTCAAGCTCACTTCCGCATCGTCAAGGGTGGTGAAATGCAGGATGTCCTCAAATTCCTCCTCAAACCGGTCTTCGGCCTCCTCGCGCTCGGTGAGCTGAGTTTTTAGGCCCGCCCCCTTCAGAACATCTGCAATGTATTCGTTCCCGGTTCTGCCGGCTTCGCCGTGCTCCGCCAACAATTTCCGACGGAGTTGGTCAATCTCCGCCACCGACCACTTTTGCACACCAAGATCTCGCGCCGCATCGAGAATCATTTCTTTCTTGAGTTTGTGCGCTTCGCTCATCGTTTCCCTTTGTGGGATTTTCCGCCGGTATGAGTTTGATGCGCCTCAGCCGGAGGAGGATCGGCAGGCTCGCCGTTCAGCAAGCGGTGATATTTGGCCACATTTTCGTTGTGTTCCGCCAGCGTGGAAGCAAAAAAATGGCCGCCCTGCGTATTGGCGACGAAATACAAATAGGTGGTTTGCGCCGGGTGCAGCGCCGCCTCGAGCGCCACCTCGCCGGGATTCCCGATCGGTCCTGGAGGTAGGCCGCGGTAGACATAGGTGTTGTAAGGGGAATCCAACCGCAAGTCCTTGAATGTGAGCGTGCCGCTGTACTTGCCGTCCTGCTCGAGCGCGTAAATTACTGTGGGGTCGCACTGCAGAAGCATGTTCTTTTCCAGGCGATTGGTAAATACCCCCGCCACCAGCGGCCGTTCCTCGGGCTTGGGTGTTTCGCGCTCGACCAGTGACGCCAGCGTGACCATCGAGCCAAGCGACGCGCCCGAATCTTTGGCACCGAGCGTGTCGGGTGCCATCCGCTGCAACGCCTCGCGGAATTTGTGCACCATCATGGTGGTCAACTCCACGGGACCTGCGTGTCTCGGCAAGTTATAAGTTGCCGGGAACAAAAATCCTTCCAGCGATTTCGCGTCCGGGAAAATATCCTTGATTTGGGTGGGGTCCTGCGCGCCTTTCAGAAAATCCTCTGCTGTCATGTACTTGGCAGCCTCAAGATCGCGCGCGATATCAAAAATCGTCTCTCCTTCCTTCACCGTGAAAGGCTGCTGGTAGACTTCGCCGTTCGCCAGCTTCCAGAACACTTCTTTGCCGCTGATGGCGTGATCGAAGAAGTAGTCCCCGGCCTCGAGCGTGCGCTTCGGATGGCGCCGCGCGTAGATTTTAAACGCCAGTGCGCTGCGAATGACGCCGCCCTGCTCCAGTAGCCGTGCGGCTGTACGCCGCGAAGCACCGTGCGGAATCGTCACGAACACGCCGTCCTTCGGCAAAGGATCCGAGGGTTGTTCAATGGAATACCAAACGTATCCGGCCGCAGTCGTGGCCGCCAGCAGAGCGACAAGCAGCAAAACGCGTAGGACTTTCAAATTAGCTGCTCCCTTTGCCGAGAGCCGTGCGAGCCAGATATTCCCGCAAAATAAGGGTCGCGGCAACTGCGTCCACGTTGTGCTTCCGACTCGTCGGTTGGGCTGGCTTCTTACGGCCGTGCATCCTGGGCTCGCGCACGATCTGTCGGCCCAGTTCCTCTTCGAGGACCCGTTCCGCCTCCCAGCTGGTCAGGCGTTCGTCTACCAGCTCCACGGGCACACCGACCTGTTTGCGTACACGCTCCGCGAAGCGCGTCGCTTCCTCAGCCATTTCGCCGCTGGTTCCGTCTAGGCGCAGCGGAAGCCCGACCACAATTTGCTGCACGCCGAGTTTCCCGGCCAGCTCTCGCAAGCGGCGCATGTCTTCGTTCCGGTTGATGCGCTTGAGCGTGTCGTAAGGCTGCGCGATGCGCGCTTCCCCATCTGCGACTGCGAGACCAATGCGGGTGCGTCCGTAGTCGAGCGCCAGGATTTTGAATGCCCGTTCCGCCCGCACCGCCGCTGAAACTCCGCCATTTTCCGGCCTACTTTTCACTCTTTCAGTATATCGTGAACGCCTTGAATAACGCGCGGATTGGCCTTTTTTCGTTGCTAAAAGTAATGCCTAAGGCTTGCGGCCGCGTGCGCCACTTTCCCATTCATCCCACATGCCTTGTTCGCGCAGTTGCTGTTCTAAGCCGGTCTCTTTTAGCAACTGAGCGACTTGTGCGCGTGTGAGGCGCGGCCCGATCGGCTCGGCTCGGTCGGCGATCCCCCAGGCAGCGACCGCCGCAAGCACGGTGTTCAGCTTCAACTCCCGAATGTCCACCTTGTCGAAGGTGTCCGACGCGGCGTGATAGTTTTGGAGGTAGTTGGCCACCTCCTGATTAGCCACCAGGTTTGGCACACCTTCCAGCAAGAAATCGAAATGATCCGTGCCCCAGGTTGCGTCGAAGGAGTGTTCCTCCACCCCCCACCCGGCGAACGGCTTGAGGATTTGGCGCACCGCCGGCTCGATGTCATGGCGTCCGCCAAGGGAAAAGCCGGTCGTGCGACCGACGCCGGAATCGAAAACGACCACGCCGCGATATTTGTCTAGTTCGTCACGATGTGCCTTCACGTAGGCCCACGAGCCCAGCAGCCCCTCTTCCTCACCGCTGAACAGGATGAAGCGAATGGTCCGCCGCGGCAGCAGCCCGCTGGCTTTGATGGCGCGCGCCGCTTCGACGACCAGCGCCGCGTTGCAGCCGTTATCCAGCGCGCCGGTTCCTAGTTCCCAGGAATCCAGGTGCGCGGCCAGCACCACAATCTCATCCGGTTTTTCGTAGCCGCGAATCTCGCCGATTACGTTCTGCTGATCCAAGGGGCCGCCAATCTTGTTCGGCATCGTCAGCCGAACCCGGATCTTCCCAGGATTTGCCGACGCCGCTCGCTCCAGCCGTAGCCCGTCTTCGCGCGCCAACACAGCCTGCGGAATCCGCTCCAGCCGCCCGTCAGGGGAATTGGTGTGCCGGTAGAGCAGCTTCCGCTCGCGTTCGCCCGTCCACAAAATGGCTAGCGCCCCGGCTCGCACCGCACGGTCAATGATTGCTGGCGGATAGCGGTATTCATTGAAGAGGTCCGACCATGTATAGCTCACTTCGGTGTGCACGATCAGAATCGCGGCCTTCGTGTCGCCGCCAACACGCGCAAAATCCGCCTCGGTGCCCGTTCCGACGGGGACCAGCGGCCCTTCCAGTCCGCCCGCGGGCGTAGCTGGCGAAAGCCCCAGCGAGACTAGCGAAACGGCGAACGAATCCGGTCCCAACACCTCGAGTCGGGTCGCACCCTCGCTCCAGGTGACCGGCAGGCGGTAGCTTTCTGTCCGCACATCGACGCCGGAAGTCCGGAATCCCGCCACGCCCCACTCCACGGCCTTCGCCATTTCGGGCGAACCGGTCACGCGCCCGCCAATCCCATCCGTTAATCGCCGAAGATTTTCTTCCAGTGGGGACTCACCCATCACAATCGGCGTTATCTTCGCTGCTGCCTGCGCGCATGAAGATACTTCGGCGGGGGAACACCCCGCCGCCTGGGTCATCTGTCCCGGACGCAGGTCGGTCTTCACCTGCGGCAGCTGCGCGAAAATGGGACCAGCCGGCATCAAACAAAACAGGGCGGCGCTCCGGACGAGCAAACTATGGTTGGACACAGAAAAGTTCCTTCGCGTGAAATAATAACAACCCGCGCGAATTATAGCGCAGGCAAAAAAGCGAATTACTTTTCAGCTGGTTGGAGATATGCTGACGGCAAGTCTGTCCTCGAGGAAGTCCCATGGATCAAAATCCAGATCGCAGTGCGTGGTACTTCGCACTGGGGATTGCGGTAATCTTGGCTGGCACCGGCCTGTTTGTATATTTTCTTCTGAGTGGCATCTTCCATATCACTGACAATATCACGCAAATCGTCGTTCCTGGCGAAGCTGACCTCAGCCTCGAAGGGAACGTCAAATACACGGTTTTCCTGGAAAAGGAATCGGTTGTGAACGGTCGGATTTTCGCGGCCCACGACCCCCTCGACGGTCTAACTTGCCGCCTGCGCGAGCAGGCGACGGGGACCGAAGTGACGTTTCAACGGGCTCAGACCAATTTCACTTACAACGTCAACGGGCGCTCCGGGCGTTCCGTTCTCGAATTTACACCACATGCCAAGGATGTCTATCACATCACTTGTGGGTACGACGAACAGAAAGAGGGCCCGCAGGCGGTGCTGGCCATCGGTTCCCGCTTCGGTGAAAAGATGGTTTCCCTGTTGTCCCGGTGCTTTGCTTCCATTTTTGGCGGTGGGATTGTCGGGGCGTTTTTCCTCATTTATGCGTACCACGTACGCAAGCGCACGAAGTTGCAGACAAGTCCGGGACAGCAACCCGGCCCGCAGCTGTTCCTGTGACCCGAAAGACCGGCCCGTTCACCGTCAAAGTCCATCGGGACGCCAATACCTT
>Ga0126371_10000579_pt1 | contig 30409 bp, 27 predicted proteins | sample PanSoiMetaPlot_4_FD_110145 | JGI IMG/M metagenome (GOLD analysis project Ga0126371, IMG submission 110145) | Tropical forest soil microbial communities from Panama - MetaG Plot_4 | ecosystem: Environmental > Terrestrial > Soil > Tropical forest > Bulk soil | place: Panama | collected 2016-02-17 | reverse complement strand
ATTATCGACTGTGTGGTGCCGTCGCGATAACGGAACCTGGGGGCCGAACTATGCGAATGTTACGGGAAATATGATTGGTGGCGCCATCTCCAATTTGTACTATCCCAAAGAGGATCGTGGCCCCGAGCTGGTCTTCGGCAACGCTTTGACCGTAACTGCGGAAGGGGCGATTGGAGCGCAACTGGTCGAATTCTGGCCGGACATTGTGCGGCACTATCGCAATAAAAAAAGCAAACAGGCAAGCGCTCAGAGTCCTTCCTCTGACGCTGAATCGAAACAGTAGCTTGGCTCTCTTGTTGGAGCTATTCCGTTCGTGCATGTGAATGGGATATCGTTATCATTCATTCTTTATCCGACCATGACTCGACCCATCCGTGTTCTTCTGTTCTGCCTCTTAGGAATTTCGTGCGCCCATGCGGCATCTCACACCGTCGTCTTCTCTGAGCCAGGCTTTCCTTCCGCCGATTCTCCGGCCATCGCTGAAAGCGTCCTGCACACGGCGTTCGCGAACGCCGACTTTGCTGGCGCACAGCAACTTACCTCAGCGCTGGAAAAGCCGGAGACGGACTTGCTGGTCATGCCCTACGGCTCCGCGTACCCGGAGGCACAGTGGTCCGCCATCCTGCGATATCTGGATCGCGGCGGCGATCTGCTCGTTCTGGGCGGCAAGCCATTTACGCGCGCGGCCTATTCCGCCGGATCAGGCTGGCAATTGCGAAGCCCGAGCGTTGCAACGTCCCTGGAGCTGCTGATTCACGATTATCAGGAAACGCCCGGTTCTGATTCTCTGACGTTCGAGCCAAACCCCGACGTTCAGCCTGAAATTGCTGCCTTTCACTGGAAGCGCGCCTTCAGCCCGGTGCTGCGTCTCTCCGTGATCAATAAGTACTCCGACGGCGGAACGACAGGCGGTCAGGATGCCGACCTGACGACGCTGGCATGGGGCGAAAAAGACGGACATAAGCTCGCCGCGCCTGTCTTTGAAATAGATCACAATGCTGCCCGCTTCGTCGGTGGCCGCTGGATATTCGTTGCCTGCGAGCTGGACTCAGCCTTCTTCTCAAACACGCAAACGTTGGCCCAACTCGCGGAACTGGCGACGCGGAAGAGTGACCGCTTTACCCTCCGCCCACGTCTGCCGCTCTTCCTGCACGGCGAAGCACTGGAACTACGCTACGAACAGCCCAATCCGGCGGCTGAACCGGCAGGCGATCAGTTGCAAATCAAAGTCACTGCGGAAGAAGGCGGCAAGCCAGTCGATCTGACAGTCCCCGCAGACGCGTTGCACCCGATCACGCTGCCGGCTGAAGCTGCGAGCGGCAAAGGCCTCCATACGATACAAGCAACCCTGCTGCGCGATGGCAAACCCCTCCGCATCTACCGCAGCGGCTTCTGGATGCGTGACTGGAGCTATCTGCTCTCCGGCCCGAGGCTGGGCGTTGGCTCTGACTACTTCACGCTCAACGGCAAGCCGCTTCCGGTAGTCGGAACCACTTACATGTCAAGCGATGTGCAGCGCATGTATCTTATTCAGCCTAACGCCTATGTGTGGGACCGCGACATGGCGCAGATCCACGGCGATGGCCTGAACATGATCCGCAGCGGCTTGTGGACAGCCTGGCAGCCGCTCCTCGCTGCGAACGGTGAAGTGAGCGAAGATGCGCTCCGAACCATCGAAGCATTCCTCATGTGCGCGCGCCACAACTATCTGCCCGTTCAGTTCAATCTATTCTCGTTCCTGCCTGACAATTTCGGCGGCGCAAACGGATATCTTGATCCAGCAGGCCTGCGCGCACAGGAGCTCTTTGTCAGTTCTTTAGTCAAGCGCTTTCACGACGTGCCGTTTCTCGCCTGGGACCTCATCAACGAGCCAAGTGCGAACAGCAACGTTTGGAAGGAGGCGCCCAGCGGCGATCCCTTCGAGCAGCAGGCGTGGCGCAAGTGGCTCACGGCGAAGTATCCCGACCAGGCGGCGCTGCTGCACGCATGGGCGGAGCCGTCATTCGGCATCGGGCGCAATCTGCAGTTGCAGCCTTCAAGCACTCAGCCTGAAGTGGCCGCGCAAGATCCGTTCGCGTTGCCCAAAGCCGGAGCCTTTGGATTCGATTCGGTGCGGTCGGGCTTCAATCCTCTCAAGGTTTACGATTACTACCTCTTCACGCAGGACACCTTCGCCGATTGGGTCAAACGAACAAAAAATGTGATCCGTTCAGCGGGGTCGCAGCAGCTCGTCACCGTCGGGCAGGAAGAGTACGGCGTGGCTGGTCGCCTGTCGCCTGCCTTCTATTCGCAGCTCATTGACTTCACCGCCGACCACACATGGTGGGACTTTGACGGCTCGCTCTGGGCATCGCTGGCGGCGAAGTTTCCCGGCAAGCCCATGCTGATTCAGGAGACAGGGGAGCAACGGCGGCTCTGGCAGGACGCGCATCTGCGCTTCTCCGCCCAGGAAGAAGGCTGGCAGCTTGAGCGCAAGATCGCGATGTCCTTCGCCCAGGGCGCGGGTGCGCTCGAATGGGTGTGGAACGTGAATAGCTATATGGCGAATGACAATGAAATTCCCATCGGCGCCGTTCGTCCTGACGGAACCGAGAAACAGGAAGCCGAAGTGCTGACCGCCTACGCGGCGTTCGTTGCCAAGAGCCCATCGAGCTTCACTCACATCGATCCTCCTGCAGCCACCATCGTCACCTCGAACGCGCTCCAGTACAGCAACATGAATTCGCTGGCAATCGATACGCAGAAGCGCGCATTGCGGGCGCTCTGCTACTACGACCACGCGCCAGCCCGCATGTTGGCCGCAAACCGCTTGTCTGAATTAGGCCAGCCGAAGCTTGTCATTCTGCCCGCGCCGCAGGCGCTGACGGATGCGGCGTGGCAACAGTTGCTGGCTTATGTAGACAATGGCGGAACGCTGCTCGTTTCCGGGCCGGTATCGCGCGATGAACACTGGCAGTTTGTCGACCGCCTTGCGCCCTTGGGCATAAAGGCGCAGATCGTTCCGCTCACTGTTCGCCAATCCGAATTACAGATCACCGGACAGCCTCCGGTCCAGGTCAGCTTCCCGACGCTTATACAACAGGACCCGATTGAGGTGATGCGTTTCCCAGACGGCAAGTCGGTCGATACTATTTCCCACGGACAGGGCAAAATCCTCTGGGCTGCCGATCCAGTCGAATTTGCCGAAGACTACGACCCCACGGCTGCCCTTTATCGGTACGCGCTTGGTGAGGCCGGCGTAAAGCCGTCCTTTAACGGGACGCTTTCGCCAGGTGTGCTTGCGTATCCGACAGTGTTGGATGACGCCGTGCTCTACAGCTTCTCGAATGAATCGCTCGGCGACCAGCCTGTGGACATTCGCGATGCCATCAGCGGAGCACATCTGAAATTTGTTCTGTCCTCTCAGCGCGGTGCGGCGATTCTGCTGAACCGGAAGGGTGCAGTTCTGGCTTCCTATGGTGGAGCGGCGGCAGTGAAGCAGTCTCAATAGTTTTTCGGGAAAGTTCGGGAAGAGGCATTTGATCCCATCTCATAACCAGCGCAGAAAAAATGTTTGATTCCAAAATGGAAACAAGCGAAGACAAGAGCCCGCTTGTGATCAGTGGGCTTTTTACGTTTAGAATTCGTGCATGGCTCTAGGCGCCGACGAAACCACAAATACCCCGCAACGCGCCAACACGTCCCCCGAAAAGCATCTTGATCGTCGCACACTTCTTCGAAACGGTTTTTTTATGGCGGCGGGTGCGGCGTTTGCCAGCCGTGCCCCGTGCGCCGATCAGCCTATCCCGAAAATGTCTCCTCCCACCCCGGGGGAGAACACGATGGGACTTACGCCATATGTGGATCCTTTGCCGGTTCCATCTGTGATTCATGCAACATCGGGACCGGACAAAATTATCGAGATTCAGATGCGGCAGTCGCGCCAGAAGGTCCACCGCGATCTGCCGCCTACACTGTTCTGGGGTTTCAACGGTTCATGGCCTGGGCCTACTATCGAGGTTCAACGCGGAAAGCAAACTACCATCAAATGGACAAATCATCTTCCGGACAAGCATTTTCTGCCTATAGATCACACGCTCCACGGCTGTGAACCGACGATCCCAGAGGTACGCACGGTCACTCATGTGCATGGTGCGTGCGTGTTACCCGAGAGTGACGGATATCCTGAGGCCTGGTACACCGCAGATGGCCAACATGGGCCGCGATTCAATGCCGAACCTTTCGTATACCCTAATCACCAGCAAGCTGCGACTCTCTGGTACCACGACCATTGCCATGGAATTACCAGATTGAATAACTATGCCGGGCTTTCAGGCTTCTATCTCATTCGCGATGAGATTGAGAGAGCCTTGAACCTGCCCTCTGATGAATTCGAAATACCGCTCATGCTACAGGACCGTTCCTTTAATAAGAATGGGTCATTACTGTATCCGAAAGCAGAAAACGGCACTCATCCAGTATGGGTGCAGGAGTTTTTTGGAGACGTGAATTGTGTGAACGGCAAAGTCATGCCTTTTCTCGATATTGAGCCAAGAAAGTACCGATTCCGTCTTCTGAACGCATCGAATGCGCGTTTCTATCACCTTCGTCTCTGCAATTCGGACCGAAGCGGCAACGCCCTTAATGCCTCTCAGGACGTGCCTTCGTTTCAGCAGATCGGCACCGATAGAGGCCTGTTAGCTGCTCCTCTCGAGATGCGTGATTTGTTGATAGCACCTGGCGAGCGCATTGATTTGGTTCTCGACTTTAAGGGGATGGAAGGGAAATATTTTTCCATGGAGAACGATGCTCCAACACCGTACCCAATGGAGAATGACGAAATGGGTCCTCCTCCAACATCGAAAGTCATGCTCTTTAGAGTAGTTAAGCAGCTTTCCTCAAAAGATCTTAGTTCGGTACCTGGAACATTGGTTCCCATTACTCCGCTGATTCCAACCGCTGCGACGCGCGAACGCATATTGTGGATCAGCAGGAAAGAACGCCTTCCTGACGGCTACATGGAAATAGGTTTGCTCGGAAATGCGCGCTGGAGTGATCCCATCACCGAAGATCCAACTGCAGGGTCAACGGAGATATGGTCACTCGTGAACGACACTGAAGATACTCATCCGATTCATATCCATCTGGTGGGATTTCAGGTATTGAATCGGCAACGTTTCGACTCACCTACCTCGAAGGCGACGGGAAAACTCGCAGTATATGGGCCAGCTTTACAGCCCGAAATAAATGAAAGCCCGGCATGGAAAGACACAGTCAAGACATATCCCAGCTTTGTTACACGAGTGATTCAACGTTTTGATCTTCCGCCAGGCACACACTTGCCTTCCGGCAAGGAGATGCACTATGTATGGCATTGCCACATGCTTGAACATGAGGACAACGACATGATGCGTCCTTATAAAGTAGTTGGTTAACTTTATATCTAACTGATCAGTTAGAAAGAGTCCTAAATAGAATCACGGCCGTTTTCTGAACCATGCCGGAAATGGATAGTTGACTCCTTGCACAAACACGTAACATGCCAGGGCAAAGAAAACTAACGGGTTTAGCACTACTAAAAGAAATATCGCGATCATTGCAGGGCTATTCTGCCCATGTAGACCGGCCAACCGTGAAGGGAGTACCGATGAACCCCATCACTCATCTCATTTCTGGAATCCGTTCGTTTCGTCCTTTCCTTCCAGCGAAGGAATTCGAAACGAGTCTGCGCTTCTATGAGGCAATAGGTTTCGAGACTCACAGACTCGGCGACACGCTCGCCGAACTAAGAGCCTGTAACAAAACTCATAGTAGAGCGGCCGCAGCTCCGGCATCCTATTGCTGTTGGAGGACCTTCATATGGCTGATGTGCTCGTTTCTGATGTGTTGTGGAATTTGATCGAATCTCTTCTGCCAAGTCGGCCGCCCAAGCCGCAAGGTGGGCGACCGCGTCTGACAGACCGGGCTTGCCTCGCGGGCATAATTTTCGTGCTCCGTAGTGGTACTCCCTGGCGGCTGCTGCCGAAAGCACTGGGTTGCGGCTCCGGGATGAGCTGCTGGCGACGGTTGCGCGACTGGCAGCGGGACGGATTTTGGGATTTGATCCATTTCGCATTGCTGGACTGGCTTTCTCGTGATGGCCAGATCGACTGGTCACACGCGGTGATTGACAGCTGTTCGGTACGCGCCGTTTTTGGGGGCTGCTGACTGGGCCAAATCCGACAGATAGGGCTAAGTGTGGCAGTAAGCGCCACTTGATTTGCGATGGTCATGGCATTCCCTTGGCAATCAAGCTGACCGGAGCGAACTGTCACGATTCAACCCAGGCTTTACCCTTGCTCGATGGCATTCCGTCGCTCCAAGGACCGCGTGGTCGGCCGCGCTGTCGCCCGGACAGCTTGCTAGGAGACCGAGCCTACGACGCCGAGTACATTCGCTATGCTTTGCGTGCCCGCCAAATCTTGCCTGCGTTGGCGATGCGGAATACGAAACACGGAAGCGGGCTGGGGCGATGGCGCTGGGTTGTGGAACGGACATTCGCATGGTTGAATCAGTTTCGCCGTCTGCGCCTGCGGTATGAAAGACGGCCTGACATGCACCTGGCATTTCTGACTCTCGCGTGCATTCTGATTTGTTGGAAGTTCCTACAAACTCAACCGCGGTGGTCACACGGTTAGCCTGTGGTCCACCGAACCCAACTTTGACGTTTCCTATGACACCGTTCTGGGAGGAGCCAGCTACTTCTACGGGTTGGCGACTAATCGGGCATTTGGTGTCGGATCGAACATAAGAAAACCATCGAAGACTACTCGCACCTCAGCGCGACCAAAGGATCTAGTTTCATGGCGCGACGCGCGGGGACGTAAGTTGCGACGATAGCGACCGCGACAAGGGCAATGATCGCAAGCACGAGCGTCAGTGGATCGTTCGGCGTGAGGCCGAAGAGAAGTTGTCGAACGAGGCGGGTAATCCAGATGGAGCCGAGAAGGCCGGCGGCGACACCAGCGATGAGAACAATTGCCGCGTCGCGCATGACGAGACGAAGGATCGAAGTCTGCTGCGCGCCAAGGGCCATGCGAATGCCGATTTCGTGCGTGCGCTGCGTGACTACGTAGGCCATAACTCCGTAGAGGCCGATGGCGGTGAGCAGGAGCGCGAGGCCTCCGAAGAAGCCAGAGAGAACGGCCATTAGGTGCTCCCGAATCACGGAGTCGTCGGCCTGCTGCTTCAACGTGCTGAATTGCAAAGAAGCCGATTTGTTTATGCTGGCCATGGCGTCGCGCACGGCGGGAATCAGCGCTCCCGGCGTCATTGCCGTGCGAATTTCAAAGGTGGTGTCTTCGCGGACACTGTGAATCTGGGCAAGTGGGACATACGCGATTGAAAGAAAGTCCTGATCGAGCGCATCGCGTTTTGCGTTCTGCACCACGCCGATAATCTCGAGTGGTTTGTCTCCGATTTCCGGCGCTCCAAGCTGGATATGCTTCCCGATGGGATCTTGTCCGCGAAAGTAGGTGTTCGCCAGCAACTGATTGATGACGACAACGGGCGTGGAGTTTGCGGAATCGCGAGCGGCAAACACACGGCCTTCGAGCAGCGGCGTGCGCATCGTGGAGAAGTATCCAGGCGTGACCCAGTTCGAATAAACACCCGGCACAACACCGCTCGGCGGCTGATAGCCCGGCACTGAAACCTCGGAGGTCCACTCATCGCCCGAGTCGAGCGGATATAACAGGCACTGGCTGGCGGAAACGACCCCCGGAAGCGCCTGCAATTTCGCAAGCATTTGGCCGTAGAGCGGCACGAGAGCGGGCTCGGGCAGTCCAGCACTATGAACATTCGTGTCGATCAACAGGACATTGTTGCGGTCGAAGCCCGGATCAACGGTCATTAAATTGGCGAATGTACGGATGAAAAGCCCGGTGCCAATGAGCAGAATCAGAGACAGAGCCACTTGCACAGCGACAATCCAGCGCGCTAGAGCCGATTGGGAGCGCCCGCCTGCACCCTGTGACTGGCCTTCTTTCATCGCAGAACTGGCAGAGACGCGTGTGGCGCGGAAAGCAGGCAAAATTCCAAAGAGCACTCCGCAAAGCACGGCGACGACGAGGGTGAAGGCCAAGACGCGGCCGTCCATTTTCAAATCGAGAAAGACTTGGCCCTCATCGGTGGAAACGAAACGAACGAGCAGGGCGCTGCCCCATCGCGCGAAGAAAACGCCGAGAATCGCGCCCGCGCCAGCAAGCACGATGCTTTCTGTGAGTACCTGCCGAATCAAACGGGCTCGCGAGGCTCCCAAAGACAGACGCAGAGCGATTTCCTTCTGGCGCGCCGCGGAGCGAGCGAGCAGAAGGCTGGCGATATTCGCGCAGGCGATGAGCAGAACCAGCCCAACGACGAACATCAGGATTTTGAGCGGCTGGCTGTATTGGTCGCGTACGCTATCGACACTGCTGCTCCCCGTGGATGCGGGAGTTAGGGCGAACGAGTTCTTTCGAAAATAGTCCTGCGCGGTGGCGCTGGAATCCTGCGGGACAACAGCGCTAAAAAGCGGGGCCGACAGGACTTTCATGCGAGCTTGAGCCTGCGCGATGTTTGCGCCGGGTTTGAGCCGGCCCATCATCGAGAGGAACCAGGCGGTGCGATCGTTGAGAGACCTCCCGAGAATCGCCGCCGCACAGATCGGAATCGCCACACCGAATGGCGTACCAACATCCGTACCAGTGAAGCCGCGCTGTGCAATGCCGATGATGGGAAATTCATGGCCGTCCACGCGAATGAAGCTGCCAATGGCGGATTGCGCGCCAGCGTAATGGTCCTGCCAGAAACCATAACTGAGTACGGCGACGCCGGGACAGCTGCGGATGTCATCGGAAGCAGCGAGCAAGCGTCCTGCGGCTGGGCGCACACCGAGAACGTTGAAGTAATCTCCGCTGGCGTAAAGGCCGTTGATATCGTTTTCTTCGCCGCCGTTGGCGAGGTCGAAAGTTCTCGGCGACCAGGCAAAAACGCCGGAGAAAACGTCCTGATGATCGCGCACCTGCTCCCAAATCGGATTCGTTACGGTGGTGTTCGCATTTTGACCCATGCGAGGTTTCAACCCGATTTGCACGAGCTGTTCAGGATTCTGCACCGGCAACATGCGGAGCATGACGGCATCAATGAGGCTGAAGATCGCGGTGTTGGCGCCGATACCCAGCGCCAACGACAGAAGCGCGATGCTGGTGATGAGCGGAGTTTTGCGGAGAATGCGCAGGGCGAAGCGAACATCTTGGGCGAAGGTCTCGAGGAACCTACCGAAACGAATGGCCCGCACTTTTTCTTTGACCTGCTCGATGCCGCCGAGTTCGATGAGCGCCTGCCGCCGCGCTTCGGAAGGCGAAAGCCCCGCCTTCATCTTCTCCTGGGTCAGAACTTCCACGGAAGATTTCAGCTCATCGTCCAATGCTTGCTCGACCGTGCGTTTGTGCAGGACGTTTCGGAAAAAGCTAGCAAGTCGGCCTGACATGACGCCTCCCATGTGAACTCAGGCGGAATCCATCGCCGCCGTCATGATCTTGACCACCTGACCCCATTCACGTTCCCCGGCCTTAAGCTGTGCTTTTCCCGAAGAAGTCAGGCGATAGTACTTGGCCCGGCGATTGTTCTCCGAGGCGAGCCATTCAGCCTCCACCCAACCCTTCTCTTCCATGCGGTGCAAAGAAGGGAAGAGCGAGCCAAAACTCACCTGAAAGGCGCCACGGGTAATCTGCGTGATGCGCCGGGAGACACCGACTCCATGCAACGGTTCCAGTGCAAGCGCTTTCAAGATCAACAGGTCCAACGTGCCGCGCAGAAGATCGGTTCGCTTTTGGTCCATCGGTGCCTCTTATCGGAATACGATATGAGCACGTCACCTGCCATAGCGTCAAGTCGGATATGCTTACCAGGCCGGAACTTACGGCGGCGGCGTTGCCGGTCCCACCCTTTCAGTGAACGACTCCGAGACGAGTCCGTCCCGCAATCGAACACCTCTTATCATTCGACGCGATGAGCAATTGGACGATAAACGGGCTAATCGGAGAAGTAGCCGCTCCAAATCTGGCGAGGGTTTTGTTACAGGCTCTAAGCCTGGGAGCACATGCTTTTCTTCTCCAGGGCCACTATGTCAAGGAATGGGCCGAAAACACAGTGATGCACGTTCTTGTCAACGATGTTCACGCCTGGTGGCAACATATCCATTCTCTGGACCTGGCGAAGCAGTTCGGAGTTACAACTCCCGCGCCGCCTCGCGCCGAGCCCTGGGGCCTTACAGTGACCTATGTTTTCGATCCAACAGGGGTGCTCTGGCACTTTGCAGAGGCCACGAAGTCGTAAGGCAAGGAATGCTGAATGCTGAACGACTGAGACAAATCCCAAGTCTCAAAATTGAGACCTGGGGCACCCTCTGTTTAATACTTCACAATCTTCGCAAACGATTGCGGGTCGAGGCTGGCTCCGCCGACGAGTGCGCCGTCGATTTCCGGCTGGTTGAGCAGGACGGTGACGTTGTCCGGTTTGACGCTGCCTCCGTAGAGAATGCGGATGGCGTCGGCGACATGGCGGCCCAGGCGGCGTGCGATCTCACTGCGGATAAGCAGGTGCGCTTCAGCGGCCATTTCCGGCGTGGCAGTCTTGCCTGTGCCGATGGCCCAGACCGGCTCGTAGGCAACGACAATGCTCTCGGCGTCTTTCGGCTCCACGCCGACCAGGGCGAGCGAAATCTGCCTGCGCAGGACTTCCTCGGTGTGTCCGGCTTCGCGCTCGGCGAGGACTTCGCCAATGCAGGCGATGGGGATGAACTGGTGCCTGAGCGCGGTAGCGAGCTTTTTGTTGACGCTCTCGTCGGTTTCGTTGAAGTACTGGCGACGCTCGGAGTGCCCGATGATGACATGCGTCGCGCCGATGGCCTTGAGCATCAGCGCTGAGGTTTCGCCGGTGTAAGCGCCCTCTTCGGCGAAGTGCATGTTCTGTCCGCCGACGGCGACGTTGGAGCCGGCGACGGCGGGAACAACTGCGTTCAATGATGTGTCGGAAGGACAGAGGACGATTTCGTCACGGTCATGGCCCGCGACGAGCGGGAGGAAGGCTTTGACGTAGTCCTCGGCCTGGGCCGGGGTTTTATACATTTTCCAATTGGCTGCTATGAGTGGTTTACGCATTCTTTCCTTTGTTTTCTCAACATAATCGCGCGGGCTGAAGCCTGCGCCTACTTATTCGTCAGAGCCTCAACACCCGGTAGCTTCTTGCCTTCAAGAAACTCAAGCGAAGCGCCGCCGCCGGTGGAGATATGCGTAATCTGGTCGGCTACGCCGGCCTGCTTGACTGCCGCTACAGAGTCGCCGCCGCCGATGATGGAGATGGCTTCATTGTTCTTCGCGACTGCTTTTGCGACCTTGGTTGTTCCGGCAGCGAAGGCCGGCATCTCGAAAACGCCCATGGGGCCGTTCCAGACGATAGTGCGGGCCTCGGCGATTTCGTTTGCGAAGAGCTTGATGGTTTCGGGGCCGATGTCGAGGGCCATCCATTCGGCAGGAAAGGGACCGTCGCCGGAGAAGAGCTGTGTTTTGGCGTCAGACGCAAACTTGTCGGCCAAGATGTGATCGACGGGAAGCAGGAAGCGCACGCCTTTTTCTTCCGCTTTCTTCAGCGCCTCTTTGGCCACTTCGATTTTGTCGGCTTCGACGAGCGATTTGCCAACTTCCTGTCCTTTGGCCTTGAGGAAGGTGTAGGCCATGCCGCCGCCGATGAGCAGCGCGTCAACTTTGCCGAGCAGGTTGTCGATGACTTCGATCTTGTCGGAGACTTTGGCACCGCCGAGGATGGCGACGAAGGGCTTGGCCGGCTCGGTGAGCGCCTTGCCCATGTATTTGAGCTCTTTTTCCATCAGCAGTCCGGCGGCGGATTGCTTGACGAAGTGCGTAATGCCTTCCGTAGATGCGTGAGCGCGGTGCGCGCTGCCGAAGGCGTCGTTTACGTAGATATCGCAGAGCGCGGCGAGTTCTTTGGCAAACTCCGCGTCGTTGGCTTCTTCCTGAGCATGGAAGCGCAGGTTTTCCAGCAGCAGCACCTGGCCGGATTCAAGCTGGCGCGCGAGCTCAGTAGCGACCTCGCCAATACAATCGGGTGAAAAAGCAACATTCACGCTCTCACCTAGATGATGATCGAGCAGCGAACGCAGGCGGTCAACGACAGGGCGAAGGCTGTACTTCGGGTTCACCTTGCCCTTGGGGCGGCCCAGGTGCGAGGCGAGAATGAGTTTTGCTTTGTGGCGCAGGGCGTATTCGAGCGTAGGCAGGGTTTCGCGAATGCGCGTGTCGTCGGTGATTTCGCGGCCATCATCGGTGAGCGGTACGTTGAAATCGACACGCATGAAAACGTGCTTGTGCTGGAGATCAAGATCGCGGATCGACAGTTTGCTCATAGCTGGATTCATTTGCTTTCAGTGTTCGAAATGACGGCGTCGGCTTCAATTTCGACGCGCCACGATGGATTCAGAAGCGCGGCTACCACAACCATAGTACTCGCGGGACGGATGCTGCCAAAGAACTCGCCGTGCGCGCGGCCCACCTGCTCCCAATCGTCGGCGTGGGTGAGATACATGCGCGTGCGGACTATATCTTCGAGCTTTGCTCCGGCTTTTTCCAGAGCGCTTTGGATAAGGGTGAGAACGTGACGTGTCTGGGTTGTGGCGTCGGCGTCATCCGCGCCGACAGGGGCTGTGCCGGAGATGTGGACGGCGTTTCCGACGCGCACGGCGCGGGAGAAGCCGATAACCGGTTCAAATGGAGATGAGCCTGAAATGTTCTGACGCATGTGGAAAACGCTCCGAAGATTAGGGAACGCGCTGCGCGCGGACTTAGTTGAAACGGCCTGGGCTGAAGCCCCGAAGATTTGGATCTGATTCCACCGGGCTAAAGCCCGGTGCTTCTACCGCTTTGAAAGGGCAAGGCTTGATGCAATGCCCTTTCAAGGAATCATGCAATGTGGCTTACAGGCCCTTCTTCGCAATGAAGAGAATGAGGTCACGAACGCGATTCGAGTAGCCCCACTCATTGTCGTACCAGCTGATGACCTTCACCGACTGGCCGACCACCTTGGTCAGCGGAGCGTCAACGATCGATGAGCGCGCATCACCCTTGAAGTCGCTCGATACCAGCTCACCGGCTTCGTAGCCGAGGATGCCCTTGAGCGCGCCTTCAGAAGCGGTCTTCAGCGCGGCGTTTACGGACTGAACCGTCGCCGGCTTTTCGGAGATGAAGGTGAGGTCAACAACCGAGACGTTCGGCGTTGGGACGCGAACGGCGAAGCCATCGAGCTTGCCGGCCATCTCGGGGATGACGAGCTTGAGGGCCTTGGCGGCTCCGGTGGAACTGGGAATCATATTGATGGCGGCAGCGCGGGCGCGGCGGAGGTCCTTGTGGGGGAAGTCGAGGATGACCTGGTCGTTTGTGTAGCTGTGGATCGTGGTCATGATGCCGGAGACGATGCCGAAGTTCTCATGCAGCACCTTTACGACGGGCGCGAGGCAGTTGGTCGTACAGGAGGCATTCGAGATGACATTATGCTTGGCTGCGTCGTATTTGCCTTCATTCACGCCGAGAACAATGGTGATGTCCTCGTTCGAGGCAGGCGCGGAGATGATGACCTTCTTGACCGAACCCTGTAGGTGGGCCTTGGCGGCATTGGCGTCAGTAAAGCGGCCGGTGGATTCGACGACAACCTGTGCGCCGACCGAGTCCCACGGCAGTTTGGCTGGATCTTTCTCGGCGAAAACCTTGATCTTCTTGCCATCGACCGAAATATGATCATCGCCTGCGACGATTTCGTTCTTCAAATTGCCGAGAATCGAATCGTACTTGAGCAGGTGGGCCAGAGTGGCCGGGCTGGTGAGGTCGTTTACGGCCACAACTTCGAGGTCGGGAGTGCCAAGTGATGCGCGGAATACATTGCGTCCGATGCGGCCAAAACCGTTGATGCCAACCTTAACTGCCATTGAAACTCTCTCCTTTGTTTCGCTTAAGGGTCTGTGCGCGGATGAGATCACCCCGGAACGCGAACGTTACGCGTCTTGGGTCCGATTAGCGGGCACCGCCCGGTGCGCCACTCAATGTCGATGCTAGCACTGTCGTCAACATCAATAAAGTATTTCAGCCGCATCAGCAAAATTTATTCGCATTTTCCGGCTTTTCCACTCAACAGTTTGCGGCGACATAAGCAAGTGTGTTACATCCTCAATCATGCGCGAATGGATGCGCGAAAGAATGAGACGACGCTCGAAGCGTGGACCAAACACTTCCGAGTCCACTGGCAAGATAGGGCAGGAACTGCCTTCCAATCAACCTGCTCCTTTGCAGCCCAGCTATGCCGACTCCCGGCAGGAAGAGCCTGCCGCGCCGGAAGTGGTCGCGGCCGAGCCTATTGGCGTGTTCACGGATGCAGCCGCGGAATCGCCGGAACAAGCCGCCGAGCCTGCTGGCAAGCTGGTAGTAGAGACGCAGCCGGAATCACCCTCCGTGCCGCCGCCGGAACCTCAGGCAGCGGGGCAGCGCAATCCGCGCGGATTTGTGGTGCTGGCGATTGGACTTCCCGGTTCCGGCAAGACGACATGGTTCAAGCGCCGTGGCGTAACCCCGCTTTCGAGCGATCTGCTGCGGACGATCCTGTTTGACGACATCACCGAACAGCGCTACCAAGGGCTCGTGTTCTCAACGCTGCGTTCGCTGCTGCGCGCGCGCCTGATTGCCAAGATGCCGTGGAACTATGTGGACGCGACCAACCTGTCACCGCATGAGCGCCGCCAGTGGATCAAGATGGCGAAAAGCTTCGGCTATGACGTGCAGGCCGTCTTCTTCGACGTGCCCTTTGAGGTCTGCATGGAGCGCAATCGCCGCCGCGACCGCGTGGTCAGTGACGATGCAATGCAGAAGATGGCCGAACGCCTGCGTCCACCGAACTTCAAGGAAGGCTTCTCCAAGATCACGGTGGTCCGAGTAAAGGGCGCTCCGCAACCTGAAGTGCAAGAGCCAGCTGCAAGCGAGGGAGCATAACAAACACAGATGTGAGATAAAGAGAGCCGGGCGCTAGGCCCGGCTTTTTCTGTTATGGCGGCAGCTATTGAATTCCGTGACGTAAGCCTGAAAACAGCCGAAGGCCGCGCACTGCTTGACTGCATCAATCTCTGCGTCGAAGGGGGAACAACAACAGCGGTGCTGGGCCGCAGCGGATCGGGCAAGACGACGCTGCTGCGCCTCGTGAACCGTATGAGCGAGCCGACGAGCGGTACGGTCTTCATCCGCGGCAAGGAATGCGAGCAACACGATGTGATCGCGCTGCGTCGCAGCATAGGATACGTGATTCAGGAAACAGGCTTGTTCCCGCACTTTACTGTGGCGCGAAATGTGGGCCTGGTCCCGGAGCTTAGCGGCAGACGCATCGATGAAGAGAAAACGCGCGAACTGCTTGCTCAGGTTGGGCTCGATGAGGAGAAGTTCGCGCGTCGCTACCCGCATCAGCTTTCCGGCGGGCAACGACAACGTGTGGGACTGGCGCGGGCGCTGGCAGCAGATCCATCGATTCTCTTGATGGACGAGCCACTGGGCGCGCTCGATCCGCAGACGCGGGCCGAGATGCAGGACATGCTGCGCGGCCTGCTGGACGAGCTGAAAAAAACGGTTCTGTTGGTAACGCATGATCTTGATGAGGCGCTCTATCTGGCGTCGCGCATCGTGCTGCTCGAAGAGGGTCGCGTTGTGACTGATGTAACCGCCAAAGATTTTCTGCGCACTGACACTCCAGAGGTGAAGGCGTATGCCGAGGCTTTTCGGCGGGGGCAATGGATACGCGGACAGGAGCAGCGGCGATGAGCTGCTTTCTGGCGCAGTACGGCGGCGAGATTGTCACGCTCACGCTCGAGCACCTATGGCTCACCGGCGCGGCCATGCTTTTTGCCATTGCGATTGGCGTGCCATCGGGCATCTGGCTGACACGGCATACGCATTGGGCCAAGCCGGTCATCGGCTTCGTGAACGTCGTGCAGACCATTCCCAGTCTGGCCATGTTCGGGTTCCTTCTGCCACTGCCCTGGCTGGGTGAAGATGCCGCGCGCATCGCCATTGTGGCGCTTACCGGATACGCACTGCTGCCGATCATTCGCAACACATATGCCGGGATTCGCGGCGTAGATCCGACGGTGACCGGAGTGGCTCTTGCTCTGGGAATGACGGACGCGCAGAGGCTCTTCAAGGTCGAATTGCCGCTGGCGGCGGGTGTGATTCTTGCTGGCCTGCGCACCGCGACAGTGACATGCGTCGGCATCGCAACGATAGCAGCCGCAGTCGGCGCCGGTGGGCTGGGCGAGTTCATCTTTCGCGGGGTTGCGTCAGTCGATAACCGGCTTGTGCTGGCCGGTGCGATTCCCGCGGCGCTGCTGGCGCTCGCCGCAGACGCTTTACTAGGATTTGTCGAGCACTGGCTGCGCGTTCCCGGAGCAGCAAAACCATGAAAACATGGGTGCCCCACATCTTGAAAAGATGTGGGAGTATTGTAGGTATCTTTGCACTGGGCATTGCGGCTATCAGTTGCGGCCCGCCACATCCGAACCATCCTATAATCGGCGCAAAAAACTTCACCGAGCAGGTCGTGCTGGGCGAATTGCTAGCGCAGCAGATTGAAGCGAAGACAGGTATGAAGGTGGAGCGGCGCTTTTATCTTGCCGGAAGTTACATTTGCAACCAGGCTCTGCAATCCGGACGCATCGACGCCTATGTGGAATACACGGGTACGGCCCTGACCGCGATTCTGAAGCAGCCGGTAAACCGCGATCCGGAAACCGTGCTGAATACGGTTCGGAACCTGTATCAACAGCGGCATCATATAGCCGTTCTTGCGCCCCTGGGATTCGAGAATACTTTTGCCATGATCATTCGCGGAGATGACGCCGCACGCCTGCATCTCAATACTTTGAGCGAGGCCGCGCAGTATGCTCCGCAATGGGTGCTGGGCGTGGGGTATGAATTTGAGCAGCGTCCGGACGGCTTGCCGGGGTTAAGCAAAGCTTACGGCCTGAACTTCAAGGAAAAGCCGCGCACCATGGACCTCGGCCTGTTGTATCGCGCGCTTGAATCTCACCAAGTGGACATGATTGCAGGCAACTCGACAGATGGCCCGATCGCAGCGCTTGGCCTCAAGGTTCTTGCCGACGACAAGCATTATTTCCCGCCGTATCAGGCGGTGCCGCTCGTCCGTGACGAGGCCCTGAAGCGCTGGCCTGCCATGCGCGCTGCGATGGATGAGCTTCAGGGTAAAGTATCAGCAGATGACATGCGCGCCATGAACGAAGCAGTCGATGGAGAGCACCGCGATCCGGCGGACGTGGTCCGCGAGTTCAGGCAGAAGAAAGGGCTTTAAAACATGGGTGATTTGCAGACGAAAGTAGCGCCGGCGCAGCAGCCGGAACCGTGGCTGCGCGGCACATTGACAGACGTGCCTGCCGTGGCGCGCGCCGTGCTGCACGCATTTGAGCTCGCGCAGGAAGATGTCAATCGTTGGTGCGGACCTTTGAATGAAGCAGACTTCAACGCACGCCCTTCCGGACTGCCGCCGCTTGCGTTTCACCTGCGGCACATTCCGCGAAGCCTTGACCGGCTGCTTTCGTATGCTGAGGGCAATCAGCTCTCAGGCGAGCAGATAGCCGCGCTCAAGACTGAAATGGAACCAGGCTCAAGCAGGGAAGCGCTCTTTGCGGAATTCAGTCAGGGGCTGGAGCAGGCTGCGCGGCGCATGCGCGCTCTGGCTAGTGGCAATCTCGAACAACCGCGGCTTATTGGGAAAAAGCAGTTGCCAACCACGGTTGGCGGAGTGCTGGTGCATTTGGCGGACCATACGCAGCGGCATGTCGGGCAGATTGTGACTACGGCGAAGATTTTGCTGGCGAGGTAGTAAGTCGGGATTTGCGAACATCAAGGACCATTTTCTGCATCGATTCAGCGACGAGATCAGGCACAGCATTCTGCACCTGGTGTTCTGCGGTCGGAATAAGATGAAATTCGCATTTCGTTGACAGCTCGCACAAGCGCGATTGCAGGTGTTCCCATCACTTTCTGCCGGTACGCGCAGCCTCAATGGCTTTGTGGTCAGATGGTGGCAGGCCGTAAGCTGCGGCAGAGTGCGCATCATCGAGCGAGGCCACGCTCGCCGTGAACACCAGTATAGGAATCTCCTGCCAACGATGCGGCAACAGCGAAACTTCCCAACTGTCGTCATCGACGAGGTAATGCTGTTCGGCCTCAGATAAAAATGCCCGCCAGCTATCGGGGCGTGATGAGATTTCAATCAGCGCTTTTGCCATATCGGGTGGCAGACGCTTCACCTTCTCACTATCGAGACAGTAATCGCCTGGCCTTGCTTCGAGATGCCCTGCGGATTTTTCTGCACATTTCAGGCAGGTGCGAATCTGTTGGAACTGATTGCTGAAATGCTTCTGCAGGCTTGGCGACGGCTTTTCTTTTGTGCCTTCTACCTGTTGTTTGTCAACCAAAACCGCCGCATCAAGGAAGACAAGCCCGGCAACTTCCTGTGGGTGTGAATCTGCAAATGCTCCAATGATATGTCCGCCATCTAAATGGCCAACGAGAATGTAAGGTGCGGGTTCTCCAGAAGCCTTCAACAGCCCGTACAGGTCAGATACGTCATGATAGAGGTCTCGTGGGAGGTCATTGCCGAGTTCGCTGAAACCATAACCAGCCCGATCATATGAGCAGGTGCGAGTGATCTTTGCCAACCGTGGCTCGAGACGATACCAGGCAGCGTAAGCACCGCCCCCAAAGCCCGTTTCGAGCATAATGGTCGGCTCCCCTTTTCCTTCACAGTAGAGACTCAGAAGGTTCCCCCGGGGAAGGCGAATCATCCGGCCCGGATGTTCGTAGAGGGTATAGGAGTCTGGAGTTTTATTGGTTGATTTGGGTAATGTTAGAGTGCTGTTCTGAGAATAGGATTCAGGCAGGATGGTTGATCCCAAACAAAAGAGCAGAAAGTAAACAACGCCCTTTAACAGCTTCAAACTGCTCATGAGCTTACTATAGGCTTTCAAAGATGCCGTGTAGAAAGCGGTCAGCGGCACGTTGAACTGTGGTTTAGCGCGCCTTCTCCAACTCTTCGTGAATGTGCCCCATCTTCTCCCGCTTCACCTGCAAATAGCGCTCAAAAGTTTCTTCCGGCTCGACCGCAGCTGAGATGCGTTCGATCACGCGGATGCCAGCCGACTCCAGCGCCTCAACCTTTTCCGGATTGTTGGTGATGAGGCGCACGGCATGCACGCCGAGCTGCTTCAGGATTTCCGCAGGCAGCTCGAATTCGCGGCAATCAGGCTTGTAGCCTAATTCAATGTTCGCTTCCACTGTGTCGAGTCCCTGGTCCTGCAGCTCATAGGCTTTGAGCTTGGCCATCAGGCCGATGCCGCGGCCTTCCTGCTGTTCGTAGAGCAGAATGCCCGCGCCAGCCTGGGTGATCGTCCTGAGCGCCAGTTCCAGTTGCAGGCGGCAATCGCAGCGCAGTGAGTGAAAGACGTCTCCGGTAAGGCACTGCGAGTGAATGCGGACAATCGGCGGCTTCAAATGAATATCGCCCATCACAAGAGCAACCGCTGCCTCGATACGCTTTGCCGGGGCCGGTGTGTTTCCGTTGCATGATTCAGGGTTGGCAACGATACCTTCAAATCCGAGAATGCGGAAATGCCCCCAGCGAGTGGGGAAATCGGCATCGGCAACCTTGCTTACGCTTTCAAACGGCATAGCTTTCATTATACGAACGTTGAATTTAACTCCCGGCAATTATCACAAGAGTTACAAAGTAATGATGAAACTGTGACGAGAAAGTTGCAGGCGCGGTAGATTTAAAGCGTGGTCGAGCAAACGCTGGTACTCATTACGCTGCTGGTCAAGCTCGGCGTGGCTGCGGCCACATCGAGCGCGCTGGCCCGCGCGCGTACCTTCCGGCGTCTGCTTTTGACCGAGCGCCGCAATGCTGGGCAGACGATAGGGTTGCTGGCCTTCATCTGCATCCCGCTCACGCTTGGTGTCTGGGTGCGCGTCACGGTGCCGAATTTTCTGGCCGCCGATATCTCTTTCGAGACGACCATCCTGCTCGGCATCCTTATGGGGCCGCTTTCAGCGCTTGCCGGGGGGGCGCTGATGTCATTTCCGGCCATGCTGCACCACGAGTACCTGTCACTTCCATTCAATCTGGCCGTAGCGCTCATCGCCAGTTTTTACAGCACTTTTGTCGAAGAGGAAGAGGTTTGGTCGTTCTCGCCCTTTGTCGATCTCAGCATCTACCGCTGGATACGCCGCAACCTGCGCCAACCGCGCTTCGACCGCCAGGTGCTGTTGCTGGTGCTCATCGTTGGCCTGGAGATATGCCGCGACTGGCTGGCCATCCTGTATCAGGGCCGACTCTTTGCGCTCACTTCCAACAACTGGTGGGTGCGAATTGCCGTATGGACCTGTGCTGCCATGGTGGTCGGCATCCCGCTCAAGATATGGAACACAATCCGCATTGAGCAAAAACTCGAAGAACAGAAGCGGCTGCTGCTGGAAGCGCGGCTCGATGCCCTGCAGCGGCAGATCAATCCTCATTTCCTGTTCAATACGCTCAACTCCATCGCATCGCTGGTGCGCTTCCGTCCCGAGCAGGCTCGCGAATTGATCGTAAAACTGGCCAACATTCTGCGCGCGCTGCTCAAGGACCATGATTCGTATGTCCATCTGCGCGACGAGCTGAATTTCACTGACGACTACCTCGGCATTGAAGTCGTCCGCTTCGGTGCGGACAAGCTGAAAGTCGTCAAGGAAATCGATCCGGAGACGCTGAACCTGCCCGTGCCCAGCATGATCCTGCAGCCGTTGATTGAAAACAGCATCAAGCATGGACTTGAACCACGCATCAGCGGTGGCACAATCACCATTCGCAGCCGGCTCAGCGACGGCAGGCTGATGATTGAAGTCGAGGACGACGGTGTAGGCATCGCCCCCGGACGGCAGCACTCGAGCGGCGTACTGCATCAGGGAACAGGTATCGGCATGAGCAATGTGCGCGAACGGCTGGAAGTGCTCTTCGGAGATGCGGCAAGCTTCGATGTGACCAGCCGCCCTGGTCGCGGAACTCACATCACAATGGAAATGCCCGCGGCAGGTTATGAAGACGGCGAGACCGGCTCGACGCTGCTGTCCGCGCGTTCCAGCACGCGCTCGTAATATTTTTCATACAGCGGAATAATCTTTGAAGCGCAGAAGCCTTTCTGCGCGGTGCGCCGGGCCGCTGTGGCCATCGCGTCGAGTTTTGCCGGATCAAGCAGAAGCTCCGCTGCTGCATCGGCCATGGATTCCACATCGCCGACTGGGAACAACATTCCGTCAACACCATCTTCAATTAGTTCTGGAACACCGCCTACTCTGGTTGCGATAGTGGGAACGCGGCAGGCCATCGCTTCAAGCGCGGCAAGACCAAATGATTCGAGTTCGCTCGGCATCAACATCAGGTCAGCCAGTGGCAGCAGGTCGTTGACGCTTTCCTGCTTGCCGAGAAAATGCACACGCTCCTGAATGCCTTTTTTGTGCGCGAGCCATTCGGCGGCAGAGCGGTCGGGTCCGTCGCCAACCATGAGCAGGTGTGCCGGCACTCTCTCCACCACGCGGGCAAAGATTTCGACCGCATCAGTGATGCGTTTGACCCGGCGGAAATTGGAAAGATGAATCAGAATTTTTTCGTCCGGAAGGGCAAAATGCAGGCGTTTCTCCGCGCGCTCTTCGGCGTTGAGCGGGATGTAGAAATCGCAGTTCACAAAGTTGGATATCACCTCGATCTCGCGCTTGGTTTTGAATTCTCTGACGGTCCGCTCACGCAGATAATGCGAAATGGAGGTAACGCCGTCGCTTTCCTCAATGGCGAATTGCGTGATTGGAAGATAAGCGCGATCCAGGCCGACCAGCGTAATGTCCGTCCCGTGCAGCGTAGTCACGAAAGGCAGGCGGCGTCCCCTCGCCGCGAGCATCTGCCGCGCAAGCAGCGCGCTTACAGAATGTGGGATGGCGTAATGAACATGGAGCAGGTCGAGATCGTAGTATTCGGCGACTTCTGCCATGCGTGAGGCCAGCGCCAGATCATAAGGCGGGTACTCAAATAACGGATAAGTCGAGACCGGGACTTCGTGGTAGAAGATGCCCTGCTCGCGCCCGCTAAGCCGGAAGGGCTGCGAATAAGTGATGAAGTGAACCTGGTGCCCGGCGGCAGCCAGTTCGATGCCGAGTTCAGTGGCTACAACTCCGCTTCCACCATAGGTTGGATAGCAGGTAATTCCAATCTTCATGCTTTGCTCACAGTCTCTGCATAGGACGCGGTTCGTTGGCCGGGAGATTCACGCAAGTTGCCCGAAATGAATCAGGTCGCAATTTGCTCCGGGAATGGTTTCAAGCAATGCCGCGCGTTCTACGTCCCTTGATGCAAGCAGGCGCGTGTTCTGCTGCTGCAGCGCAGCATCGTTGTAACCGGGATGACAGACCAACTCCCATGTTCCATCAGGCATTGCGGCCAGGAGGTTCTCGATGGTCTGCGCGTCAAGCGTGCCGGTTGCCAGCACGCCGATGGCGCCATCGGTCGTGAGGATCCCGGAACTGGTGACTTCCTGGCTGAAGGTCGCGGACTGCGAGCGCAGCAGGCGCACCTGCATCTTGCGGACATGCCCGCCATTGGCGGTGGCGTTCAGGCTCCAGTTTGGTTCAAAGGGGTTGCGGATTGCCTTCACTCCGCAAGCCAGCGCGGCCTGCAGCAGTGGCCGCAGAACGCGCGGGAAGGTGTGCGTGTGTTTGTGCGTGTCGATGTGGGTGACCGCAATGCCTGCCTGTTGAAGTTTTTTGACTTGGGCTGTTGCCTCAGCCTCGATTTCCGCCTCGCTGATGCGGCCACGCAGCAAATCCGTCACAAAAGTGCTCAATTTTGCACGAAAAACGCTCTTATTCGGCGCTGAAATGTCGATTAATGACGGAATTTCCGACGACGGCAGGACCGGCATTCCGTCTACGAGAACGACATGGCAGCCCACGCCCAACGAAGGCGATTGTTTTGCCAGCGCAACCGCTTCATCAAAGTTGTCCGCAGTCGCCATAAGGGTTGTAGAAGTAAGCGCGTGGTCACGAAACAGCTCAATAACGGCCTGATTCACTCCCTGAGTCAGTCCAAAGTCATCAGCATTCACAATCAGGCGGCTCACAGCGGCAGTGTATCAGCGAGGTCAGACAAGGTCCTCTGTTGGTGATGAAGCGGCAACTTTTTGCTGCTAGAATCATGGAATCGGTTCTGGCCTCGGAAGAACTGGGATTGTTCATGGGCGGTTAGCTCAGCTGGTTAGAGCGCCTGCCTTACAAGCAGGAGGTCGCAGGTTCGAGCCCTGCACTGCCCACCATGAAGATTAGATCGCGTAAGCCCTTGAAACACTTGATGTTCTAATTGGCTTGGTACTTTTTCTCAGAGCTGCTGTTCAGGCGGTCGCCTTTCGTTGTGATTCCTCGTCTTAATTATTCGAGGACCTCTTGCGATTTTCTTCATCCCAACTCAGAAGCCGCCGATGGTGTGGTTGAGGGACCACCATGCAGGACAGGCTGCTTGACATCCTGATACTTGGCCTTCTGGTATCACTCTTCGGTGTGATCTACCGGAAGCTTCCATCGCGCCGTCTGCGTTACTGGATTGCAGGTTGGGTGTCTACCCTGGCGCATTTCGCCATCCTGTTACCTCAGTTTTCTTCTCCCTTCTGGCCGAGCCTGCAAGTTGCGCTGGGCATGGGCGGACTGGTGCTGGCAGGCATCTGCTTTGTGCTCGCGTCGTCGGCATTTGCCGTTCGTAGCAAAAGCCTGAAGCTGGTTGGCCTGACCATTTCCATTCCGCCACTGATCTACGTGTTCCTTGTGATCTTCGGCTACTCAGCAGTATGGCCATTGGTCTGTTTTGCTGTGGCAATGGAGATCGCAGTCATCTGGGCAGGCTGGTACTTCAGTCGTCTGCAGCCTGTTATTTTGTGGACGAACAATTTAGCCGCGCTCGTCGGTGGCACATGGTGGTTGTGGCTCATCGGTACACATCAGGCGGACATCGGCATCTATGCCATCCTGACGCAAGTATTTCTTACTAATGCCGTCCTCTACTATTACGACTTCCGTCGCGCTTCAGCTGGCGTGATTACCGCGTCGGTAGGTCTTCTTGCCTGGGCAGCGGTATTTCCCACGGCGCTGGCTATAGCTCACTTGTTTCCTGGCGTAAATGTTCCCGGAGAGTTCTGGAACGTTCCGAAATACTTTGTGGAATTTGGCATGATCCTGACGCTTCTGGAAAACCAGATTTATACCGCCAACTGGCAGAGTGAGCAATATCGCGTGCTGTTCGACAGCAACCCACACCCGATGTTCATCTATGACACGAAGACCTTCGCCTTTCTGCGTGTGAATGACGCGGCATTACAGGAATATGGCTATAGCCGGCAAGAATTTCTGAGCATGACCATCGGCAACTTGCATGAGGTGGCCGCTCTGGCCGGGGTGGAGCGTCTGCTTGCCGATACTCACAGCTCTATCAGAGTGACCGGTCCCTGGACGCAGCACCGGAAAGATGGGAGCGAGTTCCAGGCCGAGATATCGTCACACCCGATCGAGTTCGAGGGCCATGACGCGCGCCTGTCTCTGGTGCAGGATGTGACCGACCGCGAGCGACTGCATGAGCAACTTGTCCATCGCGCGCACCATGATTCGCTCACCAATCTGCCGAACCGCTTCCTGCTGGAACAGCGCATGCGCCATACGCTGGAGAACGCGTCCCGCTACGGCCACAAAGCAGCCATTCTGTGCATCGACCTCGACCGTTTCAAGCAGATCAACGACAACTACGGCCATGCGACTGGCGACGCCTGCCTGCAGGAGATAGCCGCCCGGTTGATGAAGCGTCTGCGCGAATCCGATACCGTGGCGCGCACTGGAGGCGAAGAGTTCACGGTCGTGGTTGGCGAATTGCTCCATTGTCGGGACGCGGAAAAGGTGGCTGCGGATCTGCTGGCAGAGTTCCGGCGTCAATTTTCCATTGATGGCCTGGATATGCCACTCTCGGCCAGCGTTGGCGTCGCGCTTTACCCCGACCACGGGACCGAGGGCGCGCAGCTCTGGCGCGCGGCGGACATCGCCATGTACCGCGCCAAGTATTCCGGCGGTGACCGCTATCTTGTCGTTTCCGAGGATGACGCAGAGTATTGCACGCCGGACAAATCCCTGCCTCGCAGCTTAAACAGTGGGAATCGAAGGTAGCTTCTCCACAATTTTGCGCAAACAGCGCGCCGGGCTTAAATTGAGAAGGCCATGCAAAGATACCTCGCCGTGCTCACAATTTTGCTGCTGCTCGGCATGGTGTGCGTGCGGCTCCTTCTGATGCAAAGGAGCGGGATCAAAGCGATGAAATTCGGCGAGATCGACAAGAAGGATTTCCTGATTCCGCCGTTTGCGCTTTTCTACTTCTATCTCATCTTTGCCGCCGCATTTCATCTTCCGACGGTAAGCAGGCAGCAGTTCTTCGAGTCAAGAATTGCTTCCTGGATCGGAGTGCTTCTTTGCCTGGCGGGATTGATGCTGCTCTTATTGAGCCTGATCTCTTTCGGGCAGAGCTTTCGCGTCGGCATTGATCCGGACCAGCCGGACAAACTGATAACCACAGGCGTATTCGCATTTATCCGCAATCCCATCTACGTGGCATTCGGGTTAGTGCTGCTGGGTCAGTTCCTCGTATTTCCAAGCTGGATTTTTCTGGTCTATTTATTTGCTGGAATATGGCTATTCCACCGCCAGGTGGCGCGTGAAGAAGAGTTTTTAAGGATGCGCTATGGCGAAATCTATGAAGAGTATTGTGATCGGGTAAGACGATATCTTTAGGCTGCCTTACTCGACCTGCAGCGTAAGCACCTGCTCCCCGCTCAACACATTACCCACTGCCACCGACGCCATGGGCACAGCCGATTCGCCATTGAGCGTCAGTTTCTGGTTCTGGCGCAGTGGCTCAAGCACATTCGCCATCGACACAGGCACGCTCGCCAGAGTGCGGCCGTCAAGAACGGCCTGGGGCGACGGTTCCAATAAAGTGACATAGAGGCGGTCGTTCTCGTGCAGATTATTCAACTGCTCGATAGTCGCGGCCACATCAAGATTTTGGGTGCCGAAGCGCGGTGCCTGCGTGATGCGGTCGAGTGTGCTGCCGTCGCTGACCAGCAATCGCACGCGGCCGTCATGCAGGACTGCCGGGAGTGTCACCGGAATCCGGACATTTCGCACTTCGCCGCGCCAGGGGCGAATAGTGGCTTCGATAGTGATAGTCTCGCCGGCATGCACGATGGGTAGAGTGCTCTGCGCGCTCTCAAGCTGTGCCGTCAAATGCTTTGGGATGGCCTCGACTTCAATATCAACGCTGCTGATGGGTGTCTGGCGTGCTGCGTTGTCGTATAGGCGGGAAAAGCGCTCGCCCACCATCAGCGCGGCCAGCATGTTCGCCGGGGCAACATCACTCGGCGCGGCAAGGCCGCCGAAATGCACTGCTGGAAATCCGGAGACATTCACGGTGCTCCGAATGCGATAGCTGGTCTCCGCGGTGAAGGTATTGCGCTGCATCAATGCCTGAAAGACGGCAACCATCACAGCAGATGGTGTGATCTGCGGCTGGTCTACGACCTCAATATGCAATGCGTGCGGCGTTTGTTCGCCGGTAATGTTCACCGTCACCGGAATCATCTTCGCCTGCTGGCCAAAGGCGCCGCGGATCGCTGACTCGCGGTCTTCCGTAAATGAGCCGACAGTCTCCGTGGTGTTGATGATTTTGAAGGCGTAGAGCGGAGACGGCAGCGTGGCCACAACCTGGGCCTTGGTCATCGGCATGGAGACGGGGCCGAATTGCGTTATCGGATGTCCACACGCCAATAGCTGTTTTGGATCGACGTAGGTGACAGTGCAGGTGGCCGCGATTTCCAGATCGCCACGCATCAGCAGCGCGCTCACTGCCGAGCCGGGGACAATGGGTTCCGGCTGTCTTTCATCGCTCGCTGATCCGCCAATGCCTGCGACTGCCGTCAGGCCCATTGCGGGCGCATGTTCCTTCCAGAGTTCCAGCGCCTCGGGATTAAAGCCGTTAAAGACGAGCGGCATGTCCATCGGGCGAATTGCGCTGGTTTCGACCGCGTCCTTTTTTGCATCTGCGAAAAGCGGCGCATCCTTCGCGCTGGCTGTCTCGCTGAAAGATGGAGCAATATTGTTTGTGGCAATCAGGTCATTGCTTTGATGTGCGACTTCAAGCATCTGGCCGATAGGCGTGATTCCGGCAATCGGCTCCTTGCTGAAAGCCCCGATGCGGTAGCTGATGGCCCCCAGCAGCTTCCCGTCAATATAAACCGGGCTGCCGCTCATGCCTGCGACCACGCCCGTATATTCGGGCTTCGTGCCTTCAAGACGCGCGAGAATCATATCCTGCCCAGGCCCGAGCGCATTGCGCAGCAGGCCGAGGATCTGCACGCCCATCGGCTCAGGATTTACGCCTTCAAAGACGGTATAGGACACTCCGTGCAGACCACGATGCACTTGGTCCAATGGATAGAATCCGGCAGTGGAAGGCGGAGGAGTGGCGGGCAGGTTCCCGGGCTGTGCCATGAGTGCCGATGCGCCCAACAAAATCAGCCCGCCGATGTCTTTTAGGCGAATACCCACGTCTACAAGAGTAGAGCATTTTTGCTTTTGCGGAGACGAAACCTTCATGCCGCATCATGCTTGCAGGAGGATGGCCGGAAGTTTCACAATGAATCCATACATGAAAATCCCACTGGCTGCATCCCGAATTCGTCAAATCTTTGCTGGAATTGCACTGTTTTCCCTGGTATTTTGCCAAACGCCCGTTCCCGCGCAACAGCAACAGACGCAGCCAAGCCAGCAGCAAACCCAGTCAAATCAGCAACAGCAGCAGGACCAGGCTGTACCCGAAGCGGGTGGCCCTGGAGCAGACACCGGTGCCATTGCCATTCCGAAGAAGAAGGAAGAAGCCGCGCCACCGCCGCCTCCACCTGAGCCGAAGGTGAAGAACCCGCCCGGGCTGCAGAATTTTTCCCTGCGCGTCGATGTTCCTGTGGTCAATGTGGATGTGGGCGTGATCCTTGAAAAGACGCACCAGTTTGTGCCGAATCTGCAGAAGGATAACTTCCGCGTTTTTGAAGACGGCGTGCAGCAGGACGTCACAAACTTCCAACGTATTCAGGCGCCGATCACAGCCGTTCTGCTTGTCGAATTTGCCGCCAACAGCTGGTGGTTCATTCAGGACATGGAAGAGGCAGCTTATACATTTGCCCAGCAGCTCAAGCCGGATGATTATGTCGCCGTTGTGACCTATGACATGCACACGACAATCCTGACGGACTTTACGCAGGACAAGCGGCTTGTCTATCAATCCCTGAATTCGCTAACAATTCCAACCTGGCATGAAACGAACCTCTTCGACGCTCTCTATACGACGCTCGATCGCCTGACGCGCGTCGAGGGACGGAAGTATGTAGTTCTGATCTCTTCAGGACGGGATACTTTCAGCAAGATCAATCTCGACAAAGTGCTGCAGAAGATCAAGGCCACGCCCAACGTCACCATCTTTTCCATTGGCACCGGGCAGACAGCGCGCATCATGGCCGACAGCGCCGGCATGATGGGGCCGATCCGCGAGATGGACTACCTACAAGCTGACAACCAGATGACGACCTTTGCGCGCATGACCGGCGGCCAGGCTTTTTTCCCGCGCTTTGCCGGAGAAATGCCGGACATCTTTCGCCAGATCAACGACTCGATTCGGAATCAGTATGTGTTGAGCTATCACCCCACCAACAACAAGCAGGACGGCACCTACCGCAAGCTGCGTGTTGAGCTGGTGGACAACGAAGGCCATCCGTTGAGAATGCAGGATGAAAAACACAAGCCGTTGAAGTACGACGTCATTGCCCGTGATGGTTATAGAGCCAAGCAGGAAGTGGAGTAGCTAACGTTACGTTTGCATTCAGGGGTGCAGTTTTTCGCCGCGTTCAAGCATTTCCACGAATAATGCAATGCGTTTCGTCCGTGTTTCCGGCTTTTTCGCTGTCTGGACGCGCCACAGGATGGCATAGCGATTCCTGCCTTCGAGCGTCGCAAAAAACGCTTTTGCGCGAGGGCTCTTATTCAAGGCAGCTCGCAGGTCTGACGGCATTTCGGCATTTTTGGGTGAGTCATAAGCCTGCTCCCATCGCCCATCCTGTTTGGCTCGTTCGATTTCTGCCAAGCCAGCGGGCTGCATCCTGTCGCTTTCAATGAGCGCGAGCGCTTTTTCGCGATTAATTTTTGACCAGATGCTCCTGCGCCCACGCGGAGTGAATTTCTGTAGCCAGGCTTCTGCGCTGTGACCCTGCTTTTGGCCATCGATCCAGCCATAGCAGAGGGCTACTTCAATGGCCTCTGCATAGGTAATAGACGGCGTGCCTGAAGTTTTCTTCGCCAGTTCCATCCAGATCCCGGATGAAGCGCGATGGTTAGCCTTCAGCCATTTTCCCCATGCCTTCTGGCCGATGAAGGCGATGATGGGCAATTCGGATTTAGATTTCTCCGCCATCAGCAGAATTCTCGCTCGGGTATTGCAAATCTGTAACTCATTAAAAAATAAAAATGCGAAGCACCTTTCTAATCAATGTCTCAACCGCACTTTCCTCTTTCGGGTGCGCTCATGGCTTTGGCATCATAAAATAGAGAATATCTCTGGGAACTAGAGAACATCTCCGTGGAGGATCATTAGGAATGGCGACCCCCAAAGCCGAAAAGACGACGAAACCCCGTAAGGCTCCTGCCAATAAGAAGACGACCGTTGAGGCGGCAGAGCCAATTGTTATACGCCCAACCCCAACACACGATCAGATTGCCGCTCTCGCGCAGAAATACTGGGCCGAGCGCGGATACACCGATGGACAAGCTGAACTGGACTGGCTGCGCGCCGAGCATGACCTGACACAGAAAGCTTCCTAAAGCAATACTTTCACTTCGTATTCATAAATATATGAACCAGCGCCGGATTAACCCGGCGCTTTTTATTGCTGGAGAGTAACACGAGGCCAGCCATCCTGCCAGATGATGGTGGATATCTGGAGTGCTGGCTTTCCGGTTTTTGCGTCGTAGGCATGGAAGACGAGCAGGTCTTTGCCGCCAGGTCCCATCCAGGCAGATTCGCCGCCGGGGCCGAACCAGCGATTGTTACCGGCTAACACCTCCGTGCCGCCACCTTCCATCATTGGCTTGCCTTCTTTGTCCATATATGGCCCGGTGATGGTTTTTGAGCGCCCGACCAT
>Ga0126371_10000578_pt1 | contig 30421 bp, 34 predicted proteins | sample PanSoiMetaPlot_4_FD_110145 | JGI IMG/M metagenome (GOLD analysis project Ga0126371, IMG submission 110145) | Tropical forest soil microbial communities from Panama - MetaG Plot_4 | ecosystem: Environmental > Terrestrial > Soil > Tropical forest > Bulk soil | place: Panama | collected 2016-02-17 | reverse complement strand
TTCGAAGGTCAGCGGCTCGAAGTACAGCTTGTCGGAGATGTCGAAGTCGGTCGAAACCGTTTCCGGATTCGAGTTGATCATGACGGTCTTGTAGCCCAGCTCGCGGAACGCGAGTCCGGCGCGGACGCAGCAGTAATCGAACTCGACCCCCTGCCCGATCCGGTTCGGCCCGGATCCGAGAATCACGACCCCCTGCTCTCGCAACGGCTCCGATTCGTTCTCTTGGTCGTAACTGGAGTAGAGATACGGGGTGCTCGACGGGAACTCGCCGGCGCACGTGTCGACCGTCTTGTAGACGGGGTGGATGTCGAGCGCCCACCGCCGCTCGCGCACCGCCGTCTCGGTCTCCCCCTTCAGGACCGCGAGCTGGCGGTCGGAGAATCCGAGGCGTTTCATCCGGCGGATGGCGGCCGCCTCGGGTTTCGGATCGGCCGCGTACGACCGCTCGGCCGCGATCAGCTCCGCGAACTGATGCAGGAACCAGGGATCGATTCCGGAGGCTTCGGCGATGTCGGGGACCGTCAGGCCCGCCAGCAGTGCGCGCTTGATCTGAAACACGCGTTCCGGCGTCGGCACCCGGAGGGCCACGCGAATGTCTTCGGGGGACTCCCCCATCAGCCGGTCATCGGTGAGGGTCGCACCGAGGCTCCAGCCGGTCCGGCCGGTCTCGAGCGCGCGGAGTCCCTTCTGGAAGGCTTCCTTGAACGTCCGGCCGATGGCCATCGCCTCGCCGACGGACTTCATCTGCGTGGTGAGATGGAAGTCGGCCCGCGGGAATTTCTCGAAGGCGAAGCGCGGGACCTTGACGACGACGTAGTCGAGGACCGGCTCGAAGGACGCGGGCGTGGTCCGCGTGATGTCGTTGGGAAGCTCGTCGAGGGTGTACCCGACGGCGAGCTTGGCGCCGATTCTCGCGATCGGGAACCCGGTGGCCTTGGACGCGAGGGCCGAGGACCGTGACACCCGCGGGTTCATCTCGATCACCAGCATCTCACCGTCCGCCGGATTGACCGCGAACTGGATGTTGCAGCCGCCCGCTTCGACACCGATCTCGCGGATGATGGCGATGGCCGCGTCCCGCATCTTCTGGTACTCGCGGTCGGTCAGCGTCATCGCCGGTGCCACCGTGATCGAGTCACCGGTATGGACGCCCATCGCGTCGATGTTCTCGATGGAGCACACGATCACGACGTTGTCGCGCCCGTCCCGCATCACTTCGAGCTCGAATTCCTTCCACCCGATCACCGACCGCTCGATGAGCGTCGAGTGCACCGGTGACAGCTCGAGGGCCGTATCCACCAGTTCCTCGAATTCGGCACGGTTGTACGCCACCCCACCCCCGGTGCCGCCCAGAGTAAAGGAAGGACGGATGATGCCGGGGTAGCCCGTCTCCGTGACGGCGGCGAGGGCTTCGTCGCGGCTGGTCACCGTCCGCCCGTGCGGGGTGTCCAGTCCGATGCGCCGCATCGCGATCGCGAATTCGGCCCGGTCCTCGGCCATCTTGATGGCCCGGGCATTGGCACCGATCAGCTGCACGCCGAACTCTGCCAGCGTGCCGTCCTGGGCCAGCGCCATCGCCACGTTCAGCGCGGTCTGGCCGCCCATGGTCGGGAGGAGCGCGTCGGGGCGCTCCTTCTCGATCACCTTCCGGACCCACGCGGGCGCCACCGGCTCGACGTAGGTCTGATCGGCGAGCTCGGGATCGGTCATGATCGTCGCCGGATTCGAATTCACCAGGACGACTTCATAACCCTCTTCGCGCAGCGCCTTCACGGCCTGCGTGCCCGAGTAGTCGAACTCGGCCCCCTGCCCGATGACGATCGGGCCGGAGCCGATCAGAAGAATGCGCTTCAGGTCAGTGCGCTTGGGCATCCACCGTATCCCGCAGCGTGTCGTCGAGCGCATGGGTCGGCGCCCACCCGGTCGCCGCCCGCAACTTGGAGCCGTCACCCACGAGGTCCGGAATGTCCGCCGGCCGCATCAGTGCGGGGTCCGTCTCCGGGATCACCGTTACGCCGAGTCGTGCCGCCACCTTGTCGAACAACAGACGCAGCTCAATCCCCTGCCCGCCCGCGACGTTGTAGGCCTCGCCCGGAACCCCCTTCACGAGGAGCCGGGCATAAGCGTCGACGACGTCCCGTACGTCCAGAAACTCCCGCACCGGCTCCAGGTTCCCGACCTTCACCGCCGGGGCACCGATCTGCCGCGCGTACCGGAGACGCTGCGCGAACGCCGGCACCACGAACCGCGTGTCCTGTCCGGGACCCGTGTGCGCGAACGCCCGGGCCACCACGACCCGCAGTCCCGTCCGCCGCCACGCTTCCAGTGCCGCCGTCTCGGCGCCCACCTTGCTTGACGCGTAGGGCGAGCACGGGGCGAGCGCGTCGGTCTCGCGACGCGGACGACCGTCCGTTCCCCGTCCGTACACCTCGCCGGTCGAGACCAGCAGGAAGACCGGATCGGCGCGGCCTTTCCGCCGCGACTCCGCGAGGACATAGGCAATTCGCGCGGTGCCGGCCGCATTCACGGTCCACGCGTATCCGGGATCGCGCGCCGCCTCCGGTCCCGACGCCACGGCGGCGAGATGAATCACCGCGTCGTACGGCAGATCCACGGCCATGCGCACCGACTCGGCCTCAGTGAGCTCGAGGGGCAGCCAGCGGACCGCCTGGCGCTCCTGCCCGCTCAACCCATCGTCATGCGTGGCACCGGCGGGCCGGAGCGCACCGAACACTTCGTTCCCGTCGGTGAGCAGCCGGCGGATCATCCACCGGCCCACGAACCCGTCAGCGCCCGTGACCAGTACTTTCACGCCAGACGCTCCAGATCGGCATCCACCATCATCTTGATCAACGCGGCGAACCCGGTCTTCGGCGTCCAGCCGAGGTCTCTCCTGGCGCAGCTCGGATCGGCGAGCAAGAGGTCCACCTCGGCGGGCCGCACGAACTTGGGATCGACGACGACATGCTTCTGCCACTCGAGCCCGGCATGGCTGAACGCGATCTCGCAGAGCTCCTTGACCGTGTGCGTTTCGCCCGTCCCGATCACGTAGTCGGCGGGCTTCGCCTGCTGCATCATGCGCCACATGGCATCGACGTAGTCGCCGGCGTAGCCCCAATCGCGGCGCGCGTCCAGGTTGCCGAGACGGACGTCCCTGGCCTGGCCGCGCTTAATCCTGGCGACCGCATGCGTGATTTTCCGGGTCACGAACTCGAGGCCGCGGCGCGGCGATTCGTGATTGAACAGGATCCCGGACACGGCGTAGAGGCCGTACGACTCGCGGTAGTTCACCGTGATCCAGTGCCCGTAAACCTTCGCCACACCGTAGGGCGAGCGCGGGTAGAACGGGGTCGTCTCCTTCTGGGGCGTCTCCTGGGCCTTGCCGAACATCTCGGACGACGAGGCCTGGTAGAAGCGCGCTTCGGGATGCGCGAGCCTCACCGCTTCGAGGAGCCGGGTGACGCCAAGCGCGGTGAACTCGCCGGTGAGAACGGGTTGGCTCCAGGAGGTGGGGACGAAGCTCTGCGCCGCGAGGTTGTAGACCTCGTGGGGCTTCGCGTCCCGGATCACCGCCGTGAGCGAATGCTGGTCGAGCAGGTCCGCGGGGACGATGTGCACGCGGTCCAGGAGGTGGCCGATCCGCTCGTAGGAGTCGTGGGAGGTCCGCCGGACGACTCCGATCACCTCGTAGCCTTTGGCCAGGAGGAGCTCCGCCAGGTAGGAGCCGTCCTGCCCCGTGACTCCCGTAATCACCGCCGTCTTCGTCGTTCCCTGGCGGGGTTGCCCGGCCTCGGGGCCCCCGTTAGGTTTCCGCCCCTGCTCAGGCCCCGATTCCCGGGGTGTGCGTGCAGTGGAACTCATTCGTCGGACCGACCATGGCTCGTGTGTGTGATCTGTGTGGCAAGGGCCCCGCGACGGGGCATAACGTCAGCCACGCGAACAACAAGTCGAATCGCCGCTGGTTTCCCAACCTCCAGCGCGTGCGCGCGGTGGTGAACGGCACCACCCGGCGCATCCGTGTCTGTACCCGCTGCATCAAGTCGCACCGCGTTACCAAAGCCGCCTGAAGAAAAAAGGGGACCCGTCGGGGTCCCCTGCTGTTTCACCGCACGCCCCGCCGCTCGCTCACTCACTCAGCAGTTCGATCCGGGCCACGCCGGCACCATCGCCGGCGCGATGTCCCAGTTTCACGATGCGGGTATACCCGCCCGGCCGGGCCGCGAACCGCTTGCCCAGCTCCGCGAACAGGCGGTGACTGACTTCCTTGTCGGCGATCCGCCGCTCCACCAGCCGGCGGGCGTGCAGGTCACCCCGGCGCGCCAGGGTGATCAAACGCTCCGCGAACGGCCGGAGCTCTTTTGCTTTGGCTTCCGTGGTCACGATGCGGTCGTGTCGGAAGAGAGCGGTCGCCATGTTGTTCAGCGTCGCCTTCTTGTGGCTCGACGTGCGCGAGAGCTGCCGTCCTTTGGCGCGGTGCCGCATTACTCGTCTCCGCTCGCGACCTGGGCCATCGGAGGCACCCCAGCCTCGAGGACCCGCACGTCACCCGTGCCGGTTTCCTCGTAGCGCATGCCGAAATTCAGGCCTTCACGCCGCAGCAGATCCGCGATCTCCCCGAGCGCCTTGTCGCCGACGTTCTTGACCTTGAGCAGGTCGGCTTCGGCGTGCTGCACGAGGTCACCCAGAGTGCGGATATTGGAATTCTTGAGCGAGTTGACGGAGCGGACCGTCAAACCGACGTCGTCGATGCTCCGGTCGAGCAGCTCTTTCAGCCGGCCCGGCGTCGCGACGTTCCCGCCGGCGCTCGGCGCCTCGGCGGCCACCATCGGGACCTTGCCGAAATCGACGAAGTAGCGGAAGTGCTCCTGCGCGAGAGCCGCGGCGTAGGCCACCGCGTCCTCGGGGCTGATCGTGCCGTTGGTCTCGACCGACAGCGTGAGCCGGTCGTAGTCCGTACGCTGACCCACGCGGGTCTCGGCTACGGTGAAGTTGGCGCGGCGGACCGGATTGTAGATCGAGTCGATCCGCACCACATCCACCGACAGGGTTCGGTCGACCGGATGCTGCTCGGCCTCGACGTACCCACGGCCCTTGTTCACGTAGAGCTCGCCGTTCATCTCCTTGTCGTCCTGCACCGTGAACAGGAGCTGATCGGGATTGACCACCGTCACGGCGCCGTGCGATTCGATGTCGCGGGCGTAGACGGGGCCGGCTTTCTCACGCTTGATATGCAGCACCGCCTCGTCCGCGTCGGGCGACAGCACGAGGGTGAGCTGCTTCAGGCGCTGAATGATCTGATGCACGTCTTCCACCACGCCCGGGATGGTCTGGTGCTCGTGCACCACGCCGTCCAGACGGAACGCCCACACGGCCGCGCCGCGGAGCGAGGAGAGCAGCATCCGGCGGAGCGAATTCCCCAGCGTGTACCCATAGCCCCGTTCGAGCGGCTGGAGCCGGAACTCGGCGGCATTGGGCGTATCCTCCCGCTTGGTCATTTCGACTACGTGCGGGCGGACCAATCCGGTCAAATCGAGAGTCGTCGTCATCACTTGGAGTAGAGCTCGACGATGAGCTGTTCTTGCGCCGCGACCGGGATGGCATCGCGGGTGGGCCGTTCGGTCATCTTGCCGAGGGCCTTGTCGCTGTCCACTTGAATCCAGCTGACCGGCTGTCCCCGACCGGCGAGCTCGGCGGCCACCTTCACCAGGGCCAGCTCACGGCTCGCGTCGGACACCTTCACCTCATCGCCGGGGCGGATCCGGTAGGACGGAATGTCGACGGTCCGACCATTCACCTGAATGTGCCGGTGGCGGACCAGCTGCCGCGCCTGCCGGCGCGACGAGGCGAACCCCATCCGGAACACGATGTTGTCGAGCCGCGACTCGAGGGCGACGAGCAGCGCTTCGCCCGTAACACCGGGCTCGCGCAGCACGCGCTCGAACACGTTGCGGAACTGACGCTCCGAGAGCCCGTAGATGCGCTTCACCTTCTGCTTCTCACGCATCTGCTTGGCGTACTCGGACGCCTTCCGACGCCGGCCCGTGCCCTGGCCGTGCTGGCCGGGCGCGTACGCGCGACGTTCAATGGCGCACTTCTCGGTGAGACAGCGCGCGCCCTTCAGGAAGAGCTTGGTGCCTTCACGACGGCAGAGCTTGCAAGCGGGACCCGTATACCGAGCCATGGGTCAGACCCGCCGCTTCTTGGGCGGCCGGCACCCATTGTGAGGAATCGGGGTCACGTCGCGGATCGAACGGATCTGCAGACCGGCGGTGGCGAGCGCCTGGATCGCGGACTCCCGTCCGGAACCGGGGCCCTGCACCCGCACGTGCACGCGTTTCACGCCGAGCGACAACGCTTCGCGCGCCGCCTGCTCCGCGGCCACGGTGGCGGCGAAGGGCGTGGACTTCTTGGAGCCCTTGAAGCCGGCCTTGCCCGCCGAGCCCCACGTAATGGCATTGCCGTGGGAATCGGTGATGGTGATGAGCGTGTTGTTGAACGTGGCGGTGATATGCGCCACGCCCTCCGCTTCCACGACTTTCTTGGCGCGCTTGGCGCCCGGAGCTTTCGCCTGAGCCATTTACTTTTTCAGAGAGGGCTTCTTCTTGCCCGCGATGGCGCGCCTCGGACCCTTCTTGGTGCGCGCGTTGGTATGCGTGCGCTGGCCGCGCACCGGAAGATTCTTGCGGTGCCGTCCACCCCGGTACGTGCCGATGTCCATCAACCGCTTGATGTTCATCGCCACTTCCGTGCGCAGCGCACCTTCGACCTTGTAGTCCCGCTCGATCACCTGCCGGAGCCGCGCGACTTCCGCGTCCCGCAGGTCGCGCACGCGCGCGTCCGGGCTCACACCCGTCTCGGCGAGAATGCGCTTCGCGTTCGACGGCCCCACACCGTAGATGTAGGGCAGCGCGAACTGGATCTTCTTGTCGCGTGGCAGGTCCACGCCGGCAATTCGTGCCATCGGCTTAGCCCTGACGCTGTTTGTGTTTGGGATTCCGCTTGCAGATGACCCGGGTGACACCCCGGCGCTTGATCACCTTGCAATGCTCGCAGATCGGTTTGACGCTCGTACGCACCTTCAAAAGACCGTCCCCCGGCAAAAATTCTGGTTGAGTCTCGAACTATACCCGGGCTCGTAAGTTCACGCAAGGGGCGCGATTACGCGGTCATCGCCTCCAGCATTCCGCGGAACGCCGACTGGGGATCCTTCGCCCCCGTAATGGGCCTCCCCACCACCAAATGCGTGGCCCCCCGACGAACGGCCTCCCCCGGTGTGACCGTCCGGGCCTGATCGTCTGCGGGGGCATCAGCCGCTCTGATCCCAGGCACCACAAGCCAGGGCTCTGCACCCAGGGCTTCCCGGAGGAGCCCCACTTCGTGCCCCGAAGCCACCACACCTCGTAACCCCGCGTCCCGCGCGAGCCTGGCCAACCGTACGACCTCGAGACCGAGGTCCGGCACACCCCGCCCCACTATGCCCTCGAATCCAGAGGAGTCATGGGAGGTGAGCACCGTGACCCCAACCAGCGCCAGGGCGCCGGCGGTTCCCGGGTCCCCTGCCGCCTTTCGGGCCGCCGCCAGCATCGCCGAGCCGCCAAGGCAATGGACCGTAGCGAGAGACACGCCGAGCTCCCGCGCCCCCTCCACCGCCCCCGCCACAGTGTTCGGGATATCGTGCCATTTGAGGTCGAGAAAGACTCGCACGCCGCGCGCCGTGAATTCGCGCACCAGGGCCGGGCCTTCGCGAACGTAGAGCACCGGACCGATCTTGGCCCACCCGAGCCCGGGCAGACGCGACGCGAGCGCAAGCGCCTCCTTCCCAGTCGGCAGATCGAACGCCACGACGAGCTCAGCCACCGTTCAGACTCCTCGCAATGCGTTCGGGGACCCTGGGATCGGCCAGCGCGGCCGTGCCGATGGCCACGAGATCGGCCCCGGCCGCGAGGTACTCCCGCGCGTCGGCAGCGGTGCGGATGCCCCCCACCCCAATGATCGGAACGTCCACACGCGCCCGGACTTTGCGAACAGCCAGCACGCCCACCGGCAGCAGCGCGGGCCCGCTCATCCCGCCGAACCCGTTACCAAGCCGCCCTTCGAGTGTCGCCGGCATGGTGTTCACGAGGCTCAGTCCATCGGCGCCCGCGTCCCGGGCCGTCTGCGCCGCCCCGGCGATGTCCGCGAGGACCGGAGAAAGCTTGATCACGAGCGGCCGCTTCGTCGTGGCGCGGCAGCGGCGGACCAGATTGGCCAACGACGCGTCATCCGCGCCGAACTCGAGTCCTCCGGCGGACGTATTGGGGCACGAGGCATTGATCTCGAACGCCACCACCCCGTCGGTCTGTCCCAGCCGCTCGAGCACCTTCACGTAGTCGTCCACCGTGGCACCCGCGACGTTGACGAGTATGCGCGCGCGCGTCACCCGACGCAGCAGCCAGGGCAATTCGTGAGTCGCGACCGCATCCAGTCCCGGGTTCGCGAGCCCGACCGCATTCAGCATCCCTCCGCGGAACTCGGCGACCCGCGGTGCACGCGCGCCCTGCCTTGCCTCCGGTGTCACGGCCTTGGTGACGATGCCTCCGAGCCGGTCGAGGTCCATGACGCCGTCGATCTCGCGGCCGAACCCGGCGGTCCCCGCGGCGAGCAGGACCGGGTTTTGGAAGTCGGCACCCCAGAGCGTCTTCACTTGAGCGTGTCCGCGACCCCGCGCCGGCCCGCGGGGCCGGGCGTCTTCACGGTCGGGCGGGCCGGCACCACGTCCGGGGGATTCAGGAGGGGACCCCGCCGTCCGGTCTGGGGCGCAGTCCACGTGGCGGACAGTTGCGGACCCGCGCCCGTCGCCACCACCGGTGCCGCGCGAATCCCGAAGAGCCGTGCCAGGGAATCTTCGGCCTGGCCGTACCCGGGACTCAGGCTCCCGCGCGTCGCGAGGAAGTACGGCGACGTGGCGTACCGCACGTCCAGGGTCTGCGACAGGGACTCCGCCCGCTCCGGGCTCATCGGCAACGCCGCCACGATCGCCTTGGCCGCGAACAGTGAGGTCGGTTGCCGGCGCGCAAACCCGAGGAGCAAGGAGGCCGCCAGCGGATCCGCGTACAGCGAGTCGCGGGCGATTTCTCCGGCCCGGAACGCTCCCGTGACCGACGTATCAGGGGCGATGAGCTGACCCAGGATCCCTCGCAGCTGGCGGGCGTCGGTCACGGCCGATCCGTCCGTCGCGAACGGCACGAGCGCCACGTTGAACACGGCGACGCTGTCCACGTCGCGGGTCTGTGCGACCTGGGCCCAGATCGCCGCCACTTTCGCCTTGTCCGCCTCAGCGGAATCGGGGGCCGCCGTCTCCGCCTGCTGGAACCGTTGGCCGGCGGCCATCGGATCGCGGGACTGGAGCAGACGATACCCGTCGGCGAGGAACAGCCGGGCGCGCTCCCCCGCCGTCAGCCGGGCCCGCGGCACGACGCGGCCGACGACGCGGGAGGCGACTTCCGCTCCCGCGTTCCGCGCGAAGCCCGCGAAGATGCTGTCCCAGTCTTCCTCCAGCGGCTTCCGCCTGACCAGCGGGTCACACAGGGAATCGGCCCGTTCCGTCCGCCCCGCGTCGAGCACCGCCATCACCTCTTCCACCCCGGCCGCGCGGTCGGGCGACCGCGCCAGGATCGACGCCGCGTCCTCGAAACGCCGGCGTTGCACCTCCGCCCGTCCCGCCAGCAAGGCCGCCCGGTCCCGCCGACCCTGGTCCTTCGACGAGAGCACCGGCCGCGCGAGCGCCGCCGCGCCGTCCACGTCTCCGGCGTCGAGCGCGCAGGCGGCCTGGGCCAGGGCCGCTCGCTCGAGCAAGGCGGAATCCGTCGTCACGGCCGGAATGCGCGTGAAGTAGGGAGCCGCGCTGGTACAATCGCGAGATCCGGCCAGCCCTTCGGCCGCGGTGACCAGCGCATCCGGCAGCCAACCGGAGTGCGGGTGATGCACCGCCACGGATTCCGCCTCGACGGCCGCTTGCGACCAGCTGACCACCGCAGCTTCGTGCTGTCCCTCTCGCTCCTTCTGCTGCGCGTCAGCCGCCCACCGGTGCGCATTCCACAGTCCGTTGTAGTAGACGCATCCCCAACTCGCCGTGAGCAGCGCGAGCACCGGCAGGCGGTACTTCACCGCGCGGCCCCCGGCACCGCCGTCTTCCGCTCCAGGTCGCGCAAGTACGCGATGATGCCGTCCGCGATGGCGGCCGCGATTTTCTGCTGGCCCGCGCCGGTGCCAAGGAATTCAGCGTCCCCGCGATTGGTGGCGAACCCGGTCTCGACGAGTACCGCCGGCCGGTGGGCGTAGCTCAGGACCCAGAACCGTGCCTGCTGGACGCCGCGATCTCCTCCGGGAGCGATGGCGCCCACCTGATGCTGGATCAGCTGCGCCAGCTGCGCGGACTCCCGCAGAATTTCGTTCTGCGCCAGATCCTGAAAGATGAAGCGGTTCCGGCTCGTGTCGGCGCCGCTGTCCCGCTGATACCGGACCGCGTCGTTCTCCGTCTTCGCGACGCGGGCTGCATCCTCGGTCGTGGCATCCGACAGGAAGTAGGTCTCGACCCCGTGCGCGCGGGACTGCCCCCGCCCTTCCGGCATCGAGTTCACGTGGATGCTGACGAAGAGGTCACAGGCGTCAGAACACGTATAGGGCCGGTCGTAGAGACTGATGAGGGTGTCCGTGGTCCGGGTCATGTCGACCTCGATACCCCGATCCAGCAGAATGCTCCGCAGAATCCGCGCGATCGCGAAGGTGATGTCCTTCTCGTGCTGGCCGCGGGGCAGATACCCGCCGTTCTTCGGTGCGCCCGGATCCACGCCTCCATGCCCCGGATCAATGGCGACCACGTGATGCAGGCGCAACCCCGTCATCGGATTCGGTGGCAGCACGCGCGGGCGCGGGTGGATCACGACCGGAGTCGGCGCATCCGTGTCGGGCCTGACCACCGTGGTCGCGGTGAGACTCTCGACCAACCGTCCGCCAATCGCGTCCCACCGGTACTTCGGGAGGGCCTGCGGGACGCACTCCGACAAGAAAGGAAGGGGCAGGAACAGCGTGTCGCGGGCCACATAGGGCTCGGCCGCCAGGTTGCAGAAGCTCGTCCCCACGCGGGCGAAGGGCACACCCATGTGCATGGCGAACGACGTACCATCGAGCGTGACGGTCGTCTGGCTGTCGGTCGTCTCACTGATGAGCCCGAGGGGGGCGGCGAGCAGAGGGGCGGCGACGGCGGCGGTTCCCCGCTCCATGGTCACCGGCACGACGGTCTGTCCCCGCGGCGTGGCGATCACGATCTGCGTGGGAGCCAGACCGATCACGAGCGCCCACAATATCACGCTCGTCGCCCCCGCGTGACGCGGGCCATTTCACGTTCCGCGTCCCGTTTCTTGAGGTCTTCGCGCTTGTCATGCGCCTTCTTGGCGCGCGCCAGGGCGATGGCCACCTTCGCGATGCCGTCCTTGAAGTAGAGCTCCAGCGGCACGACCGTCAGACCTTTGCGGGTGGTACCACCGACGAGCTTTTCGATCTCGCGCTTGTGGAGGAGCAGCTTGCGCGAGCGCAGAGACGGCGGGTTGTTGTAGGAGCCCGGTGCATATGGAGAGATACTGAGGCCTTCGAGCCAGACTTCTCCGCCCTTCACATGGGCGTAGCCTTCGGAAAGGCTGGCCTTTCCGTCCCGGAGCGACTTCACCTCGGTTCCGGTAAGTACCAGACCGGCCTCCCAGGTCTCGAGGAGGTGGAAGTCATGGCGCGCCCTCGGATTGCGGGCGATGGCAACTTTGTCCAAGGCGGTCGGCGCAAAATAGGTACGTGGTGAATGAGGGTCAAGCCAAGCGTTGACTTGAGGTTATACCTCCGTCTAGATTTGCCGTTCCCGAATCACGCCGAAGTGGTGGAATTGGTAGACGCGCTGCGTTCAGGGCGCAGTGGGCGCAAGCCCGTGGGGGTTCGAGTCCCCCCTTCGGCATGAGAGACAGGCATCAGACGTCAGTACTGCGGCACCTCGGTATCGACCTCCCGGCTCCACGCAGTAATTCCGCCCGCCAAGCTCCTCACGTTTCCGAAGCCTGCCGCCACCAGGATTTCGCGCGCGCGCAGGGATCGTTGTCCCATGTGGCACAGCGTCACGATAGGCATGTGGGGATCGAGCTCGCTCAACCGCGCTGGGAGCTGGCGCAGCGGGATGTGCACGGCCCCGGGGAAGGCCGCGATCGCCACCTCGTGCGGCTCCCGGACGTCCACCACCAGGGACGTCCGGCCCGACTCGCGCTCCGTCGCGAACGCGCGCGCCGAGACCTCCACCGCGTCGTTACCCGCACCCGGCATCCCACAGAACGCTTCGTAGTCGATCAGCGCCTGCACCGTTGGGTGGGTGCCGCACACCGGGCACTCGGGATCCCGGGCGAGGGCCAGTTCACGGAACTCGAGCTTCAGCGCGTCGAACAGAAGCAGTCGCCCTGACAGCGATTCGCCGATTCCTAAGATGAGCTTGATGGCTTCCGTCGCCTGAATGGATCCGATGATCCCCGGCAGCACGCCCAGCACACCCGCTTCGGCACAGGACGGGACGAGATCGGGTGGCGGTGGATCCGCGAAAAGGCACCGGTAGCAGGGGCCACCGTTGCTCCCGAACACGGATGCCTGGCCGTCGAACCGGAAAATGGCGCCGTAGATATCGGGCTTCCCCAGCAGCACGCAGGCGTCGTTGACCAGGTAGCGCGTGGGGAAGTTGTCGGACCCGTCCACGATTACGTCGAAGGAGCGCAGCAGGTCCAGCGCGTTCGCGCTGGTCAGGCGCTCCGAAAAGCCCTCGACTTCGACATGCGGATTGATTTCCCGCAGGCGGTCCGCGGCCGATTCGGTCTTCGGCCGCCCCACATCCGAGGTGCCGTGCAGGACCTGGCGCTGGAGATTGCTCGCGTCGACGCGGTCCGCATCGACGACGCCCAGCGTGCCCACGCCCGCCGCGGCGAGATAGAGCGCGGCGGGAGACCCCAGCCCCCCCGCCCCGACCAGGAGGACGCGGGCGTCCTTCAGCCTGGCCTGCCCGGCGACCCCGACCTCGGGAAGGATGAGGTGCCGGGAATACCGGAGGACCTCTTCATGGGAGAGGCCGGTGGAGGTGTGGGTTGTCATGGGAGCTGGCGTACTCAGCTGGCGGCGGAGATACCCGTGATCTGGTACAGACGCGACTCATCGTGCGTCAGATCAGCCAGCGTCACGCCCGACAGAAAGTCGTTGATGCGGCGCTCCAGCATGCGCCACACCGGACGGATGCTGCAGGCGGCGTCGGGGGAGCAGCGGTGGGCGTCCACCTGATGATGATCGCAATTCACTTCGAAAGTCACGTGCTCGGACGCTTCCATCACGTCTTTCACGGAGACGTCATGCGGGTCGCGGGCGAGGAGGTATCCGCCCTTGGCCCCGCGCACCGACTCCACCAGCCCGGCCCGGCGCAGGCGAAGCAGGATCTGCTCGACATAGTCGTGGGGCAGGCGCTCACCTTCGGCCAGCTCGCGGGCGGCGACCGGACCATTCCCCACCCGGCGCGCCAGGCTCAGGGAAACGATCAGTCCGTACTCCGCCCACGTGGTCACCCGCATAGGCGGAATATGAACGGGGGCCGGGGTGATATCAACTCATGCACGGCTAGTGCCGTATCGCCGGCCCCACGCTGACGCCCACCTGAACCGCGAACACGTTCCCGCCGGAGCCAGGCTGGAACCACAGGAGCCGGCTGGAGAGGTTGTACAGCAGGCCGTTCTTTTCCATGTCGACTCCGAATCCGCCCTGGGCGCCCTGGGCGACGCCCCGGTCGGGACCCTGCGAGAAAAATCCCGCGAGCACCGGACCCAGCTCCCCGTAGATCCGCCCCCAGGCCGGCCGATACGACGCCTCGTATCCCGGCTGGAAGAGGATGGCGTCTTCGCTGCAACCGGTCCCGCTGCAGGTGCCCGTCATCTTGAGCGGCGCCCAATCCACTTCGAGGCCGAGGACGCTGGAAGCCTTCTTGGTATCGCGACGGAACCGGACGCCCAGCAGCGGACCCCGCCCCTCCAGGGGACCGGAGATCGGGATCAGAAAGGCCACTGACGGTCCGAGGGTGCCGCTCGTCATCTGCGTCACCCGTGGCGAGCCGATGAGCAGCGACACGTTCGCCCGCAGCTCGAGCGCTTGAATCGCGCTGTTGGGCACCTGGAAGAACCGTCCCTCGATCTGACCGCTGGCGTCCTTTCCTGCCGTGACGCGCAGACCCATCCCGAAGCCGAACCCGATCTCGGTCGTCGTCTGCGACGCGGAGCACGAGAGGCCCAGAAGCCCCTTGTCCGTATCGAGGACGCGCGCGATCCCGACCTCGGTGGACGCGAAGGGCGCGATGCCCGACGCCCCCACGGGGAAATAGTCATCGTCGAGACCGTAGAACGTCAGGTTCCGGGGACAGCTGGACGTGGCGAGATCGTTGTACCGCACGATCGAAAGTCCGGTCTCATCGTCGTCCGCGGTCAGGAGGGCGATCGTGCCGCCGTACGCCGTGAAGTGATGGCTCGTCCCGTTCGCATCGTCGAGCGACAGGGACGAGTAGATGGGTCCGATCCGGAGCGGGCGCTGGGCCGCCAGAGGCACCGCGATCCCCAGCCCCGCCAGGGCGAGCACCACGAGTCTCGTATTCATGCGGGGAAACTTCCGAAAAACGGCCCGGTGAGAGCCGTGATAGCTGTCACCGGGCCGCCGTGTCGAAACCTGTCGCAGGCTGAAAACAGTGCTACTTGAGGAGCAGCGCGACCACCAATCCCACCACGTTCATCCGAATGAGCCAGGCCCAGAAGGTCGCGTTGAGCAGACCGCGCGCCTTCACATACCACACCCCCGACCCGAGGGTCTGGAGGGCGATCGTGGGAAGCCAGAGCACGGTGGCGAACTCCATGCCGGCCAGGATCCCGCCACCCGTGACCCAGAGGGCCCCGCGGAACTGCTGATACAGATAGGCGAACAGGATTCCGAAGGCGAAGGCGAGGATGGCGGACTTCGCCATCGCGGGTCCCATGAACTTCTTCATTTCCTCAGGCGAGAGATCCAGCGCGAGATTTTCCATCCCCTTCGTGAATACCTTGCTCCACAGCACGAAATCGGCAATCCACGCGACGACGCCCCCAATCAGCCCGGCTACGATCCAGCTCATCGGCAGCTCCTTTGAGTGAACGGTCCGACGATCAGGACTTCTTGCGCTCTCCCGGCACTCCGGGCTCGGTCATGGCGCGGAGATCCAGCACCGTATCGAGCTCGGCACCCTTCAAGACGCCCTTCTCCGTCACCAGCTGACGCACGGTTTCGTTCTTGGCGAGCGCCTCCTTCGCCAGCTTGGCCGACGCCGCGTATCCGATCTTGGGCGCGAGCGCGGTCACCAGCGCTGGAGACCGGTCCAGCCAGTGGGCGCACATCTCCGCATCGGCCTCGATGCCGGTCACACAGCGTCCGGTGAAGATGGTCACCGCGCTGGTGAGAATGTGCATCGTGAAGAACAGGTTGTGCGCGATCACCGGCATCATCACGTTGAGCTCGAGCTGCCCCGCTTCCGCGGCCGCCGCGACCGCCGCGTCGTTCCCGATGATCTGGAAGCAGACCATGTTCACCATCTCGGCGATGGACGGGTTGACCTTCCCCGGCATGATGCTCGAGCCGGGCTGCACCGCCGGCAACGTGATCTCGGCGAGCCCCGTCCGGGGCCCCGACACGAGCAGCCGGATGTCATTCGCGATCTTGCCGAGATCGACGGCGAGGGTGCGGAGCGCGCCCGAGAGCGCAGAGGCGTCCCCCATGGACTGCATCAGCTGGAACCGGTCGGTGCCGGCGCGGAGCTCGAGCCCCGAAATCTTCTTGAGGTGACGAACCATCGCCTCGAAGTACGCGGGCTCGACGTTCAGTCCCGTCCCGACCGCTGAACCGCCGATGCCAAGCTCCCGGAGATCCTCGGCGGCCTGCGCGACGCGGCGCCGGTTGCGCTCGATCGTGTGCCCGTACGCGGTAAACTCCTGCCCCAGCCGGACCGGGGTCGCGTCCTGGAGGTGCGTGCGCCCGGACTTGAGAACCTGATCGAACGCTTTGCCCTTCTCGAGGAAGGACTTCGCGAGTCCGTCGAGCGCGCTGAGGAGCGCCGGGAGCTGAGCGAGAGCGCCCAGACGGATGGCCGTGGGAATCACGTCGTTCGTGGACTGCGCCATGTTGACGTGATCATTGGGATGGACCGGCGTATACGTGCCCCGCTTCTCGCCGAGCAGCTCGTTGGCGCGATTGGCGAGGACTTCGTTCGCGTTCATGTTGTGCGACGTGCCGGCCCCCGCCTGGTAGGGATCGACGACGAACTGATCGCGATGCTTTCCGGCCAGCACCTCGTCCGCCGCGGTGACGATCGCGTCCGCGAGCTTCGCGTCGAGGCGGCCCGTCTCCTTGTGCGTCAGCGCCGCCGCTTTCTTGATCCAGACGACCGCGGTGACGAATGCGGGAAGCGGGGCGAGGCCGGAGACCGGGAAGTTGATCCGGGCGCGCTCGGTTTGAATGCCGTAGAGCGCGGAGGCAGGAACCGGCAATTCGCCCAGGGGATCTTTTTCGTTTCTCGTGTCCATGGCGGGAATATAGACCGGGCTAGGGCCTGGCGCGCTTTCCGTACCCGATACTGAAGAGCTCCTTGGCCGCCTTGAGGCCGAGATCCCGGATCATCACGTAGCCACCAGCCACGGCGAGGATCACGATCGAGTACACGCGGAACAGCAGCAGCATCTCCACCTGCTGGTCGCCGAAATCGCCGGCGAAGCCTGAGTAGAACGCGGCCTCGATCCCCCCACCTCCCGACGGAAGGGGCACCACCAGCGGAGCGGCGAGAAGCGCGAGCGCGCCGAAGAACATCTCACTGAACTCGGGCGCATCGGGCATGCCGTAGGCGAGCGCCGGCAGGATCGCGGCCCGGGCGGCGAGAGACACCGCGGTGAGCGCGGCATTCGCGGCCATGACCCACCAAGGCGCGCGACGGACGTGTGCCCACGCCACGCGCCATTGGCGCCGGACCCGGTGCCGGATGGTGCCTCCACGCACGACTTTCTGGATCAGATAAATGGCGAGCAGCACGAGGAGCACAGCCAGTTCGATGACCACGAGGTCCGCGGCCAGGTGATGCCGCAACCAGCGCGCCGCCTGCACCTCGAAATCCGGGATGTAGTAGATCGCGAGCCCGGCGGCCATCACGAGAAAGACGGGCCACTCCGCGGCGACCTCGACGCCGAGCCCCACCAGCGCGGTCACCACCCGGAGGCCCGACTCCGTCATCCCGACGAAGCGGGCCGGCTCTCCCCCCAGACGGTTGGGGGTGACCGCCGACGCCACCTCGCCGTACAGGTTGAGCCGGATGGCCTGCCACAGCGTCAACCGCCCTCCCGCACACCACACCGAGAGCTGAATACGCCACGCGCGCACGAACACGTCCAGCCCCAGCAGCAGGAGTGCGAGGAGATGTGGAGCGACGATGTGCCAGCTAGTCAGAGCAGTCGCCGAGCGGATAGACGAAGCCGCAGTTCCAGCAGGGGTTCTTGCAGCCGCGCGCCTTGGGACGCACCTCCATCCCGCAGCGGAGACACCGCGGCCGGGGCTTAGGCGACTCCGCGGAGGAAGGGGTTGGTCCGGCGCTCGGCGCCAATTGTGGTTGCGGGTCCATGTCCCGTGTACACGATGGTGGAATCAGGGAGCACAAGCAACTCCCGTTCGATGCTGTCGATGAGCGTGTCGAAGTCTCCGCCCGGCAAGTCGGTCCGGCCGATGGACCCCTGGAACAGGACGTCACCGCCGAATACCGCCCCTTCCCCGACGAAGACGACATGCCCCGGGGAGTGCCCCGGCGCGTGGCGAACAGTAAACGACAGCGACCCGACGGTGAGCCGTTCTCCCGCTGCGAGCGCGCGATCCGGAGGACGCGGAGGGTCCGCCGTCAGGCCGAACCAGGACGCCTGCTCGGGCACGGCGTCGTACAACTCACGGTCAGCCGGATGCAGGTACACGGGCGCGCCCGTCTCGGTCGCGACTTCCGGAACTCCCAACACGTGGTCGATGTGAGCGTGGGTCAGCCAAATCCCTACCGGCTTGGCCGCCGCGGCGCGGAGCTTGTGCAGGATCAGACCCGACTGCTCACCCGGATCGATGATCGCACACTGGTTCGCGGCCTCGTCGATCACGAGGTAGCAGTTCTCGACGAACTGGCCACCCGGGATCTGGACGACCTTCACACCGGAACCTTGGCGTGGGACTCACGCCAGGACGCGAGGAACTTCTCGACCGCGATCGCCGCCGTGGTCGCATCTCCGACCGCCGTCGTCACCTGGCGAGTCACCTGCGCCCGCACATCGCCCGCGGCGAAGAGGCCGGGCACCGACGTCATCATCCGCTCGTCGGTCAGGAGGTAGCCCCCGGCGTCGTGCTTCACGTGCTCCGCCACGAGACTGGTGTTCGGCTTGAAGCCGATGAAGATGAACACGCCACCCACCGGGAGCGTCGAGCGCTCGTGGGTGTTCACGTCCTCCATCACGAGGTGCTGCACGCCCTTCTCACCACCGACGATCTCCGGCACGGTCTTGTTCCAGATGACCTCGATCTTCGGATTTCCGAGTGCACGCTCCTGGACGATTTTCGACGCGCGGAACTGATCCCGGCGGTGCACGATGTAGACCTTCGACGCGTAGCGGGTCAGGTAGTCTGCCTCCTCGACGGCAGCGTCTCCGCCGCCGACCACCGCCAGAACCTCGTTCTTGAAGAACGCGCCGTCACAGACCGCGCAATACGACACGCCCTTCCCCGCGTATTCCTTCTCACCCGGGACGCCAAGCTTCACGGGAGTACCGCCGGCCGTGAGAATGACCGCGGGAGCCCGGTAGGTCGGACCGCCGATGGTCGTCACGTTGAATCTGTCGTCTCCGGTCCGCGCGATCTGATCCACGGTGGCGGTGTCGATGCGGGCGCCGAACTTCGTCGCGTGATCGGCCATCTGCTGGGCGAGCTCCCATCCCTTCACGCTGGCGAAGCCGGGATAGTCCTCGATCAGGTCGGTGTTCAAGAGCTCGCCGCCCGGTGCACCCCGCTCGAGGGTCACCGCGTTCAGCATGCCGCGTCCCGCATACATCGCCGCGCAGAGCCCGGCCGGGCCCGCACCCACGATGATCAGATCGTAGTCCTTGATCTCCACGTCGGTCATCTCATCCGCCATTCCAGTCGTGGGGGATCTCCCTCCCCCGCCAGGGCCCGTGTCAGCTGCCCACGGAACGCCACCATTTCAAACTCTATGTCGGGATGCTGCGGCCCCGCGAGCTTCTCCACTGCCGCGGCCCCGACCTTCACCACTCCATGCCGGTTGCCCCGAGAGCGGTGCAACAGCGCCGCACAGGCCTGAATGAATCCCTGCCAGACCACCCGTTCCTCGGCCCGGTCTCTACCTATAGAACGCCAGACGGTTTCCAGGGCCTCATGGGCAAGCCAGTACTCGCCCTGGTTGAAAAGGTCTCGGGCGGTCTTGAGCTGCGCGGCCCGCGCTTCCGGGGTCAGGCGCGTCCCACGGCCAGGAGGTTGAGCGCTCCATGGCAGCTCGACACGGTACCCACGAGGACCGCGGCCGGTGCCCCGGTCTCGCCGGCCCGCGACACCACCGCATCCCCCGCCAACACCTGATTCACCGCAAACGTGCCCACGCCGAACACGTGGTGCTTGCAGACGAAGAGCGCCGGGCCGAACACGGGGCGCTCCCCCTCCCCCAACCGGGCCGTCAGCGCATGGATCGAGTCCGGCATCTCCCAGGTGCGCGCGGCCCCGATGGCCGGGCACGTCACCGGCTCGACACAATGGGTCGGGCAGATCCAGTCGGCATACGAGACATAGCGTGTCCGGTCATTCGCGGTGCGGTCGTACGGCGTGTCGAGCTCTCCCGGCACCGCCTCGACCGTCACCGACCGTCCAGGCCAGCGAGCCCGGGCCCTTCGCAGCACCCATTCGAACATCAGGTGCGGCATGTGCGGCGACGGAACGATGTAGTCGCCCGGCTGGCCATCGGCTGTGGCTTCGGCCGAACCCAGGTAATCGTCGAAGAACCCCGTCCAGTCGGCCGTCACGAAGGTGCGATCCGGAGCGGGCTCGAATTCTTTCCGCGCCTTGCAGTCTGCACTGCGATCCACGATCAGGACCCTGCGGTACGATGCCTTTCCCTTTTCCTTGGCTCGCGTGAGCTGGCCGGCGTAAAACGATCCGTAGCAACCGCCCCCGACGATGATCACGTCCCGCATTTCCACCGGTGCCGTCATCGAATCACCCGCCCGCCGTCGACGATCAGCACCGTCCCCGTCACGTAATCCGCGGTGAGGAGATACAGCACGGCCTGCACGACGTCCTCCGGCGTTCCCAACCGGCCCAGCGGTGTGGTCTCGGCAAAATGGGTGCGCGCCTTCTCGTCCCACTCGTCGGGCAGGAGCACCGCCCCGGGCGCGACCGCATTCACGGTGATGTCGGGCGCGAGAGCGCGCGCCAGGCCCTTCGTGAGCATCACCACGCCTGCCTTGCTCACATTGTGGGGCACGTACGCCGGCCACGGTTCGAACCCGGCGACGTCGGCCAGGTTCACCACCCGCCCGCGGGATCTCTTCAAGAAGGGGACCGCGCCCTGCGTCACGAAAAAAGGAGCGCGCAGGTTCAGGTCGATGGTCCGGTCCCACGATTCGGGGGTCACATCCGGCACGGCCTGCTTCACCATGATCGCCGCCGAGTTCACCAGGATGTCGAGTCGTCCGCCGAGGAGCGCGGCGGCCCGTCCCGCGAGGTCGCGGGCAGCATGCGCGTCACGGAGGTCCGCCGCGAGCGGCTCGGCTTTTCGCCCCAGCGCCCGGATCTGCTTCACGGTTTCGGAGCCGCCGTCCGCAGTGCCGTGGACGTGCACCGCGACATCGCATCCCGCACGCGCCAACCCCACCGCGATCGCCTGCCCCACCCGGCGGCCCGCTCCGGTCACGAGCGCGGCCCGGCCCTCGAGCGTCACCGGCGACTGCTGGACAGAGGGACGACCTCACCGCTGATGGACCGGGCCTCGTCGCTCGCGAGGAACAGCACGACGCGCAGCAGGTCGTCCATTTCCACGTAGGGGACGTCGGCCCCCATCGAGGAGACGTTTTCCGGTGTGCGGACCGACTCGGGAGCGACGGCGTTCACCCAGATCTTGGAGGGGGCGAGCTCGACGGCCAGCGACCGCGTAAGGCCCGCGACTGCGGCCTTCGCGGCCGAGTAGCCGCTCATCCCGCCGGCGGGATGCAATACGGCCACGGAAGCGAAGTTGACGATCGCACCGCCCCCGCGGCGCGCGAGCACGGGCGCCGCAGCCTGACAGAGATTGAAGGCCGTGCGGAAATTGATGGCGAAGGTCCGGTCGAGCTGCTCGGCGGTGATCCCGGCCAGCGGACCGGCGGCGAGGAATCCACCCGCGACATTGACCACCGCATCCAGTCCGTTGAACTCCTGCTCCGCCGCCTCGACCGCCCCCTGCGCGGCCGACGCCGTCGTGAGGTCACCCGTCACGCCGACCACCGGCACCCCGCCCTGTTCGAGCTCCGCCGCCCGGTCGTTCACGAGCTGCGGCTCGCGATCTGCGATCACGAGACTCGCACCCGCCCGACCGAATGCCCCGGCCACTGCGTGACCGATCTGACCGGGACGGCCTACCCCAGTGACGAGGACGACCTTCTTATCGAACGTGGGCACGGCGGCGCTCCAGGTTCTCGAGCCACTCGAGCGGGACGTCCATCCCGCCGAGCGGTGCGTGAGAAGAGCCTTCGTCCCCGTCACCGTGCCAATCCGACCCACCGGACACGGCGAGGCCAAGCTTCTCCGCGAGTCGCCCGAGGCGTGCCTCGGCCGCGGGCGAATGCCGGGGATGGCGGATCTCCACACCGTCGAGCCCGGCGCCTTGGAATTGCCGCAGCTGCGGCTCGGTGCCGTGCTCTCCGAGGTGTGCAGCGACAGCGACGCCGCCAACCTGGTGAATCAGTGTCGCCACGGTGTCCAACGTGGGAAGGGGCTTCGGCACGTAGCCGGGCTTGCCGCGCCCCAGAAAGCGGGCGAACGCATCGCTGAAGTCATCCGCCGCGCCGCGGTGGATCAGCGCGCGCGCGACGTGGGGTCGGCCCAGGGCCCCGTCCTTCACTTCCGATTCGACGTCGGCGAGATCGATCGGAACGCCGGCGCGCTGGAGACGGGCGACCATCTCGTGCCCACGCCGCTTCCGTGCTTCCCGAGTCTCGGCGAGAAACGCCTCGAGCGCCTGATGCCCGGGCGCAAGGAAGTAGCCGAGGAGATGCATTTCCCCCCAGGGCGCCTTCACGCTGAACTCACATCCGGGAATGATCCGCACGCCGAGGGGATCCGCGGCGGCGGTGGCGGCGCTTACGCCGTCGAGTGTGTCATGATCGGTGAGGGCGATGGCCACGAGGTTTGCCTCGTGGGCCCGCGCTGCGACTTCGGCTGGAGGACACTCCCCGTCCGACGCGGTGGAGTGACAATGCAGATCAACGTGCGCCGTAGGCGCTCTCCGGGGCGGTCCACGCGGGCTGCGACTGGCGGAACAGATCGAGCAGCTGGCGATCCGAGAGCTCGCTCAGGGCCGCCTCGGGATTCCGGCTGCCCATGGGTGTGAACCGGGTAAACCGGCGGCGGCGCGCGGCCCCCGTGCCGCACTGGAATACCACCCCGAACTGGTCCTTGTTGTAGACGGTGTCGTACCCGGACGGCGCGTACTCCCACATTTCGCCGTCGACCGTCAGCGTGCGTCGGGCCTGTGCCATCACGCCTCCGCGCCGGCGGTGAGGGGGACTTCGGACCACAGCTCCCACGCGTCGGGTGCGTAGGTCACCAGATTCTGCAGCTTCTTCTCCAGCTTGATCTCTTCCGGGAGCCGGGACGCCTGCGCCCGGTGACTCATCTCCGTCGGGCTCTCCGAGAACTCGATGAAGAGCTGGGGGTCCTTGGCGTTCCGGAACACCCAAATCCGCTGACCCCGGGCTTCCGCGAACTGGCAGAGATCGCGCAGGGTGGCGAGGTAGTCCCGCTCGTTGGGCGCAGGCACGCGCACGCGCGCCGCGGTCAGCACTTTCGCCATCGTCAGATCGCTCCTTCCGGGAACTCCTGGAGCATCTTCTTCACATCGGCCAGGAATTTGTCGCCGTCGGCGCCATCCACCACGCGGTGATCGTAGGACATGCTCAGCATGCCCATGGTGCGGATCGCGATGGTGTCCGTGCCGTCGGGCTGCGTGATGACTTTCGGCTTCTTCTCGATCGCCCCGACGCCGAGGATGGCGACCTGGGGCTGATTGATGATCGGAATGCCGATCAGGTCCCCGAAGACGCCCGGGTTCGTGATCGTGAACGTGCCGCGCTGAATGTCGTCGGGCGAGAGCTTCTTGGTCCGGGCCCGCTCACCGAGATCGTTGAGCGCCCGCGCGACGCCCATCAGGGACAGCTCGTCCGCGTGCCTGACCACCGGCACGATCAGACCCCAATCGAGCGCGACGGCGATACCGAGATTGATGTCGCGCCGGTAGATGGTGTTCTCGCCGGACACGGCGGCGTTGACGATCGGATGCTTGCGCAGGTTTTCGGCGACCGCCTTGGCGATGAACGCCAGGAACGTGAGGTTGACGCCCCGCTCCTGGTACGACGCCTTGGCCTTGGCCCGCAGCTGCGCCACCCGGGTGAAGTCGACCTCGAAGAACGACGCGACGTGCGCCGACACGCGCTTCGACAGGATCATGTGGTCGGCGGTGATCTTGCGGATCTTCGACCACGGCTCGACACGGTCGCCGGGCCAGGGGTCGACGGCCGGATGCTCGATCGGCCCCGATGAAGCAGCAGCCGGAATGCGCGGCGCGGCGGGCGCCCCCGCGGGCACCCCGCGCTCGATGTAGCCGAGTATGTCCTGCTTGGTCACACGACCGGCGTATCCGGTCCCGGAAATCCCTGAGATGTCGACCTGGTGCTCAGCCGCGATCTTCCGGACCAGGGGCGTCGACCGGCGGCGCAGCCGATCCTCGGGCGTCTCGTCCCCATTCGCCGGAACCGGCGCGGGGGCCTTCGGAGGAGGCGCAGACGGAGCCGTGGCGGCCGGAGCCGGCGCGGGCCTCGGCGCGGGAGCAGGCGCCGGGGCCGGAGCGGCCTTGGCGGCGGGGGCCGGAGCTGCCGGGGCCGCAGCGGGCGCCGAGCCTGCCGCGCCCTTCTCCGTTTCGATCACCGCCACCAGGGTCTGCACGGGCACCGTCTGCCCCTGCTGCACCTTGATCTCCGCCAGCACACCGGCGGTGGGCGCCGGAATCTCGGCATCGACTTTGTCAGTCGAGATTTCGAAGAGCGGCTCGTCCCGCTTCACTCCATCGCCGACCTTCTTGAGCCACTTCGACAGCGTGCCCTCGGCGATGGATTCGCCCATCTGGGGCATGAGGACGTCAACGCGAGCCATACTCAACTCTCCTAGTAATCAGCGAGCCAGCGCGCCGCGGTGACGATATCGTCCGTCTGCGGCAGCACGAAGTCTTCCAACGTCGGTGCGTACGGGATCGGCACATCGTGCGCCGTCACCCGCATGATCGGTCCATCCAGCCATTCGAAGGCCTTCTCGTTGATCCGCGCCGTGATCTCGCCGGCCAGCCCGCCGGTCCGGGTATCCTCGTGCACGATCAACACTTTGTTCGTCTTCTTCACGGTCTTGATGATCGCATCATCGTCGAGGGGCAGCAGCGTGCGCAAGTCGAGAACCTCGACCGACACGCCGTCCTTCTCGAGCGTCTCGGCCGCCTCGAGGGACTTCCACACCGTGGCGCCGTACGTGATGATCGAGAGGCCCTTCCCTTCACGCGCGATCCGGGCCGACCCGATGGGCGTGATGATTTCTTCGCCCTCGGGGAGCTGGTCCTTGATGCGACGGTAAAGCCACTTGTGCTCGAGATAGAGGACCGGATCGTCATCCCGGATCGCCGACTTGATGAGGCCCTTCGCATCCCGGACCGTCGACGGGTACACGATCTTGAGGCCGGGCGTGTGGAAGAACGCCGCTTCGGGGTTCTGGGAGTGGAACGGGCCGCCGCGCACGTACCCGCCGCAGGGGCCCCGAACGACCATCGGCGTGGGCAGGCCGGCCCGGTAGCGCGCGGTCGCGACGTAATTCGTCAGCATGTCGTAGGCGCACGAGATGAAGTCGATGAACTGCATCTCCGCGACGGGCCGCATCCCCAGGTGCGCCGCTCCAGCCGCGGCGCCGACGATGGCCGCCTCGGAAATCGGCGTGTCGATCACCCGGGATTCGCCGAACTGTTTCTGGAATCCCTCGGTCACCTTGAATGCCCCGCCATACGCGCCGACGTCTTCGCCCAGAATGAAGACGCGCTCGTCGCGCTCCATTTCTTCGCGAAGACCTTGCCGCAGTCCCTCGAGGAACGTGACCTCAGCCATTCATCCCCCGGAACCAGAGCCGCTCGGCGGCCGGCGGATCGGCGTACACGTCCTTCAATGCCGACTCGGCGGGCGGCAGAGGCTCGTTGACGCAGGCGTCGGTCGCTTGATCGATCTCGTCCCGCACGTCACTGTCGATGTCTTTCAGATCTTGCTCCTCGGCCCATCCGTTGGTGAGCAGCTGATTCCAGTAACGCTCGATGGGGTCGTTCTTGGCCCACCGTTCGATGTCCGCCTGGGCCACGTAGTGCTGGTCGTCGTGCTCGGCGTGCCCCTTCATGCGGAACGTCTTCACCTCGACGAAGTGAACGCCCTTCCCCATCCGGGCACGGTCGACCGCGTACTTCGCGGCTTCATACACGGCGAGCACATCGTTCCCATCGACCGTTACCGCCGGGATGCCGTACCCCTTGGCCTTGTCGGCGAGGTTTTTCACGGCGAACTGCCGCTCCGGCGTGGTCGAGTACGCGTAGCCGTTGTATTCACCGATCACGACCAGCGGGCACCGTTGCACGGCCGCAAAGTTGAGGCCTTCATGAAACGCACCCGTCGACGTCGCACCATCTCCGATGTACACGAGCCCCACGCGGGGCTCTCGTCGCATCTTGAATGTCAGCGTGATGCCCGCCATCACCGGCACCATGTCGCCCAGATGCGAGATCTGACCCAGGAAGCCCATTTCCAGATCGCCGAAATGGACGTTGAGCTCGCGTCCCCGCGTGGGGCTCTGGTCCTTGGCCATGTACTGGCGCAGGATCTGCGCGGGCTTCCCGCCCATGACCAGGAGCGAGCCGAGATTGCGGATCAGGGGGGACAGGAAGTCGCGGTGGCGGCCCCGCTCCAGGGCATAGGCGGAGGCGACCGACTCTCCCTCCTGCCCCAGGGATCGGAACAAACCGCCGATGACTTTGCTTTGTTTATAGAGGGCGGTGAGCCGCTCCTCGAGTGTCCGGGTAAGACGCAGAAACCGATAGATCTCGAGTAGCTGATCTCGGTTCAAGCCCGCCGGTATCGGGGGCGCCTTGGATGCGGACGTAGACCCGGGCACGTGTCGTAAATTGTGGTGGGCGTGAAAGTTGGGGACGTCAGAGGCTCAAATCAAGCGGAGGCAGATGTGTCAAGCACGACGCTCAATGTGTCCGGCATGACCTGCGGACATTGCCGGGATAAAGTCGAACGGGCGCTCAAGGGTGTGCCGGGAGTGTATGGCGCCGAGGTGGATCTCACATCGGGGACGGCCCAGGTGGAGACGAGCGACGAGGTACGCCCCGATACCCTGATCGACGCCGTACAGCGCGCGGGGTACCGGTCGGCGGTCGCCGCCTAGTAGGCGCCCCGCACCTGGTGCGAGGGATCGGCCTTCTGGTGCACGAGGGACAGAAAACGCTTCGCCACCTTGTCGAGCTCCGCCTCACCCACCTGATCGGTCGTCACATCGACGAAAGTGTAGTGCCCGCCTTCGGCGTTCACCGCAACGGAGACCTTTCCCATCGCGCCGGCGAATGACCGGCGCCGGTTCGTCTCCTCGGACGGAGCCAGCTTCCCGCCGAAGTAGGACTGCGCCGCGGCGAGGACTTCGTCAGGCGACAGGTGCGTCCGGTGGAAATACCGCATCGCGAGGGCTCCCGTTCAGATCGCCGGCTCATACCGGCGCAGGGTGAGACTGCTCAAGACCACCGACAAGCTCGACCACGCCATCGCCGCACTGGCGATCACGGGGGACAGGAGAAGGCCGGTTACAGGATACAGAATACCGGCGGCGACCGGAATCCCGATCACATTATAGATGAAGGCCCAGAACAGGTTGCGCCGGATGGTCGACAGGGTCCGGCGGGACAGGCCCACCGCGGTATCCACCGCCCGCAAATCACCGCGAATCAGTGTGACGTCCGACGCCTCGAGCGCGACGTCCGTGCCGGTCCCGATGGCGATTCCCACGTCCGCGCGGGCGAGCGCCGGCGCATCGTTGATCCCGTCCCCGACCATCGCCACCTTCCGGCCCTTCCGCTGGAACTTCCTCACCAGGTCGGCCTTCTGTGACGGCAGCACCTCCGCCACGACATCATCGATCCCGACTTCCTTCGCCACCGCCTCGGCGGCGCGCTTCGAATCACCCGACACCATCGTCACTTCGAGCCCACGCGCGAGGAGCGCCGTCACCGCGTCCCTCGCGCCCGACTTGATGGGATCGGCGATGGCGATGATGGCATAGACGGTGTTATTCACGACGACGATGACCGGCGACCGCCCCTCTCCGGCCAGCCGGTCGGCGTCATTCGCCAGGCCACCCAGATCGAGGGACCGCTCGCGCGCGTGGCGTAGAGAAATCACCTCGACGATCCGGCGATCGACCGTCCCGCGAACGCCGCGCCCTTCCATCGCCGCGAACTTGTCGACCGCCAGCATGGTCACACCCTTGGCCTTCGCGGCATCGAGAATCGCGAGGGCCAGGGGGTGCTCCGAGCGCTGCTCGACCGACGCCGCCCACTTCAGCACATCCGCCGGCGAGACCGACGCACCGTCACTGCGCTTGGCCGTGAGGATATGGGTGACCGCGGGGTGTCCTTCCGTGATCGTCCCCGTCTTGTCCAGGAGGATCGCCTTGATCCGCGACAGATTCTCGATCGCCTGCCCGCCCCGGATCAGAATGCCGAGCTCCGCGGCGCGGCCGGTCCCGACCAGGATGGCGGTCGGAGTCGCGAGGCCGAGAGCGCAGGGACAGGCGATGATGAGGACCGTGACGAACGCGACCGTGGCGAACAGGATCGCGGGCGATGGGCCGATGTCGAACCAGACGACGAACGCGGCGATGGCGATGGCGATGACGACGGGCACGAAGACCCCCGCCACGCGGTCGGCGAGCGACTGGATCGCCGCCTTGGACCCCTGCGCCTCTTCGACCATCCGGATGATCTGCCCCAGCGCCGCATCCTTGCCGACGCGAGTGGCCCGGAAGACCACACTGCCGGTGGTGTTCAGCGTGCCGCCGATGATCTCGTCTCCGACCTTCTTGGTGACGGGCATCGGCTCGCCCGTCAGCATCGACTCGTCGACTGCCGACACACCTTCCGTGACGATGCCGTCGACGGGGATCCGCTCGCCGGGCCGGACGATGACGAAATCGCCGACGACCACCGCCTCGACGGCCACATCCGACTCGGCGCTTCCGCGCCTGACGCGCGCCAGCTTCGGGCGGAGTCCCGCGAGCTTCCGGATCGCGGCGGAGGTCTGCCCCTTGGCCCGGGCCTCGAGCAGCCGGCCCAGCAGAATCAGGGCGATGATGGCCGAGACGGCTTCGTAGTAGACGTCCGCGGGGAGCCCGGCGCTGAGGAATACCCCTGGAATCAGCGTCGCCACCACCGAATAGAGGAAGGCAGACCCCGTCCCCACCGCGATCAGGGTGTTCATATCCGCGGTGCGGTGCTTCAGGCCGCTCCAGGTCGCCTGGTAGAACTGGCCACCCGACCAGACAATGACGGGGATGGTCAGGAGGCCCAGGACGCGGCGGATCCAGTCGGAATCAAGGGGCCACTTCCCCTGCACCATGTCCCGCAGCCGCTCGGACATGGGCATCAGAATCCGGCCCATCAGATCGAAGCGATGGAAGGTGTCGAGAGGCCGATCCGCCATCAGCAGCATGCCGCCCAGCATGGCGATCACCGCCACTACGGCGGCGAGGGCGAATTTCCAGGTGAGCGCCCTGATCTCGATCGCCCGGGCCACCTGCTCCCGTTCCTCGGGATCCTCCGACGGAATCGGCTCGGCCACCGTGAACCCGGCACCGCGAATGGCCGCCTCGAGATCCTGGGCCGAGGTGACACCCGGCACATACTCGACCGTCGCAGTCTCGAGTGCCTGATTGGCCACGACCTTCACCACGCCGGGCACCTGGGTCAGCGCCTTCTCGAGCGGCACGACACTCGGCGCGTAGTGCAGGTCCACGACCGAAATGGTCACCTTCGCGAGGCCGCAGTCGTATCCCGCCGAACGCACTGCCCGCACCATCTGTCCGATGCCGACACCCGCATCGTCATAGTCGACCGAAGCGCGGCCGGTGGCATAGTTGACGCTCGCGGCGGCGACGCCAGGCTGTTGGGCGAGCGCCTCCTGCACCGTGATGGCGCAGGACGCGCAGCTCATGCCCTCGATGGGGAGGGTGATCCGGGCTCTAGCCATGGGCGGGGTGCGGTGACGGAGCGGCTCGGCGTTCGGCATCGGCGGGCTCGACCACCAGACGTCCTTTCAGCATGCTCATCCCGCAACGAAACGGGAACTCGCCGGGTTCCCCGGGCGTGAATTCAATGGTCGTGTTCTGAAATGCCGGCAGGGCCTGGTCGATGCCGAAGTGCTCGAAGACTACACGTTCGGAGCAGTCCGCGGTCTCGTCGCGGTAAAACACCAGCCGCACGGGCTTGCCGGCCTGCACGAGAATGGTATCGGGAGAATACCCACCCTTTACCAGGATGCGGACTTCCTGAATGCCTTCGGCATCACGGGCGGCCGTGGGGGCCGCCCGTGATCCGAGGAAGTACCACAACACCCAGCCGATGGCGCCACCGCCGAGGATGGTGACGGCGAGCTGCACCCCGGTCATGCGCGGTTACTGCGACTCGATGCGCATGCCGTAGAAAGACCGCCAGACGAAGATCACCGACAGCAGGAAGAACACCGCCGAGATCGCCTCCGTCAGGCCCGTCCCCCGCTCTGCCGAGAGGGTGACGGCGAGCTCGACGGCCAGCAAGCCGAAGAGCGTCGTGAACTTGATGATCGGGTTCATGGCGACCGACGACGTGTCCTTGAACGGATCGCCGACGGTGTCGCCCACGACGGTGGCGTCGTGGAGCGGCGTGCCTTTCTGCTTCAGCTCCGTCTCCACGATCTTCTTCGCGTTGTCCCACGCG
>Ga0126371_10000577_pt1 | contig 30427 bp, 28 predicted proteins | sample PanSoiMetaPlot_4_FD_110145 | JGI IMG/M metagenome (GOLD analysis project Ga0126371, IMG submission 110145) | Tropical forest soil microbial communities from Panama - MetaG Plot_4 | ecosystem: Environmental > Terrestrial > Soil > Tropical forest > Bulk soil | place: Panama | collected 2016-02-17 | reverse complement strand
TAACGCCCGTACGGCTGAGCGCATCCGCTGACGCGGTCGGCGGGGAGACTTTGGAAGCGTTTCCATCACACCCGGTGGAGTGCGGATAGCTAGTATCGCCGTCCCATCGGATATCAGAGAGTCGAAATCGAAACGAGAGTTACTGTAGCGCCAAAAAGCGAGACCGCTGGCCTCGTAGATTAGGCTCAAACCATCGGGCGGCCGACAACACACGGCGAAAAGTCCGCGGGATTTCAAGATCCCGTAGCCCAGCCGCCCCGCAACGTCCGTATCTCCCTTCACCGAGCCTTCGTGTCTCTTACCCCACTCCCTACCCACCCTTGCGCCCGACTATGTAGCATGCTACATTCTGTCAAAGAGATTCGCATGCCCGCGCAACTTTCCCTCACTTCGGCCATCATTCTCCTTTCCATCGAGAATGGCCGCCGGTACGGTTTTGAAATCATGGAGGCCACCGGGTTGCCGAGCGGCACCATCTATCCCGCGCTGCGGCGGCTGGAAACTTCGCACCTGATCTGTTCCGACTGGGAATCCGCCAGGACGGCCGAATCGCAGGGCCCGCCGCGCAAATATTTCCGCCTCACGGTCGCAGGACGATCGTCCCTTGCCGCCGCCGGGAAGCGCTTCCCAGCCGTGGCCCAACTAAAAGGATGAACCGTGCGGAGCGAAGACACATACGCGGTTCCACGGTCGAGCAGGTGGCTCATCGGAGTCGCTGCCCTGCTCGCCCCGCCGGGCCTGCGCAAATCCTGGAAGCGCGAGTGGCTCGGTGAGCTCTGGTACGGCTACGAGACGCTGCGCCGCGCGGGAGCCTCGCGCCAGCGCGCGTGGCGCCGCGTCACCGGATTCGCGCTCGGCGCTTTCATCGACGCGAGCGACCTGCGCATGGAGCGTCTCCGCGTCCGCGCCGATCGCCGCAGCCTGGTCCGCCACCCGGCCTTCTGCCTTGCCTCCCTGCTGGTCCTGTTTCTCAGCATCGGCGGTTGGACCGGCGGCTTTCGCCATGTGCGCGCGGCTCTCGCTTTCGATTATCCCGGCGCTGACCAACTGGTGCTGCTCTCACGCCCGCTCGGCGTGCTCGGCATGCAGGTCCCTGCCAACGCCGAGCAGGTTTCCACCTGGGTCGAATCGAGCAAGTGGTTTGGAGACGTCGCCGGTTTTGTACTACGCCGCGACACTCTCGAAGTCACTCCAAATTTCTTTTCCGTGCTGCACGTCGAGCCTTCTCCGGATTTCCACTTCCTCGGCCATTCCGTCCGTACCGTCAAGACGCTCGACGGCGCGCGCCTTCCCGCCCATTACAGCGGGGCATTGGCCCGCCTGAAACATCCGCAAGACCGCAAGGCCGCCGAAGCCCACTTCGCCACGTTCTCGATTCTTGAGGGCGCTCACGTGAATGCCATGTTTTTGCAGCAGCGCGACCGCTGGCCGCTCTACTTCGCGGGCGTGGTGTCGGCATTCTTTCTCGCTGCCGGTCTTCTGCGCATCCGCAGACCCTCGCGCTATGTCGCGTTCTTCGTTGGCAAGACCGCTCTGCTGTTGGCGCTAGTCGCCGGGTGTTGGGCCGAAATCGCGGCCGCGCTGCCCATTCCGATTACCGGCGGCATAGACGCCGGTACGGCGGCGCCGCTGATTTTTCTGCTTCTGGTAGGCGAGGCTTTCGTCTTGCGCTGGTGTCTGGACGATCAGGCCTCGCGCTGCCCGGTCTGCTGCCGCCTCGTTTCAATGCCGGTCACCGTCGGCTCGCGCAGCAGCCTGATCCTCGACCGGCCCGGCGTCCAATTCCTCTGCCTGCGTGGACACGGCACTTTACTGCTCTCCGACCTGCGCGCCTGCACCGGTGAGCGCTCGCGCTGGACGCCCGCCGACCGCTCGTGGCACGACGTCTTCGTCCAGGGAAAAGCCGTATGACGCCCGTCCTCGAGGCTTGCGGACTCACCAAGCGCTACGGCGCCGCAACAGCCGTGCGCGACGTCAGCTTTCGCATTGGCGCCGGCGAAGTCCTGGGCGTGCTCGGTCCCAACGGCGCGGGCAAGAGCACCATCGTCAAAATGGTGACCGGGCTACTCGACCCCTCGCGCGGCGCAGTGCGTTTCCACGGCGCGCGCATTGGCGATAACCTCGGCGGCTTCAAGCGCAGCCTGGGTTATGTCCCCGAGCAGGCCGACCTCTACGGTTTCCTCACCGGTTGGGAATACCTGGAATTTGTGGCCACGCTCCGCCGCCTCCCGCGCGCACAGTTCCGCGAGAAAGCGGCCGCCTTGCTCCAGAGCTTCACGCTCTACGACAGCCGCGATCTCCCCATCAATTCGTACTCGAAGGGTATGCGGCAGCGCATTGTGTTGATCGCGGCGCTACTTCATGACCCCGAACTGCTGGTGCTCGACGAGCCGTTTTCCGGCCTCGACGTTACCAGCGCCCTGGTGCTGCGCCGCGTCATCGCGCGCCTGGCCGCGGACGCACGGGCGATCTTCTTTTCCTCGCCCGTTCTGGAGCAGGTGGACCTGCTGTGCTCTCATCTGGTGTTGCTGAAGGAAGGCTCAGTGGCAGCCGCCGGGCCGATGCAACAGGTGCGCGCGCAATTCAACGGGGCGGGCCTGGAAGCCGGCGTGATGCAACTGACGGAGCAGAGAGATGTCGACCGCATTGCTGACGAAATCGTGGCTGCCGTTTGCGCACCGGCCCGCTAGCGTCTTCGCGGGTTGGCGCCAGCGCTTCGAGCAGCATCCGTTCCCGCGGCTGGTCGTCCACTTCCTGGCGCGCCTCGTCCGCGCAGGCGACGACACAGCGTCCACGGAGTTCGAACTCGGCGCGGGCGGCCTGCTCGGGCTGCTCGCCACCCCGGGCGCGTTCGCATCCTTGCTGCTGCTCGACAAATATTTCAACTCCAGCCTTCTCGACTGGCTGCTCCACCGCAAACACCAGGACATCTATATTCTCTCGGCGCCCGACAAGTATCTGTTCGTGTCGCTCGCGATGGCGATAACTGGAATCGTCACCGTCCTGAAATGGGACCGCATCGTGCCCGATGCTCAGGACTATCTGAATCTGGCGCCGTTGCCGGTCCGGCCGCGGGCTGTGTTCACCGCTAACGCCGCCGCCATCGCAATTGCGGTGCTGGTGCTCTCCGTAGACGTCAATGGCGTGTCTGCCGTACTGTTTCCGTTCTTTGTTGTGTCCGCCGCCGAGCCCACCTTGGCAGCGTACTTTCAGTTTGTCGCGGTGCATGCCGCGTGCATGATCCTGGCCTCGATCTTCACGTTTTGCGCGGTATTTGCGCTGATGGGCACATTGTCCGCGTTGCTGCCGCGAGCCGTGTTTCGTGCGGTATCGGCGTGGGTGCGGGGCGCCGTGCTGGTCGCATTCCTCGCGCTCCTCGCCGGGGCGTATGCGGGCCCGGCGGCGGTGGCTCGCGCGGCCGGCGCCCGCGGAATCCAGCTGATGCCCTCTTTCTGGTTCCTCGGTCTCTATCAAAGCTGGCAGCACCGGTACACTTCCGCTCTCACGCCGGCAACTGCTATGGCTCTCCCTGCGACTGCCGCCGCGTTTGTCCTCATGCTCCTGGCGTACGGTTTGAGCTACCGGCGCCGGTTCGCGGAAGTGCTCGACTCCGGGCAGCAGCCCAGCCGGCAGCAGCTACGCCAGTTGTCGCTCAGATTTCTGGATCTTTTCGCCTTACCCTTCCAAGGCTTCCCCCGCGCGTGCCACCAATTCGTCGTGCGGGCGATGCTCCGCAACGAAGCGCACCGCCTGTGTCTCGCGGTGTCGATCACGTTGGGCTGGCTGGCCGCGCTGCGCGATATCAGCCAGGGGGGAGACGTGGGTGTGGTGCGCGCTCCCTTTGCGGCCGCGTACCTGCTCATCCTCGGCGTGCGCGTGGCCTTCGAGATTCCTGCCGGCGTTCCCGCCGGTTGGGTTTTCCGGGCGGTTCTCGACCCGCGCGAAAACGAGTCCCGCGGCATGGCGCGCCAGATCATCCTCGGGTTCCTGGCGCCGGTCGTTCTGGCGCCGTGCTTCGCGGTCTCGGCATGGAAATGGAACTGGAGTCTCGCCGCGCTCGAGACGGCCTGCGTGCTGGCCATTTCCCTGTGCCTGATGGAGGTTCTGCTGGCGGGCTACCGCAAGATCCCGCTCACTTGCCCCTTGCCGGGCTTTCGCGATCATTTTCTGTTACTGGTCCTCGTGCACGTCCTGGGATTCGAACTGTTCACTTGGGCGGGGAGCGCTCTCTCCCGTATCATTCTCGCCAGCCCGCCGCTGTTCCTTCTGGTGCCCGCCTCCATGTACGGCGCTTGGTTCTGGAATCAGCTCCGGCTCAAAGAGGCTCGCGAGGCCGGAGAGCTCGAGCCAGGCCTGACATTTGAAAATCTGCGACGCCCCGCAGTGGAATGCCTGAACCTGCTCGACTAGGTGGCAGAAGCGGCAGACTTGCTCGGGCGCCACGACGAACAGAGCGGGTGTACGGCACTCATCGGCGCTCCCGTTCCATAATGATTTCAGATTCCACGTCCCAATGAAACTCCTCCGCACACTCATCCTGCGCCCGCTGCGCCGCGACCGACTGCGCACCGCGCTCACCATTCTCGCGGTGGCATTGGGAGTAGCGGTGGTAGTGGCGATTGACCTGGCGGGCGACGCCGCCACCGGCTCTTTCCAATCCTCGATGGAGACGCTAGCCGGCAAGACCGATCTCGAGATCCTGGCTAACGGCGGCGTCGACGAAACCTGGATCGCGCGCCTGGCTGCGCTCCCGGTGAACGCGCGCTTCGCTCCCGTGATCGAGGCGCAGATCGACCAACCCTCGATCGGATCTGTGACGCTCTACGGAATCGATCTCGCCGGACTTCCCGAAGATGCCGCCATCGTTTCCGCGGGCTTGGCAAACCGTCTCGGTGTTGCCACGCATGACCGGCTGGTGCTTCCCATCGGGCCGTTCACTGTCGAGCGGCTCGTCGACGCGGGCGCCGCTGAGTTCCTCGCCATCGATATCGCCGCCGCGCAGAAGGCTCTTCACCGCTACGGCAAGCTCGATCGCATCGATGTGACGGCGGAGCACGGGGAAGAGTTCTCCCGCGTCGAGAATGCCGTCAGAAACTTGCTCCCGCCCGGATATCTGATCGAAAAGCCCGGCGTCCGCAATGAAGAAAACCAGCGCATGCTGCGCGCGTTTCGCTGGAACCTGCGTGTGCTGAGTTACATTTCCCTGGTTGTCGGCGCGTTTCTGATCTACAACACCATCTCGGTGAGCGTAGTCCGGCGGCGCGCCGAAATCGGCATCCTTCGCGCCATGGGCGCGAGCCGTTTCACCGTCTTCACTCTTTTTCTCGCCGAAGCATTGATCCTGGGCCTGGCGGGCGCCGCGATCGGAATCGGCTTGGGCCGGCTGCTGGCCGGTGGAACGGTCGGCCTAATCGCCGGCACGGTCAACGCGCTCTATACCACCAGCCGGCCCGGCTTCGTGGTGCTCACAGCCGCAGAAGCCTGGACAGGCATCATCGCGGGCGCGGTGGTCGCGTTTCTTTCGGCGTTCGTGCCCGCGCGCGAGGCGATGCGCGTCCCGCCGACCGAAGCCATGAGCCGCGGCGCTCACGAGCATCACGCTCGCCTGCATTGGCGGCGCGCTTTGTCGGGGGCAGTGGTACTGGCGGTTCTCGCGGCGCTTGCTTCGCGAGCTGCGCCCGTCAATGGCAAGCCGGTTGGCGGATACGTGGCGGCGCTGCTGGCGGTCGGCGCAGCGGCCCTCGCTTCGCCCGCGGTGGTGCTCGCCGTCAACCGTCTGACGTCATTCGCGGTGAGGCGGCGCGTGGAAGGCCTCCTGGCCGGCCGCAGCCTAGCCGCGTCGCTGTCGCGCACTTCGGTAGTGGTGGCGGCGCTCGCTACCGCCATTGCCATGATGGCGAGCGTCGGTATCATGGTGGCCAGCTTCCGCGAGACCGTGACGCTGTGGCTGGATGTGCAGCTTCGCGCCGATCTCTACGTCGCGCCGGCAGGCCGCGTCGCTGCCGGCGAATATCCGCCGCTTCCGGCTGGCACGCCGGCGATCCTGGCTGCGACGCCCGGCCTCGCCGCAGCCGATCTCTTTCACGCGCTCGAATTTCATCACCACGGCGAGCGCGCCACGCTCGGCGGCGGCAATCTGGACATCGTCCGCCGCTACGGCCGTCTGCGTTTCCTGCCGGGACAGGATCGCAACGAGATCCTGCAGTCCCTGCCAGGCCACGACCGCGCGATCGTCAGTGAGCCATTCGCCAACAAGCACGGCATCCGCGCCGGCGACCGCCTCACGCTGCCCGTCGGTTCGCAGAACATCGTGGTCACTGTCGCCGGTGTGTATTACGAATATTCCAGCAGCCAGGGATTTGTGCTGCTCGACCAGTCCACTCTGCTGAAGTATCTGCCGGGGCAGCCGCCCACCAACGCCGCGATTTACCTGAAACCCGGCGTCGATGCCGCAGCGGTGCAGCGCGAGATGCAGCGCCGGACTGCAGGCCTGGGCGTGAGTATTAGCCTCAACCAATCGCTCCGCCGCAATGCGATTGTCATCTTCGACCGCACCTTCGCCATCACCTGGGCACTGGAAGCCGTGGCCATCGTGGTGGCGATGCTGGGTGCGGCCAACTCGCTGCTCGCGCTGGTGCTCGATCGCCGCCGCGAGCTCGGCCTGCTGCGCTATCTCGGCGCTTCCTCGCGCCAGCTTCGCGGCATGATCCTCGTGGAAGCCGGGTTCCTCGGTATCCTGGCCACGGCGGTCGGATTGGCGCTGGGGTTCGCTCTTTCGCTACTATTAATATTCGTAGTCAACAAACAGAGTTTTGGCTGGACGATCCAGTTTCATCCCCCTGTAAACCTGCTGGCGGGCGCGCTGCTGCTGGTGTGGTGCGTGACGGTGCTTGCTGGATTGTACCCGGCGCGCGTGGCCGCGCGGCTCGATCCGATTGACGTGATACACGAAGAATAATGCTGGAAAACGACACTCCCCGGGCGCTGGAAGAAGCGTTGCGCGCGCTCGATCGCGAGTTTGCCGCGCTGCCGGATTTCCAAGCTCCAGCCGCCCGCGGCATCGATTCCGTGATGACTGAAGTTGCCGCGCGCCTGGGCGACAACTTTCCGTACTTTCATCCGCTCTACGCCGGCCAGATGTTGAAGCCTCCGCATCCGGTGGCTCGGGCCGCGTACGCTCTGGCGACGTGGATTAACCCCAACAATCACGCGCTCGATGGCGGCCGCGCCAGTTCGGGCATGGAGCGCGACGCCGTCGCGCAGATCGCCGCCATGTTCGGCTGGCAGGAACACCTCGGCCATCTCGCAGGCGGCGGCACCATGGCCAACATGGAAGCGCTGTGGGTGGCCAGCCTATTGCGTCCGGGTAAGAAGATCGTGGCTTCATCGCAGTCGCACTACACGCACGAGCGGATCAGCGGCGTGCTGCAGCTTCCGTTCGCGAAGGCGCCTGCCGATACACGGGGCCGCCTCGATCCGAAGGCGCTCGAATGCATGCTGAAGGCCGGCGACATCGGCTGCGTGGTGGCGACTCTCGGCACCACCGCTACCGGCTCCGTCGATCCTCTGCCGGAGATCCTCGCGTTGCGCGATCGGTATGGCTTCCGCGTCCACGTGGACGCGGCCTACGGCGGCTATTTTACGTTAGCCGACAATCTGGGCCCGGAAGCCCGCGCCGCATTCGACCGCGTCGCCGACGCTGATTCCATCGTCATCGATCCGCATAAGCACGGGCTCCAGCCGTATGGCTGCGGTTGCGTGCTGTTTCGCGATCCAGAGGTCGGGACACTGTACAAACACGATTCGCCGGCAACTTATTTTTCGTCCCGGCAGCAGCACCTCGGAGAAATTTCGCTGGAGTGCTCGCGCCCGGGCGCCGCGGCCGTGGCTTTGTGGGCCACAATGCGGCTATTGCCCTTGGCCCGCGGCGGAGAATTTGCGCGGAATCTCGCGGCATCCCGCCGGGCGGCTCTGGCTTTGCACGCGCGCCTGGCGACGGACGCTCGCTTCCTCACTCCCATCGAACCGCAGCTCGACATCGTAGTGTGGACACCGCGAACCGGCTCGGCGCAACGGATTTTTGATGAGGCCGCCAAACGTAATCTGCACTTGGCGCTGGCGCGCCTGCCCGGAGCGTGGTTTGGGCAGAAAGATGAAGTGCTCGCCCTGCGCTCCGTCTTGATGAAGCCCGAACACGAACAGTGGATCGGCCGCATCTGGGAAATACTGGATCAAGTCACCAACGCATGAACAGCACCAACGCATCCATTCGCAACATCGCCATCATCGCGCACGTCGACCACGGCAAAACCACGCTGGTCGACGCCATGCTCAACCAGAGCGGCATCTTTGGGTCGCACGAAGAGCACATCGAACGCGTCATGGACTCCAACGAGCTCGAGCGCGAGCGCGGCATCACCATCCTCGCCAAGATCACCGGCATCCGCTATCAAGGCGTCAAAATCAACATCGTCGACACGCCCGGCCACAGCGATTTCGGCGGCGAAGTTGAGCGCGCGCTCAAAATTGTCGATGGCGTCATGCTGCTCGTCGACGCCAGCGAAGGCCCGCTCCCGCAGACGCGTTACGTACTCATGAAAGCGCTCGAGGCCAAGCTGCCGCCCATTGTAGTCATCAACAAGATCGACCGGCCCGACGCCCGCGTGGCGGAAGTGCTCAACGAGATTTACGACCTGTTCATCGATCTCGACGCCACCGAGGACCAACTTGACTTCCCAGTGCTGTACGCAGTGGCCAAGACCGGCGTGGCCAAAAAGTCGATGGAAGATCCGTCGAATGACTTGCGACCGCTGTTCGACGCCATCGTGCAGCACATCCCGTGCCCCGGCGGCGATTTCGAAGACGTACTGCAGATGATGGTGGCCAACCTCGATTACAGCGATTATCTTGGCCGCCTCGCCATCGGCCGGGTCTTTTCCGGCACGCTGCGGCACGGTGACGAAGTCGCAATCGCCAAGCGCGACGGCTCGATGCACAACACGCGCATCACCAAGCTCTATTCCTTCGAAGGCCTGAAGCGCGTGGACGAGACCATCGGACGCCCGGGGGACATCCTGGCTATCGCCGGCGTGGAAGGCATCACCATTGGCGAAACCGTAACCCACGTCGAAACTCCCAAGCCGCTGCCGCAAATTCATATCGATGAACCCACCATCGCCATGGCGTTTACGATAAACACATCTCCCTTTTCCGGAAGGGAAGGCCAGTGGGTCACATCGCGCAACCTGCGCGACCGGCTCGACAAGGAACTGCTTACGAATGTGTCGATTCGAGTGGAGGAATTGGGGCACGACACCTTCAAGGTGATGGGCCGCGGGGAACTGCAGCTCGCCATCTTGATCGAGATGATGCGGCGCGAAGGCTACGAACTGGCCGTCGGCCAGCCGGAAATTCTCACGCGCACCGTGGAAGGCAAGGTCAAGGAGCCGGTGGAACACCTGACCATCGATTGCCCAGAGACCTTCATCGGCGTGGTGATCGAGAAACTCGGCCAGCGCAAGGGAAAGATGATCAAGATGGTGAACCACGGCTCGGGCCGGGTCCGCCTCGAGTTCCATGTGCCGTCGCGCGGCTTAATCGGGCTGCGCAGCGAAATCCTCACCGATACGCGGGGCACCGCCATCATGAACTCGCTGTTTCACGGCTACATCGATTGGCAAGGAGACATTCCCACCAGACCGACGGGATCGCTGGTGGCGGACCGCCCCGGTAAAGTCACGGGTCATGCCGTGTTTAACCTGCAGGAGCGCGGCGAGATTTTCGTAGAGCCCGGCACCGAAGTCTACGAAGGCATGATCATCGGCGAGAACGCACGCGAAAAAGATCTCGACGTGAACATCGTCAAGGAAAAGAAGCTCACCAACATGCGCGCCTCCACCGCGGACGAAGCCATCCGCCTGGTCCCCCCGCGTATCTTGAATCTCGAGCAAGCCATCGAATTCATCCGCGATGACGAGTACGTCGAAGTAACACCGCAATCCATCCGCCTGCGCAAGAAGATCCTGAAATCCAACCAGCGATAGCCCACCGGCAATTGTAAAATCCCGGATCTGTTACTCCCAATACCCTAGCGCCGGGACGTGCCAGTGTGTACTATATGTTCATCAATTTCGGATCGGAATGAGCCGGAATTGGGAGAAAAGGCCCGCGAGTCACCTGCCACGTGCTTCCGGGCATTGGGGTTTGGGGGTCAGAATATGCGCAAGTTGAAACTGGGAGCAGCCGCTCTCTTGTTAGTCGCTGGAAGTCTCTTCGCGCAGGTCTCCGGTGGTCTGGCCGGAACCGTCATCGATCCGAGCGGAGCGAGCATTCCAAACGCAAGAGTCAGCCTGGTGCTCGCCGGCGGAGCCACCGCTGCGCTGACCGCGAACACGAACGCGGAGGGCATCTTCGATTTCATTGCGGTCCGGCCGGCTCTGTACCAGCTCGAAATCGAGGCCGCCGGCTTCAACAAGTTCACCCTGGCCGACGTGAAAATTGACCCGGTGCGCGACCTCCAATTGCCGCCCATCACCCTGACGCTGGCGGCGGCCGGCCAGAGTATCGAGGTCACGGCGAATACCGCGAACGTGGATCTGGCTTCGGCCGAGGTGTCCCAGATCGTGACTCAATCGCAGATTACCAACCTGCCCGTGCTCAATCGCCAGGTCTCGAATCTGTTCAACACCCAGGCGGGCGTTACACAAAACAACCGGCAGAGCACGGTGATCAACGGGATGCGGCCCAGCTTTACCAACATCACTCTGGACGGTGTGCTGGTTCAGGACAGCGTGCGTACCAATGATATCGATCTGATTCCCAACCGGCTCACCATCGCACAGGTGGCGGAGTTCACGGTGTCGACCACCAACGCCAATCCGACACTGGGCGGCGGGTCGAGCACAATTGTTCTGACGACGCCCTCGGGCACCAACGAACTGCACGGATCCGGCTACTGGTTCAACCGCAACAACTACTTCGCCGCCAACAATTGGTTCAATAACAAGAACGGTATCGGTGTCCCCTTCCTGAATCTCAACGAGCTCGGAGGCACTGTTGGCGGACCGATCAAAAAAGACAAGCTCTTCTTTTTCGGCTCTTACGAAGCGTATCGCCTGAAAAGGCAGACTCCGCGGACAAACACCATCCCGACCGCAACCGCCAGGCAGGGCATCCTGCAGTATCCGGTCAACGGAACGATTCAGCAGTTCAACGTGCTCGCGCCCTTTAACCTGAAAGCCAGCCCACTGGTGCAGAGTTATTTGTCGCAGGTGCCCACGGCCGGAAACAACAACGCAATCGGTGACGGTCTCAATACCACCGGATACAGTTTTAATGCGCAGAACAATATCACCCGAGACAACGTCACCGTGAAGGGCGATTACAACCTCTCGCCCAAGAATGCGTTTTCCGGAAGCTTCAACTGGAATCGCGATATTACCGATCGCAACGACGGCAATGGTGGTTCTACCGGAGGCTACTACACGGTAACTCCGCCGACATTGAACAACAATCGCATCAAGCTGGTGTCCGGTTCTTGGCGCTGGAACCCCACGCCCACCCTCACCAACGAATTGCGCGGCGGGTTCAACTACAACTACGTTCCTTTCGAGGTCAGGACCAAGCCCCCCTCTTCCATCGTGGCCGGCTTCTTTTTCACGTCGCCCATAGAGACGGCAGAACTGGGCGAGGGTCGTGACGTGCATCAGTACAACCTGCAAGACAACGCCCAATGGGTGCGCGGCAAGCACGCGCTCTCGTTCGGCTTCCAGACGTCGCAGATCAAGGCTTACAGCTGGAATTACAACGGCACTGCTTCTACCAACTCGGTGATCCCGTTGTATACCATCGGGATCGCGTCGAACTCGCCATATGGATTCACTCTCGGTCAGATCCCGGGCGCCAATTCGACGTATACCACTACCGGGAACAACATCCTGGCTTCGATTGCCGGGCTGGTCATGACGGCCGGGCAATACTTCAATCCAACCAGCCCCACTTCGGGCTTCGTGGCGGGAGCGCCGTCGGTTCAGCACCAGTCATGGGATCAATATGCCTTGTACGTTTCCGACAATTTCCGGGTTCGCCGGAACCTGACTCTGACGCTGGGCCTGCGTTGGGATTACTTCTTGCCGGTCGCCGAGACCGATGGGCTGGCAGTCACCCCGCATTTGATCAACAACAACGCTGTCGCGACTCTGCTGGGCAACGCCACTCTGGATTTCTCTGGCACTTCCAGCTATCCGTTCTACAAGAAGGACCTCAACAACTTCGCTCCCAACGTGTCGCTGGCTTGGGACCCATTCGGCAAGGGCAACACGTCCGTTCGCGCCGGCTTTAACATCGCCTACGTCAACGACAACTATCTCAACGATGTCTACAACATCTTCGCGGTCAACAACGGGTTGAGTACGGCCTTGCAACGGGCGAACCTGAACGTGACTGCCGACAGCTTGCCCGCCATCGCGCCGCCGCCGTTTGGTCTGCCTACCACGACTCTGGCCCAATTCAACCTCAGCCCGAGCTCCCCTCCCGTGGAGGGTCTGGTCGATCCCAATCTGGCCACTCCCTACGTGGAACAGTGGGTCCTGTCGCTCGAGCACGAAGTGAAAGGGTGGGTGTTCGAAGGCCGGTACGTCGGCAATCACGGAGTCAAGCTCTTCCGCGGCATCGATTTCAACCAGATCAACGTGCGCCAGGGTGATTTCATCGCCGATTTCAATCGCGCGCGCAGCAACGGTTTCGCGGCCGTGAACGCGGGACAGCAGTTTGCGCCGCAGTACAATCCTGCGATCCCTGGAAGCCAGCCGTTGACTTTCCTCACCACGCTGCCCGGCGTCGCGCTCACGAATTCGACGCTGGTCGGCAATATCCGCACTGGTGAGGTCGGCACATACGCCCAGAATATCCAAAGCTTGTATCCGTACCCCCAATCCAGCTTCTTCCCCAATCCGTATTTACTGTATGCGGAAGAGATGACCAATCGGAGCACCTCGAACTACAACGCGATGCAGCTCGAGGTGACCAAGCGCACGCGCAGCGGTTTTCAGTTTCAGGCCAACTATACCTTCGGCAAAGCACTTACTGATGCGAATGCGCTTCGAGCCTTGGATCCGCAGATCGACAATGCGAGCCCGAGCGTGGAGCGAGCTCGCGCCGACTTCGACCTGACCCACTCCTTCAAGTTCAACCACTACATTCCGCTCCCGATCGGAACCGGTCATCGCTTTAACTCGACCAAGCCCGGCCTGAAACAGGTGCTCGACGGGTGGGCGCTGAGCGGTTTCGGCGTCATTCAGACCGGAAGCCCGGTGTCAATTCTGTCGGCGCGCGGCACCATCAATCGGGGAGCGCGGTCGGGGCAGAATACGGTAGACACGACGGCAACCATCGGCCAGCTCCAGGCTGCCACCGGTCTTTTCATGACCGGCAACGGCCCATACTGGCTGGACCCGTCTCACATTGGCCCCGACACGCGCGGGGTGGCGGCCGATGGTGCAGGGCCTTTCCCCGGCCAGCTGTTTTTCAATCCGCAAGCCGGCACGCAAGGATCGCTGCAGAAGCGGGCGCTCGACGGGCCGCCGTACCGGAATTACAATTTCGCCGTGGTTAAGAATTTTAAAATCACGGAGCGGCAGGCGCTGGAGTTCCACGCAGATTTCTTCAACGTCTTCAATCACCCCAACTTCACTACGTTTAGCTCCACGACCGGCAGCTACGATTACAACGTAAATAACACGGCTTTCGGCCGTATCACTACGCAAAACACCTCGAACGATGGTGTAGGCCCGCGCCTGATTCAATACGGCCTGTATTATCGATTCTGACCGAGGGCCGTGGTAAGATCGGGGCAGAAATGCGCCGGTCGTTACTACTGGCCCTGACTCTGGCAGCATCGCTCACCGCGCGCCAGCCCGAGTATGCGCGTCACGCGATGGTCGTCGCCGGTGACGCTCTGGCAGTCGATGCGGGTGTCAAAGTCTTACAAGGCGGCGGCAACGCAATCGATGCGGCCGTGGCCGTCGGCTTCGCTCTAGCCGTCACCTATCCGTTCGCCGGCAACCTGGGGGGCGGCGGTTTCATGCTCATCCGCTTTGCCGACGGCCGCTCGACGTTCATCGACTTCCGTGAGAAGGCGCCTGCCAACGTTTCCCGCAACATGTATCTGGATGCCCAGGGACACCTCACGCGCGACGGCATCGAAGGGTGGCGTTCTTCCGGCGTTCCGGGTACGGTGCGGGGTTTCGAATTGGCGCAGAAGAAGTATGGACGCGCGAAGTGGCACGACCTGGTCGCGCCCGCGGTCGCCCTGGCCTCCAACGATCTTCCCGTTTCTTACGCGTTTGCCGAGTCGCTACGCGGCGCTCGCCTGCTGACCGAAGATCCCGAGTCGAAGCGCATCTTTCTGAAGAATGGGGCCTACTTCGATGTTGGCGAAACGCTAGCGCAACCCGAGTTGGCGCGCACGCTCCAGCGCGTCGCCGAATTGGGCGCGGCCGGATTTTACGAAGGCGTCACCGCGAAATTGATGGCGGAAGCCATGGCCGCCCACGGCGGCCTGATCACGCTCGACGATTTGAAGAACTATCGCGCCGTCGAACGGCAGCCCCTCACCGGCCGGTATCGCGGCTATGATGTGATCACCGCGCCTCCTCCCAGCGCTGGTGGCGTCGGCCTGCTCCAGATGATGGGCATGCTCGAAGGCTCGGGCTACGAGAAGGCCGGCGCGGGCTCGGCCTCCGCCATCCATTACGTGGCTGAAGTGATGCGCCGCTTCTACGCCGATCGCAGCCAATACCTGGCCGATCCCGATTTCTTCCGCGTGCCGCTCTCCGGCCTGCTCGATCCAACCTACATCCGGCAGCGCCGCGCGACCATCGACCCGGATCACGCGACGCCGAGCGCCCGCCTCCTGCCCGGCAATCCAAGCCACAAGGAATCCACGGAGACCACGCATTACGACGTGGTCGATGCCGAAGGCAATGCCGTCTCGGTGACCTACACGCTCAACGGCGGCTATGGAAACGGCATCACGGTGCCGGGCGCCGGGTTTCTACTCAACAACGAGATGGACGACTTTGCCGCGCAGCCCGGCGTTCCCAACCTCTTCGGTCTGGTGCAAGGGGAGGCCAACGCGATCCAACCGGGCAAGCGACCGCTCTCCTCCATGACGCCGGCGATTCTTGCCCGCGATGGCAAGTTCTTCCTGGCGATCGGCGCGCCCGGCGGCTCGCGCATCACCACCGCAGTGCTGCAAGTAATTCTCAACGTAGTCGACTTCGGAATGAATGCGCAGGAGGCCGTCGATTTCCCGCGTTTCCATCACCAGTGGCAGCCAGACAAGCTGTTTCTCGAGCCGGGCTTCTCGCCCGACACCGTCGCGTTATTAAAAGCACGCGGCCACGACGTCGACTACCGTCCCGGCAACGTCGCCGCCGTCGTCGAACTGGTCGTCAACGACAAAGGTTGGGTGCAAGGCGCCGCCGACGGACGCCGTCCCGGTAAGGCCGCGGGATATTAAGCGACGCCCCGCGGCTTCGGTTGCTTCCGCGGCGGCACATAATGGAAACGCACCAGGTAGATCTTCTCGCCCCGGCCATGCTTCGCCACCTTCAGCAGGTCGATGACTCCGAGAAAACCCGATTCGCGCGCCAGTTGCGGAGTGATATCGGGAAACCCGATCGGCGTGATCGAATCGACTTCGATTTCGCCCTCCTCCATCGCGTAGCGGTGTCCCACCTTCACATGCGGCCGCATCCAGATGCGGACGCTGCACGTAATTTCGCCGCGGCGTACTCCGTCGCGAAGCCGCTTGGTGAACACCATACCCGCGTCTAGCCGGTTCTTCGAAAATCTCCCGCCGCGCGGGCCCGTGCCTTTACCGCTTCCTCCTCGCGGTTCTTCGGCGCCGCGGTCGTTTCGAGAGACGTTAGCAGCTGCGCCGCGATTCCGCTGATCTGCTCGACGGCGCTTTGAAACGGCCCTTCATTGCCCTTCGACGGCTTGTGAAACCCGCTGATCTTCCGCACGAATTGCAGGGACGCGGCCCGAATCTCGTCTTCGGTAACCGGCGGATCGAAGTTGAATAAAGGACGGATGCTCCGGCACATCGGATCACTCCCCGGGCTTCAACCCCGGCCGCTCGACCAGTTCAATCTTCGCGCCAGCCGGCCCCGCCACGTAGGCGAAATTGATGGAAGGCCCCTTCGGCAGCGACAGCGGGCGCGGCTCGGTCAGCACCGTCACGCCCTCGCCGCGCAGGCCGTCGATCGTTTTCGCCAGCGGGCCCGTCGAGCGCCAGCCGATGTGGTCGATCGCGTGCCCCTCGCTCGGCTCGGAGTCGCCTTGCTGCACCAGAATCCACATGTCGCTGAAGCCGGCCGCGCTATACTTCACAGCGTCGATGCGCCCCTTCAGTTTCGTGCGCTCCCCGCCGAACTTCGCCAGCAGCCAGGCGAATACATCATCCGGGTTCGGCCCGCGCATGTGGACGTGATGCAGCCCGAGCAACTCCGGATCCTGCACTACTTCGATGCGCGTGCCCCACGGGTCTTCCACGAATCCGAGTTTGAACAGCCCCTGCGCGTCACGCACCGGCGTCACGATCTTGATGCCCGCCCCTTCGAACTCCTTCATTTTCGTGTCGAGGTCGGCGAACGAGAAGCCCACGTGATCGACGGCGCTGCCGCTGCTCGGCTTCGCGTCCGCTTTCTTGAGGAACATGAAGCGGGTGCTGCCGAACATCAACCGGTCGGGCGCCTCGGTGATCCGGCGTCCTCCAAAATATTTCTCGTACCAATTGGCGGCCGCCGCCGGGTCTGGCACGTTCACGTGGATGTGATCGTACGGGAAGGTCTGCGCGGCGCAGCCGAAGGCGAAGCAGGTGAAAGCGGTCGAGAGCATCAAGTGGCGCATCCGGAACTCCTTCTCCGATTGAATTTTGTCTCAGTCTATCGTAGACGGCTCTTCGCCGCACGGCCTCGGGCTTGATATTCTGGAACGCGGGACGAGGAGGGTTCAATGAAATCGACAGGACTGCTGGTGGTGCTGGGCGTGCTTGCGGCGATAGGCCTGCCGGCCCAGATCGTGCCTCCCTCTGGAAAACGGTCGGGGCCGGGCGTGCAGTCGGCGGCCGACGAACGCGAGCCGGAGGTGCTGAAAGCCTGCAAGACGGCGCCGCCTTCGCGAGCCGGCGGGCCGCGGCGCGGTGGAGCGCGGGCGCAGGAGAGCGGGCCGCGCGCGTATACGGTCGCGGAGATCCCAGGCGTGATTGCCGCCGGCGCGCAGTGGAAAGAAGTCTGGCAGGTGGACGGCAACAACGCCGACGGCATCATCGCCACCAAGGACGGCGGCCTGCTCATCGCGCAGAACGACAACAGCGACGTCATCAAGCTCGATAAAGACGGCAAGACCTCCGTCGCGTTCAGCGGCACCAACACCGGCGGCTCGATGGCGACGAATACCAAGGGCGCCATTTTCGTCGCGAACCGCGGCCTGAACCCGTCCATCGAACAGCTCGTGCCGGCACGCAAGGCTCTTGCCAATCGATATAACGACGATCCGTGGGATTGCATTGGCGGCGTGCTCAACGATATTGCGGCCGACAGCAAAGGCGGCGTCTACTTCACCATGGGCGGTCTCTTCCATGCCGACGCCAAAGGCAAGGTGGCTCGATATGGCGAGAACCTCACTACCAACGGCATTGTGCTGAGCGCCGACGAGAAACATCTCTGGGTTACCAACAGCCAATCCCTCGCCGTGTTCGATGTGCAGAAGGACGGCTCGCTGACCAACCAGCGCGAGTTCGCCAAGCTCGCCGGCAATGGCGATGGCAGCACCTTCGATTCCCAGGGCCGCCTCTACGTGACGACCACCGCGCCGGGCGTGCAGGTGATCTCATCCGATGGCAAAGATCTCGGCACCATTCCCACGCCGCGCGGCGTCATCAGCGTCGCGTTTAGCGGGCCAGATCGAAGGACGCTCTACGCCGTGGCCCGCGACAACGCTCAGAACAAGGATTGGATCATCGGCATTCCGATGATCGCGCAGGGACCGAAAGGCCGCGGAAAGTGAGGCTTCTGCTTCTCGCGGGGGTTGGTGTCACCCTCTGCGCGCAGTGGCCTTCCTATCCGAACGCGCGGGCTCGTCGTACGCCCGATGGAACGACGGATCCGAAAGCTCCCGCGCCCCGCGCCGCCGATGGACATCCCGATTTTTCCGGTATCTGGCGGTTCGTCGATAGTCCAGACGCGCGCCGCGGGCCACCTCCGCCGCCGGGCGTCGGCACCATCGGCATCGGATTGCGCGGCGCCGGGTTGAACCAGTTCTTCGATATCGGCTCGACGCTTCCCAACGGTTTGCCCTTCCAGCCGTGGGCGGCGGAACTGCGCCGCCAGCGCGTCGCGGCCAACAACAAAGACAACCCGGACGTGCACTGCCTGCCGCTCGGCCTGATGCAGCTCCACACGCATCCCGAGCCGCGCAAAATCATCCAGACGCCCGCGCTGCTGTTGATCCTATACGAAGCCAACGGCGGCATCCGCCAGATCTTCACCGACGGCCGGCCACTACCGCCGAACGGCGCCGAGCCGTGGTGGTACGGCTACTCGGCCGGCAAGTGGGACGGCGACACGCTGGTAGTCCAGTCCAACGGCTTCCGCGACGACGTCTGGCTCGACGTCGAAGGAAGCCCGATGACCGAGGCGGCGAAAATGACCGAGCGGTTTCGCCGCGTCAATTTCGGAAACCTGGAGATTCAGATTACGGTCGACGATCCGAAAGCCTACACGAAACCGTGGACCGTCTCAGTCCATCACGCCCTCATGCCCGACACCGAGCTGATTGAATTCGTGTGCAATGAAAATGAAAAAGACGTGCCGCACATGACAGGGAAGTAAGTGCGGCACGGTAACCACATTGAATCTTGTCAGTCCGCCCGGCCGGAATCGTTCAGTCATGGCCTCCCGGAGCCGGTGGTGCCGGGCAGACCTGGTACAAGTTGGACGGTAGGCCGGGCGTACCCGCGTGCGAAATGCAGGGGATTGCTCTCAGGTATTCGTAAATAGCCGCAATATCGTTGTCGGACATGTTGCCTTGTACGGCCCAAGGCATGACTTGGAGAATGCCGGCGGCGAATGGAGGAGAAGCAATACAACCATAGGCGCCCATCTTGCCGCTCGAGCACGCCGGGTGAGCCAAGTCAAAATCATGTCCTGTCTTTAGGATGGTCATAAACTCCGGAAGCGTGTGACCACCCTCGGGAAGCGGGTTGGTGCACGGAGCGTTGTCGCAGCCGGGCGTCAAGTTCCGGCTGTAGACATACAGCCCTGCCGGCGACTGCGGTGGGATGAATGTACCGGTTCCTGGAAATGGGCCGAAGGGCGTACCGCCGCCCAGGTAACCGGCGCCATTCACTGTCTTGGGTTGCCCAAAGTACGGGTTATGGCCGACGGCCCACTCGCCACCGAGGTCCGGGCTGTTGTGGCAGCCGTTGCAATCGGCTTGCGCGTTTACGATGTAGCTGCCGATTCCAACCAAGGCCGGATTCAGTCCCTTGAGATTAAGCTTCACGGGAGCGATGTTGTAACCGATCTGTATACGTGAGTCCGACTGTTCGGAGTCGGCGTGCACGCCAGGGGACTCAATCAACACTGTTCCAACAAAGAAAGCGGCCGCTAGCGCCCCCGCCGACGCAATTACGGATTTAAACCGTTTCAGAGCCATGATAGGACTCTCCTTTTCGAGTGAAGTAACTTCCGAGGTGCGGCCTAGTCTATAGTGACCAGATCATCAAAGCAACTATCTTTCGTCTGACATGACGATAGAGTACTTAGTGGTGGAAAGTTTCGTAGTTACTAGTCATACTGGCGGTCCCAGACAGTGCACACCTTGAACTGACGCAACTGGGTATCGTAGCCGAAGCTGGCAACAGTCTTCGATTTGCCGTCGGAGGAGATGACGGTCGTGTCGCCTCCGACAACCGTGCCGTCTTCACGCGTGGCTTCACCGGTAATTGTATTCGGATCAATCCGGGTCGCCTTGTACTTCAAACCTGAAGAGTGCGATCCCCATTCGCCCCTGGTGCACCTGCAAATCTCGATGTCGTGTTGGCACCGGCGGCGGCATGACGAATCCATCGCCCGGGCGAACAAGGCGTTGGCGCTCGATCCCCGCCATCCGCATGCCCCCGAACATCTGGCCGCCGCGTATTTGAAGAAGGGCGACTTAGATCGTTACCTCGCGAAACATCAAGCACGCCGAAGTTCACGGTGTCCCGGCGGCCGCATTCGAGCCGATACGGCGAGCCTACGCGGCGGAAGGGCTGGCGGGAGTGCGAAGTCTTTTGCCCGTGCCGAACAGCAGCCGGAGGCATTTCCGCCAATCCAGATGGCGGTCTTCTTTGGGCAAGCAGGAGACTTGGACAAAGCTCTTCACCATTTGCAACGGGCGATCGAGAGCCATGATCCGAGTCTGGTGCACCTTGCCGTTGCGTCGCAGTGGGACAATCTCCGCGCGGATCCGCGATTTCCCGATTGCCTTGCGCAGATTGGACTCCCCTGTTGCAATGACCCCCGGGGCGCGGGCGCGTTTAATTCAATGCCCCTGGCGCTGGCGCGGGCCGTGGAACTCTTTATCGGTAACTTCTTCCATCCAGGTGATGCCGCCGCGGCTGATGTTAAACTGCACGCCGCCCTGATCGGGCGCCGCGCCATGCCAGTGCACCACGCCCGGAGGACAATACGTCACCTCGCCGGCGTGCAGTTCGATGATCGGCCCGCCCATGTTCTGGTACAAGCCGACTCCCTCTTCCACCAGGATGATCTGCCCGCCTTCGTGGCTGTGCCACTTGGTCCGGACGCCCGCCGGAAACCGAAAGTGCGCGATATTGCCCTTGGAATTGTCCTCGATCGGCGTGACTGTGCCGCCGGTGAAATTCGGATTCTGTTTCGGCTGTGCGTGAAGAATCGCAAAACCAACTCCCGTCGCTGTTGCGCACGCGAGTACCAGTCCAATTAATTGCCGCCGCATTCTTCGAATCGTAGCACGATGGCCGCTGTCACTTCCCGACCAGGTGGCGGATGTCGCGCTCATTTTCGGCGCACACGAACTCGATCAGTTCCGTGTCAGGAATCAGCTCGGGATGCAACTCGGCCGTCCAGGGCTTGGTGTAAGCTTTGGGGTCGTCGATGGTGATCTGAACGTCCATGTGGCCGAAGTCCCGGCGGCGCATGCGCTCGGTGAGGCGCATGCCGTCAGTGGTTGGATTGCCTTGTCCCGCAAGCCAGGCCTTGCCGTTGAAGCCGTTCGATTCCACCACCAGCATGTCACTTTCCCAATGTCCCGCCGAATAGCCCATCCAGGTAGGGTTGGGATCCTTCGGCAAAGCTCGGCCGTCGAGGAAGATCTGCCGGAACATATTCTGATATTCGTACAGAACTACGAGCAGCTCGGTTGTGTGGATGATCTTATGAATGTCGAAGGCATCTGCCTTGGGGACTCCGCGCGGCAGGCAACGCGTTTCGGGATTGTTGATCTGGTTATTGGCGGTGTTTTCCTGAAACTGCGCCAGCATGGCGGGCCGCCAGGGAATGTCGATTCCCTTCAGGTAATAGGCGCTGTCGCGCGAGTTCAGGTGCTCCCAGACGCCGGAAAAATCGGGTTTGCCATCGGCGCCGCGAGGCGCGGGCGCGGAAAGATTAGCGCGGCCATCCGCCTTGCGCGGAATGCCGGCAGTTTTGTCGGGCCATTGTGCGCTCAGCGAGGCGCCCAGTGCGCAGGCGGCGAGGGACGCGGCGATCCGGATCATTGATCAGTCCTCATCAAGAGCATACACGGTTCCGCCGAACCACACGCACCGTGGCTCACGCCACGGATTTGCGGACTCCGGGTAGAATGGAACCCATGGACGCGAACAAGAAAATCGTGGCGGCGATGATCGGGCTTGGCGCGTGCGCGCGGCTGCTCCCGCATCCCTGGAATTTCACTCCCATTCTGGCGATCGCGTTATACGCGGGCGTCCAGTTTGCGAAATTGCGCACCGGCTTGATGGCTACGTTTCTCGCCTTGCTGCTGAGCGATGTGGTGATGGGCCTCTATCGCGGCATGGAGTGGGTGTACGCGTCCTGGCTGATTCCTCTGCTGATCGGCCGCGTGGTCCGGCGCAAACCCGAGGCGGTTGCCATCGCCATCGGCGCCCTTGGTTCCAGCCTCTCGTTCTTCCTGACGACGAATTTCGCCGTCTGGGCCGGCGGCCACCGGTATGCCCACACCGCGGCCGGGCTCGCGGCGTGTTATACCGCGGCGATTCCGTTTTACCAGAACCAGCTTCTGGGCGATGCGTTCTACACACTTGCCCTGTTCGGCGGTCACGCAGCAATCCATCACGTGCTACAACGGCAGCCTCGGACTGCGTAAGCCTTTCTTGAAGAACGTACTGTTGTCCTGGAGCAGCGGCAAAGACAGCGCGTGGGCGTTGCGCCTGCTGTCTCAGCAAACCGAGGTCCGCATCGCCGGCCTGCTTACCACCTTCAACCGCGCGGCCGATCGGGTGGCCATGCACGCGGTGCGGCGTTCGCTGGTCGAGATGCAGGCAGCGCGCACGGGCTTGCCTCTGTGGCCGGTGGAGTTGCCCTGGCCCTGTTCGAACGTCGAATATGAAGAGATCCTGCGCGGCGTCTGCGACCGGGCGCGGTCTGAAGGGATCCATGCCTTCGCTTTCGGCGATCTCTTCTTGCGAGACATTCGCGACTACCGCGAACGGCAACTGGCCGGCACGGGCCTTGAGCCGCTCTTTCCGCTGTGGGAGCTTCCGACGCAGCAACTCGCGCGCAATATGATTGCCGCCGGGGTGAAAGCGAAGATCACGTGTGTGGACCCGCGCAAACTCGACCGATCATTTGCGGGCTGTGATTTCGACGCGGCGTTTCTGCGGCGCCTGCCGTCCACGGTCGATCCCTGCGGGGAAAACGGGGAGTTTCACACATTCGTGTACGACGCACCGGGATTCGCGCGGCCGATCGCGATTGAGTCGGGTGAAATTGTCGAACGGGATGGGTTCGTCTTCGCGGACGTGATTCCGGCTTCGTCTGCGACGTCCGTAGACTAGTCTGTCGATGTCTCTTCCTGCTTGGCGAAGTAGAGCGACACGGCGTGATCGATGTTTTGTTTGGTCATGCGCACCGGGCGGCCCTCGTATTCGCTGATGGCCTTCACCAGCTTGAAGATGTCGTTCGGATAGCAGGCGCGCAAGAACTTGGCGCCGGCAGCGAAGCAGCGGTCGCGCAGGTATTCGGCGCAGCCTGGCTCGGCAGGGCACTGTCCCTTTTGAATGACGCGCTGAAAGATCTCGTCGAACACATCGGCGCTCACGTTTTCCACCAGCACTTTGGTTTGAATGCGGCGCAGAAACGCTTCGTCGGCGAGGTCGCGGGGATTCAGGTTGGTCGAGAACACCACCATCAGCTCGAACGGCACCTGGAACTTCATACCGGACGCGAGAGTCAGGTAATCTACGCGGCGGTCGAGCGGCACGATCCAGCGGTTCAGCAATTCGCGCGGCGATAGCACCTGGCGGCCGAAGTCGTCGATGATTAGAATTCCGTTGTTGGCCTTCATCTGGCAGGGTGAGATGAAGACGCGCGTCGCGTCATCCAGGCGCAGCTCGAGCATGGTCGCATCCAGCTCGCCGCCTACCGTGATGCACGGCCGCTCGCAGACCACCCAGCGCTGGTCCAGCTGATCGTCGGTGTTGGCCACCGCGCGGTGCACAACCGGATCGTACATAGAGATGATGTGCCCATCCACCTCGACCGCGTGTGGGATCACCACCGTGTCCTGATAAATGCGCAGGATGCGCTCGGCGATACTGGTCTTTCCGTTTCCCGTGCCGCCGTAGAGAAACAGGGACTGGTGGCCGATCAGAGACGGCCCCAGCTGGTCGAGCAGGGTGTCCGGCAAAACCAGGTCCTGGAAAGCCGCCCGGAGACTCTCACGGCTGAGCCTTACGTGGGCCGATTGCGCGTTCACCACCTGGTGGTATTCCTGAATCGATACCGGGGCCGGCCCGACGTACTGGCAGACCTCGTTACGCGCCGTAGCCTGGACGCGACCGGCCGCCGTAAGCGAAAACGAATAGTCGTTGCCGACCATGCCCTTGACTTCCAGCAGTTGCTGCTGCCGGAACTGATGGAACAGCGTTTCCAGCACCGGAAAGGACAGTTTCAGCGTCTGATGCAGCGACGAAAGCGTTCCCGACCCATGTAGCCAGAGGTAGCGGAGAATCAGGTCACTGACTACGGCACGCGAGATACCCAAGTCCTCGATCTTGTCAGGCATCGTCGGCCGCATCATGGGCTTAGGAGCCGCAGCTACGGGCAGCGGAGCCGGGGTCTGGGGAATGGTCGCGTTGGAAGTTTGCATGGTCAAGGTTAGCGTCTCCAGCCGGTCCTGGCGAGGGCGGTTGCTGGTTTGGACTATACAATAGGACGCGCGGCCCGACCAGTATTCCGTTGGTTAACCTCTCAGGGGGCCCCCTACAGTTCTTGTTAACTCTGGCCCTGGTGGGCCGCGACCGCAGCGGGTTACGCGCCAAAGTTCCTCTGAAATGCTATATTTCTTTCAAGCCGCTCAGGAGCGTGGGTGTGAGCCTACAATTCAACACGACGAGGGTGGAGCCGGGGATTGTAGTGGTGCAGCTGACCGGGAGCATTCTGTTGTGGCCTGAAGGCCAGATCGGCGTCATCAATGAACTGCTGGAAGACAACGAGCGGAAACTGATTCTCGATCTGAGCGGCATCGAACACATGGATAGCTCCGGGGCGGAATTGATGTTCGAGTGTTTCAACGCCGCCAAGAAAGCGGGCGGCGCGCTTCGCTTCGCGGCGCCGAAACCCCGAGTGGCCCGCTTGTTCCAGGTGACGCGCCTCGATACGATCCTTCCTTTTTTTCCGACGGTGGCGGCGGCCTGCGAGAGCTTCACCGGCCACCCGAAGGCCGAAGGCGAAGCCGGCTGACAAAGCGGATGCGACAATAAGAACGTTGCATGGCCGCCGACGCCCAGACCAAGACAAAGAAGAAGCGCGTGGTGCGGCGGAAGCGCGCGTCGAAATCCGCCGGCCTGGAGGCGCGCGACTGCGCCACTGTGCTGACACCGGAGCTTGCCCCACTCGCTCAGCGAGTCGAGCGCGAGGACGGTTTGGTTGTCAGCACTTACCTCGACCCGCTCGGCGGCAAAGCGCTGCTGCTGGCCATCCTTCCGATCGATCGCATCCAACCGACTCCCTTTCAGCGCGATCTCTCCGACGCGCATCATAAGCGGCTGGCGGGCGTTATCCAGAAGATCGGCCGGTTCCTCGACCCGGTGATTGCGGTTCCCGCGCCGGAAGGCGGATTCTGGACGCCCAACGGCTATCACCGCCTCGAGGCCATGAAGCGTTTGGGAGCGCGCTCGATCACGGCGCTGGTGATTCCCGAGCCCGAGATCGCCCAACAGATTCTCGCACTCAACACCGAGAAGGCGCACAACCTGAAAGAGCGCTCGACTGAGGTGATCCGCATTTATCGGTGGCTGGCGCAGGAACGGGGCCGCGAGCCGGAATCGAGTTTCGAATTCTACCTGGAAGACCCGGCGCTGGCTACGCTCGGCATCGCCTACGAGCAGCGCCGCACGTTTGCCGGCGGCGCTTACCACCCCATCCTCCGGCGGCTCGAGGAATTCTCTGATGAGCCGATCCGCGCCACGCTCAAAATTCACGAGCGGCTGGCGGGGAAAGTGATGGAGCTCGAAAACGAAGTCGCAGCGGTGGTGGCGAAGCTGAAAGAACGCGGCCTGCAGAGCCCGTATCTGCGAACGTTCGTGGTGGCGCGCATCAACCCGCTGCGCTGGATCAAAGGCGACCTTCCGCCCGCCGAAAAGGTTTTGCAGACGATGCAGGCGCGCGCCGGCAGGTTCAACGTCGAGAAAGTGCAGCAGAAGGATCTGGCCGGGGCATTCGGGCCGCCTGCCGGCGACGATTGAAGGGCTACTTCACCTGCAGGTGAGAAGTGTCCCGCTCGTTCTCGTTGCAGACGAAATCGAGCAGGTCCGTATCCAGTTTAATAATCTGATTCAGCGTGATTGTCCAGGGCCGTGTGTAGGCCTTGGCATCGTCGACGGTGACCTGGATTTGCATACGCCCGAAATTCGCGCGGTGGAAGCGCTCGGTCAGCGTCGCGACGTCCGTGAGCGGGTTGCCTGTGCTGTCGAGCCAAAGGCCATCGCGGAAGCCGGCGGTGTGCACCACGAGCGTGTCGCCTTCCCACTTGCCGCTGGAATAGCCGTTCCACGAGGGGTTAGGATCGACAGGTAACGGCCGCCCGTCGGTGAAGATCTGGCGATAACCCGCGTTCAGCTCGTTCAAAATGACGACGAGCCCCGGCGTCTGCACCATCTTCCGCGGCGTCGACCACGTATGCAGGCGAACCGGCCCCACAGGCAGGCAGTAAGAAAGCGGATCGTGCAGGCGCAGCTCGGCGCGGCGTTTCTTCACCAACTCCGCGGCCCATTGTTGATACGGCAAACCATCCTTCAGGGAGAATCCGATGTTGGTGAATTCTTCGGCGGTGGGTTCGCAGCCGGGAAAGTTGGGCGTAGCGTCCCGCCGCGGTTCGGTCAGCCACATGCCGGAGAGGTCGGGCTTGCCGTCGGGGCCGCGCGGGCAGGCCGCGGCGAGATCCGGCGTTCCGGCCGGCGTGCGCGGCACGCCAGCGGTGGGATAGTTGATCCACTGAGCCCCCAGCGGGTAAAGAGCAAGTCCGAAGACCAGCGTTCGCGAGCACCACATCAGAAAACGGCGCATCCCGCCTCCTGATGCAGTATACTCCGCGGCCCGGCTAACGCGCCGCGAGAAACTCCTCCGCCATTTCATGATCGGGCGCGTGCCACGGTTGCTTCGTGGGGCAGCCGTCGACTGGGCAGATCGACAGGTTCCACGCCCGCTGCACCACCAGAAAGGCGCCCTCGCGGGCGCAGCGCGGCGTCGGTGGCGCCTGGTCGTCGGCAGGAATACACGAGCAGTAGCCCAGGGTCCCGAGAAAATAGCGGCCGCAGTCGTGGTGCGAACAGCGCCAGACGACAACGTCGCGGCCATCCGTTAAGCCGAGCTCCCATCCCCGGCACTGATCCCGATACATCGGCGTGCCGTGCACATCGCAATCGGGAATCAAATCCGGCTTGGCTCTCATGGTTCCACCTCCCGTTGTGCGGAGAGGGTGCAATTGGCCTGCCGGAGCGCCAGCGGCCGATCCAGTTGAATTCGAAAGGGCGAAATCGCCGACGGCGCCCGGACATGCGCGATTTCCAGCATCGGCTGGGTGATCTCACGCAGAAGCCGAAACCGCCGGCAGCGATCCGATAAACTAGCATCTGCGATGCCCAGGCCGGGGGAATTTACTTTCTATGAACAGATTGGGGCAGAAAACCGTGAGGATGCGCTAAACAAGCCCTTTTCCGACCCGCGCCGCGGGGAACTGCTCATGGAAGTCGGCGCCGTTTCTCTCCTGTTGCCACCGCCGCCCTGCCGGGTCCTGGAATGCGGGTGCGGCCCCGGCTGGCTGACGTACTTTCTCGCCAAATCCGGCTATGACGTGGTCGGACAGGATGTGAACAGCCAGGCCATTGAACTGGCAAATACGCGTTCGCTGTTCCGAACCACGCCTCACAAGCCGGACTTTGTGATCTGCGACTATGAGCGGCTCCCCTTTACGAACGAATTTGACTCCGTGGTGTTCTTCGACTCGCTTCACCATGCGATTGATCTGGATGGGGCGATCGCGGGAGCATTGGGAGCATTGAAGACAGGAGGCAGGCTGATCGCCTCGGAACCAGGCGTCGGCCACACAGCCGCTTCCCGCGAAGTTGTAGAGCAATACGACGTGACCGACCGGGACACGCCGCCATTTCTCACTCTCCGCCTGGGACTGAAAGCCGGTTTCTCCAAGGGATACATCTACCCGCATGCGGCTCTGATCGGGCGCTCGTTATACCGGAGGCAAACTAGTCGCTTGGGCGGGATCGAGGCGCTGGCCCGCGCCGCCGCCCACACGACTCTGGCGAGGCGGAACGGGATCATCATGTTAGTAAAGTGACTGATGCCTCCGGTCGCCTACGCGACCCAGCGGGCCGGCCACCAGAGGTAGCCGCCGGGATCGCGCACAATCGCGGAGCGCATTCCATAGGGGATATCGGCGGGCGGGCGGATCGCCGTGGCGCCTGCGGCGAGCGCCTTTTGGTACGCCGCTTCGACATCTTCCACGAACAAGAACAATCCGTTGGTGGGGATGCCGGTGCGGTCCTCGGGCTCGCCCAGCTCCAGCACGGTGTTGCCGACCCGAATCGCCGCGTGCGCCACGCGCCCCTCATGTTCATAGACGCCCAGCGCTTCGGCGCCGAATGCCTGCTTCAGAAAATCGATATACTGGCGGGCGCCCGCCGGGTGCAGATAGGGCATGACCGATCCTAAGCCTTCCATCGGCGGAGGCGGAGTCAACCGCGTTGCGATATACCAGTAGTTGCCGAAGGCGTCCTGCACGAAGGCGGAGCGCTCCCCATAGGGCCGGTCGGCGGGCTCTCCCATGGAGCCCATGAGGGTTACCGCCCCAGCGTCGATAGCGCGGCGATAGGCGGCATCGCAATCGTCTACGTACACATGAAGGGCTGACGGCAGATTGCCCCGGCGCGCCGCGGTCCCTCCGCCAATCATGAGTACGGTATCGCCGACGCGGACCTCGGAGTAGAATCCGTACGCCTCGCCGGCGGTGTTGCGTTTCAACTCCTCAGCGTGGAACGCGGTTTTCAGAAATTCGACCAACTCGGGTGCCTGGCTGTGAATCAAGAAGGGCGTGATGGTGCGGAATCCGGCGCCAACGCCGGCCGCGGGTGCTGTCGATGTCGTCATAGCGGCTCTCCTTTGCAAATCCGTTTTCAACCGTTCCTTGAAATCCTCGGACGGCAGATCGCGCAGCGCGCCGGCGACCTCCGCCAGCGCCGTCAGTTCGCGATCTCCGCCGGCATCGGGCGCGGCGCGCCGCAGCAACGCCTCGATGGCTTGATCGAGTTGTTCAAACCGCTCAGCCATGGGCGCCCTCCAGTTGAGCCCGCAGATTCTCGATCGCCCGAAGCTGGAGCTGCTTCACGGCGCCCTCGCTCCGCTCCAACTCGAGGGCAATTTCCCGGATGCTCTTCTGCTCCACAAAACGCATGTAAATCACGCGGAACTGAGCCTCCGGGAGGCGCTCGACCAGCTGAAAGATCATCGCACGCCGCTCGATTTCGTCGGAGCCCGCCCGCTCCAGGTCCTGCGGACTCGCAGTCTCTCGGCCCGAGCGCTTCCAATAATCCGCAACCGCGCGCGAAGCAATCCCGAGCAGCCACGCAGCAAAAGGGACGCCTCGCCATTCAAACTTTCCAATCCCGGCCAGCGCCTCGCGGAAGACGTCCGCAGTCAGATCCTCTGCCTGGTGCCGGTCGCCCACGCGCCGCGCCACGTACGCGTAGACGCGGTAGAAATTCTCTTCGTAGAGCTCGGCAAAGCGCGCAGGGTCGCGTTGCGCGGCCTCAATCCGCAGCCGGTCATCGCTGCTCTGCGTCATCGCCCTCCGTGGACCGTTCTCGTTAGGGTAATCCGCAGAGGGGCACGAAAGGTTACGGCATGGCGAAAATTTTTGCTGGAATGCCTATGGTATGATCAGGGCCAGCTCAGGAGGCTTCCGTGAAGGCGAGATTCATAATGACGATGAGTTTGTTGGCGGCCGGCGGGACATTACTGACGCCCATGCGGGCGCAGGAGGTCACGAAGGAAAACGTGGACGGCATCGTCAATCTCCGCAAGTTGGAGACCACGGTGGCGTGCTCGGGGGCGATCAAGCCGGGGTCTATCCCGAACATCAAGAAGATGGGTTTCGCCGCGATTATTAATCTGCGCGAGCCGACCGAGAACGGGGCAAACCTGGAAGAAGAGGAGGCCGCCGCTAAGGCCGCCGGTATTCGGTATTTCAGCATCCCGCTCAATGGAAATTCTCCGGATCCGGCCGCTGCAGACAAGTTTCTCGAAGCGATTACGCAGAAGGGCAGCGAACCCGCATTCATCCATTGCGCCGGCGGAGGGCGTGCCGCCACCATGTGGTTCATCAAGCGCATGGCGGTGGATCATTGGGACGTGGATCGCGCGGCGAAGGAAGCCACCGACCTGGGCATGAACAACCCGAAGTTGAAACAATTCGCGATCGACTACGTGCTGAGCCACAAGCGATAAAAGTTTCGGCGCACCGCTCGAAATCATTGGTCTTCTTCTAAGCAGTTGTTGAAAAATCTCTCGCCGGCAGAGTAACTCCCGGTCCGCCGTAAGCCAAAATCCGCTTACCACTGTTTGGCAGCCATCCAAAAAAAATAGCC
>Ga0126371_10000576_pt1 | contig 30437 bp, 28 predicted proteins | sample PanSoiMetaPlot_4_FD_110145 | JGI IMG/M metagenome (GOLD analysis project Ga0126371, IMG submission 110145) | Tropical forest soil microbial communities from Panama - MetaG Plot_4 | ecosystem: Environmental > Terrestrial > Soil > Tropical forest > Bulk soil | place: Panama | collected 2016-02-17 | reverse complement strand
GTCTCACGCTGAAGGACCGTAGTCATTGCGGACCCCCGAACATCTCGGGGTGCCGTTGTAGAAGAGCCGCCCGTCTCGGCAGCGGGCGGCTCTTACCTCGATCAATACTCATTGCTGAAAATTCCTCCATCAAAGGGACGGCCGGCGCCTCACGGCGGGGCTGCAGTCGTGTAAATTCAGTCAGGCGGTCGGACTGGCGGCTTGACAGTCGCCTTCGGCCTTGGCGCTGTCAGCTCGCGCCGTTGCGGTTCGGGCGGGTATGGCGACCCGCCGGACGGCAGGACGCGGCTGGCTGAGTGCGGCTTATCAGGCCGCGCGGCCGCCCGGCGCCTTTCCCATGCAGCGCGCATCCGGGCACGCGCCTCCGGCGTGTGCTTCTTGGGTTCAGCGGGCTCAACGACCGGCAGGCTCTTTCGGTAGGCGACAATATCGCCCGCCCGCCATGCCTTGCGATTGCGACTGACTTGGACAGGAGCGGGAAATTCGCCCCGGTCGATCAGACGGTTAAGGTGTACCCGGCACTTCTTCTCGACCGGCCCTAGATCCTTGTAGGAGATCAGGGTGTCGGGATCTAGGCGCTCCAGGATCGCCCAAAGCGGTAGGGAAGGACCGGGGGATGCGATGGTGGTCAATATCACCTCTTCGGTTGCGACACCGGCTCACGCTCCAAACGAGCATGAACGGCACCGGTTTGACAGTCTTCGACCCGCTATTTTTTATTCGATGTCGGTCGCGTGAGCGCAATATAGCCCTAAGTCGCTTAAGACGTAAGAGGAGTGACGGAGAATTGACGAGTAGCAGAAAAGTTCTATTTCGTCACTTTACTGTGCCCCATTCGATTATACCCACCAATCGCTTTTCCCAGGCCAGCAAAGCTTCGCGCTTCTCATCGTCGTATGCATGCAAATTGTAAGTGCCTTCAATTCCTCCCTTCTTGTGTGCGATTACCATTTCGGCGATTTCTGCAGGTACGCGTTCGCGGCTCAGCCGGGTCCTCACGGTTCGCCTAAGGTCGTGCTGAGTCCAATGTGGGATGGGCCGTCCGAGCAGCGATGAAGCCCCGACATCGAGCCTCCTCTTGGCTTTGGAAAATCCGCTGAACGGGCGGTTCTTGCCAGTGATCTCAAAATTCGAGAAGATGTAATCGCAGTCATCGTGTCGGGCGATATCGCGCAACAGCTCAACCGCGCACGGCGTGAGCGGCACAGTGTGCCCGTCTTCCTCTTTCATCCGTTCGGGAGGCACCGTCAGCAGGGCCCCTGCGCCGTCGTTGACGCCATCCAAGTCGACCTCGGGCCACTGTGCCTTGGCGATTTCGTTTAGCCTTTGGCCATTCAATACCAACAACCGAATGAGAGGGCCGTAAGGGTAGGGGGTCCGGCTGGCGGCGCCCCATATTGCGCGGAGCTCCTCGTCATTGAGAACCCGTCTGCGCGGCCTAACCTTGGGGTTCTTCACGCGGTCAGCGGGTGATCGATCAAGGATCGCGGATTCGATCGTCCAATTGAATAGCGCCTTCGCGTCGGCCAGAGCGTGTCGCGCGGCGAACTCACCGCCGATCTTGCGCCGCCGCCCAGGCTCTCGGTCTCCGCCGACATCGATGATCTCGTCCCGCATCTTGGTCACGTCTCGCTGCGTGATCTCCGATATCGGTCGGTCGCCCCATCGACCGATCAGCTCCCTCCGGATTCGGCTCGCGACCTCCTCCCTATCCTTCCGTGTTTTGCGCTGAAACACCCGCCGCTTGATGTACTCCTCGGCGACGACAGAAAACGCGTTGGCGCGACGCTCCTCCTCGGCGCGTCTTCGCTGGGCCTCCTCCTCTTTCTTGAACTGCTGCGGTGTTTTCCCCTGCGCTAGGATGCGCAGGACCTCCGGCGCGCGTTGGCGAGCTTCGGCGAGGGACATCTCGGGATAGACACCAAGGGTGGAATAATGCAGCTTGCTGCTGCCGCCAACGCGGCGCACGACCACAAACGACTTCCTACCTCGATCCGTCACTCTCAACCCAAGCGCCGGCTGAGCGGCATCCCAGTGGATCAGGCGCATACCCACCGGCGCTGGTTTCGCCGCTTTTACGAAGCGGTCGGTGAGGTTAACCTTCGGCATCGGATATCCTTCGGGCTAACGCCGGGCTAACAGATAACCCTGGCAACGGCGCTAGTGCGCCATACCCATATATACAACAAGTTTTCATGAAAGTACAGCATAATCAATCTCTTATAGGAAAGATTGATAGCGTCTGATAGCTTGCCTTACCCTCAGCTCGCCCGTCGATTTCGTCTTTGTAAACCGAAGGTCGGGGGTTCGAATCCCTCACCCGGCACCACGGCTTCTCCATCCAATACAACGGCTTAAGGGCCACATCCCTGCCAGAAGGCAATGGGCAAAGCCACAACCTACCGGCCGCATGAGCTAACGGATGGGCTAACGCATGCACGAATACCCGCGATATGAGGGCGCGTGTCCGCGGGGATGCCGCCTTCGGCAAGCGCCTACGACTGGGCGAGGCTTGGTTTGTCTCCCTGTTCACCAAGCCTTATGCCTCCCGCTTGGCGTCGGGCTCCCGCTCGACGCCGTTTTTTGCCGGACACCATCCAGCGCAGACACGTCGGTGCAAAGGGGATTTGGCGGAAAGTTAACGACCCCATGTGCGGGTCATGAACATCGAGCCAACCGACGAAGAAGTTGCCCTTCTGATCCGCGAGCTGACCGACATCGCTTTTGCCCGTTATCAGCTCTCGCCCCGCATCAACACCTTGAAGGCCGTTCTGGCTAAGCCGCGGCCAACGCCGGTTCCCGAGCCGTCACCGCCGGCAAGCCGACTAGCGGCGTCCTTACGGGATGCTGGCGTTCACGCTCCGGCGAGCTGATCTTCCCGAACCACACGCTCCTGGCCGTTGGTCTGGCTTTTGATCCGGTATTGGGGCGCGTCTCCCGTTTCAGGGAGCAGGCGAACGATCTCGAAAAGATCGCCTCTGTTGTTATGTTCCTGACCGTGATCTGGCGAAAAATTGACCGCCTCGCCAACTGCAAACTTGTGCATTGTCATCGTGCCTCTCAAGATTCCGCGTTGTTGCGTGGTCTATGGGGCCCACCAAATCCACCTCCCGCGATCTGCAGAGGTGTGGCCTTAAGCGGCGCGCAGCGTCGGTTCGAGGTGGTGCTCTGCGGCTCGGGTGGGTCGCCTATCCTCCATCCCCAACAACTTGCGCAGCGCTTCGCGCCCGCGTGACAGGCGCGAGCGTATGGTTCCGACCGGAACATTTAGGATCGCCGCAGCCTTGTCGTAGCTCATGCCTTCGAGCCCAACCAGGAGAATGACCTGTCGTTGATCTGCGGGCAGCTCCCCGAGCGCCCGCTCCAACTCGTGCATCTGACGGGAAGCCGTTGGGTCCGCTGTCGCAACGAAGGTCTGGGAACAAGTCTCGAGATCGATAGCGCTGTCGCGTATAGCACGCCTGACCTGATTGACATTTTGATTGTGCATGATCGTGAAGAGCCAAGCGCGTAAATCGCTGCCCGGTTCCCAGAGGTGTTGTTTCTGGATCGCTCGCGTGAGCGTCTCCTGCACGAGGTCGTCTGCTAGCGCTGGATTGCGGGTTAGCGCGCGAGCATAACGGCGCAATCGCGGGATTTCTTCCTCAAGGCGACGATGGAAGTCGCTCATATTTTCCTCGCATCAAACGCGAAGCTAAATGAATAATCAGGGAGTGTAACTCCCGAATGAACCTGGAGATTCCAGTTGAAAAAATTCGTAATCGCAGATTGACTCGTGTAACTGGAACGAAACGAGCGTAACCAGACCGCCGACTCGACCGAGGTCTATCTGATCCCGGGCGTCCCTTTGCACTGACGAAGACGTCGCCACGATGATGTTAGGAACTCCGTAGCACTGCGCCTAAAGCCTGCGATCCCTCGGGTCAACCGCGGCGAATTGTAGCCGGCGATCGCCCGCGCGGGGCCGGACGCTGCCTTGTTCCAACGGCTGGGAGGCACGCTGTTGCGACTACCGCGAGATCGGGGCTGCCGCATTCCGGCTCGAGCGGTGGTGAGCTGGCTGCTGGAGGACGGCCCCTTCGAGGACTGGCGCGGCAGCGTGAGAGCCTTCGGGATGAACAAATTTCGTGCACCGGCGACTGACCGAAGCACGGCGGTGGCAACAGCTTGCATTCTTATCCGTCACGGCCACGACGTGATAAAGCTCGGAGCGATATCAGGCGAAACGATCGAGACCGACGAGATCAGACGGCTCTGCGACAAATGAGAGCCCTCCGTTGGTGGTTCCGCGCACCGGCTCAATTGTGCTACTTGAATCGCCGAGTTCGGCGAGGCGGTGGCCTCGCACGGCGTTCTATCGGGAGACATTTCAGGGATCCGCGAACTGGTCCGCGAACTGAATTCGACGGCGTCGAGCGCGCAGCGCGAGGCGAGCGGGGACCTCGCCGACACCCTCTATCGCGCAATCGTTGCCACAGCGGTCGATGGAATTGTCGTCATCGATCGAAATGGCGCTATCCGTTCGGTCAATAACTCAACCGAGCGGCTGTTCGGCTATACCTCCGAGGAACTGATCGGGCGCAACGTCAAAATTCTGATGCCCGAACCTTATGCCGGCGAACACGATACTTATCTTGCGAATTACCTGCGCACCAGCCGCCAAAAGATCATTGGCATCGGGCGGGAGGTCGTCGGCCGCCGCCGGGACGGCTCGGTGTTCCCGATGGACATCTCGGTCGGCGAGGCGAGCGATGGGGACAAGCCGATCTTTGTCGGCATCATCCGGGACATTACCGACCGCAAAGCTGCGGAATTGGCCCAGCGGGAAAGCGAGCTGCGGCTGCGCTCGATCCTCGATACCGTCCTCGACGCAATCGTTGTCATTGACGCACGCGGATTAATCCAGTCCTTCAGCCCGGCGGCGGAGCGGTTGTTCGGCTACGACAGTACCGAGGTGGTCGGCCGCAACGTCAGTGTTCTTATGCCGACACCCTACCGTGAGGTGCATGACAGCTATATCGAGCGCTACCTGCGGACCGGCGAGCGGCGGATCATCGGCATCGGGCGCATCGTGTCGGGGTGCCGCAAGGACGGCGAGACCTTTCCGATGGAATTGCAGGTCGGGGAGTTCACCTTTGCCGGCGACCGCTATTTCACCGGTTTTGTGCGGGATCTCACCGAGCGGCAGGAGGCAGAACGCCGCATTCAGGACCTTCAGGCCGAGCTTCTGCATGCCTCGCGGCTCAGCGTCATGGGTCAGATGGCCTCGACAATGGCGCATGAGCTGAACCAGCCGCTAACCGCAGTCATGAACTATTTAGAAGCCGGTCGGCAATTGCTACCGGCCGGAGCTGGTCTTCCCGAGCGCGTCGGCGAGATGATCGAGAAGGCGATCGCGCAAGCGCAGCGCGCCGGCGCAGTCATCCGTCGGTTACGGGGGTTCGTCAGCAAGGGCGAAACCGAGCGCCGCGTTCACAATCTCAATCAACTCGTAGAGGAAGCTCTGGCGCTGGCCCTTGTCGGGGCGCGGCAGCGAGGGGTGCGCACATCGCTCGAGCTCGAACGCACTCTGCCGCCGGTACTCGTCGATCATGTGCAAATTCAACAGGTTGTGCTCAACCTGGTGCGCAACGCCGTCGAGGCGATGGAGCAGGTTGAGCGCCGCGAACTCACGATCAGCACCCGGGGGATTCCTGACCGAGGAATGGCGGAAGTCACGGTTGCCGACACCGGCCCGGGCATCGCACCGGAGATGGCAGCCCGCCTGTTTCAGCCATTTGTGACGACGAAGGCCGCCGGCATGGGCCTGGGCTTATCGATCTGCCGCGAGATCGTCGAAGCGCATCACGGTCGATTGACTACGGCTCGGGCGTCCTCGGGGGGTGCGGTTTTTCGCGTAACCTTGCCGATAGCGAACCGCGAGGCGGCGGCCGATGCCACGTGACCGGTGCGTCTATATCGTCGATGACGACGAGGCAGTGCGGGATTCCCTTTCGGCGCTGCTCGAAGCCAGGGCGTACGCGGTCAGAAGCTTTGCATCCGCCCCCGAGTTCTTGAATGCCGCCGTGTCGTTGGCCCCCGGCTGCGTGATTGTCGACATTCGGATGCCCGAGATGGACGGGCTGGAGCTGCAACGGCGTCTGGTCGACCGCAGGTTGCCATTCGAGCTGGTCGTCATCACCGGCCATGGCGATGTGCCACTGGCCGTGCGGGCAATGAAAGCCGGCGCCGTCGATTTTATCGAGAAACCGTTCGCTTCCAACACTATTCTAGATAGCCTCGCTGCGGCATTCTCGCGATTGGCTGCGCCCGGCGAAACCGATGCCGCGGCCGCAGCTGCCCAATCCAAGCTCGCGCTGCTGTCGCGGCGCGAACGGGAGGTGCTGGAGGGCCTGCTTGCCGGACTACCCAATAAATCGATCGCTCACGATCTCACGATCAGCCCACGCACCGTCGAGATCCACCGTGCGCGCGTCATGGACAAAATGGGTGCGCGCAATCTCTCGGAGTTGGTCCGCCTCGCATTGAGCGCCGGAGTGCAACCGAGCTCGCGGTGACCAAATTCGCCTCCGGCACCGGTCGTAGCTTGGCGATACCAACCTGCCTCCGGGAGAGGCAGCCCAGAAGGCAGGCGCGCCCGCCGCTTCGACTTGCATCGCGACGATGCCGATTGCGGACGACTTTAACCTATCTTGACGAACTGGGCGGATGAGCCGACGCCTGCGAGCTCGGGGGTAAAGTTTGCAGTGATCTCGATAATTATCCCGACCTTGAACGAAGAGCGCTCGCTATCGGCTTTGCTCGCCGCTATTCGCCAACAGGAAGCGGCCCACGAGGTGATTGTGGTTGACGGCGGCAGCCGGGACCGAACGCTGGAAATCGCGCACGACCAGCAAGTCCGAACACTCATTGCTCCCCCTGGTCGAGGGGCTGCGCTCTCCATCGGCGCACGTGCATCTCACGGCGAGGTACTGTTATTCGTTCACGCTGATACCACTTTGCTACCAGGAGCGCTGGACAAAATCAACGAGACGCTCTCGATTAACCCTCGGATCATCGGTGGGAATTTTCGGCTCGTTTTCGACGGCGATACGTCTTTCAGCCGCTCGCTCGCCAAACTCTGCACCTTGATACGGCTGATCGGGCTCTATTACGGCGATTCCGGGATTTTCGTCCGCCGCTCGGTCTATGAAGCCATCGGCGGATTTCGCTCCATACCGCTGATGGAGGATCTCGACTTCGTGCGCCGGCTCGAGCGGGTCGGGCGAACGTGCTGTATCAAGGATCCGCCCTTGATCACCTCGTCGCGCCGCTTTGACAGGCGGCGCCCTTTGGAAATCTTTCTTGGGTTGGTTAGGCTGCACGTGCTGTTCTGGCTGGGCGTGTCTCCCAGTCGGCTGGCGGAAATCTACAAGGCGCAATCGCCGCCCCGGAGATCAATGGGAGCAGGCTCGCAAGGAAAGCTTAACGGGAGGAAGCGATGAGATCGGCATACGGCGGCAGACACCGCCGCCTGACGATTGTATTGAGCAGGGCAGTCCAATGGGGGAACTTTAGCGCCGGCATTGGCAGCCGGTCTGTACGTCGGATGCGCTGCAGAATTTGCCGAAGAACGTGAAGGTGCCCGGCCGGGAGTTGGGGGTCTTCCGCGACAAGAAAATATGGGTCTGTGCGCTCGATATGGTCTATCCCGAGGGACAGCTTGTCTGCGTCAATACTGGCGATCGGTTATCGCGAGAGGGGTTCGGCTTCACCCTCCGGGCGCCTTGCGCGCCTGGCGGCTGCTCGGAGTGAGGCGGCCAATGCGTCGCGACGATATGGTTTCTCGACGAGCGTAAAACCCTCTTTCACTGCCTGCAGAGCGTATTGACTGTATCCTGTCGCCAAGACCACCGGAAGTTCTCGCCGGCGTTCCCGCAGCGTTCGTGCCAGCTCGAGGCCGCTCATGCCGCCCGCCATGACGATGTCCGACATCACCAGCTCAATTGTCGGGCTGCCGTCGAGCGCGGCCAAGGCGGCCTTGCCGTCGCGTACCCGCACTGCCTGAAACCCGATGTCGTGCAGCAGCTCCGCAGTCGCTTCGGCGACTTCATCGTCGTCCTCGACGACCAATATGCGGGCCGGCTCTGCCGCCGGCACAACGTGGGACATGGCAGAGCAAGGTTCGGCGGACATTTTGGTCGCCCGGGGCAGAAACAGCGTAATCGCTGTACCTCGACCGACTTCACTTTCGATCAATGCGGCACCCCCGCTCTGCTTGGCGAGACCGTAGACCTGCGAGAGCCCGAGCCCCGACCCCAGACCAACCTCTTTGGTCGTAAAGAAAGGCTCGAAGGCGTGCGCCAGAACCGCTGGTGTCATCCCCGCGCCAGTGTCCGACAACCGCAACGCGACGAAGTCGCCGACCAGCCCCTCGCTCCCTGCATGGCCGGAGCGGAATGAGACGTTACGCGCTTCGACATGAAACCGGCCGCCATTCGGCATCGCATCGCGGGCATTGACCCCCAGGTTGAGCAGCGCGAGTTCGAATTCGGCGGGATCGACCGTCACCGGCCAAAGGTTTTCCGGGATTTCGACAGCGATCTCGATATCCTCTCTCAGAGACCTCGAGAGCATCTCGCCGATCTCATGAGTTCGTTGGCGCAAGTCGACGGCCTCTGGCCGCAGCGTCTGACGTCGGGAGAAGGCGAGCAGCTGCCGGGTCAGCCTTACGCCCCGCTCGGCGGCGCGGATGATCGCCGAGGCGCGACGCGCGATGACGTCATCCGGCGCGTTATCATGCAACAGTGCGGCATTCCCGCTCACCACAGTGAGGAGGTTGTTGAAATCATGCGCAATTCCGCCGGTGAGCTGTCCGATGGCCTCCATTCTTTGGGCTTGGCGCAGTGCGGCTTCGGCCTGCTCTCGTTCCTTCACCTCAAGCTGCAGCCGTTGGTTGACGGTCTCAAGATCGCGGGTTCGTTCATTCACTACTGTCTCGACCCGGCGCGTATAGCCGGTACCGAGGAGCAACAACGCACCCAAAAAGCCGGTGCTGACGACCCCCGCGACGAGAACGACCCAGCTCTGCCATCTGCGATGCTGCTCAAGGTAGGATGCGCTAGGTACGGTTTCGACACGGTAATGACGCCCGCCGAAGCCGAACGTATCTTCGTAGGAGGCTGTATCGCCGGCTGAGGGCGCAAAGCCACTGTAGAGCGCCTTCTTCTGCCCGACGTCAACAAGTCGGACATTAAGTATCGAACCTGCCGGGGCAATGATGCCGGTCACGAACGTGCCCATCCGCAGCGCGACTGAGACCACACCGGGCCCGTTGGGTCCCTCATGTACTGGAAAAATCAGCAGGATACCGGGCTGATCCCCGTTCTCCTGCACGAGGCGAATTGGCGGTGTTGTGGTGACGCTTCCGGCGGTTATCGCTTGCTCTATTGCAGTCCTTCGACCAGCCTCAGAGAAAAGGTCGAAGCCTATAATATGCTCATTGCCCTTGAGCGGCTCGACATAGGTTACAGGGTAGTATTGGTCGCGTTCCGCGGCGCGTCGCCGGCGGCCTGAAGGATCGGCCTCTTGTATCTCAAACCCTGGCAAGTCGGCATGCTGCGCTTCTTCGAAGGCCAGCCGGTTGGCAAAATCGATCCGCGGCGCCCATTTGACCGCTTGGATCGTGGGAAAGCGCCGCAACAGGTTTTTGGCCAGATGTTGAAAATCAGCCCGCGAAAGCGCCGCTGGCCGGCTGAACGATCTCTCCAACTGTTCGAGGAAAATTTCCTGCTCTGTAAGGCCGGCATGTACCTTATCGACGATCTGCTGAGAGAGGAGGCGGAACTCAAGCAGGGCCTCGTCATGCTCCCACGTCCCGACGCGGACGAAAATAGCGACGAACAACGCAAAAAACAAAAGCATCGGCAGCGCTACCGGCCCCGCACGGCTGCGCCACAGACCTCTTGGTTCTCCGGCGACGACGAACATCAGGGGCAGCACGACGAGGACGCCGAGGGTATCGCCGATCCACCATGAAACCCAACTCGTCACGAGATCGGGCCGCAACACCGCACTGAGCGCCAACAGGCCGCCTAGCGACAGTGTCGCGCTCGTCAGGCAGCAGACTGGCGACAGGATCAAAAAGCGCCACAGATCGCGTCCATTGTCGAGAGGAGCCGGATAGCCGACCGCTCGCCGCAAAACCGTCCCGCCGATCGCGGCTTGTAGCGCCGAAGCCGAGGCAATGACGGCTGCCGCTGCCAGCCAAGTCACCGCGGATCCGGGACCAACTGAAGAGGCGGTCCAAAGATTAAGCAGGAATGAGCCGAGAAAGGTCCATGGCAAGATCGCCGGGCCACCGATCAGCATCGCAGCGATGGCGATACCCGCCGGTGGGAAGATCGGTGACGCGTAGCCCGGCGGGACTGCCAGCACTAGCGCGAGCTTCCCGGTCGCCACATACCCAACAGTCAGCAGCCAATAGGCGGAGAAGAACCTTTTTGCAAAAATCAGTCGAGTGGCGCGTTGGAGCGGGGGCATGTAATGACCGGATCTGTTGTAGAATAGCTTGGACAGTATGTGCAATCCACTAACGCCCTCACCGCCTTCGCCTCGGCAAAGACATCGCCGTCTCAGAACGCTCCAGCACCCAGATCAGATCACGCGCCCTGTCACTAGCGGCAATGCGGCATCACCTCCCGGGCGAAGGCCGTCATCGATCGTCTGACCATTGCATGATCCATCATTCCGCCTTGGTTGAAGTAGCAGATGAACTCGTCAATCCCGTATTCGCGTTGCAGCGCCCGCACCCGCTCGACACAGTAGTCCGGATCACCGAATACCCCTATCTCGCGGTCGAAGTCCTCGTATTTGACCCGTTCGAAGCGGGCGAGGACCTGGCGAAAAGCCTCGAAGCTCTTGAAGTCTGACTGATCTTTGGGCCGCACCAGCTCGACGGCGACGCGCAGAAAACGCATCAGACCCGCCTCGCAATCCTGACGCGCCTGCGCCCGACTCGTCGTGACATGAACCGGAAAAGCCAGCGCGGTGTCGCCCCGCATACCGGCCAACGTGTCGCGGTAGATTGCCATCCCGGCTTTGAGCTTGTCGGGCGGATTGATTAGCGGCGAAGCGAAGATCGGCAGCTGGCGTCGCCCGGAAAAAGGGAATGTGTCGGGGCTGTTGGCTGCGATACGCACAGGCGGATGCGGCGATTGCAGGGGTCTTGGAACGATGCAGAGATCCCGCGCTCGGAAATACTTTCCTTCGAAAGAAAAGGGTTCTTGCGTCCAGGCCGCGAGGATGAAATCAAGCGCTTCCTCGAAACGCTCTCGGCTCTCTTCGAGGGGTATGCCGTAGCCTGGATATTGGTATGCGACGCCCCGGCCCACCCCGAGTTCCAAACGTCCGTCGCTGAGGATGTCTGCGGTTGCCGCTTCTTCGACAATCTTTATCGGGTTATGCAACGGGAGCAACGTGACCGCCGTCCCGAGCCGGATACGAGTCGTACGCTGTGCCGCTGCGGCCAGCACCAGAATTGGATCAGCCAGAATTGAAAACGCGCGGCAGAAGTGGATTTCTCCAAGCCAGGCTGTGTCGAAGCCGAGAGCGTCCCCAAGCTCAATTTGTGCAATGAAGTCGCGGTATCGCTGAGGCTCCGAAAAGCCGGTCGGGCACGGCAATTGGTCGAAGAAGCCGAAGCGCATCTGTCCTCCCCGCGGCCAGTTGTCGGTCCTAAGCCGAACCGACCAGATAGCACGGCGAGAGCGGCCGCGCCATGCACGAGAGATGATCCGCGCCCGGAAAACGCCGACCATGCTCCCTCAAGAGGTGCCGTCGGCGCGGAGACGAGATTACTCGCGCCACTGGATACGGGTGGAGGCAATGACAGTGGCGCCGATCAACCTCCCGCGGCCGCTTGTCCTCCGCCTGCGCGGTTAGATCATTAATCGCTTGAACTCATCGACTGTGCTGCAGTCGATCGTCCCGTCCGAACGGCCTTTTTTACGGGATCTAATCTCAACGTTGCGCGCGTAATAGGCGTCCTCGACCCGGCGATAGGTGTAGCCGACGCTGAGCCCTTGCTCGGGCGTCCAGCAGTCAAAGGCATAACCGCCCCTCCGCGTTAGAACTGGTCCGACAACGATGTGCATGGCGGTTCCTTTCAGCGGTTTCCGAACGCCATCGGCTTGTCAATTCACATTACCCCAGGCGAGGGGCTCTACGATCATCTGTCAGATCGCTCAATGAGCATGTGGGTTGGCTCACACAACACGCATATTTTTCGTACGCAGGGTTGCCGAGATCACCGTAGCACCGCCCCGCGGTCCGACTTCCACAGTGGAACGCAACCCAATAACGCCGCCCTGTTCTAGTCTACACCCGCTTCCATTCTGAGTTTCGCCGCAGAGATCTGAGTTTAGAGCTAAAATATTAATTTGATTCAGCAATTGATAGTTAAGTCGAAAACATTCGAGGTTAATTGTCACTGCTCACGGCAGTAGTACGGTTCAGGTGGAGAGTGGCGGAAGTCGACAAGCGAATGGATCTCATACGAAATTTAGCTGAACCGATATGCACGGCTCGAGCTCAACCCGCTCGTGCAACGGCGTTGTCGTGACAAACCATCGTCGCGCGGCGGCAGCGGAATTGGCTAGCCGTCGAATGTGCAGTTGACCCCCGGCGAGATCCTCGAGAGCCTGCACGTAATGAAGTCAGCGGAACTTCTGACGGTGATCGACGCGAGCGTCTGTTAGCTCGCGCACCTTGGCGCCCCAATCGGACGTCTCGATGTAGTTGATCACGTCGGAAGCCCCAAACAGCTTGAGCCGCTCAGCTTTCTCCGCAGTCGAGCTCGTCGCATCACCCGGGCGCGCAGAGGCCCGGCGAGTTGCAGAGCAAAGACGAGACACCCCCGGTACCCTGCGTCAGCACCCGCGCTGGTTCAGCAATCGATCAAGCCCGACTATCTGACCGACCGGCTCGGCGCCAATCTCGACGGGACGCTGGCGGAACACGCAGTGTTGAGCGCGGACGTGTTGGGGCACGTGCCCAGCAAACTCTCCTTCGAGAAAACCGCGACGCTGCCGTGCGCCGCGGTGACGGCTTTTGTGGCGCCGACGGGCCATCGCCGGGTTATCGCGGTTGCTGAGCGAACTCGCGCGGGCCCGCATCACGATCTCCTTGCGCCTGGGCGCGGGTCCTCGCTCGATCGCAACACGATGCCGTCGACGCTGCCGAAGCGGTGATGTGATAGGCTTCCACCCGGTCCCTCCTCGAATGTTCTGGCAGGGGCAAAAAGGCTCTGGGAAGCGGAGGATCCTATCATGCGGGGGATGAAGATCATCGAATGGGGAAAACCGCTGGAAGCGAGGGAATACCCAGATCCTGAGCCCAAGGGCGAGGAGGTGTTGTTGCGCGTCGAGGCGGCCGGGGTCTGCCACAGCGACGTCCATATTTGGGACGGGTATTTCGATTTGGGCGGCGAGCGGCGGATCTCGCTCGAATCGCGTGGCGTGCATCTGCCGTTCACGATGGGACACGAAATCGCGGGTGAGGTGGCAGCGCTCGGGCCGCAGGCCTCCAACGTCAAGGTCGGCGACAAGGTGGTGGCGTACCCCTGGATCGGCTGCGGCGAGTGCGCCGTCTGCCGGAAGGGCGAGGAGCTGCTCTGCCTCAAGCCGCGCACCCTCGGCACGCGACGATCCGGCGGCTACGGCACACACGTGATTGTGCCGCACGGCGGCTACCTTCTTCCGCATGACGGCGTGCCGCAGAGCCTTGCTGCGACCTACACCTGCTCCGGCATTACCGCATTTTCGGCCCTCAAGAAGACGCGCGAGCATTTGGGCGCCGATGACCACCTCGTGATCATCGGCGCGGGCGGGGTCGGCGGCAGCGCAGTGCACATCGCGCCCGCCGCAGTAGCAGGCAGGGTGATCGTCGCTGACATCGATGCGCAAAAGCGCGCGCAGGCCCGCCAGATGGGCGCTCTAGAGACCATCGACAACTCGACACACGACGCGGTGAAACAGGTAATGGAAGCGACTGACGGCGGGGCCGCTGCGGCGATCGACTTCGTCGGCTCACCCAAGACGATGGAGTTCGGTGTCAACGTCCTGCGAAAAGGCGGCAAGCTCGTAATGGTCGGCCTTTATGGCGGAGCCTGCCCGATCTCGACCGTGATGTTCCCGTTCAAGATGATGACCATCGAGGGCTCCTATGTCGGTACGCTCGAGGATCTGAAGGAACTTCTCGCTCTCGGCAAGACCGGCAAGATTCCGCCGATTCCGATTGAGACGCGGCCGGCAGACCAGGTGAGCGCGGCGCTGAGCGAGCTGAAGAGTGGCGGGAAGGTGCGGGGGCGGGTGGTGCTGCGGCACCAATAGGTGAACCGTTCAGCAGGAGGTTTTGAAAATGAGTTCCGGCAGGCTCGTAGAAATCAGGGATGCCGCGATTTCCACAAGTCCACCATTTCCACCGCCCACGGAGGGACGGGCCGCGCTGAATATCGGCAGCCGACCCCGCCGTAGTCCTGAAACAACCGTAGCGATCTCGTGCACTTCGTGGACTCGGGAGTAAGATCGCTCCATGGCGGACTCGGACAAGCCGCGATCTCCCTTCGCCGCGATGGCCGATCTTTCGGCGCGAACGCCCGTCCGCGTGCTCTCGCCCAGTGAGATTGAGAAGATGCTGGAGCTGCATCAGCTCTATCTCGAAACCGAATACCACGAGGGCCACCGCGCAAATTTTTCATCGGCAGACCTGAGTTGGCGAGATTTTTCGGGGCTAAACCTACGCGGGATCAGAATGGACCGCGCCGTGCTTCGGGGGGCTGATTTCACTGGAGCCCGCCTGCAGAGCGCAAATCTGATCGGAGCTATTTTAGAGCAGGCGCGGCTTGACAGTGCGGATCTGTCGCGGGCGCGCGTCAGCGGCGCCAATCTGGTGTTGGCCAGCCTCGAGAGCGCCTGCCTCGCGAAGGCCGATATGGAGTTCGCGCTGATGGGCAGCGCAGTGCTGCAGGGCGCGAAACTCTCTGGAGCTGACATGAGCGGGGCTCAGCTCGATGGCGCGGCACTTACGCGAGCCGACCTGCGCAAGGCGAATCTGCGGGGGGCAGGACTACGCAGTGCGCTGCTCGACGGGGCTGATCTGCGGCACGCACGGCTGGGAGGCGCGTTTCTGGTCGCGGCTTCGCTGCGCGGCGCCGATTTACGAGGCGCGTATTTACGATTGGCAAAGTTCGACGAGGCGGACCTTTCCGACGCCAATCTGGATGGAGCCGAAGGCCTGACAAAGGCTCAGCTCGATCGGGCGCACTGCAGCAGCGGGACAACACTGCCCGATGGTTTGACGAGGGTGGAACATGCCAAACGATGAGCATGTTGCGATGCTTCGACGTGGTGCGGCGGCGTGGAATGCATGGCGCGCGCAAAACCGCGAGCCGCCGGATTTGTCTCAGGCCGGCCTGCGAGGTCTCGACCTAAGCGGATACAATCTTTCGCGAGCCGATCTTGGCGGCGCGGATCTCCGCGGGACGAACTTCAGCGGAGCGAACCTGTCGGGTGCCCGCTTGGAGGGCGCGAACCTTTTCAAGGCGGTCCTGGATGGCGCCGATCTTTCCGGGGCTTTCTTGTACGGAGCGCAATTCCTGAATTGCGCGCAGCTCGTCGTGACCCGGAACTGGCAGTCGGCCCTCCGAGGCGAGGAGCTTGCTTGCGGCGCGGCGATTCCCGACGCGAAACCCGCGGGATAGGACCTGAATAGAGGTCTGCTGCTCCGGGTCGGCGGGCTAGCTCGCAAGACCAGGCGCGGATTTGTCGGGCACGGCACTTTGCGCGTTCTGCCGCCAACCTGCTGCCACCCTAACTGAATTTTTGGTAAATCACCGAGCGTCGGCACCTTCAACGAGAGCCCAAGAAGAGTGGGCGGGGGGTAACAGGCGTCGGCCGCGAGCTTCGCCAAGGCCCAATGCAAGAGGCTGCGCAGCGTCTGGCAACGGGGAGGGTTGAAATGAGGCGCATAATTCGCGCAACCATTGCTACGGGCGGATTGCTGATAACGCTGTTGGCAGCTTACTCGGCGTTTGCGCAAAAGCCGGGCGGCATCTTGAGAATGTACAGTCCCGACAGTCCGGCGAGCATGTCGGTCATCGAGGAGGCGACGGTCTTTGCCGAGGGACCGATGATGGGGGTGTTTAACAACCTCGTCATGTACGATCAGCACGTGCCGCAAAACACTCTCCAGTCGGTCGTGCCCGACCTGGCCATCAGCTGGTCCTGGAACGAGGACGGGACCGAGCTGACGTTGCCGCTCCGCGAAGGCGTTATGTGGCATGACGGCAAGCCCTTCACCGCCAGGGACGTCCAGTGCACCTGGGACATGCTGACCGGCAAGTCTAGCGAGAAGCTGCGCGTTAATCCCCGCAAGAGCTGGTATGCAAACCTCGACAATATGACCACCAATGGCGACTACGAGATAACCTTTCATTTGAAGCGGCCGCAGCCCGCTTTTCTTGCGTTGCTCGCCTCTGGGTTCTCGCCGGTCTATCCCTGCCACGTGCCGCCGCGCGAGATGCGCAGCCATCCGATCGGCACCGGCCCGTTCAAATTCGGCGAGTACTAGCCGAACGAGTACATCAAAGTGATGCGAAACCCGGATTACTGGAAGAGGGGCCGCCCTTATCTCGACGGCATTGAGTATACGATCATTCGCAATCTCTCGACGGCGGTATTGGGGTTCGTGGCAGGGAAATTCGACACGACCTTCTTATATAGCCTCACAGTCCCGCTCCTGAACGACGCGAAGAGCCAGCTACCACGGGCAATTTGCGAGCTGACGCCGGGCAGCATTAACCGCAACCTGCTCATCAATCGGGACAAACCGCCCTTCGACGGCCCGGATCTGCGTCGGGCGATGGCGCTGAGCTTGGACCGCCACACGTTCATCGATATCATCACCGAGGGACAGGGAGATATTGGCGGCGTCATGCAGCCTGCGCCTGCCGGGTTGTGGGGCATGCCGCCAGAGATGCTCAACCCATGCCGGGCTACGATCCCGACGTGCAGAAGAACCGGACGCAAGCGCGACAAATCATGCAGACACTCGGCTACAATCCCGATAACCATCTCAAGATCAAAGTGACAGTGCGCGATATTCCGTACTACCGCGACCCGGGAGTGATTCTGATCGACCAGTTGAAGCAGGTCTACATTGACGGTGAACTCGAGCCGGTCGACACTACCAATTTTTTCCCCAAGATGATGCGTAAGGACTACAGCGTCGGCCTCAATCTACAAGGTGCGGGCGACCCGGACCAGACGTTGCCGTTGCTTTACGGATGCGGATCGGAGTTCAACCGCAACAATTACTGTAATTCCGAGGTAGAGAGGCTGATCGGCCGGCAATCGAGCGAGGCAGACCAGGAGAAGCGCAAACAGCTGGTATGGCGGATCGAACGGAAGCTGGCGGAGGACAATGCTCGACCGATCATCTTCTACAGCCGCGACGGGACGTGTCGGCAGCCGCACGTGAAAGGGCTGACCCTGATGGTCAACAGCATCTTCAACGGTTGGCGCCTGGAAGACGTTTGGCTCGACAGGTAGCGTTGCTCGGAGATTGGTGGGGTTGCGGCCGCAGGCAGTCTACGCGCGCCGCTTTGTGGGAAGGGCTGATGGTCATAGAGCGGACGACGCTACCGACAGAGCCGCATTGGCGCTGTCAACGGTCGGCGCTGTGCACGATGTCCAACGACGTGATGATGCCGAGATCAAGCGCAGTCTTGCCGACCGGCTCGCAGTTGAATACCGAGCCCGGAAACTCGTCTCCTTGGCACATGAAGGTCGAGGCGCCAGCACTCTTCACCAGTCCTGGATGAAAGAAATGGATCATCCCACGACTGTGGGAAATATTGATCCAGCGCTCAACCAGCGCGGGGTCGGCTTTGCCGTCACTGTATTTGATAATCCAATCGCGTAGGCCGTATTGGCGAACCTTGTTTGCGTCGAGATGCCCGATGCGGTCGTAATGTCCGTGAAAGCCGACATTGTTGCTGTCGGGCGGATAATCGGCGCTGAAGTATCGAGTGCTGCCTCCCAGGAACATCCGGGAGCACGCGGAGTAACAATAGCCGGCGACTGCCGTGCGGAAATTGCGCTCGCGAATTAGCTGACCCACTTGATAGCCAGCGGGCGCGTTTCCCCCGGGAGAGTTGCGCAGGATTACAGTGTCGATGCCTGGCGCGCTCGCAAGAGCTTCTCGGACCTTGCCCAGCTCATCACCGACCACCGGCCCGCTGAGAATGAGCTGATTACCAATAATCCTCAGCTCCATTGCCGGCGCCCAGGCTGGCGGAAGTCCCATTGTCGTAGCCAAGCCGAGGAGCGCCGTGGCCAAGGCCATCCTTCGGGCCAGAATCAGCGAATGGCGCAGCTGCCTACCCCTGGTTTAACCGGCTGGTCCGCACGCGGGCGCATCGGCGCGTGAGGCGAAGCAGTCCCGCTAAAAAAGTGCAGCTCCTCAGCCCAGTCCGAGTTTCGGCCGGACCCACTCGGCGAGGCGCCGGATCGCGGCATCGGCTTCGGGCGCTGTACCGGCCAGGAATTGGAAGACGTGCTGCATCTCCGGCACAATCTCGAGTGTCACTTCCGCGCCCGACTGGTCCGCCAGATCTGCCAATTTTCGGCTGTCGTCCAGCAGCGTCTCATCGGCTCCTGTCTGAATATAGATCGGCGGCAACCCCTTGAGATCCGCATATAGCGGGTTAGCAAGCGGGTCTTGGTGGTTGCCGCCTTCGCCGAGGAACGCGCCGGCCATGGTCTGGATGATGTCGCGCGTCACCAGCAGGTCCTTGGCGGCGTTCGTCTCGAACGTTTTGCCTGTCGCCTCCATGTCAAGCCAGGGTGACAGCGGCATTGTGGCCGCCGGCAACGGTAGGCCCTGCTCGCGGGCGCGCAGAATCATGGTTACGGCGAGGCTGCCGCCCGCCGAATCTCCTATTAATGCGACATGATCCGGCCGAACACCCTGATCAAGGAGCCATTTGTAGCTCCTCACCATGTCGTTAACCGGGCCCGGGTGAACATTCTCGGGCGCGCGCCCGTAATCGACGATCAGTGCGCGGCAGCCTATCGCCTTTGCCACATGGGCGTAGACCTTGCGGTGAGTGTACATTGAGCCGGCGACATACCCGCCGCCGTGCGCGCAAAGCAGAACACGGTCCTGCGCGCAGCTCTTCGGCGCCGCCCACATGGCCGGAACGCCGCCCGCATCGGTTTCGATGTAATCGACACCGCCCGGCTCGCCGGTGATCCTCTCCCACTGCTCAAACATGTGGCGCATGTCGTCGAGCGGCATCTCCGGATCCGCCTTCAACGCCGCCACCCACTCCAGGTACAGCTTGTTCAGCTCTTCGGTGCGCTTGCTAGCCATCCTTCCCTCCCCTGATCCGGAAGCCGTCCGCCTGCCGCATTCTCGGCGCCGGTCCAGTCAGACGACGAGATCGAGCCCGCGCGCCGGCAGCTCCACCTTGCCGCCGCACTCGTTGGCGAGCACCGGCATTACCTCCTCGGCGAAGATCTGCATCTGCTCCTCGATCTCTTTGGCGTGGAAGCCGCCGAGTTCAAACCAGCCAAGAAACGTTGCGCATCTTCATGATCGTGTCGATGACGTACTGCTTCGAGCCATGGATCGCGATTTGCCGGTCGCGCAGCATCTGCGCCGTCACTTTCTTGTTGAGATCGAACATCGGCTCATCGAGCCGCGCCACCACGGCCCCGAAGCCGAACGGCCCGTAGTAATCGAATTGCAGCTCAATCGCCCGTGCGGCGCGCTCCAGCGCCTCCTTCTCCTTGCCGGGGCGGGTGATGTGGAGGTAGCGGCTGGTCATGATCCCGCGCCGCTTTTCGGCATCCCACCCGAACTTGAACCGGCCGCGGCCCAGCATGTCGGGGAAGCCGGCCTTTTCCGCCGCGTCGTAATAGATCTCGATGTTGCGGCGCAGGCGGTCGTTCGGTTCGGCGATCATCACGCCGTTGATCCCGTGCTCGGCCGCAAATTTGAGGGAGCGGGCACTGGTCAGCGGCTCCCACAATTGCGGATGCGGCTTCTGCAGCGGCTGCGGGAAGACCTGTAGCTCTTTGAGCGTGGTGGTGGTCGCCTGCACCGGATTCCCGGCGGAATACATGTCGGGATCGCCGAGGGCCAGCACGTCTTCGAGCCGCCGTCCCATGTCGTCGCGCCGGAAATAGGCGATCGTCTGCTTGTGGTTCCACTTCGTGTAGGTGGGCGGGACCGAGAAAAACTCGCCGTGATGCGAGAACGAGGGCTCGGTCCAACATTTTTTCATGATTGCGATGGTTTCTTCGAAGGCCTTGCGGTTGCGCTCCTGGTCTTGGATGGTCGAGCCGTATGGACGCCCGAGAGTCTCGTTCTCGCGGGGCTGGTAGCCACGGCCAATACCGCATTCGACGCGGCCGCCGCTGATCACGTCGAGCGTTGCGATCTGCTCCGCGAGCCGCACCGGATGATGCCAGACGATGATGTTGGCGGCCTGCCCTAACCGAATACGTTTGGTGTGAGCCGCCACGCTCATCTGGACCATAAGCGGGTTCGGGCTCATCTCCGCGCCTTCCGGCTGGAAGTGGTGTTCCGTGAGCCAGAAGGACTGGAATCCGAGCTTCTCGGCGAGGATCCCCTGGCGCACCTGGCTCACCAGCGTTTCCTGTGCGGCCCGGTGCACTACCGCCAGCGACCCGTCGTTGAATGTGACGCCGTCCTTGTCGGTGATGACCGGCAGGTGGGATGCTCCGTTATGAAACAAACCGATTTCCAGCATCGACATTTCCTCCCTTGTGGCTCCACGCGGGCAGGCGCTAATTCGTCTGTTTCGCGGGGGCGGTCGTGCGCAGCCTACTCCCAAGCCGCGCCGTTGCGGAAGGGCGAGCCGGGACGCCGCTGCTGATGCAACGTCGGGACGAGAGGGAAGAGTAAGTTACCATCGTGCAAACAAGGAGGGCTGATGGTCGACATCCGCAAAATCATCACCGTGCGCGAGACGGTCTTCTCCGAACTCGGGGCCGGCGCGCCGCGGCCGGTCGTACGCGCAGTGGGCATGGCAGTGATCCTCAACCCATTCGCCGGACGGTTCGTCGACGATCTACTGCCGTTGTTTGAGGCAGGAGCGATGCTCGGTGAACGGCTCATGCCCGATCTGGTGAAGCTGCTCGACGGGCCAGCCGTGTCCTATGGCAAGGGCGCGCTTGTCGGCGTCGACGGCGAGATGGAACACGGCGGAGCGTGCGTTCACCCGATGCTCGCAAAGCCGATGCGGGCCGCTATCGGCGGCGGCAAGGCGGTGATATCCTCGAATGTGAAGGTGGCCGCGGCCGGCGCGAGCCTCGATGTGCCGCTCGGCCACAAGGACGATTCCTGGTCTTTCCCTCATTTCGACACGATAACGGTCGCGGTCGCCGATGCACCCCGCCCGAATGAGATCCTCGTTGTGATGGCTATTGCCGATGGCGGGCGGCTGCGGAACCGCTGCGGCACTGAGCCTATCCGGTGATCCGCCTGAACGATGGTAGGGGTGGAAGATGACCGAGACCATTGGCCGTTTGGTCGCGGCCGGCCAAAGGGCCGAGGTGTTCGAGTGGGGTTCCCGCGTCGTGAAGCTTTATCGGTCCGCCGGGTCAAAGCAGGCGATATTCCGCGAAGCGGCGATCAATGCGGCCGTGGAGGCCTTGGGGCTTCCCGTTCCCACGGTCTGGGGCGTGCAGCAGATCGATGGCCGCTGGGGTATCGTGTTCGACCGTGTGAGCGAGATATCATTCGCGGAACAGATGCGGGGTGACCCTGCCGGCATACCCCAGCATCTTGAGGTCCTCGTACGCCTGCATACGCGCATTCACGCCCACCTGGCGGATCAGTTCAGCAGCCTGAAGGCTTGGTTAACAACGAGTATCACCCGAACAATGCTTCTCGACGAGCCGCAACGGCAGATCTTGCTGAATGGCCTCAGGGACATGCCCGATGGTGATCACCTGTGCCACGGCGATTTCCATCCCATGAACGTCTTGGGCGAAGCGTCGCAGCCCATTGTTATCGATTGGCCCAATGCCTGCCGCGGTGACCCGGCCGGCGATGTGTGCCGTTCCTACTTGTTATTAAAACTTCATGCCAATGAAGTCGCGGAGCCTTACGTCGATGCTTACTGCCGGCTCGCCAGTCTTCGGCGCGAGACAATCCTCAACTGGTTACCATACGTCGCCGCGGCCAGGCTGGCGGAAGATGTCCCCGGCGAGCAACATGCCTTGCTCGAATTCGCCGGGGCGCCGTGATTAGGAAGCGACGGCGACGGATATGCTGCCGCGACGGCCCTTTGCCAGATAATGGGCGCTGCGGTCCTCGCGACTTCAATCATCTCAAGTTGCCGTGAAAGCTGGAGACTCGCGAAGCTCAGTCGGTTTCTCTGACGTCCCCAAGCGACCGCCCCAATCGGAGGCCTGCCATGAAGCTCAACTCAGACTTCGGCGCTCGTGCGGCAGTCCACGCAGCCCGATTGGACTGGACGCCGTCACCGACCCCCGGGGTGGACCGGCGAATGCTCGACCGCATCGGTGATGAGGTGGCGCGAGCGACCTCGATCGTGCGCTACGCCCCGCACAGCCGCTTCCCGTCCCACACGCATGGCGGCGGCGAGGAGTTCCTGGTGCTGGACGGCGTATTTCAGGACGAGCAAGGCGACTATCCCGCCGGCACTTATGTCCGCAATCCGCCGACCAGCAGTCACACGCCCGGTTCCGAAGCGGGGTGTAAGATTTTCGTCAAGCTGTGGCAGTTCGACCCGGAAGACCGGGCGCCGGTGCGCATCGACACCCCTGGGCTCGCTTTCGCGCCCGCGCCCGGCCTCCCCGGGGTCGAATTTGCACTTTTGCACGAGGGCGCGCGGGAACTTGTTTTCCTGGAACTCTGGGCGCCCGGCACTGACGTCGCGTTGCCTGTTCCCGGCGGGATCGAACTGCTCGTTCTGGACGGCAGCTTTATCGAGGGCGGCGAAGAGTTCACCCGGCTCTCGTGGCTCAGGCTGCCGGCCGGCGCAAGGCTGCAAGCCACTGCGGGACGGGGCGGCTGCAAAATCTGGATCAAATCAGGTCACCTCGCGCGTGAGCCGCGGTTGCCAACCGCAGCCTGATACTCCCAACGAGTTTCAGCGCGTTCCGAGCAGGTGAGCTGGGCCGGCCTCGCTGAAGCTGAGACGGCCCTCCGAAGCATCAGGTTGAGCTGCTCTACCAACGCCTCGATATAGTCCCCTTCGAACCGGCAAAGGCGGCGGTCGGCGGTCGCGCTGGAAAAGTGACCTCGTTGACCAATATCGTATCTTCTGCGAATGGCGTCGAGCGCGGAGCTTTGCTAGGAATCGCGAACCAAACCGACGGCGGAAAGGCGGCATTCATGCGGCAAAACAGCTTCGGTGAGCTTTGGCCGGTCTCAGCGCTGACGCTCGGTGGGGGCGGCATCGGCATGGTATGGGGTGAAACCACATTCGACGAGTGCGTCGCGACCGTGCATGCGGCGGTAGCCGCCGGGATCAACCTGATCGACTTGGCGCCGAGCTACGGTGACGGCAGGGCAGAGAGGGTGGTCGGCGAAGCTTTCGCTGGCCGGCTGCCTGATGGCGTGAGGGTCACCAGCAAATGCAATCTCGGCAATCCGTCCCCGGAGCAAATTGAACCGCTTGTGCGGCAGTCGATCGAGGGGAGTCTGGGACGCCTGCGATTGTCACAGCTCGATCTGTTCTTTCTGCATTCCAATGTGGTGCCAGACGATGACCACATCGCACGGTGGCCCGACGCCGCTCGCCGCATGACGCTCTATGCGACTTTTGTCGAGCATGTCCGCCCGGTCTTCGAGCGGTTGGTCGGCGAGGGTATGATCGGTGCCTGGGGTCTGACCGGCATCGGCCATCCGGAGGTGATCATGAAACTGCTTGGCGAGCGCCCGGCCGCCGCGGCCGTGCAGTGCATCGCCAATCTGCTGGACTCGCCCGGAGGCCTGAAGTTTTTCGACGGACCGGCAAAACCCCGCGCCATCATGACGGCAGCGCGCGCGAACGGGGTCGGCGTCATGGGTATTCGCGCCGTACAGGCGGGAGCGCTGACGAGTGCGATCGATCGACTGTTGCCGGTTGACCATCCTGAGATGCGCGATTTTGCCAGGGCGGCCGGCTTCCGGCGACTAGCCGAGGAGATCGGCGTAACCCCTGCGGCGTTGGCGCATCGTTACGCGCTGTCGCTTGATATCGACACACTTGTGCTCGGTGTTAAGAACCGGCAGGAGCTTACTGAATGCGTTGCCGCTGCCGACGTGGGCCCGTTGCCTCCAGAGTTGATCGCGCGTGTCGATCAAGCGGTTCCTCGCGACGAGCGGACGTAGCGATCGCGCAGCGCGCCGACGCGAGGAGCGCGAGGTGAGATCGAGACCAATGGTAAATCAAGCTCTCGGCTCGGTCCCTCCAGCTACATGACTGGCGTCGAAGTGGGCGCCTGGCGTTACCGGCCGGTCGCGGAAGCTCGCCGGTTCGGGATAGCCTCGGAGTAGAACACGGCCTGCGAAGCTGCCCCAAAGAAATGAGCTGCGGGCGGGCAGCGAGATCATAGGCAGCGCGCGAAAAGCGGACGCCCAGCCTGACGAATTGACGAACAATGCCGTGTAGCTGCGATCGCGCAGTCCAATGATCTTAACTGATCGTGAAGGTGTGCAGGCATACGAGGTTCCCGTTGTGCGCCGGCTCGCACGCGATCGTCGACGGTAGATGTCACAAAGCCGCCATAGTTCGATCGTTGTCGCCGATAGCACGGTTTCCGGGTGTAGAACGATGCGCTTTCTCGCAAAAGGTCTCCTTTTTCTGATCCTCTTCGCTGCCGTTCCCGCCCTCGCGCAGGTCGAGCCTCCCGCCCGTGTTGGACGGGTGAGTGTTGTCTCCGGCACGCTCGCCTTTTACGGCCCGGGCGACACCGATTGGTCGGCAGCGAAGATCAATCTACCGGTCGCGGCTGGCGCTTGGCTTGCGACGGACCCGCAATCCCGCGCCGAGATGCGCGTCGGCTCCGACTCGATCGATTTGTCGAATGACACGCAGCTCAATTTCGCGGAGCTGCGCGGCAAGGTCATGCAGATCGCGCTGGCGCAGGGGCGCATCGACTTGCACGTCCGGGGCTTGAAGCAAGATGAAACGGCGGAAATCGATGTCGCGCGCGGCGGCGTGTGGCTGTTGCAGCCGGGCATCTATGATATCGACAGCGGCGGCCAGGATCAGCCGACACGCATCACCGTTTTCGAAGGCGGCGCGCGCTTCGCCGGGGGCGGCATCGACACCCCCATTAATGCCGGCGATGTGCTCGTGCTAAGCGGCAACGACACACTATCGGCAGCGGTCGAGCAGGCCGCTCAAGACGAGTTCGTCCGGTGGTGCCGCTCGAACGATTATGACTTGAAGCGCCTAGCAGCGCCCCACCACGTCTCGCCGGCGATGACCGGATACGAGGAGCTTGACGCGCACGGGGGCTGGGCAGCCGTCCCGACCTACGGCGAGGCTTGGTTCCCGACATCGGTCCCGGCGAGCTGGGCGCCCTACCGCGAGGGCCGCTGGGTATGGATCGAGCCTTGGGGTTGGAACTGGGTCGACGACGAGCCCTGGGGGTTTGCGCCATTCCATTACGGGCGCTGGGCTCGCGTCGGCGACCGCTGGGGCTGGGTGCCCGGCGAGTACGTCCCCGAGCCGGTCTATGCGCCGGCGCTCGTCGCTTTTATTGCGCCGCCGGCAATAGGGGTGTCCGTACCGGTCCCAGTCGACACCGGACCGCCTGTCGGTTGGTTTCCACTGGCGCCGGGCGAGGTGTATTGGCCCACCTATACCCGCGACCCGGTCTATATCCGCAATGTCAATATTACCAATGTCAACATCACCAAGATTAACACGATCATTGCATCGCGGCCTGCCAACGCCGACCCGCCACCACAGGCCATCAACCAGCAGTTCGCAAATCGCGCCGCGGCAACCATGGTGCCGGCACGGGTTCTCGTCCAATCCGATCGGGTGGCGCCGGCAGCGGTGGCGGTTGCGCCGCAAATACTTCAACAGGCCGCTGTCAGCGTAAAACCGCCGCCGATTGTGGCGCGGCCGGCCGCCACAGCCTCTACCCAACCGAATGCTGCATCTCCATCGCCCCCCTTAGGGCGCGTAACGCCGCCGGTCCCCAGCGGCGCTATGACAGCGACACAGCCGGCTGCTCAGGCCAAATCCACAGCACCGGCCCCGGCGCACCCACCGACCCGGCCAAATTTCTCACAGCTCACGCCGGCGCCACGTGTCGGCCACGCGCAGGAGGCGCCACAGATACCCTCGGGTATGCAGGCGCCCCCACCGGGAACTCGCCAGCCACCCGCGCCGATGCTCTCGACACCGCAGCCCAGTGCTAATGCGAGCCCGTCCGCACCCACGCCCGGCCATCCTCCGGGTCCGCCAAATTTCTCGCATCTGCCCCCAGCGCAGCAAGGTCCCCAGCCATCGCATGCGGCACAAGCAAGATCGGCGCCACCCAGGGATAGGCCGCCGGCTGTTCATGGACCGGCGCAAGCGGGGCCAGCACCAGCGCCGCCGACTGCCCACGCGCCGCCAAGCACGAACGCCGGAACTACTCCATCAGTGACGCCGGATCGTGCCGCACAGCAGCGCGGCGCCGCCGAAGCTGCCGCTCGCCAGCAAGCGCAACAGCGGGCCGCCGCCGAAGCTGCCGTTCGCCAGCAAGCGCAACAACGGGCCGCCGCTGAGGCTGCCGCGCGCCAACAGGCGCAGCAGCGGGCCGCCGTCGAAGCTGCTGCTCGCCAACAGGCCATTGCTGCCCAGCAAGCGCAACAGCGCGCCGCTGCTGGGGCCGCCGCACGCCAGCAAGCCGCTCAACAGGCGCAACAACGCGCCGCTGCTGAGGCCGCCGCACGGCAGCAAGCCGCTCAACAGGCCCAACAACGCGCCGCTGCTGCTGCACACCAACAGCACGCCGAGGCGTGTGGCCATCCAGGGCAGCCGCCTTGTCCGAAGTAGCGGCCGTAACAAGAGGCTCCGAGGAGCCCGTCCAGCTGAGAACGGCGAGCCGGCGATAGGCAGAGGTCGCTACGATCGCACGACGCATTCCCTACCCGTGACGCGGCCGACGCCGGTGATAACGCCGGCGGGCGGCACCTCGCCGTCATACATGGCGTAAGCGGCGAGTTGCAAGAATTCGAGAAACGGCGAGCCCGGGTCGAGCAGCGCGCGTACCCGCTCGCGCGGCAGCAGCTTGCTGCGCGCCAAGTGCCGCCGCCCCGCCGCCGCCCTCGCCGCGAACCCCTCCGAGCGCCGGTCGAGCGTCATCAAGCACCGTCATGTGCAGCGGAATTTACCCTCTCGGCGGGACCGGGCAAGGAGAAACCGCGCTGCACCTGCCCACTTCGGTACTGTCCGCACTTCGTTAATCGCTTTGCGTTTAACGCACGACGGTATATATTCACTGAGGTGATCAAGTCATGGGCCAACCGTTCCACGCAGCGCTTTGCGGAGGAAGGGAAGGGGCGCTTCCCCGGCCTCAATGAAGCCCTGGTTTGGCGGCGGCTGCGATTGCTCGATGAAGCCGAACGCCTCGACGACTTGACGGGGTTGGCGTCGGTAGGCCTTCACCGCCTCCGCGGCGCTCGTAGAGGCCAGTGGGCGATTTCAGCTGGCGGGCCGTGGCGGATCACTTTCGAGTTCCGGGACGGACACGCCTGGAACGTGGAGATCGTGGATTATCACTGACGAGGATCGCACCATGGCAATCGCCCGAACGCGGCCTTTGGCCGGGACGGTGCCACACCCCGGCGAGGTGCTCAAAGACGAATTGGAGGCGCGGGGCCTTTCCGCCCACGCGCTCGCGCTCGCACTTCGGCTGCCGGCTTCGCGAGTGAGCCAGATCGTCCGCGGCCGGCGGGCGATCACGCCCGAAACCGCCTTGCGCCTGGCCCGCTACTTTGGCGGATCCGCCGCGATATGGCTGCGTCTCCAGGTCGCGTACGACCTGTCCCGCGCCGAAACCGAACTCGCGGCGAAGATCAAGGCCGAGGTCACCCCGGCCGCCGCTTGAATTCTGCTCCGGCCGTCGATCCTTAAGCCGCGCAGCAGGTGCCGAACCGGTTGGCGGTGTAGCCGGCGCGAGCGAGGACCGCGTCACGCGACTTTTCGACCATGCGGCGGATCCGGCCGAGATCGACGCCGACGAGCTTGCTCTGCCATTTCACGGGCTTCCCGGCGACGAACACATTCTCGACATTGCTCGTATCCATCAATGTGACGATCGTCCCCGGCAAATTGTTCAGCGGGAACACGTTGATGCGGTCGGCCGCCAGCATGATGATGTCGGCCTCCTTGCCCGGCGTCAGCGTGCCGATCGTGTGGTCGAGATGGGCGGCCTTGGCCCCGGCGATCGTCGCCATTTCGATGACGTCGCGGCAGGAGAGGAGCGGCGGCAAATTCTGTTCTCCGGCGAGTGAGCGTTCATTAGCGAGCGCGCGCTGCAGTGTGAAGGTCGCGCGCATGATCGTGAACATGTCGGCGGTCATATTGCACTCGACATCGACGCTGAGGCTCGGCTGGATGCCGTGATCGAGCGCCGTCTGCAGTGGCGGCATGCCGTGTCGCATCTGCATTTCAATGGCCGGCGCGATCGACACCTTGCCGCCTGTATCGGCGATCATCTTCCAATGCGTCTCGGTGAGCTGCGTGCAGTGGATGTATTCATTGTCGGGCCCCATGAGCCCGGCTTTGCCCATCGCTTCGAAATTGCCGGATCTGTCGCCGACGATATGACAGATGATCGGCACCCCGGCCTGCCGCGCGAGCGCCCAATTCTCGGCGTTCGGCGCGGCGTTGAGCTCGAGCGTCAGCAACCGATCGGCCGATGAAAAATATTGCGACTGTATCCGCAGCAGGTCTTTCGGGTATTGGCTGCCGGGGCCGAGGCCGGGCGAATAAGTGTAGACCGCGCGCCGCCCGGATTCTTTGAGGCCTGCGATGCAGGCATCGCTGTGCGCGGGGGTATGCGAGACCTGCGAAGTGTCGACTGTCGTCGTAACCCCGGCATTAAGCTGGTTGAGGGACGCGACGAGCTCCGAGATATACGCGTCCTCGGGCTGATAAACTGGCGTAAAGATTCCCTGGATCACCCCCATATAGGTTTTCTTGCCGTCATTGGGGGTTCCGAGGACGCCGTCGGCGAGAATGCCGCGCAGAATGGTTTCGTACTGATGGTGGTGGGTATCGACAAAGCCCGGCATGACGATCATGCCGCCGGCGTCGACGACCGTGGCCGTAGCGGTGAGATTGCGCCCGACCGCAAGGATCTTCTTGCCGCCGATCAGCACATCCCCGCTGTCGAAATCGCCGACCGCCGGATCCAAGCTCAGCACCATCCCGCCTTTCAGCAGAATGCGCTGGTTGGGGTCGCGCTCCGCCCGCTTCAATTGGTCGAGCGTCGCGCTCGCCCCGGCCGCGACCGCCTCCCCGGCGATGAGCTGCCCCGCCGCCCCCGCCAACAGTCCCGCCCCTGCCCCAATCACACCGCGCCGCGAAGGAGCTGCGGAACCGCCGGGAATATCGGCCGGCGGAGCAGTGTTTGGCGACGATTCATCGGTCATCTGCGTTCCTCCCTAAAGTCGACCCTACTCTCGCTTGGCAAGCCTCGTCCGCAGCCAGCGGACGATCACGCCCGAAACCGCCTTGCGCCTTGGCCCATACTTTTGGTGGTTCGGCGGCGATATGGCTGCGTTTACAGGTCGCCTATGATCTGGCTCGCGCCGAAGCCGAACTCGCCGCGAAAATCGCCGTCGAGGTCACCTCGGCTGCCGGTTGAATAGTAACGGCGCACGGCTCGACGGTCATCCTCTGCACTGGTTCGGTACGCACGCTGAGCCTGAGCTATAAGCAAGTCGCAGAATCGATCGCCGTCGATGGCTCTATTGGCGGAGCGCCGTGCCGCGTTGCCTCTCGTGTTGCGCCAGGAGTGAACGCACCAGTCACAATGCGGAGGCCTTAGTTCCTCCCGCCCCACCATGCCGCCGAAATTCCCGAACAGCACCCGCTCCGACGTTCCCTCGTACCTCTCGCACTGAAAACGAAGAGCTCCTGACAAAAATCATCGGGCTGGAGCGAGAAGTACGCGATGAATCGGGGCAGGGTCACATCAGGCGGCGGCCGAAACGCTGCGCGGTTCGGGGCCCCTCGGGCCCTATACGCGACTCGAAGGGACATGCTACAACTCGAGATAAGCAAGTACCATAGATGTAGGGGCTATACCGTTAAAGCGGCACTTATTTAGTCACTCGTAGTCCTTGAAGTACCAAGCTTACAGCCTACCTATGCGCGTAATTTGTCCAGTTTCAGGGAATGG
>Ga0126371_10000575_pt1 | contig 30452 bp, 25 predicted proteins | sample PanSoiMetaPlot_4_FD_110145 | JGI IMG/M metagenome (GOLD analysis project Ga0126371, IMG submission 110145) | Tropical forest soil microbial communities from Panama - MetaG Plot_4 | ecosystem: Environmental > Terrestrial > Soil > Tropical forest > Bulk soil | place: Panama | collected 2016-02-17 | reverse complement strand
CTTCGCTGTTCACCCGCCGGCGTGTGACGTTCTTCGTGTAGCGGAGCGCGAGCAGATCGTCGAGCGCAAGGACGGCACGTGCCGCGCCCATGTGACCGAGCAGTTCGGCTACTGCGCTTGCACCCTTGACATAGACGAGTGGCCGCTCGCGCCGGGCAGAGCGTGTTGCGCGTACCCCAAAGCTGCGCAACCCGCGTTGGAGCGCGCGTGCACGCTGGTCGTCGGGCGGCACGAACTCCAAATGGTACGAGCGATGCGGATCTGCAACCGATCCGCATGCCAAAAACGCCGCGCGTAACCACGCGCGCCGGCAGCAGGCCCGTTGCGGCACCGCCGCCTGCGTTGCGAGCGGTTGGGCGACCGTCACTTCGGTGGCGCGACGGCCGAATCGCCGTCCTGCCGGGCGCGCTTGATCGACGCGCACGCCGGCCGTCTTTGCCGCGCGCAGTGCAGCGCGCACGACAGGGCCTCGATCGCTGAGCACAAGGCGCGCAGGGCCGTTTGAGAACGCAGCCAGGGTGCGGACGAACGCGCCCGGACAACACGTACGCGCGAAGGCGGCTGCGGCGATCTCGTCTTTCGCGTCTGTCGAGAACACAGTGCTGCCGCTTAGAGCGCGGCGGACGCCTTTGCGCACACTTCTGCGTAGTGGGCTTCAAGCGTATCGGTGAGCGCTTCGACTGAACACGGGCGGGCGACGTTCATCGCCGAGGCGACGCGGCGTGCGCGTTCGTCCTCGCCAGCGCGAACGAGCGCGACGATCGCATCTCCAAGTTCGGCTGCGCTCTCGCGCGCGAGAATTCCGGACTCACCGGAGACGACTTCGCGCGTGACTGCGCAATCGACCGCGGCGACTGGCACGCCGTGGGTCATCGCCTCGAGCAACACAAGGCCCTGTGTCTCAGTCGTCGACGCGAAGACGAACGCGTCGGCGGCAGCGTAATACGCGCCCAACTCCGCTTGCGGGAGCGCGCCGGTGAAACGGATGCGCGGCGACGAGGGCAGCTGGTTCGCGTGGCGGCGCAGCGCCTCTTCATGCGGACCCGAACCGACGACGATCAGTCTCAGATCGGGAATGCGTCGCGCAGCTGCGTCAAACGCATCGAGCACAAGGTCGACGTTTTTTTCTTTGCCGAGGCGGCCGACGAAGAGCGCGATCGGGCCGCCGCCGGCACGGATGCGAGGTCCTTGCGCCGCGCTGGTCGCGAAGAGCGAGACATCGACACCGCTGGGAAGCACGAGGATCGGCCGGTCGACGCCGTACGATGTGAGCAGGTCGCGGATGCCGTACGTCGGCGCGATCACGCATGACGCGCGATTGCAGAATTGGCGCGACACCCACACCGCTTGCGCGCGCGTGAAGCCGGGGTCGACCGGCACGTAGTGCGCGTACTCGGTCCACAACGTGTGGTAGGTGAGGAAGAGCGGCATCTTGCGGAACTGCGCCAAGTACGCGCCGAGGCAGCCGATGAAGAACATCGAGTGCGCGTGAATCACGTCGAAGGGCATGCGCGGCAGCGTCGCTAGCAGTTTCGCCGGAAGCGGAAACGCCATGCGGAACTGCGGATAGAACGGGAACGGCGACGAGCGCAGCCGGAACACGTCCGGATCGTCGTCGACCGCGCCTTCGTGCGAGGGCGCGATGACGATGACGCGATGGCCACGCCTGCGCAGCTCGCGCATCGTGCTGACGAGCGATGTGACGACGCCGTTGATCTCGGGGAGGTACGAATCGACGAACATGCCGATCGTCAGCGGCCGGCCCACCGAGTGGCGCCTCATGCGGTGCGGTGGTCCTCGAGCACCGCGTAGAGCGATTCGGGCTTGACCCGCGCGCCGGGGCGCTCCGGCAGCGAAAGCACGCGCACGCGCACGTCGCGCGACGCGTAATGGATGAGAAGTTCGTCGCCGACGTGGACCGCGTGTGACGGCTTGACGGCGCGTCCACCAACCTCGATGCGCCCGGCGTCGAGCGCCTCCTTCGCTTCCGTCCTGCGCTTGGCGAGACGCGAGACCTTAAGATACTTGTCCAGTCTCATGATCTTTCGCGCGCTTCCACAGCACGTCGAGGTCTTCAAGGCTGCGGCCGGCGAGCGCGGTCGAGCCTCCGCCGGCGAGCCGCTCCATCGCCGCGAATCGCTCGCGGAATTTCACGTTCGCCGAACGCAGCGCCGCTTCGGCGTCAACGCCGAGCCGCCGCGCGAGATTGACGAGCGTGAAGAAGACATCGCCCATTTCTTCGCGGATGTGCGCTCGTTCGCCGCTTTCCAGCGCCGTGCGCAGCTCGCGCATCTCCTCATCGACCTTCTCGATGACGCCGTCCGTGTTTGGCCAGTCGAAGTTGACGGTTGCGGCCTTCTCTTGTAGGCGCTGAGCGCCGAGCAGCGACGGCAAGCTCTTCGGGATGCCGTCGAGCAGCGACTCGCGGTGCTTGTGGCCGGCCTCTTGGGTCTTGATGATCTCCCACGATTTCATCTGCTCTTGCGACGTCGAGATGCTCGCATCGCCGAACACGTGCGGATGCCGGCGGATCATCTTATCAGCGAGTGCGTTGATGACGTCAGCGACGCTGAACTGGCCTTTCTCCGCCGCGATCTGCGAGTGAAAGATGATCTGCAGCAAGAGATCGCCGAGCTCGCCGCACAACTTTTTGGCATCGCCCTCGTCGACGGCCTCGACGACCTCGTGCGTCTCTTCGACGAGATAGGGCAGCAACGTTTGGTGCGTCTGCTCGCGATCCCACGGACAGCACGCGCGCAGCCGCGTCATGATCTCGACGAGCTCTTCCCAGGAATGATGGAGCGCGACCGGCGGCAGCGGCAACAGCGGCGCGGCCGTGGCGGCTTGCAACGACGCTCGCGGTACGCCGGGGATCAACTCGACGTCGACGTGAGATGATTCGAGCGCGCGTAGGAGGTTCGGCAGGCCGGGGAAGTCCAGCAGCGGGTGGCCGGGAACGCCGAGTGCGGCGTCGCCGTCGCGCGCGAAGATGACGACTCTCTCGATGGCCTCTGGCGTTCCGCGCAACAGCGCTGGGCCGTCGATCCCCGCATCCACGATTCGGACATCGTGCGACCGCAAGAAGTCAGTCACCGACGCAGGTACTGCGCACGCAGCGGTTCGGGGTGACCGCTGGAGCCGCTCGAGAGCGCCGAGTGTGAGCAATGAGCTATCGCTCGGCCCAAGACCGACGATAGCGAGCGTGGGCATGGGACCAAAACTTACGCGCGCGCCGAGCGCCGGCCTCTCGGGTACCGTCTGCGGCTGCACGGCAAGAAAAAGCGCCGGTCCAGTGGGACCGGCGCTATGCGTTCGTCCGACCGCGTGCGACTATTTCGTCGGCGCGGGCGCGGGGTTCGCCGGTGCCGGTGCCGGAGCGGCCGGCGGCGGCGACGGGAAGAGGTCTGAGAAACGCGGATCGTCGATCTCGATCTTCGCGCTCGTGCGCAGCTGGTTCATGAACGGTTGGATCTGAAGCGATTCTTGCTGCTTCTTGATCTGATCAATCGCTTCGTCTTTGGTTAGCGGCTTCGTCCCTTCGACTTGGATGACGTGCCAACCGAACGGCGTCTGCACCGGTGCGCTGATCTGGTTGGGCTTGAGCGCGAACGCAGCCTGTTGGAATGCCGGCACCATCTGGCCCGGTCCGAACCAGCCGAGCTCGCCGCCCTTGTCCTTGCTCGCCGGGTCGATCGAATACTGTTTGGCGAGCGCGGCGAAATCGCCGCCCTTCTTGAGCTGCGCCTCGATCATCAAGGCTTCCGGCTTCGTCTTGACGAGGATGTGCCGGGCCTGCACTTGCGCGGGCTGACCGATCTGAAGATGTTGTGCCTTGAGATAGTCGTTGACTTGCGCATCGGTGACGGTGATGTTCTGGTCGACCGCTTTCGTCGTCAAGATGTTCTGGCGCACGAGCGTGCGCGCATCATCCATCGTGATGCCCTGCTGCGCGAGCATCGCATCGAATTGGCCAGGCGGGAAGTGCGACTTGATCTCGTTGAGCTTGTCGTCCACTTCCTTGTCGCTGGCGGTGATGTTATGTTCCTTGGCATACTGGAAGATGAGATCTTGCTGAACCATTGACGCAAGCGCGCTCTTCCCGCTCTGCTGCTCGAGCTTGGCGTCGAGCTGGCCTTTGGTGATCTTTTGACCGTTGACCGTCGCGATGGTCTTCTGGTCGCCGCATCCCGTCATCAGCAGCACAGCGCACGCGGCTGCTGAGAGCGTTGCGAACGTCGCGAACCTGGACTTCATTCTTCCTCCTGCGCGGCCTCGAAAGGCCGCACCCTCGATAACATTTTTCATAATGCCGCTAGGATCTCGCGCACAGTCGTCAACTTACCGTCGCCGGCGGTCTCGTGCGGCGGCAGTTGAGCCACAATCGCGCCCTGAGTGAAACGAAAGTTTCCTCGAGTGAGTGACGTCAGAGCCGGAAGTGAGCTTTCAGACAGTGAAAAACGGCGCCCGACCTCGAGCGTCAAGCGGCGGCCTTCGAGCGCGAGTTTTTCGACTCCTTTGCCCGCTGCGAGCAAACGCAGGCGAGCAAGCTCGAGCAGCGCGTCGACTTCCTTCGGACGCGGTCCATAACGATCGCGCATCTCATCGGCGATGTTCGCAACGGCATCGAGCGTGCGTGCCGCGGCGATGCGCTGATAGAACGCGATTTTCTGACTTGCGCCGCGCACGTACTCGTTCGGGATGTACGCGCTCACCCGCACGTCGAGCACCGGCGGCGCTTCGTCCGCGGCGCGCTCCTCGCCGCGCAACTGTGCGATCGCATCCTCGAGGATCTGGCAATAGGCGTCAAAGCCGACCGCGGCGATGAAGCCGGACTGCGCGTGGCCGAGCAGATTGCCGGCGCCGCGGATCTCGAGATCGCGCATCGCCAGGCGCAATCCGGAGCCCAAGTGCGAGAACTCGCGGATCGCTTCGAGCCGTGCTTGCGCGGCTTCGGACAGCGCGCGATGCGGCTGGAACAAGCAATACGCATACGCTTGGTGCGCGCTGCGGCCGACGCGCCCGCGCAACTGATACAACTGCGCCAACCCGAAGTGGTCCGCGTTGTTGACGACGATCGTGTTGACATTGGGTATATCAAGCCCATTTTCTATGATCGTCGTCGACACGAGCACGTCGAAATCGCCGTTGACGAATCCGATCATGACGTCTTCGAGCTCGCGCTCGTGCATCTGGCCGTGTCCGATGGCGATGCGCGCACGCGGCACGAGCTTCTGCAACGCGTCGCGAATGCCGTATATCGACTCGATCCGGTTGTGCACGAAGTAGACCTGACCGTTGCGATCGAGCTCCTGTTGGATGGACGTAGCGATCAGCGCGTCGCTGGTCGGCGTCACCACGGTCTTGACCGCCATGCGGTTGCTCGGCGCGGTTTGTATGAGCGATAGGTCGCGCACGCCGACCAGCGACATGTGCAGCGTGCGCGGGATCGGCGTCGCGGACAGCGTCAACACATCGACCGAACGGCGCATCTCCTTGAGGCGTTCCTTGTGCGCGACGCCGAAGCGCTGCTCCTCGTCGACGATCACAAGCCCAAGGTTCTTGAATCCCACATCGCGCTGCAAGATGCGATGTGTGCCGATGACCAGATCGAGTCCGCCGTGGGCGAGGTCCGCGAGCGTCTGCTTTTGCTCGGCCTTCGAACGTAAGCGCGACAGAAGGCCGATGTTGACTGGAAACGCCGCGAAGCGTTCGGTGAACGTGCGGTAATGTTGCGCGGCGAGCACCGTCGTTGGCACGAGCACGGCGACCTGTTTGCGGTCCATGATCGCTTTGAAGGCGGCGCGGATCGCGACTTCGGTCTTGCCGTAACCGACGTCGCCGCAGATGAGGCGATCCATCGGCTTGGCCCGTTCCATGTCCGCTTTGACGGCTTCGATCGCCGCGCGCTGATCGGGTGTCTCGTCATAGGGGAACGACTCTTCAAGCTCGCCTTGCCACGGCGTGTCCGGCGCGAATGCGTGTCCTTGCGCCGCCTCGCGCTCCGCGTACAAGCGCACGAGCCCTTCGGCGATCTTCTCGACCGCTTCGCGCACGCGCGAGCGAGTGCGCGCCCAATCGCTGCCGCCCATCTTCGAGAGCGCCGGCGGCGCGCCGTCGCCCGCGACGTAGCGGCGCACGAGATGCATCATCTCGACGGGCACGTACAGCCGGTCTGCGCCCGCGTACTTGAGCGCCATGAAGTCGCGCCCGACTTCATTGACGACGATGTGCTCGAGTCCGAGATATTGTCCGATGCCGTGATGCGCGTGGACGAAGTACTCGCCTACTTTGAGGTCGGCTTCGGTGATGGGCACGCCTTCTTTGACGGCTTTGAGCTTTTGGCGGCGCGCGGGATGGCCGAACAGCTCGGCATCGCCCAGCAAGACAACACCCGCTGCCGTCAACTCGAATCCGGCGTCGATCGCACCGTCGGCGACGACGACGCGGCCGCCGTCTCCGCGCTTCCACGTTCGCGGCGCCGGCGAAACGGCGACGTCATGCTCGTCGAGCACTTCGCGGATGCGCCGATGGCCGACCGACGCGATGGCGATCAGTTCACCGGCGGCGACACGCGCGCGCACGTCGGTGACGAATCGCTCCATGCTGCGGTTGAAGACCGGTGCGGGCACCGACGGAAACGCAACGCTCAGATCTGCGTCGCGCGCGATGCGCGGCCCGGATGTCGCGAACGTGAGAGTCGGTCGTGTTTCGATGCGTTGACGGATGTCGTCGAGCGTGAACGGCTCCGGCTCCGCGCGAGCAGCATCGTCGGTAGCGGGGGCGTTGGAGGAGGCGACAGCCGACTCCACCGAGGCGGGAAGGGTGACTGTCCGTTGATTTCCCGCGGTCCCCCGCGCAGACGATGCTGTCGTTGCGGAGCCGGAGTCGTCGGCGCCGGCGACCGTTCCGTCATCATGCTCGGTCGCTAGACCGTGATCGATCGCGATTGTTAGCTCGGCGTCTTCGACGACGATCGCTGCACGCGGGGCGTAATCGGCGACGAACGCGCCGTCGACAGCGAGAGCGGCTTCATCCCAGGGTGCGATGTGCAGCGAGTCGATCGAGTCGATCGAGCGTTGATCGGCGAGAGAGAACTCGCGGATGCTCTCGACGCTCTCGCCGAAGAATTCGATGCGCGCCGGACGCTCGGCCGTCGCGGCGAACACGTCGATCAATCCGCCTCGCACGCTGAACTCGCCGACCGCGCTGACGACGTCGGCGCGTTCGTAGCCGAGTTCGATAAGCCGCGCCAGCAACCGCTCCCAATCGTACTCGTCGCCGACCCGAATGTCGAACGACGACGCTAGCCAGCGCTCAGGCGAGGGTAACGGCTGACGTAGGCTGGCGTGCGATAAACAATACACGCCAGGCGTACCGGCAGCCAGGGCAGCAATTGTTTCAATGCGCGCGCTGCGTTCGGTCGGATTGATCAATCCATTCACCGCGCGATCGCGCGGCCGCAGCACGTGCACGACGTCGCCGGCATCCTCTAGACAAAACGCGGCGTCGTTCGCGAAGCGATCGGCTGCATCGGGCGTTGCACACCACACGATCGCACAGCCACCTACTTTCTGCCACATCGCGGCGGTGACCGCCGGTCGCGCAGCATCGGACGTTTCGGTGACGTCAACTGACGCACGCGACTGCAGTGCCGACGCGATACGCGCGGGTATATCTGAAGAAGCAGCGAGGATTCGTGTGATGAGGGGACCGAGCGAGCCGGGCACCAAATATCTCCAATGCCGTGTGGCCGGATCGCGCGCGACCCGGCCTATTTCATGAACCGCAGTGCTCCATTATACGTGAAAACAAACGAGAACGCCAGGACTGTATCCATGCTGATCGCGCGAACGCTCGCGGCGGCCATGCTTGTGGCATCGCCGATGCTCGCTCGCGCTGATGCGCTGCCACCCGGCGTGGTCTACGCGTCCGACACCGACCCGGTCCGCATCACCTCGGTAGTCCTCGATCCGTCGAACCCCGCCGCGGGCGATACGGTCAGCGCACAAATCATCTGCACGAGCAACGCCGCCGCCGTGACCGCGAAGGTCGGCACGATCGTCGTCAACGTTCCCAAGCGCGCGCCCGGCATCTTCAGCACCACGCTGCGCGTGCCAGTGCTTCCTTTATACTCTGCGCATCAGACGGTGATCATCACCGCGATCCGCACCGACGGAGCGAAGACGCAGCGCAGCATCTCCGTGGACTTCCGCTAGCGCAGTGCCGGGGCCAGCGGTCGTCGTGCTCGTCATCGATTCGGGCGGGATCGGCGCCGCACCCGACGTCCGCGCGTTTGACGATGGGCCAACAGTCAACACGATTGCGAACACTGCGCAAGCTGCCGGTGGCGTGAAGCTGCCGACGCTCGAGCGGCTTGGTCTTGGCAATCTCGCCGACATCGAGGGAGTTGCTCGCAGCGCGTCACCGGCCGCCGCAGTCGCTCGGTTGCGCGAAGTGAGCGCCGGCAAAGACACCATCACCGGCCATTGGGAGATGATGAACATCATCGTCCGGCATGCATTCCCGACCTACCCGCACGGTTTTCCGGAAGATGTCATCGCACGCTTCGAGGCGATCGCCGGCGCACGAGTCCTCGGCAATAAAACTGCGTCTGGCACGCAGATCATCGAAGAGCTGGGGCCGGAGCACATGCGCACCGGCCGTCCGATCGTGTACACGTCCGCGGATTCGGTGTTCCAAGTCGCAGCGCATGAAGAAGTCGTGCCGCTCCAGACGTTGTGGAACTGGTGCGAAGCAGCGCGCGCAATGCTCGTCGAACCCAACCGCGTCAACCGCGTGATCGCCCGGCCGTTTCAGGGCGAGCCAGGCCATTTCGTTCGGACCGCCGGGCGTCGCGACTACGCAGTACCGCCTCCACAGCCCAGCGTTTTGGACGCGCTCACGGCCGCAGGTGTGCCGACCTGCGGACTTGGGAAGATAAGCGACATATACTGCTGCCAGGGTATTGCTGCGGGGAGCAGAACGGGCGACAACGCAGAAGGGCTGGCCCGAACCCTCGAGTGGTTGGATGCGGGACAAGGTGGTTTCTGCTTCACCAACCTTAACGACTTCGACTCGAAATACGGCCATCGCCGTGACCCTGACGGCTACGCACGAGCGCTGGTGGCGCTGGACCGGAGTTTGCCAGACATTCTCAATCGTCTGAAGACCGCAGATCGACTGATAATCACGGCTGACCACGGATGCGACCCGACCGCGCCCGGCACAGACCACACGCGCGAGTTCGCTCCCCTGATCGATTTTAGACCCGGGCAGGCCGGTGCATTGCTCGGCGACCTCGAGTCATTCGCCCAAGTCGGCATGCGCGTCATGCAGTCATTCGATCTGCCGGCTCCGCAGGCGCTCATCGTATGATCGCGACGACCGCGGCTGCCACTGCCCCGCGTCTGCTCGAACGTCCGGCGCCGGAGATCGCGCGCCGTTCCCGTTGGCTCAGCGTCGATCGAGAAGTGCCGGCACTGTGGCTCGTGGCGAAGCGTGGTCTCGACGTCGTGCTTTCCCTTATCATGCTCGCCGTGCTCGCTCCGCTGTTCGCGTTGATCGCCATCGGCATCAAGCTGAGTTCGCCTGGTCCTGTGTTCTTTTCACAAATGCGAGTCGGCAAAGGCGGTCGCGAATTCCGTTTCTATAAATTCCGCACGATGGTCGACGGCGCGCACCTAATGCACGAGGACGTCTTGCATCTCAACGAGCTCGACGGTCCCGCGCTTAAAATCGCCGACGATCCGCGCGTCCATGATTTCGGCACGCTGCTGAGGCGCACAAGCCTCGATGAACTGCCGCAGCTCTACAATGTGCTGCGCGGCGAGATGAGCCTGGTGGGGCCGCGGCCGGCGTTGCCGCGCGAAGTCCACGACTACGAACCACACTATTTGCAGCGCTTCGCGGTGCTGCCCGGCATCACTGGACTATGGCAGGTGAGCGGGCGCGCGAACGTTCCCTTCCGCCGTTGGATGGCGATGGATATCTGGTACGCGCGACGTTGGACGCCGTTGCTCGACCTGTGGATCTTAGCACGCACGGTGCCGGCGGTGTTTCGCGGGGAAGGCGCGTGGTAACGGCTTCGTTCCCGTTGCTGCCCCCAGTCGTCGATCAAAGCATCCATCAAACGCCGCTGACCGCGATCTCCGCGATTGTGTTCGCGCTCATCGGCGTGTGCGCGCTGTGGCTCGGCGCTCGCCGTCCGCAGTGGGCGGCGGCGCTCATCGCGTTCGCGATCCCCTTCGCGTTCTATCGCGACTTTATGGGCACCACGATCACGCTCGAGAAAGTCGTCATCATCGGCGTCGCGATCGGGCTGGTCGTACGCGGCGCACCGCTCGTACCGGCTGGCGCGGGTGCGCGCCGCATCATGATCGCCGCGCTCGCGGTGCTGGGAGCTATCGCCGTCTCCGGCATCGGCGCGACCTACGGCGGGCCGGTGGTGCGCGAGGCGCTCAAACAGGTCGAATACATCGTGATGTTCTGGTGCGCGGCAAGCCTCATCGTCGAGCAGCGCGACGACTCGCGTTGGCTTGAAGCCGGCTTGATCTCGTCGGTGTTCGTCGTCGCGGTCGATGCGATCGCACAGGGTTTGGTCGGCGGGGCGCCTTCGGGCGTATGGATCAACGGTCACCGTCTTCCTCGCGTGGCCGGCCCGCTCGAAGGGCCCAACCAGCTCGCTGGATTCTTGGAGATCTCGCTGCCGGTGCTCTTCATGTCGCCGCTGCTGCTCGGCGACCGGCTGCGCGTGATGCGCTGGATCGCGCTGTTCGCCGTGGCGTTGGCGATTCCGATGACTTTGTCGCGTTCGGGCGTCGCGTTCGCGCTCGTAGCGTTCGTCTTGATCTGGTTTGTCGACCGCAAAGCCGCGCGCGCATCGTGGCTGCCGTTCGCTGCCGGTACGGTGGCGGGTTTCGCGATCGCCTTCCAGTGGTATTGGGGCGCGACCCACAGCTTCGCGCTGCTCGGCGACATCTTCCGGCTTTCCGAAGTGCCGCTGCAAGATCCGGGCGGCGTGGGCACGCGCAACGAGTTGTGGAACGCGGCGCTGACGATGTTCGCCGCACACCCGCTGTTCGGCGTCGGGGCCGGTAATTTCGAACATCTTCTCGGCACGGTCGGGCTTGCGACCGTGCAGACGCATGCGAACAGCCTCTGGCTGCAGACGCTTGCGGAACAAGGTCTCATCGGTTTCGTCGCGCTGCTTGCGCTGTACATCGTTGTGCTGCGCGAATGCAGCATCGGCCTCGCATCGTCGTGGCTCGCGCGTGCAGCGCTGCTCGCGACGGTCTGCATGCTGCTCCACCAAGTCGTCGACGATCTGTTCTTTTTCCCGAAGGTCGGATTGCTTTGGTGGTTGCTAGTCGGAGCGGCTGCGGGCGATCTCGCGGGCGCTCGCGCGCCGGCGCCGGCGCCGGCGGCGGCATCGCCTTCAGCCGAACTGCGCGAGACGGCGACGCCGATCGCGTAATGCGTGCGCGCGCCGCGCTCGCGCTCGTCTCCAGCTTCGCATTCGTCTTCGTCGCGCTTGCGCCGTCAGTAGCTGTCGCGGTTGGACCGCCATCCGATCAGCATGCCGGTCCGCCGACCGCGGCGAGCGCGTCGCTACCCGCGCCGATCCGCGTCAGCGCGAATCGAGTCGCGTACTACGGCGATCAAGCGCTGATCGTGGCACGTGGCGACGTGCGCGTCATCGAACCGGACGGTTCGATCATTCAGGGTGACGTCTTCGTCATGAATATGGCGCTGCGCCGCCTGCTGGTCGCAGGTCACGTAAGGCTGCAGACGCACGCGGGCGAGTTCGTCGGTGCAGCGTTTGCCGATTTTCTCGTCTTCCGCCGGCAATATTTCGTGCCGCTCGAACCCGAGGCGGATCGCTGGACGTTTTTTGATTACGATTTCGCGCAGCCGAAAAAGGGACGGGAGATGCCGGGCGACGCGTTTTTCATCCCCGACGTGTCTGCGTCCAAGCCATACATCGTTGGCAAGGCGGTCACGATCAACGCATCGACATACTTGCGCATGACGCCGGCGACATTCGTCCTGCTCGATGGCGCGTTGTGGACGATGCCGCTGCCGCCGTACACGTATAACTTCTCGTCCAACCAGCACTTCGGCGTCAACGCGCTTCCGGGTGCGAGCTTCGACGTGCCGTACAACGTCGCGGGGTCACCCGTCTCGCTCGATGCGATCCACTTCCGCTACGATCAGACATTGCCGGTATCGACGTACTGGGCGCTCGAACACCATACGGTCATCGGGCAAGGATACATCGTCGCAAGTCTCAGTCCGGCAAGCGAGCCGCCCAAGCAGTGGAACCTGATGGGGTACGATCGCATGTCGCCCGTCAGCGCGGTCCGTCTCAATACGCAGCTCTTCACGTATCAGTACGGGTTATCGCAGCCGCTCTCGGCGAGCGGTTATGTAGATCTGCAATACAACCAAGGCATCAGGCAGTCAGCGCTGTTGGTGGACCTGACGCAATCGTACTCGAGCCTGCTCGCCCAGCCTGCGCTCGGATTCTATGGGAACCCGTCGCATCCGTGGATCCCGAACCATCCGTTCGATGGCGGCGTGCAGTGGCAAGGGTATGATCAGCGGATCGCTCACACCGGGCTGACATACCGGTTGGTGACGGGGTATGGCTCGTCGCAAGACGGCTACGGCATCGGCGCAAGCGGACAGCAGCAAGTGTCGACCTATTACGGCGCCGCCTCGCTGTTCACGCCGACGATTCCAGGCCCGCTCAAGACGGGCATCAACGCGGCGTACACGATCACACAGACATATCTGAGCTTCCCGAACATCGTGCAGCAACAGACGACGACGGCGACGATCAGCCGCCGTTTGACGCGCACGATCGTGCTCATCGGATCAGACGTCGTGACCAGCGCTACGTCGCGCAACGACTTTTCGATCGTCTCGCCGAATCAAGCCCTTGGTGTCGTGCCGCTTCCGAACTCGATCAATGGGCTGCCCATCGTGCTGGGGCCGTTCTTGCGCGCGACCGATCGCGCGTACGGGTTGTCCAGCGTGTGGACGCCATCGCCGGAGTTCCAATTCTCTCTCGCGGCCACGCAATCGAATTATTCGCCGCAGCAAATTCCGGGTTTCGCGGGACCGCCGCGCTACCAGCTCAGCGGAGATGTCCGCATGCGGCTGACGCGCGTGCTCTTCCTCGACGCCCAACGTGCGTATCTGTTCAACTGGGGCGGCCAGACCTGGTCGCCGCACTTCCAGATCCTGATCACGTCGCAATGATGACGCCGCGATCGACATTGTTAGCGTTTGCACTGCTCGTGCTGCTCGCAGCCGCGCCGCTTCCATCGTTCGCGCTGCCGACGCCGATACCCCAAGCGTCGCAAACGCCGCCACCGGATCTCGCCGCGCCTTCGCCGACACCTTTACCGCTGCTCGTCAACGGCCAGGTGATCGATGTCGAACGCGGCTTCATCGTCTTCACCAGCGGCGACGCGTTGCGCCTTGCCCCCGACGTGCAGCTGCTCGATGATGCGAGCGGCAAACCATACTCTGGCACGCCGTTTCCCGGCATCTTCGCCGCTGCGACCCTCGACGCCACGAGTGGTCTGGTCACGGAAGTCCGCTTTTCGCGCGCGCCGATCGCTCGCGGCACGGCGATCGCACAGCTGCCTCGGCAATACGTCGTGCAAGCGTCGACGCCCGAGCCGAATCCCGAGCTGATTCCGCCGCCAGCGAAATACCATAGCCTCAGCGGCGAGACACTCGTGCGCATCGTCGTCCAGGTGCCCCCCAATACGCCGTTCACCGACGATGTGTTCATGACGACCGACACCGGCGGGTGGAACCCGCAAGCGGTGAAGATGCAGCGCCAAGATGCGTTGCACTTTTTCATCGAGCTGCGCTTGCGGACCGGCAGCGAGTTCCACTACCTCTTCACGCGCGGGTCTTGGAATAGCTCCGAACGCGACCGCAACGGTCTGGAACGCACGCCGCGCGACTTGCTCATCGAGGGCAGCGACCTGCTTAGCGTCGACACGACCGTGTATCGCTGGGCCGACTTGCCCTAGCGATCCGCGTAGAGGTAGTTGCGGCCTTCGAGCCGCACTGCGAACCCGCAGCGGCGCAGTTTGGCGATCAGCGGGTCCGCCGATGCGTGATACTCGAGCAGCAGATGTTCGACGCCGGCGAGCGCGTCGTCTGTAACCGATGCGAGCGCATAATACTCGCAGCCCTGGCAATCGAACTTCACCAGACGCAGCGCGCCCAGCTCGGTGAGCACGTCAGCGAAGGGGACGACGGGCACGTCCGTCGTTTCAGAGTGCAGCTTGTTCGACGACGTGTTGCCGACAAAGAGCACTGCAGACATCGGATCGGCGCCATCCGGTGCTCTGGTCAGCGGCAGCGTCATACACGCGTCGCCGATGGCGGCGCTGCGGATGTCGGCAACGACGCCGTTCAGGGCGGCATTGCTGCGCGCGATCGCTGAAAGCTCGGGGTCGGGTTCGAACGCCACGACGCGCGCGCCGCGCCTTCCGAAATAGACAGCGGTGTCGCCGATGTTCGCGCCGATGTCGAGCACCGTCCCGCCACGCAGCGAGGGGTGCACGCGATAGATCTCGCGGACAAACGAATCGTTGACGACGTGCGCGTCTTGCCAGGCACACGACTTGCGGATGAAGAGGCGTTCGCCTGAAGGCACGGACGCCACGAAGAGCGCGGGATCGTCGCTCGCCTCAAACCGGATGTCTGGAAAGCATTCGTGCAACGCAGAAACTGATGCGGGCGAGGAGCGGAAGCGCGCGAACCGCGCCATGTCGGCAACGCGCTCCGGCGGTTCGCCGAACGCGATGCGCGCGATATTGGTCACGCTGCGCGCGCGCAACGCGAACCACGCGGCGCGCGGATGCACGACCGCCTCAGAGATCAGCACAGCCGCGGACTTAAGCCTATCGAGCGTCTACCCGCCCTCCCTGAAGTAGCCGATCGTCGTACGCAGGCCTTCGTCGAGCGATACTGACGGCTGCCAGCCGAGCAGCTGACGTGCACGCGAGATATCGGGGCGACGTCGACCGGGATCGTCCGCCGGCATGGGTTGCAGCTGTGTCGCGACCGGCACGCCGACCAGTTCGCCGATCTTCACCGCGAGCTGGGCGATCGTGATCTCATCGGGGTTACCGAGATTGATGACTGCGCCCCGCGCGGCGTCGAGTGTTGCAGCGCGCACGATGCCGTCGACGAGGTCCGAGACGAAACAGAACGAGCGGGTTTGCGCGCCCTCACCGTACACGGTCAAAGGCTTGCCAGCCAGCGCTTGCGTGATGAAGTTCGGAATGACGCGGCCGTCATCGCGGCGCATCCGTGGGCCGTACGTGTTGAAGATGCGCACGATGCGCGCGTCAAGCCCGTTGACGCGCACGTGCGAGCTCACCAGCGCCTCGCCGAAACGTTTCGACTCGTCGTAACACGCGCGCGGGCCGATCGGGTTCACGTTGCCCCAATAGTTTTCAGTCTGCGGGTGCTCGAGCGGATCGCCGTACACCTCGGACGTCGAGCTATACAATAGGCGTGCTGACCACGCTCGCGCGGCCTCGCACGCGTGCTTGGTGCCGAGGCTGTTCGCCGCCATCGTTTCGAACGGAAGCTTCGCGTAGTCGACCGGGCTTGCCGGAGAGCCGCAATGCACTATCAGATCTGACTTGGGAGCGCCGGCGGCCAGATCGTAACCTTCGAGCGCGATGTCTTGTTCGACGAATTCGAACGCTCGTGAAGTGCGTGCATTCTTGAGGTTTTGCGCATCGCCGGTCAGCAGGTTGTCGATCCCTACCACTGTGTGCCTATCGGCGAGGAGACGATCGACGAGATGAGATCCGATGAATCCCGCAGCGCCGGTGACGAGCACCTTCACGGCGACGCGAGCGCAGCCGAAAGCGGTGACGAGCGGCCGATGCCGGCGTAGCGAAAGCCGGCCGCCGCCGCCTTGAGCGGATCGTAGAGATTACGCGCGTCGAGCAGCACATCGCCGCGCATGTGCCGCCGCAACTCGGCAAGATCGAGTTCGGTGTATTCGTTCCATGCGGTGGCGATGACCAGCGCGTCGGCGCCTTCAGCCGCGTCATAGGGATGTGCGACAAAGCGCACCGTGGTTCCGAGTTCGCGCCCAGCTCGTTCTTCTGCGGCCGGGTCGTGCGCGACGACGATTGCGCCATCCGCGACGAGCGAACGCACGAACGCAATGGCCGGTGATTCGCGCGTGTCATCGGTGCCCGCCTTGAAAGCGAGGCCGAGCACGGCGATCGTGCGGCCGCGCAGCCCACCGACCAGCGCGATAAGCCGCGCGACTGTTCGCCGCACCTGCGCCGCATTGACAGAAAGCGCGGCCTCCAGTAGCGGCGCACCGACGTCTGCTTGCTCCGCGATGCGATGGAGCGCAAGCGTATCCTTGGGCAGGCAGGAGCCGCCGAAACCCAGACCAGGCTGCATGCAGGCTGCACCGATGCGCTTGTCCGCGCCCGCGCCAGCCGCGACGTCGCGCACATCCGCGCCGACCGCCGCACAGATGTTGGCGATCTCGTTGATGAACGAGATCTTCGTCGCCAGAAACGCGTTCGACACCAATTTGATCATCTCGGCCGTGCGTGGATCTGTGACCAGCAACGGCGCACGGAGCGGGGCGTACAGCTCGCGCAGCGCCGCCTCGGCGCCCTCATGCGAGACGCCGATCACGATGCGATCGGGGTGCATGAAATCGACGACCGCCGAGCCTTCGCGCAAAAACTCCGGATTTGAGACTACAGTCGTCTCGTGAGCGGACGTTTTCGCTTGCGCGATGAGCGAGTGCACAAGATCGGCGGTCTGGACCGGCACCGTCGATTTGTTGACGACGATCGTCGGGCCATCCACGTACTTCGCAACGTCAATTGCGGCGTCGCGCACGTGGCTGACGTCGAGATGGCCGTCATCGCGCGCAGGCGTGCCAACCGCGATGAAAATGATGTTGCGCCCGCGCACCGCGTCACCGACATCAGGAGTGAAACTCAGGCGGCCGGAGGCTTGATTCGCGTGCACGAGTTCAGCAAGACCCGGTTCGTGCAGCGGCAGCTCGCCGCGCATCAGCCCCTCGATGCGCTTCGCGTCCGTATCGGCGCACACGACGTCGTTGCCGAGTTCCGCCAAACACGTGCCGGTGACTAATCCGACATAACCCGAGCCGATGACGCCGATGCGGTGCATCCGGCGCTATTCAGGGCACCCGCGAACGGGTCCCTCAAGCGTGCTGCGACGCTGCGCATAGATGTACGGGCCATCCGCGGCGCGCACGGAAAAGCCGAGGCGGCGCAGCGCGCTCGCAAGCTCATCATCGTGCCCGTGGTGCTCCATGATGATGTGCTCGACCTCGGCGAGGCTTTCATCCCGTAGGCTCGCCAGCGCTGGATATTCGCAGCCTTCGCAATCGAACTTGATGAGGCGAAGCGGACCGCACTGCGCGAGGACATCCGCGAACGCGATGACGTCGACGTCGATCGTGCGCACGTGGAGGCGATTTGCCGGCGTGCTCCCGGGAAACAACGTCGTCGACATCGAGTCGGCCCCTCCGGCCGCGGCGGACAAACGCAGCGTGGCAGATTCGCCGCCAACTCCTGCGTTTTGGATCACAGCGTCGACGCCATTGAGCGCGACGTTGCGCCGAGCCAACGCGCACATCTCCGGATCGGGCTCGTAGGCGACGACGCGCGCGCCGCGTGCGCCGAAGTACACTGCCGTGTCGCCGATGTTCGCGCCGATGTCGAGCACGCATCCACCGGCGAGCGGAGGATGATCGGAATAGATCTGCTTCACGAACGTGTCGTGCAGCGTGCCGGCGTCGTGCCAACCGCGGGCGATCCGCACATAGAAATGCTCCGCGGTCGGAAGCTCCACGAGCAGATGGCCCGGACCGGCGGGACTGAAGCGAAATTCTCGATAGTACGCTCGTAGGTTCTCAAGCGTGGCAGGCGCCGCGCGCGCGCACACATCGGTCGCGAGCGCACGCGCTGCGGTTGGATCGGATTCCGCGAAACGTCGGACGACATGCCGCAGCCCTCGCTCGCGGATCGCGTAGAGCGCCGCGCCGAGCGCGCGGATCGCGGCGAATGCGAGCATGATCCCTGACTTGAGCTTCTCGAAGGTCATCGCTCTCGCTTGGAAGAGGCTGCGGCGCAGTGACGAACAAGGACGCACGCATGCCAAAGGTCGACAAGCAATTCTACGCCGACAACGTCGCGTACGCGCAGGCGCTTGACGAGATCGCGCCCAGCCAATACGAGAAGTACGTTGACAGGCTCGCGCGGGCCTGTGGCGGCGGCCGCGTGCTCGACGCAGGTTGCGGCACGGGAACCGCTGTCCAGATGCTGGTGTCGCGCGGCTGCGACGCTTACGGCTGCGACGTCTCGCCGGAATTCGTGCGCCGCGCCGTCGAGCGCGCCGGCGACCGATTCTCGCTCGCGCATGACGACGGCACGCTGCCGTACGAAAGCGGTGCGTTTGCTGCCGCCGGCTCGATCAACGCTCTCGAGCACACCGAACATCCCTCGATCTTCCTTGACGAGTTGTGCAGAATCGTGCGACCCGGCGGCACGCTCGTGCTGACGACTCCGAACATGCTGTCGCTGACCTGGCCGCGTCCCCGAGAGGGCGTCGATGACCCTTGGCGCATTCGTTGGATGAATCTCCGCTTGCTTGCGCGCCGTGCATTGCGCGCGCCGAGCCCCGGCCAAGAGTTCTTGACGGTCCCGTCCGCTCTCGGTATGGCGCACTACGAACCAGATCTTGATGCCATCTGCCTGACCAATTACTTTGACGTCCGCGGTGCGCTGCGCACGCGCGGCTTTCGTATCACATCATTCAGCGCCACGCAGATCGTGCATCCAGGCCTTGGGGGCCGCGTGCTCGATGGGCTGTTCGCGACACCGCTCGGCTGGATCGCGGGTGCGGTCTTTGTCGTTGCACGAAAGAGTATGAAGGCGGAGTCAGGCTCAGCCGAGCACTGATTCGTAGATCTCCGCGTAGCGCGTTCCGATCGCGTCCCAACTCAAATCTTGCTGCGCGCGGCGGCGTGCTGCCAGGCCGCAAGCGGTGCGCATCGGCGCGTCATCAGCAAATCGCTCGATTTGCTGGGCGAGCGCCTGCGCGTCGTCGAACGGCACGAGCGATCCGGTGACACCATCCTCGACGAGCTCGACCGCTCCTTCGGTTCGCGTCGAGATGACGGGCAAGCCCGCCGCCATCGCTTCGATGACCGCGGCAGGAAGCGTCTCGATGTCGCTCATCGTGACGAAGAGGTCGGCGTTCGCGAGCAGCGCCGGTGTCTGATCGTGGTCGACGTAACCGGTCATGCGCACGGCTCCGTCCAAACGCAGCTCGCCGATCAGCGTTTCCAATCGCGCGCGCTCTGGTCCATCGCCCGCGATCGTTAAGGTGACATCTTTACCGCGCGCACGCACGCGCGCTATGGCCTGCACCGTCAGCTCGATCCGCTTGCGCGCGATGAGATATGAAAGGCAGATAACGCGCAGCGGGGCGCCATTCGCCGACGGCTCGCGTGCCGGATACGCGTCGACTCGAGCGCCCGCGGGCACCACATGGATCGGCGTCTCGACGCCGAGCGCGCGCACGTAGTCGCGTGCTCCGTTGGTAAGCGCGATTATCGCGTCAGCTTTGCGCAAGGTCGCGCGGCACAGCGCGCGCAACGGCGGCTCGAGCGGACCGAATTGCAGTCCGGGCCGCGCGCTCGCGTCGCGTAAAGCTCGGGCCGAGGCGTCGTGCCGCGCTTGCGCATCCGCCCGAAAGCGGTAGCCCTCTTCCTCAACCGTGGCGTGTCCGAAGATCGGCTCTTGCAGCGGGCCGATAACGACGCGCGTTGATGCAGGCATTCCGAATGGCGTGCCGCGCCACAGGATCAGGGGATTGAACGTCCGCGCGCCCCATGGGAACACGTGGTGAAGCAGCGACGGCGCAGCGCGTCTGCAGACGCGTAACGCCGCGCGCGTATAACGCGCGACGAACAACGCGCTCTCGCGCGGAAGATAGTAATTCGCGTCGCGGCCTTTGTCGACTTCGTGAACGCGCACGTTTGCGGGAAAGGAGCCGTTGCGCAAATCGCAAAGCACGGCGTCCACTGTGCCGAACCGTCGTGCGCCTTGTGAAACGATGTCGAACGCCCATTGGAGTTCGCTGCCGCCGACGTCACGACCGGTCACGTAGTGCGCGGGCGCGAACAGGACAGAACGGTCGCTCAGCGACACGGCTGGCTCCTTGCGCCGTTCGCACTCGCCGTTTTTTTCGCGCTCACGACCGGCGCGCACGGCATCCCCGCGCTGCGCCACGATTGGTTCTGGCCGCGCCAGTTCCAATGGCCTGACGTCTTCGCACAATCCGTCAGCGGCTGGCAGATGCAGGGCATCGGCGCGCCAAACCCGTTCGTCAACAACTATCTGCTCGCAGCCGCGGTCGTGCCCGCAGAGGCATTACTCGGAGCATACGGCGCGTTGCTTCTGTTCCTCTTCGCGGTCGCCTTCGCCATCGTGCTCGCGGCGCGCACGCTGGCTCTGCGTGCCGGCGCAAATGATGCGATCGCCATCGTTGCGGCGACATTTGCGCTCTACAACCCGTGGACGTACACGCAGCTCATCGCAGGTCACGGCGCGATGCTCGTCGCGTATGCGGCGACGATGGCGCTTATCGCAGAGTCGCTGCGCACGCCCACTCGTCCGGCACTCGCTGCCGGGGCGCTCGCGTTCACGCTGCCTCAGCTGCAGTTCTTCGTGCCTGCGCTCGCGATTGCGATATGGCTAACCCTTACGAAACGCTGCTGGCTGCCGCTTGCGACGTGGATCGTAGCAGGAGCGCCGACGTTCGTCGGCGTGTTGGCAGCGCACCGCTCGCTCGCCGCTGTGCCGGTCACCGCCGCATGGGAGCAGACGCAATCGCTGCGGCCTCTAAAAGCGCTGCTCCTGTCTGGATACTTCGCCCGCTACGCTGACGGCCACGATCACATCGGCGCGTATGCTGTCGCGTTGATCGTCCTCGTCGCTATTGCCGGCGTTGTTGCCGGGCGCACGCGCCTGACGGTCGCAGCGCTGGTGTGCACGGCGATCGTATTACTCGTCGCAATGGGCGCGTATGGGCCGCTCGGCGCGTTCATCGGCGCGCTGGTCGAGCGCGTGCCCGCAGCCGGCCTGTATCGTGAGCTGTACGATCTCATTGGGTACGTCGTTATCGGCTACACGATTCTCGCGGTTGCCGGCGCGCTGCGCGGGCGCGCGCTATTCGCAGCCTTCGCGGCCGCGACTGCAGCGCTTCTGATTCTGTGGGTACACCACTCGCCCACCGCATTCTGGGCGGACTATCGTGCGCTGCCCCAAATCGCGATCGATGCGCAGCAGCAAACGCGCATCGCACTTATGCCGCCGTTTCAACCGTTAAGTTACCACGGTTCCTACTCGGGCCTTGATCCCGACGCGTATCCACGGGCGAACGATGTCTCGACGCTCAATGAAGCAGTGCCGGCGTGGCCGGGAGACGCAGCGCTTGCGCGCTTTGCGATACTCGGCCGCACGGAAGACCTCGCTTCGCTTTCGGTATCCGAAATCGTCACGCGACCCTGGTACGCGATGACGGTACGGGAGTTCAACGAGCAGATCGCAGTGCCGCTCGCAGCCTCGGCCCAAGCGCCGGCCGCCGGCGCGCAGTACGCAACAGCATTGCACATCACGCCGGTGCCCATACTCAGCCTCGTGCGGGTTCCACCGCTCGTGTCGATCGGCGATCGTATCGGGGCGGCTGCTCGTTTCTTCGGCGATGCCGGCTACCCGCGACCGCAGCTCGTCAACGCACCACGCACGTACGTGCACGCTTCCGAGGGCTGGGTCGACGTGCGTCTTGCCTATGCTGTGCAACCGGAGTTGGCGCAGCCGTTCGGCGGCGCGTTGACGACGCAGAGCGCAGCGCCTCTCACGTTGCCTGGCGGGCCGCAGCTGCTCGTGAACATACATGGAGAGCTGCGTTCGGTTGATGGCAGATCCTTGACGCATACCACGAACGGCTATCACTGGATCTCACTGCCCGAAGGGGTTCGCGCCGTCACGTGTCTTGGCGAATGTGCGATCGCGCTGCAAGGCAGCGTCCCTGCGGGTTTCGCAGAAAATGCCCGGCTGCCGTCCGCGACGCCGTTGGATTTCCAACAACGCGCGCCTTTTCTGGTCCAAGCGACGCTGCCGCCAGGACCGAGGCTGGCATTGCGCTATAACGTCCGCTTCGACGAGCAATGGATCTGCGCGGGCTGTCCGGTAGGTACCATTCACACCGCTCTGGATGAAACCGTAAACGGATGGCTGCTACCGTCGCGCTCGGCACCGCTCGCGATACATCTGATCGAACCCGTAGCGCTCGTTCAGGCCTTCGTGCAAGCGATCTCGCTCGCGTGGATCATCGCCGTGCTTGGTTTCGCCATACGCGAGGTTCGGGCATCAACGCAGCGACCAGCAGTGTAAAGAACGTGAGGTCGCCGAACAGTTCGGCGGCGGTCTCATTGTCGATAAGATGCAATACGATCGCGACTGAGAGGGAAGCTGCCGCTAGTGCCGCGAGCAGCTGCCTCATCGCGCACTCCGCGATAGCGCGATGAGGAGCACGATCGCGCCGGCCGCCAGCACGAGCTGCAAGAGCACCAGCACGTTGCAGGCAACGAACCAGCCCGGCCGCATGACCAGCCAGGCATTGCGCCAACTGTCGACCTGGATGTGCGGCAGCGCGAGCACGCCGGACGCCGGCGAAAGCGCGAACCAGGTCGGATGGTACGCATCGCGCACCATCACTAGATGTGGGCCCTCTTTGTCGATGCGCGCTGCGTAGAAACCTCCGAAGTGTGCAGCGCTGACGATTTCAGATTCGCTCCCACCAGGAGGGCGTCCGGCGCCGAGGTTGGAGATGTCAGATGCGGTGCCGCTAATCGTCACCGTCGCTGGTCCTGATTGCAACGTGCGCACGAACACCGTTGATTGGCTTGCGGGCAGCGTGAAGTGATCTGATGCTGCACGCGCCGCGATCGTGACGTTGACCGGCTGCTCAGCGCGCGACGCGAGGATCAATGTTTCGAACGGCGCGAATTCGCCGCGCTCTTCGCCGCTGAAGCCCGTCACTTGCAGTGAATCGATCGTAAGAGCGGCGACGTCATCATTGTCGAGATGGATTCCAAGGATCTCGAAACATCCGCGTAGCGTCTCGGCGAGGTCCGCCTGCAAGCCGAGGTTGAAGCGCGCCAAACATCGATAGCGTGCGCGGTGCAACGTCGTGCCGATGATCCAATCGGACGCGCGTCCCTGTATGCCAACCGGAGACTCGAGCAGCAGGCTCGCGCCGTTACGGACTGCGATGTGCGTGAGGATTCCCGGACCAGTTCGGAAGCCGCCACTCGTGGTGCGCGTGGTTTCTACCGGCCAGATACCGCTGAAGACGAGCTCGCCTTCGTACGGATCGAAAGCGCCGCCGCTGAACCGGCGCGGCGGTAAGAGCGGTTCGTACGACCCGAAGCGATGCGGGGCGCCTTCGACAATGATGTCGTTGTGGCCGGGCACCAGGCGCACGCCGGTGAAATGGACCCATTGCGGTGCGTCCCCGGCGGGCACCATCGCGGTCGCCGTGAGCCTGTTGTTGACGAACAGCGAATAGACTGACGCGGTTCGGGGGCGGACTCCGACGGACGCGTTACAACGTACTGCACCTGTGGATGGCACCGCGACCTCCGCGACGAGGCGGCTACCGGATAAATCTCGTCCGAGGAGCTGCGGTATCGGCAGACCACCCGCCGCGGCGATCGCGTGTAACTGGCTGTACGAGCGTATTAGCTGCCTATTCGGAGTGCGATCCGCCGCGAACGACGCGCGCAATTCGGCGGAGCCGGCGCTCATCGTTGCGGACCCATTGCCGCCGGTCGCGCGCCACAGCACGCGATTGACGGACCGCGCAGGAGGCTCATTTTCGCCGAATGACGGCGACGTGTCGCGCAACACGCTCAACGACGTCGGATCGACGCGCGGCAGGCGCTCCTCGAGGGCACGCAGTTCGACCTGGTCACCCGGCTGGCGCGTCACCGCGTCGTTCAACACGATCGCTGCCGATGTCGTGATGGCCGCCGCCGGCGCTCCGAGGTCGTAAAGATCGAGCTCACCAAAGCGCCGCTCCGCGTTTCCGCCGAACACGGCGTGCACATCGCCGGCCGAGAATGGAAAGCCGGCCGAGACACTCACGTCGTTGCGGTAGAGCACGAAGCGCACGCCGAGATCGTGCAGCACCGGAACGATGAGCGCTGAGCGCACAGCGAGCATGCCGGTCAGGCGCCGTTCGATCGAGAGCTGCGCGTGGGGCGCGACGTAGCCGGCTGGTGCGCCCGGCACAAAAACTTCTCGGTGCAAGAGATTGCGCGCCAAACCGTCGGCGCCAAAATAACCCCACGCGTATTCGACTTGATAGGAAGGGTCAGCCGGCAACACGAGGACCGCGCCGGGCGGCGCGGACGTATTCATATATGACGCGAGATCTCGCCAGCTGTCAGGCACGCGCACGTGCATTGCAGGCTCGAATCCCGACGCTTCGTGGAACACCGCTCCAGTGATCACGGCGGCGCTCCCGCCCGCGGTGGCCGCGAGCGCGATTACTGCAGCCGTCGCGCGCACGCTGACACGCCACGCGGGTTGCGGCAGCGAGTCAAGCGCGATCCCAAGACAAAGCGCGAGGCACAAAGCCGCGACCGTCACTGCACCGAGCGATTCGATGAACAAGAACATCCCAGGCAGATGAGAGAGCGCGAGGTTGATCCACTCGAGCGGCTTGTGCGTGCCTTTGCTGACGAACAGCGCGATGAGCGCGAGCGCACCGCAGAACCTCGCCGCGCGCAGCGGCGCCCCGCGTGCGAACCATAGCGCCACGATGAGACCGGCGGTCAGCAGCAATGTAGACGCGTACAAGACCGGCGAGCGATCCGCGATGTGCGCCCACGGGAAATAATCTTGCACCCTCCACTGCCAGACCGGCATGAAACGCAGTTCGTTGAGGAGGCTTGCCCGCGCGAAGATCCAGCCGTTGCCGGCAAGCGTGATCGGACGTAGGATTTCGCCTGACTTGTACGCGACTGCAGTGGGCAGCGTCCACCACACGCTTGCGAGCGCCGCGAGCGCGAACGTGCGCGTCGCCCACAATGCATACGCGCGCCGGTCCGCTGCGAATGTCGCTGCAAAGAACGTCCACGCGATCGAGCCGAGGACGATCTCGAAGATGAGATGCGCAGACGGCGCGAGGGGCGCCGCGATGAGCGCCGCGATCAGACAGATCCACAACGTCGCCGCGCGCCGCCGCTGCGGGTCGGCTGCTTGGAGAAGAAGATAGAACAGCCATGGGATGATCGCCGCCATCAAGTCGAAGGTCGGCAAAATCAGCACGTAGATCTGGCGCGTCGGATTCAGAGTGTACGCCCACGCTGCCACAGACGCCGCAAGCGGTGAGAGTCCGAGTATGCGCGCGCACCGGAACGCGCCGAGCCAGCACAGCCCGAGCTCGAGGGCGACCACCAACGCCTGTCCGTACGATACGCCGAACACCGCAGTGAACGCCGCATACGCGAACAGATACAACGCAAACCCGAAGTACGGGCTCGCTTCGCCGACGTACGCGACGTTATTGCTCCATGCGGTCGCGATCTTCGTCGCCTCGTTGAACGGATCAATCAGCGGCGAACGGTCGCCCTGCGCGATGATCGTTCCGGGGTGCACCCAACCGAGCGCGATCAAGAGCAGCGACGCGAGCGAGACGAACACGAATCCGCGTTCTTCCACGGATACAAAAGCCGCGAACAGAGGCCGTCGCAGGCGCGCCACGATGGGCCAGGAGGTTCCGCCCGGCAACGGCAAGTCCTGGAATCGGCGCGCATGCGCCGAGCTATGCCGCAACTCGTGTCGATGATCGTGACGACGAAAAATTCGCAACGCACGCTCGAAGCGTGTTTGCGCAGCGCGCGCGCACAGACGCATCAGCCGGTGGAGATCATCGTCGTCGACAATGGCTCGAGCGACGCGACGCCCGAGATCGCGCGCCGGCTGGCGGACAGCGTGATCGAAGCTGGTCCGGAACGCTCTGCGCAGCGCAACGCCGGCATGCGCGCTGCGCGCGGCGAGTACGTTCTCGTCCTCGATTCAGATATGGTGCTCGACCCGGACGTCGTCGAGGCCGCGCTCGCTGCGTCGAACGCCGGCGCGCGTGTCGTCGCCATCCCCGAAGAATCGTTCGGTCAAGGATTTTGGTCGGTGTGCAAGACGTTCGAGCGATCTTTCTACCGCGAGGACGCGCTCATCAGCGCAGGCCGTTTCTTCTCCAAAAGCGATGCGCTCGAAGCCGGTGGATACGACGAGACGCTCACCGGCCCTGAGGATTGGGATCTCTCGATGCGGCTCGCCGGCTCGTCCGCCATCGCGTTCGCGCACGCGCGCATCCGGCACGATGAAGGCCGGCAAACTCTGTCGGAGCTCTTCAAGAAAAAATATTACTATGGCCGCAGCATGCCGGCGTTCGTCCGCAAGCACGGACGATCGGCGCTCGCGCGCCTCAATCCGTTGCGCCCTTCGCTTGTGCGTGGCATGGGCGCGATGGTACGCCGGCCGGTGCTAGCCGCCGGGCTCATCGTCATGAAAACTACAGAAGCGATTGGTGGCGCTGCTGGTATGCTCGACGCGCGTCCGCGACGCAACGATTCCGTCTACCGCTCGGCGGCCCGCTAAGGCGCAAAGGGTGCGAATCGTCTTTCTGAATTGGCGCGATCTCGCACACCCACGCAGCGGCGGCGCAGAGGTGCTCTCGCAGGGGCTCGCGTCGCGTCTCGCGGCCGCGGGCAACGAAGTCACCTACTACTCCGCGCGCGTCGCCGGCCGCCCCGACGACGAGACAGTCGACGGACTCAAGCACGTACGGCGCGGCGGACGCTACGGCGTGTACCGCGAGGCGTACGCGTGGCTGCGCGGAAGCGGCATCCAATACGATCTGCTCATCGATCACATCAACACGGTGCCGTTCTTCACCCCGCTCTACGAACGCGCCCGATCGATCGCGCTCGTGCCGCAGCTCGCGCGCGATGTCTGGTGGTACGAAGCGCCCGCTGCGATGGCGGCCGCCGGTGTGGTGGCCGAACGAGTCTACCACGCTGCGTACCGCTCTACTCCGGGTGTGACGATTTCGCCGTCCTCGCAGCGCGACTTGCGGGCGTTCGGCTGGCGCGGCCCGCTGCGCACGATCGCGATGCCCGTCGATCAGCGCGAGCCGTCGGCGCAAAAAGAACAACGGCCGACGCTCTTGTTCGTCGGCAGATTGACGCCGTCCAAACGAGTTGAAGATGCGATTGACGCGTTCGACGTCGTGCGCGCGCAGGTGCCGGATGCGCAGCTTTGGATCGCAGGGGTTGGCGATGACCGGCGCTACGAGCGGCGATTGCGCGAGCGCGCGGGTTCATCGCCGAACATCCATTTCATGGGCCGCGTCGATCAGCGCGAGCGCCAGCGCGTGATGTCGGCTGCCCACGTGCTGCTCGCGACATCGGTTCGCGAAGGCTGGGGCCTGGTCGTCACTGAGGCCAACATCCTCGGAACCCCCGCGGCAGGCTACGACGTCCCAGGCCTGCGCGACAGCATCAAGCCGGGACTTGGAACGCTCGTGCCGTCGGGAGACGCGCGAGCCTTAGGTGGAGCGGTCGCACAGCTGCTGCTCGATCAACCACATTTGTCCGCAATGTCCGCAAACGCGCGCGCGGATGCAGCGCAGTATAGTTGGGAGCGGACCTACGATGAGTTCGTCGCCGCACTCCAGGAGCTGCGGCCGGAGATCAGCGCGGCTTTGCGCCGGTGAGCACCCTGATCTCTTGAACTGGTGTCGGCCACTCCTCGTGAATGGAGTCGTAATAACGCAGGATGTTGAGGCGATAGAAGATCGCAAGCGTATCCTGCAAGATCAGCTTGATGTCCCAAGGCTTGATCCTGCCGAAGCGTCGCTGGAAGCGCAACCTAACCGGCGCTTCGCGGATGCGGTAGCCGAGCGAGTGTGCGACGACGAGCACTTCGATGTCAGCGGCAAAGCGCTTGACGAGCACTTTTGGAAACACGCGACGCAACACGGCCGCCTTGAAGAGTTTCAAGCCGGTCTGCGTGTCACGCAGTGGCAGGCCGAAGAGAAGGCGCACGATGCTGTAGTACCCCATCGTGACCACGCGCCGCGTCAGCGGATAATTCACGTTGGACTGCGGGTGGAGCTTGCTGCCGATGACGACGTCGGCGCCGTCGCGTTCCATGATGTCGAAGAACACCGGGAGCTGCGCGGGGTGCAGATCCATGTCGGCGTCGAGAAAGACGACGTAGTCGCCGGTCGCGATAGCGGTGCCGCGCATGACCGCATTCCCTTTGCCCTCGTTGCGGTCATAGCGCAGTAGCCGCACGTTCGAATAGTGCTCGACAAGCGACTCGCCGGCGATACGCCCGGTGTCGTCGGCGCTGCCGTCGTCGACGACGATGACCTCAAAATCGTAGCCCAGGCGGGTGAGCGTGTCGACCGTTTCGCGCAGATTACGCTCGATGTGCGGCGCCTCGTTAAAGGCGGGCATCACGACGCTGATCTTACCGGGAAGAGTGCCCACGCTCGCGGCTTCTGCGTGCTCGCTCGGTTGGCCCGCCGCTTACGTCTCTTCGGGCTCAGGGATCTGAAGCATAACGCCGCTCGAGCACGCGGCGCGAACCTGTTGAGCGGTCATCGATCCCGTCGGAATCAGCCGGTCGAACACGGGCAACATCCACGACGCGTTGGAGCGAACGATCGCAAGACGCGCCAGCGCCGCCGCCATGCGCAGCGACGCGCTGACGACGCGCAGTCGTGACACCGAGCGGTCGTGCCATTCGATCGGCACTTCGAGAATACGAGCTCCGCGGCGCGCGAGCGCGGCGAGCAAATCGACGTCGAACGCGAAATTCGCAGTCTCGACCGACGGCAGCACGGCCGCGAGCGCATCGGCACGAAACGTTTTCGCGCCGCATTGCGTGTCCGAAAACGGCAACCGCGTCAGCGTGCGCGCCAAGAGATTGAATGTTCGGCTCGCCACGCGCCGTACGATCGGTTGCGGCGGATCCAGGCGCGCGCCGGCGATCCATCGCGACCCGATCGCAGCATGCGCATCGGCCAGCAATCCGAAGAGGCGCCGCATCTCGCGCGCGGGCGTCGAGCCATCAGCGTCGACATACCCGACCAGCGGCGCGCGTGCGAGTAAAAAGCCTGCGCGCACGGCTCCGCCTTTGCCAATGCCCTGCTTGATCTGGATCGCGCGCAGGCGTGGGGTGCGCACACGGTACACGGTATCCGCCGTCTCATCGGTGCATGCGTTGAGCACGACGATAAGCTCGCCGTCGCTGAACTCGTCGGCGTATTCGCGCAGCGTCCGCTCGATGCGATCCGCTTCATTGTAGGCCGGAATAATGACCGAATATTTCGGCACCGCGGCGGCCCATTCGTCGGCCTTGTCGCCCAAGCCCTGGCGAACGGGCCGATTTAGTATGCTGGGCGATAGCGTGCGCGGACATCGAGAGGTAGGCAGGAGGCGTCCGCGCTGCGAAGCCCGGCCCGTAAGGGCTTTGCCATTGGACCCCCAACCGGGAGATAACACACGGTGAGGATCAAGGCCGGGATTCGTGCTGCGCGCGAACAGCTCGCGTTCATGCGCGATTCACGGCGCATTCAACGCCTCCATCGTCAACAGACGTTGGAGACCGTCGCGGCGCTCAAGCGCAAGTACGAAGGGCCGGTGTCCGGTCCGGTGCGAGCGTGGGATTTGATCGAACGCCTCGCGCACTGCGTCGATCCGACGGACACGAGTTTAGGCTGCACGAGCCAACAAGTGCACGTTCTGCAAGTGCTCGAGGCGATGGAACGAGACGGTGTCGACGATCCAGACATGAAGGTCGCTGCGCTCGTGCATGACATCGGGAAATTGCTGCTGCTCGACGACGAGGATCCCGAGAATGTCGTCTGCATGAACGATCCGATCGGCGAGTACGCGCCGGGAATCGGGCTCGGCCGCTGCGTGTTCCAATGGAATCACGATGAGTTCGCATATTCGCGCCTCGCGGGCAACGTGCCCGAGCACATCGCGTGGTTGATCCGCTATCATTCTATCGACGCAGCGCGCTGCGAGCCGCTCATGAATGAGCGCGATCGCGACTACGCCCGTCGCTACTTGGTGCCGTTCCAGCGCTACGATCAGGGCTCGAAATCTGCATTTCGCCCGCCGCGTAAAAAGATCGCGGCGTATCGCGAGCTCGTCGAGCAGGCGTTTCCAAAGCCGATCCTCTTTTGAAGGGCGTCGCCCCAGCGAGATCCGACGGCACAGTTATCATCGGCGCGGGGTTCACCGGCCT
>Ga0126371_10000574_pt1 | contig 30455 bp, 33 predicted proteins | sample PanSoiMetaPlot_4_FD_110145 | JGI IMG/M metagenome (GOLD analysis project Ga0126371, IMG submission 110145) | Tropical forest soil microbial communities from Panama - MetaG Plot_4 | ecosystem: Environmental > Terrestrial > Soil > Tropical forest > Bulk soil | place: Panama | collected 2016-02-17 | reverse complement strand
GGACAGTTTGACGCGCCTTATCGGTTGAAGGACGCTCTGGCGTCGGTGCTGAAAGATTACGACTACGTAGTGATCGATACGCCGCCGTCGCTGGGCATCCTGACGGTAAACGCACTGGTGGCGTCGACGCATTTGCTGGTGCCGATCCAGGCTGCATATTTCGCAATTGAGGGTACGGACGATCTGCTCGAGACCTACGAGCGGATTCGGGCGCGTCCCAATCCCCAGTTGAAGATGCTGGGTGTGGTGATCACGCTCTACGATAAGCGCACAAACATTTCCAAGGACACGCACGGGCAGATTCGCGCGGTTTTTGGCGAAGTGCTGTTCAAGACCAAAATCGGGAAGAACGTGCGGCTCGAGGAGAGTCCGGCGTATAAAGAGACGATATTGACATTTGCTCCCAAATCTCCGGGAGCACTGGAATACAAAAAGCTAGCATCGGAGGTTATGCAACGTGTCGAAGAGAGTCGGGTTGCCCGTCACGCTGAAGATGCGGCATGACGCGCACTACGTAGAATCACTGACGAGTTATAGCGGGGCAGCGGTGGGACGGATGATCCCGGTGGATCAGATCCGGCCGAATCCCGATCAGCCACGAAAGGCGCTGGGCGACCTGCGCGAACTAACCGATTCCATCAAAGAGAAGGGTGTGTTGGAGCCCCTGCTGGTACGGTACGTGTCGCGCGAGGACTGCTATCACATCATTTCGGGCGAGCGGCGGTACCACGCGGCGCGCGCGGCGGGCCTGCGTGAGGTGCCGGCTATCGAGAAGATGGCGGATGACGCGGAGACGCTGGAGATTGCACTGATCGAGAACATGCAGCGCAAAGACCTGACGCCGTTTGAAGAGGCCGACGGGCTGCAGAAACTCGCGACGCAGTTTGAATACCGGCATGAGGATCTGGCCAAAAAGATCGGGAAGTCGCGGGCTTCGGTGACCGAGACGCTGGCGTTACTGGCGATTCCGGAGACTCTTCGTAAGAAATGCATTGAGGCGGGGATCAACAGCAAGAGTCTGCTGCTCCAGGTTGCGCGACAACCTACCGAAAAGAAGATGTTGGAAATGTTTGCGAAGATCCTGCAGGGCGGTATGACGCGAGACGCGGCTAGGCAGGATCGCAACGAAGACAAGGGCGTGGCGCCACGGCCGCAACCGTTTGTGTTTCAGTACGAGCCCGAGGATGAGAAGTTCAAGTTCCGGTTGCAGTTCAAGAAGAGCCATGTGTCGAGGGACGAATTGATCCGGACACTGCGGGAGATCTTGGAACAGCTCGAGGGGGCGGAAAGCAGCTCGGCGGCATGAACTAATGTTGCAATGAAGCAAGCGAGGAAAAATTTGGAGACGGCGCGGCCTGTGCCGCGCCGTTTGCGTTTTTGGAGAAGGATTGGGTTTCGGGTAGAGTTGAAGTACTAGAGGTAGGTTTCCAGGGAACACCGCGAGGGTTGGGACAAAGCAGATGGAGTTGACCGAGCAGCAGATGGCCATGGTCGCGAGGCTAGTAGAGGCGGGGTTCCGGCCGATGGCAATACCGCCCTATGAGAACATCTTGATTCTGCGGAAGGGCGGGTGCGTTGGGTTGTTGAAGCCAGCGGCGAATGGGGGATTGCAGTTGGCGGTGCCGGCGACGTTCTTGATTGATGGGAATGTGAGTGCAAAGATCAAGAAGGGGAAAGGCGAGGTTTTTGTGTGGAAGGGAAAGGAATTAGAGGCGACGGCGGAGCGATTGCGGGAGTTAGAGGAGTTTGGGACGGAGTTGACAGGGATTTTGGAGGCTCATCTCGCCTAGGGCAATCATTCATGCCTCGGTGCACCGGTTGGGGCGTGCCCAGGGAGGACCACCTAGTAGTCCGAACGCGTAGGAGGACATGGCTTGGATTTGTGCTGATTGTCTGGTTTGCAGTTTCCGGTGCCTGGGCAAAGAGGACGCCTCCGCCGGTTGTCGCGCCCATTACCCACCACGGTGTCGTTTATTCAGCCACAGGAGACGGTGAAACCGCTTTTGTGGCGGCAGCGGACGAAAAGACGGGCACGCAGCTTTGGAAGGCGCAAGTGTACCGCGTCCAGATGGATCCGAACAAAGAAGTCGACGTGCAGACGATTTTCATCAGCGGAATGCGTTTGTCTGGCGAAAGATTGCTGATTCAAGATGAAGCTGGGCGGTGCTACCGGCTCGACCTTAAAACGCGTCAGGTACAAGGTGCCAATTGTAAGAAGTACCGAGCTCTGAAGCCGGCGATGTAGGAGAGCCAGCTTTTCCACATCCGTGTAACCGGCCAGCTAAAGGAAAAATCCAAAAGAGTATGACTACTTATGACATTGTTTGCGTCGGTGCGGGCCCGACTGGATTGGCTTGCGCGATGGAAGCGAAAAAGGCCGGAATGCGCGCGCTGGTTATTGATAAGGGGTGCCTGTGCAACTCAATCTACAACTACCCGGTGAACATGGTGTTTTTCACCACGCCGGAGCTGCTCGAGATTGGCGGGTTGCCGATGGTCTGCGGCGGGGAGAAACCGACGCGGCTCGAAGCGCTGAAGTATTACCGGAAGGGCGCGGAACACTATGGACTGGACCTGCGGCTCTTTGAAAAGGTGCTACGGGTGGATGGGCACGACGGCTCGTTCACGGTACTGACAGAAACAGCGAGTGGGCGCGAGGAGAAGTATCACGGAAAGAAGATCGTTGTAGCGACCGGTTACTATGATTTGCCCAACAAAATGGACGTTCCAGGCGAGCATCTCCCTCACGTGAACCACTACTATACCGAGCCGCACCCATTCTGGAATCAGTCCGTGGTGGTGATTGGCGGAAAGAATTCGGCGGTGGAATCGGCGCTCGACTTGTATCGTAACGGGGCGCGGGTGACGCTTCTCGTGCGTAGGAGAGAGTTGGGAGCTTCGCTGAAGTACTGGGTGAAGCCGGATATTGAGAACCGTATCAAGGCGGGCCAGATTCGCGCGATGTTTGGGGTGCGGGTGAAGGAGTTTGTGCGCGAGGGAGTGGTGGTTGAGAACGACGCGGGCGTGGAGGAGCTGCCGGTTCGGCAGGTATTTGCGCTGACGGGATATCACCCGGACTATGAGTTCATTGAGGCGCTGGGGGTGCGGCTGGATAAGGACACCCGGAAGCCGCAGATTGATCCGCAGACACTCGAGAGCAATGTGCCCGGGATTTATCTGGCGGGCGTGGTGATCGCGGGGAAGTATACGGGCGAGATTTTCATTGAGAACGGACGGTTCCATGGGAAGCAGATCATCGCGGGCATGAAGTAAAGGACGTTCGGGTAAAGGGGCGTAACGAGAGAAAGTTCGCTACGCCTGCGAGATCTGCCGGTGGGGGATTGACGCAGAGGACAGAAGGGAAGAGCACCGTGTCCCCAGAGAAGCAAGAAGAGACGTTTGGAGGGAGTGGTTTCGATTTGGTAGACTGGCTGGGCTTTGAGTTCGCAGGCTGAAGCCTGCGCGACCGAAGGGGACTATGGCTAACCTGATTGGGGAAATGGCAGAGACAACCATTGCTTTGGTGAAAGGCTTTGCAGTCACCTGGAAGAATATGTTCCGGAAGACGGTGACCGAGAACTACCCCGCCGAGCCGGTGCATTTTCAGCCGCGGTATCGCGGAATTCACGTTTTACACCGTGACGAGAACGGGCTGGAGAAGTGCGTCGGATGCTTTTTGTGTGCGGCGGCGTGTCCATCGAACTGTATTTACATTGAGGCGGCTGAAAATACCGATGTAAATCGGATTTCGGCGGGAGAGCGGTACGCAAAGGTTTACAACATCGACTATTCGCGGTGCATTTTCTGCGGGTATTGCGTAGAGGCGTGTCCGACCGATGCGATCACACACGGGCATGGATTTGAGCTGGCGACCTATGACATCAACTCGTTGGTGTACCGGAAGGAGCAGATGCTGGAGAAGGTGGGAGGGGAATTGCCAGCGATTCAGAAGGTTTGATCAGAACACGGAATCAAGAAATTGGAAATTGGCGGCGCGGACCTCGGTTTGCGCCGTTTTCACATTGGACCGAGCTTTTCTGCAAGATCGAGGAAAATGAAGCGGGTCGCTGGAGATTGTGCGCGCACAAAAGCCTTCCGACAAACGCAAACCACGCCAGAGGATCCAAAGCTTCCACATCTTTTCTCGAAAGCGACATACGCGACGGCTCGACGGCCCGCGCCGCCGCAGAGTCAAACAAATACAAAGCAAAGGCATGAAGCTGCCGCAGATTTTCAAAGAGGCTGGTTGGCCTGGATTGCCACAGAGAACAACAAGGTGAAGCTTAAGAGAGCTGAAGCAGATCTCCAACCCTGAGGAGCTTGCCGGTTTCAGAGGGCGCTATGCGGGTGTTGGTAGCCAGGCGATAAAAGTGGTCAAAGCGGTCGCGGGGGGACCACGCAGGAAATGTTGATTGACGTTGTTGAGCGAAGTGCTTTTGGAAGCCGGCGATCGTTTCGCCGGTGTGGGGATTGCGCGGAGGGACCGGGCATCGGGCACAGGGATTGCTGCCTTCGAAGTGGACTTCGCCAATTCGGAACCGGACGACGCTGCGCTCGTCATCACCGAAGAGTCGGTCTTCCCAGAAGGCAGGGAGCTTATCGCCATGAGCGGTTGCATCAATTTCGAGCGTAGTGCGAAAGCGCAGGCGGACTTCGTCGAGCTCGATACCTGGGAAGCCCTGCGGAGCGGGCGGAAACCAATCGCAGACGGCTTGCAGTGAGGGAGTAGAGACGATGGTGGGGCCGCTCGCAATGGTATCGTCGGGAAAACCATTTTCGGAATAACGGACGATGATTTGCTGCTCGAAGAAGATGCTAAACCATTCGGCAGCGTCTTCGTAGGCGCTGGGGAACTCGAAAGTGCGTGCTGGAATTTCGCGGCGATCGCCGGGGACCGACAGCGTGACCCTGCTGAGATCAGCGGTATAGTTCGCGCGGATGAGGTGGATCGCCGCGGTACGCTTACCGTTGACCCACTTGCCGTCGACCGAATAAAGAGCCCAGGCGCGATCAAATTCGAGGCCGCCAGAAGGAGAGATGCGGGCTTCGAGAACAGAACAGGGGTCGAGTGCTTTGATGGGATGGAGGCGTATGTTGACCAGGCAGGGAACGACGGAAGGCGGAGGCATCAGAAGAGTCTAGCAGAGAGGAGGCAAGCAACGACACGAAGCGGGAGGAAGAAAACAAGATGGGGCGCGGCGCGATGCTCTCCTTACCGTCTGCGCCGCGCCCCAGACGCCGGGTCCATTCCGGAGAGAAGATATCGGGCTGAGGGTTCGTGGTGACTGACCACCGCCCGGCCAGATTGAATTCGAGGGCGCGCGAGACATCCGCGCCTTATCTGGCTGAACCCGGCGTTTTAGCTCCCCTGAGTACCGAAGGGGAGCAGAATCGAAAAAAAAGATAGAGCTCTCCTTTCCAAGATTAGGAATGGAAACGCCTAACTTAACGGCTCGTAGTAGCGGCAAAGGCTGTCTGAGAGCGCATCGGACGAGGCGCGGCTTCAGGTCCAGGTTGAAGCTCGGCAGCTTCCGGCAGCGGAAGCAGGCTGTAGGTGTGAATGGAGGCAATGGCACCACCGTCGTAGAAGGCGACGGAGATTTCCGCCGGAGAGACGTCATGGGGAAATTCGGAGATGACTAGGACGTCAAAGGGACCGAGGGTGAAAAAAGAGGACTTTAGGGTGCCGCCGAGTTTTTCGATAGGAGCGCGAATGGCTTCATAGCGATCATGCGGATCGCTCAGAAGGCGCTTGCGAGCGTCGGTTGTATAGCTGACTTGATGGCAAAAAAAGGTCATTCGTTGGCACTTTCTGGGGGGAGGGCTACGGCTTTGTCAACATGCGCCTCCGGGAGGAGGTTGTCAAGGGAAGGATGAAAAAAGTTTTGGGACTATGCAGCGAAATCGAGAAAAGGTTTTCTCGAACAGCCACACCGGATGAGGCGGCGAACCATTTTTTCTCGCCGACGATTTCCTTAGCACCCCTAACATAGCCGCACAGCTCGGCACGGTATACGCTAACGAGGGGAACTTGCACGAAGCCGGCGTGCGCGAGGCCCAGAGACGACCATTTCTGCTCCGGTCAGGTTCGCGCCGCCTCGGGGAATGATCCGGGGAAGGACGCCATCCTTTGCGCAGATGGGCCAAAAAGCCGCAAAAAGCGTGATTCAGCGTGTCCTATAACAGATATTATGTTAACAATAAAGTGAGTATGATTGGGTCTGGGTGAGCTGACTCTATCCCTTATGCCAGCTACCTTTCTCCGGCCGGCTGTTCCCTCTCTCCTTCTGCGTGCGCCCCCAAAGAGCAGACGCGGGACGGCCATGTTTCTGGGGATTGGAGAGCACGTCGCAGAGAATTTATTTCTTGGCAGATTTTTGTTGGGCTAGCTCGTAATCGATGTATTGCTGGATAGTGTGCGGATCGGCGCCGACAACGCGTCGGCCGTTTACGAACAGCGTCGGGGTGCTGCGGACTTCGAGGAGATTGGCGTTGGCCACACTGGCGTCGACCTCGCTGGCGGCCTGGGTAGCGGCCAGGCACGCCTTGAAAGCGTCCTTATTCAGGTTGTTCTGGCCGGCGAAGTCGAGGACCTTGGCGTACACGTTTGCCGCGGAGATGAGGTCCTGCTGGTCGTAGACAAAGTCGTAGAACTTCCAAAAAGCTTTTGGATCCTGTTGGTAGGAGCAGCGACCTGCGAGGGCGGCTGTGCGGGCCCACGGATGGACCTGGTCAATGGGAAAGTCCTTGAAAATGAGTTTGACCTGGGGATAGTTCGGCAGGATGCCGCGCATGGCATCGTGGAGATTCCGGCAGACAGGGCATTCGAAGTCCGCAAACTCGACAATCGTGACCGTAGCCTTGGGATCGCCGAGCACGGGGGCGCCGTCTAGCTTCATTTTGGAAATGGTCTCCGCCATCGGGTCTTTTGAAAGGTCGGAGAGCTCTCCCCGGAGCAGATATTTGCCATCTTTCGTAATGTACATCTTGACGTTGTCGGACCCTTGGTCGGTTTTAACCTCAATTTTGGTTTCAAGCAGACCCGAGTTCCCCACTTCGGTGGGGGCACCGACGGTGATCTGAACTTCCGGGCCAAGAGCGAAGGCGTGGCGCAGGAACGCCTCCACGTTTTTCTGGACCGTGGATGGGGCGGGCACCGGCGCTGCCGATTGCGCCGCAGCGAGCGCTGAGAATCCCAAGAGAAGTGCGGTTGCAAGAAGAAGGCGACTAGAGTTTTTCACGCTGGGTGCGTTCCTTTACTGAAAGTCACGGAATAAACCGTTGAGCGATCGGGAACGGACGTCCGAACCCGAAGGCTCGCGAGGTAATCTTCAAGCCCGGCGCCGCCTGTTTGCGCTTGTATTCGTTACGATCGACCATTTGCGCGATGTTCCGAACCAACTGCAGGTCGAAGCCAAACTCCTCGGCGATCTCTGCCGGCGTTTTCACTTCCTCAATATACGCCTTGAGAACGCGGTCGAGCACTTCATAAGATGGCAGAGAATCCGAGTCCTTCTGGTTGGGACGCAGTTCGGCGCTGGGTGGTTTCTCGAGGGTCGAGCGGGGAATGACTTCCCTGTCGCGGTTAACGTATTCTGCCAGCTCGTAGACCATGAGTTTCGGCACGTCGGAGATGAGCGCGAGCCCTCCAGCCATATCACCGTACAGCGTGCAGTAGCCGACCGCGGACTCGGATTTGTTTCCCGTGCTAAGCACCATGGCACCTGATTTATTCGAGAGCGCCATCAGATAGTTGCCTCGGATCCGTGCCTGGATGTTTTCTTCGGTGGCATCGACCGGCCGGTGGGCGAAAACCGGCTTGAGGGCCTGAATATAAGAATCGAAGACCGAGGTGATCGGAATAGTGAGGAACTCGATCCCGAGATTGTGGGCCAAGCATTGGGCGTCCGCCTTGCTGCCCTCCGAGGAATACGGGCCGGGCATAGAAACGCCGAGCACGTTTTCCTTGCCGAGGGCATCCACGGCGATGGCGGCGACCAGTGCAGAGTCGACTCCCCCGCTGAGGCCGACAATGGCCCTGCTGAACTTACATTTGCGGACGTAGTCGCGCGTGCCTAGAATGAGTGCCTGATAGGCGTAGGCGATTTCTTCTTTGACTTGTGAATGGATTTCGCCTTCTCCGGTAATGGTATCAAACAGGACGATGTCCTCTTCAAACGCCTTAGCCTGTGCCGCGATCTTGCCGTCGGGCGTGAGCGCTATGCTCGCGCCGTCGAAGATCAGCGAGTCGTCTCCCCCGACCTGGTTGACATAGATCACCGGACGAAGGTGCTGTTGCGCGATGGAACGGAGCATCTCGACGCGCAGGGAACGCTTGTCGAGGGTGTAGGGAGAAGCTGAGATGTTGATGAGAAGGCTAGTTCCCTGCTGGATGAGTTCAGTGACGGGGTCGCGGGCGTAGCGGGGCTTGACCCAGAAGTTCTTGTCGTTCCAGACGTCTTCGCAGATGGTGATCCCCAGCTGTTCCTTGCCGAGACCGTAGACGAAATGCTTCTTGCCGGGATGGAAATAGCGGGATTCGTCAAAGACGTCGTAAGTGGGCAGGAGCATCTTGCTTTGCTCGAAAACGACGCGGCCATCCTGAATAAGAGCGGCTTTATTCGCGATGTTCGGGCCGCTGCTTGAATGGTCATAGCGGCCAGCGTAGCCCACAATGGCGGGAAGAGGCATGTGATAGGCGAGGTCTTTGAGGGTATCGAGATTTCGCTGAATGAAGGCCGGGCGTTCCAGGAGGTCCAGGGGAAGATACCCGCAGATGCAGAGTTCGGAAAAGACAGCGAGGTCGGCGCCGCGGCGTTTGCCTTCCTCTGCGAACTGGAGAATACGCGAGGAATTGCCTTCAAAGTCCCCGACCGTTGGGTTGAATTGCGAAAGGGCTATCTTCATGCGGATTGAAGAAATAGCATAAGGCTTTCATGGGTGGATTGTCTAACTGCTGCGGGCCTTTTCTGGCACTCAGGCCTCGACCGAGCTAGTCTGACGCCGCGGCCTGTTGCTGTGTAAAGGTGGTCAGGGGCGCGAGGCCGAAGGCTTCGAGCAGGCGCGATTGCACCCGTTCGGAGACCTCGTTGATAGTGTCGACGCCGAGGTCGGTAGGGCTGACGCGGTAGCGCAACTTGCGTTGGCCCGCCGGTGTCTCCAGAATCTTCAGAATAGCATCGGCAACTTCCTGAGCGTTGCCGGCGGACTTTGCCAGGCTGGCATTCACCTTTTCGGAAATCTGGGCAGCAGCGCCGTACGTTTCTGCGCGAGAGGTGTCCGAACCGCTGATGATCTTGCCAAAGATGGGGGTTTCGTAGGCGCCAGGCTCAACGATCACCGAGTCGATTCCCTGCGAGGCAAGTTCGTAACGGTAGCCCTCGGCCAGCGCTTCTAGAGCGTATTTACTGGCGGAATACAGGGTGAACGAGGGAATCACGATGCGTCCGGCGCCGCTGCTGATATGCATGAGCAAGCCGCTCCGCTGCCGGCGCATGTGCGGTAAAACAGCGCGATTTACCCGCAACGGGCCGAAGAAATTCGTATCCATGAGCTGCTGCGCTTGCTCGGTGGTAACCGTCTCGGAAAGGCCCCCGACTGGATACCCCGCGTTGTTAATGACGACGTCAATCCGTCCGGCCTGGGTAATCGCCGCCCGCACCGCATTTTCAACGGAAGCGTCACTTGTGACGTCGAGTTCCAGCGTGTATATGGGAAGCGATTCCCTTTTGGCGAGAGCGAGAATTTCGGCGGCGTGCTTCGAGTTTTTCCCCTGCGGACTGCGCATGGTCGCAAAAACCGTGTAGCCCTTGCGAGCCAATGTTTCGGTGAACAAGCGGCCGAAGCCGCTGCTGGTTCCGGTAATGAAAATAACTTGTTTCGCAGACATGATCGCCTCCTGTTCGGAGTATGTGCGTTGGATGAGGAACTGCGGTAAAGCGGTACGTTGCGCGACGCCGATCGATGGCGCAGCACTCCGTAAAGAGAAAGGCTCCTGGCGCAACCAGGAGCCTGAAAGCTTTCACAATGAGCGCCCCTGCAAAAAGGGGGGCGCTACGGGGTCAAACGCTGAACGAGCTGCCGCAGCCGCAAGTGCTCTTGACGTTCGGGTTGTTGAACTTGAAGCCGGCTCCCTCGAGCGTTTCGACGTAATCGATTTCAACACCCTCCAGGTACATCGAGCTCATCTGGTCCACAGCGACCTTCAAGCCATCGAAATCCAGTACTTCGTCGGTCTCGTTGGTCTGGTTTTCAAACGCCATATGGTACTGGAAACCGGAACAGCCGCCACCCACGACGGCGACACGCAAGGCTACCGGCACAGGAGACTGCATTGCCATGATTTCCTTGACCTTGCTGGCGGCAACGGACGTGAGATTGATCATGATTTCTAAGGCCTCCACTCGCACATTCTACCCCGCGAGGATTCTGACTTGGTCAGTATAACACAATTGCAACACATGCAACTTTGCTGCGGTACTGAATCCGGCGTTTTCCCGCCACCATCGTTCACGAAACCAACTTCTTACCGAGATTTCCCAACCTAAGCAGCTTCCCTTAAGATAGATGCACCTATGAAACATCACGTTACGTTGTTGCCTGGTGAAGGAGTCGGACCGGAGGTCGCTGCGGCGGCGCAGCGAGTGCTGGATGCTTCCGGTGTGCATATTGAGTGGGAAACGCTCGGGGCACGCGCGGAAAACACCGACAAAAGCACCACGGGCGCGGAAGTTTTGAATGCGGCGGCGATCGAATCGGTACGGCGGAATAAAGTTGCGCTCAAAGGCCCGATGGCCACTGCGGTTGCGGGCGGCGCACGGAGCGTCAACGTGGCCTTGCGCAAGAGTCTGGATTTGTATGCCAACCTGCGTCCCGTGCGGAACCTGCCCGGCGTGAAATCGCACTTCGACGGTGTGGATGTGGTGATCGTGCGCGAGAACACCGAAGACCTGTACTCGGGGCTAGAGCATGAAGTGGTGCCCGGCGTTGTTGAGAGCCTAAAAATAATCACCGAGAAAGCATCGACACGCATCGCGCGATTTGCATTTGATTATGCGTTGAAGATGGGCCGCAAGAAGATCCACGCGATTCATAAAGCGAATATCATGAAGATGAGCGATGGGTTATTTCTGCGCTCGGTGCGCGCAGTGGCAGAGCAGTACAAGGACATCGAGTACAAAGAATTGATCGTAGATAACGCTTGCATGCAGATCGTGATCAATCCGGACCAGTTTGATGTGCTGTTGCTGCCGAATTTGTATGGCGATGTGATGAGCGACCTCGCGGCCGGGTTAGTGGGCGGTCTCGGCGTGGTGCCCAGTGGCAATATTGGTGACCAGTGCGCGATGTTCGAGGCGGTGCATGGTACGGCGCCCGACATTGCCGGGAAGGGCTTAGCCAATCCTACGGCGCTACTGATGAGCGCGGTCCTGATGCTGAATCATTTGGGCGAGCGGTCGGCGGCAGAACGCATTGAGGCCGCACTTGTGAAGGTCTACAAGGAAGGCAAGCACGTCACAAAGGACGTTGGCGGACACGCGGGAACGCTCGAGTTCACTGACGCAGTGATTGCGGCTCTGCCGAAGGCCTGAACAGACTCTCGCTTTCCGAAGTCAGGCAAGGCTGCACATTTTCCTTCGCGCCGTTCGCGATAGAATGTGGGTCGATGACTTCCCTTTCCAAGGCAAGTACCTCTACAAAGCGAAAATTTAAAGAAGCAAGCGACCTGCTCGAAGACGTTTATGAACAGGTCAAAAAACTGCTGGAGGGGTACGCTCCGCCTTTTAAATTACGCGATCTGGGAGTGCGTAACAAAAAGAGTGCGCAGTTAGTGGTGCCGAAACCAGTAGTGATTCCCGGGGCCTACGGCGGAAAGCCGGTGGATTTGCAAATGGCTGCGGTGATCTTGCAGAAGGGCTATGTCGGATTTTATGTCACGACCATCTACATGAATGAGACTGCGAAGAAACGGCTTTCGCCGCAATTCGTGAAATTGCTCAGGGGCAAAACGTGCTTTCACCTCAGAAAGCTCGACGGCGGGCTGAAGGAAGACATTGAGGCCGCGCTTGAACTGGGGACCAAGACCTACCGGGAACGCGGCTGGTGGTAGGCCATCGAGGCGGGTTTGCACACACAGAAGACGCTAGGCAGAAAAGCCGGCCCTACACTCGAAGCTTGCGTCAGATCGTAGAGCTGCACTTGTTTCCAGCGCGGCAGAGAATGGGCGTCCCATGGCTGTCTTCGATGATTTGCAATTTCTTGGAATCGCGGGCGGATCCGGACTCTGCACGTGGCGCCGGAGCCGGGACATAGCTTCGCGAGCGCTGGCGAAGTTGCCGTGCAATCTCTCCCAACGACGGCTGTGGTTTGGCTTGTTCTTCGAGGATTTTCTTGCCTAACGCCAGGGCCGCCTCATAGTCCATAAACGTGCTTTGCACGAAATCCGGGTCGCCGTGTGCGTACCCGACACCAAAGGGAGGATGCTCCTGCGGACGCTGCAGGCAAAGATCACCGTAACCAAATCCGGTCGGCCCATAACCCCAACCATAACTGTTCCAACCATAGCCGGGGTATCCGTAACCGCCTCCAAATCCGTTACCGGAGAACACCGAATACGACCCAACCGAGACAAAACGCTGCGCGCGAAGCGTTGAAGCAGTCGAAAGGGCGAGTCCCGCGATGAGGAGAAAACGGCCGAACAGCTTCACGGCATACTATCCTTCCCGCCGGGCCGCGGGGAGAAGGCTCGGCGTCGGAACAGCATCTTACCTGAATTGTCTTATATGGTTATCCCCTTTTTAAGGGTTTTTAAGGGTCTTACAGCTTCTCTTGGGGCGGGCCATGGCGATCACCGAGCGGCGGCCGGGCAATCGGGCACTCCCGCGATTAAAATTTGACGCGTGCTGCGATCCGTCGGATTTCGGCGTTTTCGATAATGTGCCCCCGCAGGTTTTCCACCGTGGCTTGCAGCATAGCCCGCCCGAGATCATGGCCATGGAGATAGAGATTGGGAAACGGTTTGAAGAGACGACCAATTGGGTAAAACGCAGCGTAAAGCCTGGGGAGAGTTGGCGAGGGCTTGGCGTCAATCAGGGCGGGCCGCCAGCAATCGGCGTCTGCGAGTTCGATGAGGTCGTGTTCCGCTTGCGCTTTCACCCTGGCCCACGACATCCGGCTGCCGGCATGAGTACCGCGTCCGCTGATGTAGTGGAACACGGCGCCCGGGCTTTTGGCTTTCACCATGTTTGCGGCCGCGAGTGGATAAGAATACGAAATGGTGCGGTACTCCTCCTGAGAGACCTGCGTGGAGGAAACGCCCAAACAGAACAGGCAGGCATCAATCGAGCGAAAGGCTTCTTCTGCGGTCGCGAAGTTCAAGAAATCGTTGTGAAGATAGGTGCGCAGCTTTGGGCTGGTGTCGATCAGCGGGCGGCGCGTGATCGCGCGAACCTCGTCCACGATCGAGGCATTCAGACAGGCTTCCAGAACGGCCCCGCCTGCCGAGCCCGTCGCACCAAACAACAGAATTTTCATGGAGCCGCCCTATACTGCGCTCGCCGCAGAATTCCTTCTGACACTTTACCCTCCAGGCGGTTCCCTTCCCGATTCAAGCACTGTGAAAAGACGCCGCAGAACAGGACAGCGATGAAACTCCAGTGACCTGCAGAAACGTCGAACTCGGCGAGACAATCTTGTTTTCGTCCACAGATTGACCGCCGCCATCCCATCGGATGGGCATACCGGTTACGCCTAGACACCGAGCCAGGTTCCGAGAAGGGGCAAACATGGCCGAACGACAGTAGCATCCGAATGCGCCGATTGGGTAGCCCCGAGAGATCAGCAACGCAGGCACAAGACCGAACCACCTCAGAAACGCGGGGCTTTCATCCAAGCGAATTGGAATTCGGGTATTATGTACGGGTTTGGCGGCAAGGAGGGCGAGATGGCCATGAATCGGCGCTCATTTATTGGTTACACGGCCGGAGCGGCAGCAACCGCCATGCTACCGGATCTGGAGCGGCTGCTTGTGGAGGAAGCCGTCGGCAGCGGATGGCGAACCTTTGAAGTCACCACCCACGTTGAGGTGCTCAATCCGGCCGGCGCTGCTCGCGTCTGGATGCCGGCCGCACTTCTGAGCGAAACCCCTTTTCAGAAGACCCTGGCAAATTCGTTTCAAGCAGAGGGCGGTAGTGCAAGACTCGTTACGAGCAAAGCGGACTCGATGGGAATAGTGGCCGCGGAGTTCCCTTCTGGGGTAAAGCCGAAACTCACTGTTACCAGCCGTATTGCCACCAAGAATTATGCTGTGGATTTATCGAAACCGGCAGTTTCAGCCAAGGCCAGTCCTGCCGAACTGGAATATTTCCTGCGGCCGACAAAGCTCATGCCCACCAACGGTGTGGTGAAGAAAACCGCAGACGAAATTACGGCGGGGAAGGCCAATGACGTGGAAAAGGCGCGCGCCATCTACGAGTGGATCGTGGTGAACACTTTTCGTGATCCAAAGGTGCGGGGCTGCGGAAACGGCGACATCCGCTTTATGCTGGAGACCAAGGACTTCGGTGGAAAGTGCGCAGATCTGAATGCCCTGTACGTTGGCCTTGCCCGTGCGTCCGGCCTGCCTGCTCGCGATGTGTACGGGATTCGTGTGGCCAAGTCGGACTTAGGTTACAAAAGTCTGGGACCTTCGACCGAGATCGTCACCAAGGCCCAACACTGCCGCGCGGAGGTTTACCTCGAAGAATATGGCTGGGTGCCGGTGGACCCGGCCGACGTTCGCAAAGTGGTGCTCGAGGAGCCGCCGGGCAACCGCGCCTTGGACGATGTCCTAGTGAACCAGGCGCGCGGGCGGCTATTCGGTTCGTGGGAGATGAACTGGATGGCGTACAACTTCGCGCATGACGTGGAACTGCCTGGAGCGAAGTTCGGAACGCTGGCGTTCTTGATGTATCCGCAGGCAGAAACAGAGACGGGCCGTCTTGATTGCCTGGACCCCGACAATTTCAAATACGAGATTCGGTCCAGCGAAATCACTTCATCGAAAGGCTGACATGGCTGCAGCTGCGTTGGATGCAGCCGAGGACGGATCGACGTGATCTTCAAACAGTTTTACCTGCCTTGCCTGGCGCATGCATCCTACGTGATTGGGGATGAAGAGTCGCACGAGGCTGTCGTCGTCGACCCGCAACGCGACACAGACCAATATCTCGCCTTTGCCGCCGAGCATGAACTGCAAATTAAGCACGTGTTCCTGACACATCTGCATGCCGATTTCCTGGCTGGCCATCTGGAATTGCGCGACCGGGTGGGCGCGACTATCTATTTGGGACGCACTGCGAAGGCCGGATACGCCTTCAAACCTGTGGGTGATGGTGACTCGCTGGACATTGGCCGGCTGCGACTGAAGATACTGGAGACGCCGGGGCACACGCCGGAGTCCATCTCCATCCTGGTATTGAATCGTGACGTCAGTGACACCGTGCCGTACGCCGTTCTTACCGGGGACACGTTGTTCATTGGCGACGTGGGGCGTCCGGATTTGCGCGCGTCGCTCGGCTGGTCGGCTACACAACTCGGTGGAATGTTGTTTGATTCCCTGCACAGCAAGCTGTTAGGTCTCCCCGATGAGAGCCTGGTCTATCCGGCGCACGGCGCTGGTTCACTGTGCGGCAAGGCGCTGAGCAAGGAAACATTTTCGACATTGGGCGAGCAACGGCGTGTGAATTACGCGCTGCAACCCATGAGCAAGGAAGAATTCATCCGCGTGGTCACCGCCGACCAGCCGGAGGCTCCGGCTTATTTTACCTACGACGCGGTGCTCAACAGCCAAGAGCGGCCGACCCTCGACCAGGCGCTGGCAAGAGAAATGAATCCCATGACTCTCGATGAAGTGCTGGACCTGCGCGCCAAGGGTGCGCAGATCCTGGACGTACGCGATCCAGACGAATTTGGCGCCGCGCACCTGGCTGGCAGCATCAATATCGGGCTGGGTGGCCAGTACGCGACGTGGGCCGGGACCATACTCAATCGCAAGGATCCCATCGTGATCATCGCAAACCCCGGAAGCGAGCAGGAGGCGGCGATCCGGCTGGGGCGCATCGGTTTCGATCACGTAGCGGGTTATCTCGAAAACGGATTGAACAGCCTCATCACGCGGCCAGACCTGGTTGAGTTCACCGAACGACTTGGCCCTCATTTCGCAGCGGAGCTTCTCGCCTCTAAACAGCCACCCCTGATTGTGGATGTTCGTGCCCCCAGCGAGCGCGAGGTCAAACAGATTCGCGGCAGCATAAGCTTGCCCTTGAATCATCTGCCGGAGAGCCTGAATACCTTGCCAAGAGACCGTGCCCTGCTGGTCCACTGTGCCGGCGGCTACCGCTCCTCGATTGCCGCAAGCCTGCTTAAGAAACGTGGCTTCGAACCGGTGGCGGAGATTGCAGGCGGCATCGCCGCCTGGGAAGCGGCCAAACTGCCCCTGCATGGCTCCGAGCCGGCCGAGACGAGCAGCCGCTGATCGCGCGTACCTGGCACAGCGCCGTCAGCGCGGAGGAACCGAGTAGATTTGATAGACCAGGAAATAGACGATGACACCAGTGAGGCAAACGTAGAACCAGAGCGGAAGGGTCCAGCGGGCGATCAGGCGGTGTTTGTCGTACTTTTCCATCCACGCGCGGCGAATGGTGACGATAATCAGTGGAACAATGAGCATGGCGAGCAGTGTGTGCGAAATGAGCAACACAAAATAGACCGGCCGGATCCAGCCCTGTCCCTGAAACACGACGTGGCCGACTCGGTAATGGTAGACGAGATAGGAAACAAGAAAGACGCAGGAGACCGAGAAGGCCGAGAGCATCAGTTTCTTGTGAAGTTCCATTTTACCGGAGCGGATGGCGGCGTACCCGGTGGCAAGCAATACGGCGGACGTACCATTCAAGGTGGCGTTCAAAGCGGCGTGGGAGAACATGGCGGTGGTTGCGGGTCTCCCTAGCGCGGCAGCTTGTCGTACATCATCAAGCCGAGAAGGATCGGGATGTGCAGGACCGTTGCGTGCATCAACCACTTGGCACGGGCGTTCGTCCTAGCATGGGCGGCCCATAGGCAGATTTGGACCAGACCCGTGCAGGTGACCAGCGCGCCGAAGAAGTAGAGTACTCCGGCAAATCCCATGATCGCGGGCAACAAGCTGACAGCGACAAGTCCCACAGCGTAGAGAATGATTTGGCGGAAGGTACGGTGACCTTCCTTGTCGACGACGGGAAGCATGCGGATGCCGGCGCGTGCGTAGTCTTCGCGGTACATCCAACTGATGGCGTGGAAGTGCGGGAACTGCCAAAGGAAAAGAATGGCGAACAGCAGCCAGGCACCGGCGTCGAGTCTTCCCGTGGCGGCGGTCCAGCCGATCATCGGCGGAATCGCACCAGGAATGGCGCCGATAAAGGTGGCCCAGACGGTGCGCCGTTTAAGCGGAGTGTAAGCGAGCAGATAGCTGAGACAGGTAAAGACACCGAGAAAGCAGGGCCAGAAGCCGGCAGTAAGGTAAAGATCCACAGCACCGGCTAGAGAGAGAACCGCGCCGAAACGGAAAGCCTCGCCAGGCGCGAGGACGCCTGTGGGGAGCGGACGAGAGGCTGTGCGGCGCATGTAGCTGTCGGTTTCGCGTTCGATGTAATGGTTGAGAGCGGCGGTCCCGGCGGCGATCATCATCGTTGCAACAATGACGTGAACCATGTGCAGCCAGCCGACAGGTCCGCGCACGCCCATGTAATAACCAGCTCCCGTGGTCATGAGTACAAGGAACGAAACGTCAGGCTTGGTCAGCGTAATGTAGGCGTTGAGCTTGCTGGGCTGCGCCATGGCCATTTCTCGTGCTTTCCTCATACCGCAGGCACCTCGCCTTTGCTTGTCGCGAGCAGGACTTCCCTCTTCCGTGGAACAAGGCGATAGGCAACCAGCACATTCGCGATGCAGGCGGCGAAAAGGATCGCGCCAACCACCGTGTGGATGACCGTGAAGGTGATCATCACCGGCATTGGTTGGGGCGCGTCGAGCGTGGTGAGGCGCGACCAGAGCGCGAGAAGGCCGAGAACAATTTGCATGCCGATGAGCGAATGTAGCAAACGACGCAGGCGCGCGAATTCGCGCACATCTGGAAAACGGCGGCGCAGCAGACCCGCGGTCACTCCCACACTGACCAGAACCACCGCGGAGTTCAGGACGTGCGGAACGTAAGAAATGTAGTGGTGGCGGTAGCCTGCACCTAGCAAAACCTGCATGAATACAAAGAAAGCATTAAGAATGGCAATCGAGTGGATCGAAGGCACGCCGGCGTCCGCGTATTGTGGCAGTTCGCCCATGTACCAGCCACTGGTGAAGACCGCGATGCTGACAAGCAAAGCGAACATCAGCTCGGCGGTGCAAGCGTGCATCACCGGAAGCCAGTAGTGGAGGAGCTGCAGCACGGTTAGGCCGCCAAGCACACCTTGAACAATGACGCCAGCGACCGCAGCATAGCCGACCTTTTTCACCCACGAACGCTCCTCGGAACGCCAGAGCAGAAACGCCAAGATGATGACCCAGATTCCGAGGATCACCGCCAGAACCCGATGGGTATGTTCGATCAGCGCGCCGCCTGTCAGCAGTCGCAATGGGGGAAAAAACGAGCCGAAAGAAGTAGGCCAGTCGGAGACGGCAAGAGCCGCATCATTGGAGGTGACCAAGGCTCCAGCACAGAGAAGAACAGCCGCCCAGGCTACGACGAACAGGGCAAACTTGTGGACACCCACATTGTAGGTCGCTTTCATGAATTTCGGGCCCATCCCGAAACACACAGTATAGCGCAGAGGACCCGGCGAGTTGTGACCTCTACTCTGAACCGCCGGGAATTCTAGCAGGGATTGCGGTCCCTGGACAGGGGGCACCGGCCTGGCCGGAGACGGGGTCCGGCTATCCCCTTTGAGAGGCCCGGTCGCTGCATTTCAGGCTGCCGTCGTTTGTTGGGATTCTGGATGAATTTCGACGGCGCGCAAGACGAGCTGTTTCAGGCACTCGATAAAAAGCGGCGAATCGCCGACAGCGGGCATCATGCGATAGCGTTGAATGCCGGATTTCGTCGCGTCGGCACGGCCCTCGATATTGATTTCATGCAGGGTTTCGATGTGCTCGGTGACGAAGGAGATGGGTACGACGAGCAGTTCCTTGACGCCTTGGTGGCCGAGCTTTTCGAGCGTGCCAACAAAGGATGGCTCGAGCCACTTGGCGGGACCGACCTTGCTCTGAAAACAGAGCATCTGTGTGCGTGGCCAATTCGCAAACCTTTGCCGTCCCAGTTCGTTGACAAGGCGAATGGTTTCTTCGACGTGACGAGGGTAGGGATCACCTTTTTCAACCAGGCTCATCGGCAATCCGTGCGCACTGAAGACCAGGTGAGTACGCGAGCTGTCTTCGAACTGGCGGAGGCACTTGCCGATATTGCTCACTAGCGCCTGAATGTAAAAGGGATGATCGAAGAAATGCTCAATCGTACGCTCAGGGAGCCTATCGTCCGGTTCGCCGTAGACGCGGCGCCATTCCTTCAGACTACTCAGCGTGGTGGCGTAAGAATAGTGGGGATAGAGTGGCAGGAGCACGAGTTCATCGAGAGGGCCCGCTTTTTTGAGCGCAGTGACGGCGTCTTCGGTAAGCGGCTTCCAATACCGCATGGCGATGACAGCGACCGGGTCCAGGTACTGGCTGACGGCCGCGACGAGCTTGGCTCGCTGGCGTTCGGTCAACACGCCGATAGGAGAGCGTCGGCCAATCTGGCCATAGCGTCCTGCCACCGCGGGCGTGCGCTTCTTGGCGATGTAGCGCGCCAGCGGGCTGCGGATGAAGTTGAATGGGCCAAGCGGGATGATGTCGGGATCGTTGAAAAGATTATTAAGGAACGGCTCGACGGTGTCGAGGGAGTCGGGCCCTCCGAGCTGGAACAGGATGATGCCGACGCGCTTTTTCGATTGCGGAATCATGGTCGTGAATCAATTCCCTTCTTGGACGGGGTAATCAGCCGGCACCACAGGACTTATCTCGCCTTCGGCAGCTGATTCTTCAGGCGGTCCACTTCGCTGCGAAGCGTTGCGGTGCGCCGGACGATCGAAAGAAAAAACACAAAGAAAATCCCCCAACCGATGACGTATGCTGCAAAAACGCTATCGAGATTTTTCATTGGACCTCTGCCTCCCGTTGCAACAGATCAACGTCATGCCGCAATTTTTCGACAATATAGCGTTCGACGATCAGAAACGCACAGAAAACGTGCATCACTAAAACGTTGAAGAAGAAAACCTTGCTCATCGTGGGGTCGAGCCCCGAGCCCTGGCCACCCATCACGACCGGCGCGGGATGCTGTGTGCGCCACCAGCGAATGGAGAAAAAAACGAGCGGCACATCGAGAAACGCGAAGATGCCGAACAGGGCACTTAGAAGCGCGCGGCGACCCGGTTCTTCAATCAGTGTGCGCAGGAGCAGGTAGGAGATGTAGAGGAGCCAGAGAACGAAAGTCGAGGTGAGACGCGCATCCCAAGTCCAATAGATTCCCCAAACCGGCTTAGCCCAAATGGGCCCGGTAATGAGAACGATGCTGATGCAAGCGATGCCCACTTCGGCGCAGGTGACGCCCAGCCAGTCATATTTTTGTTCGCGCTTCCAAACGTAGAGCAGGTTGCCGACGAAGCACACAAAAAAGACCATTTCGCCAGCCCAAGCGGTGGCGGCATGGAAGTAAAAGATGCGCTGGATGACGCCCATGGTACGCTCGGTGGGAGCAATAAAGAAATTGGCGTAGGCAGCAGCGATCACAAGAGCCGTCGCCACGGTGCCGAGAAGAATGCGTTTGGTCATCGAGTCATTCCTCCAGGAAATATTGACCGAAAATCCACAACGCCGTCAAAAACACCACGTCGAAAACAGCCAGAAATGCGATTCCCTTCCATTGTACGACCGGATCGCGGTCCAGCAGGCCGCCGGTCACTGTCGCGCTGACCACGAGAATGGGTGTCAACAGAGGAAGAAGCAGCAACGGGAGAAGGAGTTCGCGCATGCGGGCCTGCGCGGAAATGGCAGAAATGGCCGTGCCGGCAACGGCAATCCCCGCACTACCGAGCAATAGCACGAGCCAGAGGATCGGCAGCTGCGACCAAAGGGTGATGTTGTAGAAGATCGCAAAGAACGGGAGCATCAGCGCCTCCGTAAGGAGGAGAAAAAGGGTGTTAGCAATCAGCTTGGCCAGAAAGATGGCGAAGGGGTCGCTAACGGCGAGGCGAAGAGAACTGAGTGTATCGTTAACCTGTTCACGGAGAAAGCAGGACTGAAACATCAGCGATGAGGCGAACAGGATAGCCAGCCAGAGAAGGCCTGGAGCGAACTGGCGGGCCTCTTCTGTTCCGGGGTTGGTGGCGAAGCTGAAAAGAACCAGCACGATGAGGATGAAGACACTGGTGGTGGTGAGCAGCTCGCGGGAGCGAAATTCGGTGCGCAGCTCCTTGCCGAGCAGGGCGGAAGTGTTGGAAAGCAGGGACATGAGATTAGGTCAGCCGCCTCCGAAAGAGAGTACGGAACGAATAGTCGCACCGGTCTTGGTATCTGCCACTACGCTTCCGGCATCGAGTTGTACAGCCCGTGTAGCGAGTGCCGAGATTTCCGATTCGCCATGGAGACTCATGACCACAGTGCAGCCGGCGCGGTTTACCTCCCTGAGAGTATTGGCGAGCCAAGAGATCCCCAGGGGATCAAGGCCGGTGGCCGGCTCGTCGAAAAGGAGCACGCTCGGACGGTGAATCAGGGCACGGGCGATGGCCATGCGCTGGCGCATTCCCCGCGAGAAGGTCCGCACCGCAGAGTCGCGCCGTTCAAAGAGATTCACTTCGCGCAGCATCTGTTCGGCGCGTGCTTCCGGATCAGCAACATCTTGAAGTTTGCCGAAAAGAATGAGGTTCTCCTCAGCCGTAAGCTCATCGTAGACCATAGTGGTGTGAGCGACGTAGCCCGGCCGGGCGGGGACGAAATCGTTGCGGGCACCGGGGAAAGAAAGCTTCCCGGCAGTGGGGCTCACAATCCCGGCAGCGATACGGAGAAGTGTGGTCTTGCCGGAGCCATTTCGACCAGCCAGGATCACGCATTCGCCAGGGCTGATTTCGAATGAGACGCGACGGAGAGCGAACAGGCTGCCATAACGTTTGTCGATATCCTCGAAGCGAAGGCCGGTTGGCGGTATGGGCAAAGAAGTCACGGTTAATGGGTTTGCGCCGCTATACCTGCTCGCGGAACCGGTGTTTTGGCCCTGCGATTCCTATTTTCGGGTGCATGCCGCTCGCGCGCTGTGATTTATAACCCGAGTCGAAATTCGTGCCAAGTGCAAAGGAGTGATGTGCCTCAGCCAACCTGAGCGCTCTAGCCAGCAAAGGCTGTGCTGGGCGCTCAAAGAGCTCCCTGCGCCACTTACTTGCGGACCAGTTCGCGCAGGAGCTTTTCGACGCGCGCTTTCTCTCGCGCGTAATCCTCGTCAGAAATGGTGCCTGCCTGCTTGCGAAGTTCCAGGCGAAAGACGTCTTCCTTGAGAGAATTGAGGCTGGCGTTGACGCTTTCCTTTACCGAGTCGACCGTGGCGGCGGGTTGTTTTGCCTTTGCGGCTTTCTTGGGCGCCGGCGCCAGCTCGTGCTCCTCGCCGACCGGGGGCGCGACGACCACTTGTTTGCGCGAAAGCAGAATAGCGCCAAGTGCGAACAAAGCGACAAAGCCGAAAACCAGGGGCCACTTCAAATCATCGATGCGCGGTGGTGCAAGGCTCACTTCCTGCCCCTGGCCTTGGCTTGGCCCTTCGGTGCGCGAGTTCCCTTCTTGGCCACCCGACGCGTCGGCCGCAGGTGCCGAACCGACACCAGAAACCGAGACCGTCAGCGCGCCCTTGGCGGCCAGTGCATCGTGCATGAAGACGTTCATACCCTGTTCCTGGCCTGCCGAAGTGATGCCTTCGCCCGTCAGCGTGACGCCGGGAGGTACGACAAGCAAAAGCCTCATGCCCGCGTAGGAGGCTGGCAGCTTCACGGTGACGGAATTGTTCGGGTAGGGCAGATCGTAGGAAAGGCGTACATTCGTTTCGCCGGGACGAAAAGCGTAGGCGATGGCGTAGAGCCCCTTGCCCTTGTCGATGGAGGCTTGGGGAACATCCATGCCGAGCGTGCTGGTGGCCGTGACCTGCTGCAGCGTGCCTTTTTCGGGGATCGCAAAGTCGAAGTTGCCTTCGGTGCGGAAAAACGCCGCCGGCGGTTGGGAGGTGTTCTTCACATTGTACTCTTCGGCGCCCAGGAGTTTGTCACCGCGCGGCTGGAAGATCACCACGTGAGAATCGGTGGTAATCGTCTTTGGGTCCTTGGAAACGTTGAAGACTTCCACGTCCACCTGGGGTCGGCCCGGAGGAGAAAAGCTGTTAAAGCTGACACCCTGGTAGGTGACGCGAAGGAGGACGGGAGCGGTGCCGATGGAGTTGTTCGTGGCCGTAAAGTGACCCTGCGCATCGCTCTTGACCGAACCGAGCAAAGCCATGCCCTGCGTGGGGCTGAGGAGATCCACATCCACATTGCCAACAGGCTGGCCGGTAGTGCGATTGATCACCGTTCCTTGCAGAGTCCCAGCCAGAGAAACGGCGACAGTCAAAAGAATTGTAAGGGCGGTAGTAACAACACGGGCCCAGAAAGCCTTCATCGAGCGCTCCGCCCTCCTGCGTTGACAGGTTCCCCGTCGGCCGGGCGAGCCGGGCGGGGGCGGCGGATCTGGGACTCCGTGACTTGCTCGATTTCCGCGAGAACAAGGGCGGCTTCATTCTCGAGACTCGTTTTCATGGTTTCGTAATCGCCTTCGGAATACTTCCCCGCGCGGTACTCGAATTTCAGGTCACGCAGGTTGTCGTAAATAGTATCGCGCCGTTCGAGAAGCTTATCGAGTTCCGTCCGGTGCGGCGCAAGATCGGAGGCATCCGGTTGAATATAGAAGATAAATAGAAAGACGGCGGCCGCTAGGCCGAGACATGCGCCGATAATGGCCCAGTCGGCGGGGACGGTGACGACGAAGGTGAGCACGGGCCAGAGCATCGGTCAGTCCTCGGTGTCACGCGCCGCTTGCGCCCGCGCGCGTTCCAGTGCATCGGAATGGGCGGCCGGGGTGGGCCCCGCAGAAGCGGTGGAGGGCGGCCGCAAGGCCCATTTCCGGACGACGAAAACCAAAATGCCTAGCCCAACGATCGAGTAAACGATTGGCATCAGCCAGGCAACCAAGCCAAATCCCTTTTTGGGAGGCTCGACGTAAACGATGGAGCCATATTCAGCGACGAAAGCATCAACAATCTGCTGTTCGGATTCACCCTTGGCAAGGTGCTGGTCGACTTCCTTGAGCATGCCCTTGGCGGTGTCACAAGGACCGGAGAAAGAGCCGCCGGGATGCGCGCAGCCGCCAGCGCTCATATCGCAGCCGCGGCACATGCACTTCAGGTGCATGCCGATTTCCTTAGCGCGCTGCGAGTATCCGACTTGAGCAAGAACCAGGGGCCCGGAAGCCATTGCCAGAAGGACGAGAACAAAACCGACGCGTTTTACGTTAATCATGACCCTCACGCAAGGTGACGCCGGGAGCAAGCGCCGGCGTGATTGGCGCGGAAGCTGGTTGCGGGACGGTGGCGACGCCGAGAACCGTGCGACGATTTGGCATCAGGGCCAGCAGCGTGCCCATCACAACCCAGACACCTCCCAGCCAAATCCATTTCACCAGTGGATTCAGGAAGGCGTGAATTACAGGTACGTTCAGTTCGGGATCCATCCCCGCGTAGACAACATAGAGGTCTTCGCGCAGGGTGGAGTAGATGGCCACCATCGTGCCGGCAGCTTGTTCGGTGCCTTGGAACTGGCGCTTTTCCGGATAGAGCATCATGATCTGCTTATTGTCTTTCAACACTTCCACGATCATGCGCTGCGCCGTGTAGTTCTTTTCGGCCTTGGTGTCACCGCTCTGAAGCACCAGCGTGTACTGGCCTAGCTTCATTGAATCACCGATGTTCATGGCCTTTTGCGCTTCTTTGTTGAATGCAGAACCCGCAAGGCCGATGAACACAAGAACCATGCCGAAGTGCACGACATAGCCACCGTAACGGCGGGTGTTGCGCATGGACAGCTCGTGCGCAGCCATCATCATACCCATGCCGGTGCGCACGTGAATGACCTTGGCGCCGCGGTAGAACTCTTCGACGATGGTCCCGAACACAAAGCCGCACAGGAAAAGGCACAGCAGCGAAGCGCCGTCCTTGTAGCCGAGGAAGAAGCAGGCGATGGCGCAGAAAAGGCCCACGATCAGCGGCCAGCCAAAGTTGCGCTTGAGGCTGTCGACGGAAGTCTTACGCCAGGCGAGCAGCGGGCCTACACCGGTTAGGAACAGGATGGCAAGGCCGATCGGAATCATCACTTTGTTGAAAAAGGGCGCTCCGACGCTGATTCGGTTGCTGGTGAACCACTCTGAGAAAACTGGGAACAGCGTGCCCGAGAGTACCGCGATGCAGGCAATCAGAAAGAGCAGATTATTGAAAAGGAAACTCGATTCGCGCGAGACCATGGAATCGAGCATGTTCTCGCTTTTCAGATAATCGCGATTCTTGAAATACGCTGCAAAGCAAGTGAGTAGTATCAGCGCCAGGAATCCCACGAACCAGGGGCCGATGTGCGAATTAGCAAATGCGTGCACGGAGCTGACCACGCCGCTGCGCGTGAGAAACGTGCCCAGGATGCAGAGCAGGAATGTGCAGAAGACCAGCCAAACGTTCCAGACCTTCATCATGCCCCGCTTTTCCTGCATCATGACGGAATGCAGGAACGCGGTACCGGTCAGCCATGGAAGCAGCGAGGCGTTTTCGACCGGATCCCAACCCCAGTAGCCGCCCCAACCAAGCACCGCATAGGCCCAGTGCGCACCGAGCAAAATGCCGAGGGACTGGAAACACCACGCGACCATCGTCCACTTGCGCGTAAGATGAATCCACTTCTCGCCTGGGTAGCGCGCGAGCAGGGCGGCAAGAGCGAAGGCAAACGGAATCGTGAAGCCTGTGTATCCCGAATAAAGATTCGGCGGATGGATGACCATCTCGGGATATTGCAGTAGCGGGTTCAGGCCATTCCCATCCATACGCGTGAAAGACTCAAGCAGGCCGTTGGAGTTGACGATGGCGAGCGTCTTGAACGGATTTTCCACAAAATTGTTGAGTGTCAGGAAAAAAATCTGCACGCCGGCCAGTACCACGCCGACGTAAGGCATTAATTCGCCGTTCTTGTTCCGGTAAGCGATCAACACCGAGATGATGTAGACCGAAAGCAGGAAACTCCAGAACAGCAGTGACCCTTCTTGTCCGGACCACAGCGCCGCCACCTTATAAAAGGTCGAAAGATCGCGATTGCTGTGCGAAACCACGTACGCTTGTGAGAAATTGTCGGTGAAAAGCAGATACTCAACAGCGAGCGTGGCGATGAAGATTAGTACGCAGGTGGCGATACCGGCCTGCCGGGTGCTTTTGACCAGGAGCGGATGACGGGTCTTGATGGCGAAGATGCCACCGATAAAAGCGTAGACCGCGCAGACAAACGCCAGCAGAAGTGTAAAGGAACCGAATACATCCATAAAGCTTCCGCCTCTCCCAGAAGAGATTGGACTGGTGCGTTACATACTGCTTCGCTGGGTCGCTCCGGAAGGAGCCGGTTTGTCCCCGCCTGGCGCCGCTTCGTACTTCGAAGCGCATTTGGCCTGCACATGCTCTGCAACGAAACGGCCGTCGGCCCCGGGCCGGCCCTCGACAAGAGCCTGAGACTTGTCGACAAAGGTGTCGGGAAGCGGGTCGCCGCCAACGTAGCTGACCGGAAGCATCTTACCCTGCTCTTCCAAGGTGAAGTCAACTCGGCCCGAACCACGCTTAATGCTGCCGTCAACGACCGTGCCGGCCAGCCGCATACGGTGCGACCGCTCGGAGGCGCTCAGGGTCTGATATTCAGCGATGGTGTGGTAGTACGTCTTGCTCTCGCCATAGCCGAGCCATGCGAGGAACGCCAAAGCCACCACGATCACCCCAATGCCCGCGCCAAATTTCGCCCTATTTTGCACAAATCACCTCTAAAGCAGCGCTCCCAGGGGCCATCTTAGCATACCGGGGAGTTCCAACGTGCCACAGTTAGTCTGGGTTAGGCCATCACGAATATCAGTGACTGCTGTCACCGGGGTAATCCTAGGCTCCTTGAGCTAGAAGCGAGGGAAGGGCGGCGCGCAACGCCGTGATTTCTTGAACTTGCGCGACTTGTCCGAGGCCGAAGGGTGTGTAGAAAACCGGGCAGCCGAGCGCCGACTCGTTGAGTTGGCCGAGAAACGACTGCAATTCCGACGACAGGACAAGCACGCGCTTGGGCTTCAGCGACCGCCGAATGCGAGCGATCGCAATTGAAAGATGGCGGCTAAGAAGTTCCTGGGTTGCCCCGCTGTACTCGTCCGGAAGCGCATCTACCGGACATTCCAGAACCTGGGCAAAAACAAGGCCGCGCTTCTGGATTTCGGTGAGGACTTCCCCCACCGATTTGGCTTCCGGTGTCAGAGAAAGCGCCTCAAGGATTTGGCCGGCCATTCCCGCAAATGTCGTCTGAGGATGGTAGAAAAATTCATCATCCGATTCAGGAGCTGCCGCAGACAGCAAGAGAGCCTGCACGTGAATGGGACGGAATCGCGTGGCCCATTCAAGGCGCTCGAGCCGGCGGGTAAAGTGCTCCGTCGAGGCCAGTTGGCCGCAGCCGTCGCAGCGGAGAATGGCGGGAATGGCCATCGCAGAAAATGGTAGAGCATCCGGAATAGGCTGGCAAATGAACAGAAGTCCAGCATTGGCACGGCCAAGGACATGCGGTTGCGAAGCCGGGATGATTTTTGGGGTACTACTGCCGCGCAACTGCTCGCCCGTCGGTTTTACGCGTTAAAACCCTGGGCGTCCGCTAGAGTCGCCTGATTTTTGAGAGAGAAGCCCTACCACGGCTGAGAGTTATTTCGCGACTGCCGCCGAGTCCGAAGGCAGCTTCGCGCGCAGGCACCACTTTAGCTCCTGGCTCATTTCGGTGATTTCCATGCCAGGCATCACAATGAACTTGCACGAAAGCATCTCGCGCGCCTCATCGTCATCGGGTAGCTGGCAGCTTACACGACAATACTGGCAGTCCTGATTCCAGCAGAAGCGGCCATAAGGAATCGTTTCCGGGCTGATGAACTGAAAGCAGCGCAGCAGTGAGTTGCGCTCCGGCACGTGGAATTTCTTGCCGAAGATGGTGATCTCAACCAGTTTTTCGTACGGACGAAATGGTTCCGACATAATAGCCCTGTCCTTTGGTGACGGCTTGCAACGCGGCTCACAGTCGCCCGGGTTGGTAGTAGCTGGCGACGCCATAGTCAGAGTAGTGTGCTCACCTGCACAGGACAACGGATCGATATCTAACGCGTAGCGAAACGGGTAACGGCAGGTTTCATGAGCCGAGGTCGAAGAATTGACACATGTGGCGGAACTTTTCGTAACGGGCATCCAGGAGATCTTTGGGAGCCTGGTTGGTCAGGACCAGTAGCTGGCGTTCGAGCACGTCTCCCAACAGCTTTGCCGCGCCTTCGTGATCGCCGTGCGCGCCGCCGTCGGGTTCCGGAATAATTTCGTCCACGATGCCGAGATCCTTCAAATCCGTGGACATAATCTTCATGGCGATAGCCGCGGTCTCGGCCTTCGCGGAGTCTCGCCAGATGATGGAAGCGCAACCTTCCGGGGAAATCACTGAATAGAAGCCGTTGTCAAGGATGTTGACGCGGTCGCCGACAGCAATCGCCAGCGCACCCCCGGAACCGCCTTCGCCGGTGACCGTGACGATGATGGGAACGGGAAGGCGCGCCATTTCGCGGAGATTCCGTGCAATAGCCTCCCCTTGGCCGCGCTCTTCCGCGTCCATTCCAGGATAAGCGCCGGGCGTATCAATGAAGGTAAGGATCGGCCGATCGAACTTTGCGGCGAGTTCCATTACACGAAGCGCCTTGCGATACCCTTCCGGCTTCGGCTGGCCGAAGTTGCGGACCACGCGCTGCTTGGTGTCGCGCCCTTTTTGATGCCCTATGATTGCCACGGCGCGCCCGCGGAATTTCCCCAGGCCTGCGATGAGCGCCTTATCGTCACCGAAGCCGCGGTCCCCATGCAGCTCCATAAAGTCGGTGATCATCAAGCTGATCCAGTCGAGCGTGTAGGGCCGCTGAGGATGGCGGGCTATTTGCGCTCGCTGCCAGGGCCCTAAGTGAGTATAGAACTCGCGGCGCAGCTCCAGTACTTCTCTTTTCAAGCGTTCGAGCTCTAGTTCGCCATCTTCAGTGGAGGCCAGGCGGCGCAGATCTTCGACGTCCTTTTCCAGGCGTTCGATTTCACGTTGACGCTCGAGCGTGGTGACTCCCTTTTTATCTTTTTGCGCAGCGCACATCAGGCAACCCTCTGATCGGCTCGCCCGCCGCAGATTCGCCGGACTGCTTCCTCGAGTTCCGGCTTTACGCGCACATGCTGCTGAGACTGCAGCGAGGCTACCGATCCGTCCGATGAGACCAGCTCAAACACTACCGTAGTCGGGCCCGGAGCGCTCGCAAATAAATTCTCCAGCTGGTTCAATGTCTCATCGCCGACCAGCCCCATCTCCAGGCGGACACGGAATTCGCTGGGGCCATTCCGTTCAGCGATGGCTTCCAAGCGGCGGGCTTCCTGCAAGGAAAGACGTGTGCCGGCTTCCTCGATCTGCACGCGCACTTTCAGCAACAGCGGCGAGCCTGGTTTCAGAATTTGTTCGAGTCGCGAGAAGGATTCCGGGAAGACCAGGAGTTCCTGCACGCCGGTCATATCCTGCAAGGTGAAAATAGCCCATCGGGCGCCCTTTTTGGAGCGCATCGGGCGTGTACCCACAATCAGTCCGGCAACGGTAATCTCTTTGCCGTTGCGCTGTCCTTCCACTTCATCGAGCGAGAGTACGCCCATATCTTTCAGGCTCGAGGCGTATTTTTCCAGCGGATGGCCAGAAACATAGAAACCAAGCATCCCATACTCGCTAGCGAGGCGCTCTTCCTCGCTCCAGGGAGCGGCGTCGCGCAACTCAAAATGTAATTTGGGTTCGCTCGCGCCCCCGCCAAAGAAAAGCCCATGCTGGCCGGACTCCTTTGCCCGTGTGGCTCGCTGGATGGCGTTAATGGCGTCATCGACTGAAGCGAGCATGGGTTCCCGCGGGCCGAGCGAGTCCATGGCACCGGACTTGATGAGGCTTTCAAAAACACGCTTATTGAGGAAGCGCGATTCGATGCGCTCGCAGAAATCGTAGAGTGACTTGTATTCGCCTTGCGACAACCTTCCTTCTCGGATG